>Ga0180430_10001321_pt1 | contig 24461 bp, 18 predicted proteins | sample SS_ome_9_FD_132999 | JGI IMG/M metagenome (GOLD analysis project Ga0180430, IMG submission 132999) | Hypersaline lake sediment archaeal communities from the Salton Sea, California, USA - SS_1_S_2 metaG | ecosystem: Environmental > Aquatic > Non-marine Saline and Alkaline > Hypersaline >... | reverse complement strand
TTGGCCGTGTGGCATGTCTATCGGACATGCCCGAATGGCCTCCGCTTCGCTCCGGGCGGCCATTCATCCCCGGGCTTAAAAGCCCGGGGGGTTCTGGCCGGTTTTCTAAATCCTAATATCTAATTTCTAAACAAATCCCAAATTCTAAACTCTAAATTCCAAACTTAGGTTTGGGTCATTGGAATTTGGAATTTGGAATTTGTTTAGAGTTTAGGATTTAGATATTAGGATTTAGGATTTGCTACGCAGGCATGAGGCCTGCGAGTTCGGCGATGAGCTTCTTGGTCAGCCCGCCGCGGAACTGGACGGTCACCTTGGTGCCGGCGGACGTGGGCTGGCAGGCCTTGACGATTCCCACGCCGAAGCTCGGGTGGGCAACGCGCATACCCTTCGTCAGGCCCTCTCGCTCCTCGGGCGGCCTTTGATCAAAATCATAGGAGTCATCCTGAGGCCCAGAAAAAGCACCGCTGTGCCGAAGGATCCCATGGGATCCTTCGCTTCGCTCAGGATGACACACCGAGGATGCCTTGAGCCCCAAGCCCACGGGGACGCGGACGGAGTGCTCAGAGGGGACGTCCTCCAGAAAGCGCGAGGCGACGTTGTAGCGCGCCTGGCCGAAGTGGCTGCGCCGGAAGGCGTGTGCCATGTACAGGTCGTCCATGGCGCGCGTCATGCCGACGTAGCAGAGCCTGCGCTCCTCCTCCAGCTCGTCCGGATCGTCGATCGAGCGCGCGTGCGGAAGCAGCCCCTCCTCCATGCCCACCATGAAGACCACCGGAAACTCCAGCCCCTTGGCGATGTGCAGGGTCATCATCGTGACCGTGCCCTTGTCCTGATCCACCGTGTCCGCATGCGAGATGAGCGCCACCTGGTCCAAGAACTGCACCAGCGCGGGGGAGTCGCCCGCCGGCACGAACTCCTCCACGGCGGCGACTAGCTCGTTTATGTTCTCGAGCCTGGCCTCCGACTCGATTGTGGAGGCCTCGACCAGCGCCTCGACGTAGCCGGAGCGCTCCAACAGATCGCGCATCAGCTCGGCCATCGGCCTCTCGAGTGCACCCTCGGAGAGTTCGCGCATGAAGCCGTGGAACTCGACGAGCCTCTTGGACTGCGCGCCCCTGGCCTCACCCGACTCGACGAAGGCAGTTATGGCGTCGAAGAGCGAGCAGCCTTTCGAGGCCGCGAATGTCTTGAGGCGCGCCACGGTGGTCTTCCCGAGACCTCGCGCCGGCACGTTTATTATTCGCAGAAAGCCCATGTCGTCGCTCGGGTCGACGATGAGCCTCAGATACGCCAGCACGTCCTTGATCTCGGCGCGCTCGTAGAAGCGCATGCCGCCGTATATGCGGTAAGGCACCCCCCTCTCGCGGAAGACCTCCTCGAGCGGCCTCGACTGCGCGTTGGTTCGGTAGAACACAGCGTAATCGCGGTAGGAGCGGCCAGCCGCCGCACCATCCACGATCCTGTCCGCCACCGCCTGCGCCTCCCGCCTCTCGGACTCGCAGGTGAGCAGGGTGACCTTGGAGCCGATCCCCCTGGCGGTCCATATCTCCTTCGGCTTGCGCCCCGCGTTGCGCGCCACGACCGAGGCGGCCGACGACAGTATCGAGGAGGTCGACCGGTAGTTCTGCTCCAGGCGCACTACCGTGGCTCCCGGGAAGTCCTCCTCGAAGCGCAGGATGTTGGATATGTCTGCGCCGCGCCAGCGATAGATGGACTGGTCGTCGTCGCCCACCACGCAGATGTTTCGGTGGCCGGCGGCTATACAGGCCAAAAACCTGTACTGCGCGTGGTTGGTATCCTGGTACTCGTCGACGAGCATATATCGCCAGCGCCGCTGATAGGACTCCCTCAGGTTCGCATCCTCCTCGAGGACCTTCACCGCCAGCCGGATCAGGTCGCCAAAGTCGGCCGCCATCAGCTCGCCGAGCCTTCGCTGGTAGATCCCGTAGACCTTCGCCACGCGCGCGAGGTAGGGGTTGCCCCCCGCCTCCGCCTCGAACTCATCGGGCCCCAGGCAGGCGTCCTTCGCGCGGCTCATCCTGTCCAGGATCGAACGCGGGGGCAGCCGGTCCCGATCGATATTGAGCTCGTTCATGCACTCCTTGATCAGCGCGAGCTGATCGGACTCGTCGTAGACGACGAACTTCTCCGAGAGCCCCGCGGCCTCGCCGTGGCGGCGGAGAAAGCGCAGGCAGACGGAGTGAAATGTGCCCAGCGCGATCTCGCGCGCGCCGCTCCCGACCAGCTCGCCGACGCGCGTGCGCATCTGGTCGGCCGCCTTGTTCGTGAATGTGACCGCGAGGATCTGCGAGGGGTGCGCCGTGCCGCTGGCCACGAGCCTGGCTATTCGGTTTACGAGCACGCGCGTCTTGCCGGAGCCCGGACCCGCCAGGATGAGTATGGGCCCGTCGCCGTGCTCGACGGCCATCTGTTGCTGTGGATTCAGTTCCATCTACTCGACGGTGACGCTCTTGGCCAAGTTCCTCGGTTGATCGACGTCGGTCCCCTTGTGGTCCGCGGCGTAGTAGGCGATCAGCTGCATCGGCAGCGCGGTCAGGATCGGCGACACGTACCAGCTCGTGTGCGGCACCGCTATGAGGTGCGCGGACTTCTCCCTGAGCTCCGAATCGCCCTCGTCGCCTACCGCTATTATGGATGCGCCGCGCGCCTTTACCTCCTCGATGTTTGACAGCACTTTCTCGCGCATAGCGCCGCTGGGCACGATGGCCACGACCGGCACGCCGTTGTCGATGAGCGCGATCGGGCCGTGCTTGAGCTCACCTGCCGCAAAGCCCTCGGCGTGCAGGTACGATATCTCCTTGAGCTTGAGCGCCCCCTCGAGCGCGATCGGGAAGTTGGCGCCTCGGCCGATGTAGAGCACGTGAGATGAGTAGGAAAGTCCCTCCGCGATAGTCCTTATCTCCTCGGCCGAGCCCAGCACGTCCTGCATGAGCCTGGGCAGCTGCATGAGCTCGTCCACCAGCCGCGCGACCTCGACCCTGTCCGCAGTCCCCCTCCTCTGCGCCAGATATAGCGCAAGGAGGTAGAGCACGGTGAGCTGCGCGGTGAAGGCCTTCGTGGAGGCGACTCCGATCTCCGGACCCGCGTGCGTGTAGAGGGTGGCGTCGGCGACCCTGGAGACGGAGCTGCCGACCACGTTGCATATACCGAGTATAGGCGTGCCCTGTTCGCGCGCCATCTTCTGCGCAGCCAGGGTGTCCGCGGTCTCGCCGGACTGCGATATCGGCACGACCAGGGTGCGCTCGCTCAGCATCGGATGCCTGTAGCGAAACTCCGAGGCCAACTCCACGTCGACCGGGACCTTCGTCAGCGACTCGATGATGTAGCGGCCCACCATCCCCGCGTGATATGAAGTTCCGCACGCGATTATCGCCACCCTGTCGAAGCGCGGCCGGTCGCCGTCGAAAAGAGGCGCCAGCTCCTCCAGCACCACCTCGCCGCGCTCCCGGTCTATGCGGCCGGCCAGCACGTCCTGCATGACGTTCGGCTGCTCGAATATCTCCTTGAGCATGAAGTGCTTGTATCCGCCCTTCTCCGCCATCAGAGGGCTCCAGGGGATGCGATGGGGCTCGCGCGCGACGGCCTCGCCCCCGGCGTCGTACATCGTTATGCCGTCGGGCCTGATCACCGCTGAATCCCCGTCCTCCATGAAGATCATGTCCTTCGTGTACGGCAGAAGCGCCGGTACGTCGGAGGCCACCAACCTCTCGCCGTCGCCCTCCCCGATGACGAGCGGGCTTCCGTTCTTCGCGACGTACAGGACATCGGGTTCCTTGACGTTCATCACGACGATCGCATAGGAGCCCGCCAGCCTCTCTCGCGCGCTCGTAAGAGCCTGAAAGGTGGGCTCCCCCCTTCGCCGATGATACTCGATGAGGTGACAGATCACCTCGGTGTCGGTCTCGGACGTAAATTCGAAGCCCTCTCCGGTTAGGAAGCGCTTGAGCTCGGAGAAGTTCTCTATGATGCCGTTGTGCACCACGACGATGTCGCCCGAGCGGTGTGGGTGGGCGTTGGTCTCCGAGGGCCTCCCGTGCGTGGCCCAGCGGGTGTGGCCTATGCCCGTGTTACCCGGCATAGGCTCCTTATCGACGAGCGACTGCAATCTGCCCAACTTTCCCTCGGCGCGCCGCATGACGAGCCCTTCGGCCCCGGTGACCGCGACTCCGGCCGAATCGTAGCCGCGGTACTCGAGGCGCCTGAGCCCGTCCAGCAGGACCGGCGTGGCCTCCGACTTACCGACGTATCCGATTATTCCGCACATCCGAACCTCCATCAGAGTTCAAAGTCGAACTGTCGTATAATATGCCCTATCGGAGTTCAAACAAAAAAACCATCGCCAGTACAGCGAGAACGGCAAGAACGGCCAGTACGGTTTAACAGCACTGGCTGTACTGGCGGTTCTCGCCGATCTGGCAGCTATTTGCTCTTGCTACGCCTATTGCGCCCCTTGCGCTGCGCATATCCACGAACCGTCTTCTGCTCCACGCGCGTTATCGCCAACGCCCCGGACGGGACGTCGCGCGTTATGGTGGAGCCGGCGCCCACGACGGCTTTGCTGCCTACGCGCACGGGCGCTACGAACTGCACGTCGCTGCCTATGAAGGCGCCGTCGCCTATCACGGTCGTGTGCTTGGCCCTGCCGTCGTAGTTGCAGGTGATCGTCCCACAGCCGATGTTGGCGTTCGCACCGACCACAGCGTCGCCCAGGTAGGTAAGGTGGTTCGCCTTGGCGCCCTTCTTCATCGTGCACTTCTTGAGCTCGACGAAGTTTCCTACGCGCGCTCCCTTGCCCACGGAGGAGCCCGGGCGCACCCTGGCGAAGGGGCCCAGCACAGCGCCGTCGGATATCGTCGAGTCCTCGATCACGCTGTGCGCCTTGATGTGGACGTCGTTTCCGATCGTCGCGTTCCTTATCACGACTCCGGTCTCGATGGTGCAGCCCTTCCCTATCCTCGTCTCGCCCTGGATGAACGTGAACGGCAGCACGCGGCTGTCCTGACCTATCCGCACGCCCGCGTCGACATAGGTGTGCCGGTAGTCGACGAGCCCCGCCCCCTTCATCATGAGATCGCGGTTGATCCTCTCCCGCATGATCTCGGCCGCCCTGGCTAGATCCACCCGCGTGTTGATGCCGTGGAACTCCTCCGCGTTCGAACACCTGTGCGCGACGACCTTCGCGCCGTCCTTGAGGGCTATGCCCACCAGATCCGTGATGTAGTACTCGCCCTTGGCGTTGTCGTTTTTCACCTTCTTGAGCGCGGAGAAGAGCCAGCCCTTGTCCGCCAGCAGTATCCCGGAGTTGACCTCCCTGATGGAGAGCTCCTTCTCGCTGGCGTCCTTGGCCTCGACGATGCTCGTGATCCTGCCATCCAGATCGCGCACGATCCTGCCGTACGCGCCCGGATCCTCCGGCGACATCGTGAGCACGCCGAGGGTCGCGCGCGCATCGCGGAACGCGGAGCAGAACTCCGCCAGGCTCGCCGCCCGCACCAGCGGGATGTCGCCGCACAGTATCAGCACATCGCCGTCGAAGGACTTGAGCGATCGCTCCGCCGAGACCACGGCGTTCGCCGTGCCCAGCGGCTCACGCTGCAGGACGTGATCCACCCCCTGCGACTTGAGGTAGTCCTTCACGTCATCCTGCTCCGGAGCGATGACCACCTTGACGAGTTGGGCGCCGCATCCTGCGGCCGCAGCTATCGGATACGCCAGGACCGGCCGCCCCGCCAGGTCGTGCAGGACCTTGGAGCGGGCGGACTTCATGCGCGTGCTCTTTCCGGCTGCCAGTATCAGGGCGGCCTGCTTCCTCATCGGAACCTCCATCTAGTTGAAATATATAGACTTTGTTTTCCGCCGTGGCGTCCCTGTATATGCGGCTAAACCTTGAAAAACAAGGGAATTTTGACAACCCGGAGCCCTTTGTGCTAGTCAGCGGGCTGCGAGGTGACAACCATGTATAAACCCTATCGCGCTACAAAGGAAGGCATGAGTTCGGCCAACCTGTCCACGACCGGCCGTCGGGGCTGGAGGCGTTTTATACGCCGTTCGACTCTCATCAACTTCGCAGCCATACTCGTCATCTTCGGCGTGATACTGATCCTTCACAAGAGCGGCAGCGACCTCCTCGCTCCAGGCGATGACGCCGATGCCGCGGCCGCCTCGATTGCGACCGACACCGAGCAGGTGACCGAAGCGGCGAATGCCGAAGAGCCAGCGATTGTTGAGAAGGAGACATACGCCACGGTGGACATGCCGGACGGCGAGACCGTGACTGAGACAAAGGAGATACACGCGCTGCCGGCGCTGGCACCGATCGAGATCGAGGAGGAGGTCGAGGTCAAGGCTGAGGCTGAGGCTGAGGCTGAGTTTGAGGTTAAGGTTAAGGTCGAGGGGGCTGAGGCCGAGAAGCCCAAGGTGGCGGCCAAACCTAGGGTCACGACCAGGCGCAGGGGGAGGCTCTACAGGGTCCGTAGAAGTTCCCACGCGGCCGACCGCGAATATTCGGTGGAGGCCCTGGACAACGAGGCGGCACGCAGGCGTTACATGGAGGCGAGCCGTCGGCCGATCGAATCCGACCTGGCCTTGGAATCGCGCGGGGCCGCGTCCACGCGAGGGGTATATACCAGCATCGAGACGCCGGCGCACTATTCCGACAGGACCTACGCGTACGACGACCTCGACGGCACCAACGCTCGCAAGCGCTACCGCGAACAGAACGAGAAGCTCTCCACTGTTGACCTGCGCTGAAGACCGGTACATCATCCCATCATGATAGACGAACTGCCGCTGGACAAGATCATCCAGACCGCCATGCGCCACGGCGCGGAATACGCCGACGTGTTCGTCGAGCGCAAGCTCGCCACGTCGATCTCGTGCGACGACAGGCGGCTGGAGAACGCCTCGACGGCCAGCGATGCGGGCGTCGGCATAAGGGTGGTCAAGGACGGCCGCACAGCATACGGGTCGACCAACGACCTGACGCGCAAGTCTCTGCTGGCGCTGGCACGCGACGTCGGGAAGATGACGCAGACGCGCAGGGTCAAGGCCCCGGCCACCTCATTCGAGGAGAGAAAGGACGCCGAGATCGCCACCGTCCGCAAGCACCCCTTCGGCATAGACATGGAGGACAAGTGCGACGTCGTGAACAGGGCCAACGAGATCGCCTGGGGCGCCGGCGCCAGGATAAGGCAGGCCAGGATCGCGTACGGCGACCGCGTGCGCCGCACCTGGTTCGCAGCCAGCGACGGCACCTACGCCTCCGACGAGCAGGTCAGCACGGTGCTTCTGGCACAGATCGTGGCCGCGGACGAGGAGTCTCTGCAGACCGGCATGGAGGTGATCGGCGGAGCGCAGGGCTTCGAGATATTCGACGAGATGACGCCGGAGGAGGTCGCCGACCGCGCCGCGCGCAGGGCGCTGCTCATGCTCAAGGCGAGGCCGGCTCCGGCCGGCACGATGCCCGTGGTCATATCCTCGGAGGCCGGCGGCACGATGATCCACGAGGCGGTGGGCCACGGCCTGGAGGCTGATTTGGCCGGCGAGGGCTTCTCGGTCTACTCGGGGAGGCTGGGTGAGACTGTCGCGAGTCAGCTGGTGACCGTGGTCGACGACGCCACGATGCCCGGCAAGCGCGGCTCCTTCACCTTCGACGACGAGGGCAACCGGGCCATGAAAAACGTCCTCATCGAGGGCGGCGTGCTCAAATCGTACATGTCCGACCGCAGGGCCGAGTCCAAATACGGCTATCCCATAACCGGCAACGGCCGCAGGCAGAGCTACGAGCACCTGCCGATCTGCAGGATGACCAACACGCTGATCCTGCCGGGAACGAGCGAGCCGGGCGAGATCATCTCGTCCACGGCCTCCGGCCTCTTCGTTAAGAAGATGGGGGGCGGGCAGGTCAACACGGTCAACGGCGACTTCGTCTTCAACGTCCAGGAGGGATACCTGATAGAGGACGGGAAGGTCGCGGAGCCGGTGCGCGGCGCCACTCTAATCGGCAACGGGCCGAAGGTGCTGGAGTCGATCGACATGCTGGGGAGCGATCTGGGATTCTCCGTGGGGACCTGCGGCAAGGAGGGACAGGACGCCCCCGTATCCAGCGGCCAGCCGACGCTTCGGATCCCCTCCATCGTCGTCGGCGGCACCGCCTGAACCGGGGGCGCCAAGGTCCTCCATTCATCTCATATCGTCATGCACCTACGGCCGCGGCGGCGGCACCGGCCTCGTCGCTGAGCTTTCGCAGGTCACCGATCAGTTCCTTCTGACCGCCTACTAGCTGGAGCGCCTGTATGACGGAGCCGATCCGCGGCAGGAGGTCGATCCAGTAGTCCTTGTCGCCCTCGTCCATCTGCCTCGCGGCCAGGGCCGAGACGATGCGCGCCCGATCGTATGCGACCTCCAGGTGCTCGCCCATCGTCCTGTGGAAATCGCCCGCGGCGTCCCAGAACTCGGTCATCTTCTCGCCGTACCCCGCCATCGAGGCGTTCATGAGGCCGCGGAAGATCTGCATCAGGTGACCTTCCTTGTCCTCCTCGTATTTCGTATTGGACTGCACGGCGAGCAGCCAGGCGTCGGAGGCAGCTGTGCGGCTCTCCTTGCTCGGACCGTCGAGCCTCATCTCATCGGCCTTGGCGGCCAGCTCGCTGGATATGGCGGAGGCCTCGTAGCGCCCGTCCTCCAGATAGATCGCGCCCGCCCTGGTGAAGGCGTCGTGCGCGGCCTCGATCGAGGATGGCGTCGCATCCCTCTGCGATGCGTAGAGCACGCCCGCGACGAAAAAGGTGCGGGCCGCATCGACCGGGCTCTGCACTGAAGCTCGCTCCGCCGCAATTATCGCGTCGTCGGCCACCGAGGGCCCGTCGGCACGGCCGCCCGTCTGAATGCGTATGGAATCGTTGCCGTACAGCTCGAGGAACTTGTGGAAGTTTTTCATATCCAGCATGTCATCGAACGTATTATGCGGCCTCCCTGCGGCGCCCAACAACACGCGCTCGGCCTTCTGGTCCATGAGGCCGTCCATGAACTTCACCCTCGACACGAAGGTGGAAGTGCTCGACAGAGGAAACATCGCGTCCTCGTTCTCCTTGGCCCGAGGGAATGCGCTGTCGAACATGCTGGCTATGTTTGTGCGGTCGCCGGAGAGGTTTATGAGGTTGGGAAACTTGCTCCGATCCAGCGGCTTGGGGCCATAATTGATACGCCCGTTCGCTAGCTCCAACGGATACCTGTAGACGTTGGGCATCAGCTTGGCGAACTGCTGGGAGAACTGACCCTGCTTCATGACGGCTTGCGTGTTCATATTGTAGGCCCCTTTCTGTGATTATCCGTCGTGTCGTATAAGTTTCATTGATCATTACTGTAATTCAACCCCGCTTCTCAAGGAAAAAATTGACGCTCAACCTGTTGATTATTATAGGATTGTTATGAAACTCACCTGGCGGGCCTCCGTGCGATCCCGGCGCCACGAGGCGAAGCGAGGATCGCAGGCGGTACAGCCGGCCACGACGTCGGTCTCCCCAGCACCCGCCCTCTCGAGAAGCGATGCGTTGGCGGCCCCGAGTTCGACGTGGCGATCATCCACGAGCCAATCATTCGGGATGCTAGGCGACCTCATGGAACCGATCACCTCGGCGCCCACCTCGTAGCAAGCGCCGCATATGCACGGGCCTATGGCGGCGATGCAGTCGGCCGGCTCGGTGCCATAGGCGCGCCCCATCTCCTTGATCGTCTCGCCCACGACATCGAGAGCGGTCCCCCGCCACCCGGCGTGTATCGCGGCAATCGCGCATGTCTTCACGTCCGCGATCAGCATCGGCACGCAGTCGGCGGTGCGCACATGGCAGACGAAGCCAGGCGCGTTCGTGATGAAGGCGTCGGCCTCGATGACATCATCCCCCTCCACATCCTCCAGGCGCACCACCCTCTTCCCGTGCACCTGGTTCGTCCTGAATACGCGCGCGCCCCGCGGCACCATCCCGCCGATCTCACACGCCCCCACGCCGAAGCCGTGTTCGACGCCGGAGATTCCGGAAAGCAATTTGGATTTGATGATATCGGCCATAATAATTCCAACCAGCAGACGGAGCGCTTCGGGACCTTTTGGCGGCTAGGCGTAATAAAGCCGACTCCCGCGAAAAAACCCGGGACACAAAACCGATTTTTTTAAAATCCGACCTAGTACACCCCGGAAAAATCGGTATTGTGTCCCGGGTTTTTTCATACTCCGCTCGCGCCGTCCCTAATCACGGAGGCCGTTCCGCAGGCTATCCTATTTGGACGCATCGTGAGCGGGCGGCCATCGTGTTGTATCGCCGGAGGCGCACAACACGATGGCAGGCCGCGGAAGATGCGTCCACCTGAGCTGATTATCAGTATAGCTCTCTTAAACTTTCCAACAAATCCCCGATATCCTCCGGCAGCGGGGCCATGAACTGCATGCGCTCCCCGGTGCGCGGGTGGTCGATCGATAGTTTCCAGGCGTGGAGCGCAGGGCGATCGAGGCTCGACACGAGCTCGCGGGCGCGCGCGTCGGATATGCGCTTGAGCTTGCGCTCGCCGCCGTAGAGCGGGTCGCCGACGAGGGCGTGGCCGGCCTCGGCGAAGTGCACGCGTATCTGGTGCGTCCGTCCCGTCTTCAGGTCTATCTCGACCCAGCTGAGGTCCTTGCCGAAGCGCTCGAGCGCACGCCATTCGGTGAGCGCGGCCCTGCCCTTGCGCGTGTGAGACGATATGCGCTTGCGCTCGCTGCGGTGCCTGCCGATGGCTGCGTCGAAGGCTCCTGACTCGCCGCGCATCGATCCCAGGACGAGCGCGCAGTAGATCTTCTCGACCGTGCGATCCTGAAACTGCTTCTGGAGGCTCACGTGGGCCGCATCGTTCTTCGCGGCGACGATCGCGCCGCTGGTGCCCACATCCAGCCTGTGCACGATGCCGGCCTTGAGCTCGCCCCCGACGCCCGAGAGGTCGTCGCAGTGCGCGAGCAAGGCGTTCACGAGCGTCCCGTCCGGGTGCCCCGCGGCCGGGTGCACGACAAGGCCCGCTGGCTTGTTGACGACGATTATGTCCGCATCCTCGTGTATCACGTCCAGCGGGATCTGCTGGGGGACCGCGGTCGGCTCCTCGGGAGGCGGTATGCGTACGGTTATCCTCTCGCCGGCCTTCACGTGGTGCGACGGCTTGGCGACGTTCGCGTCGACGGTGACATGCTCCAACTCGATCAGGCGCTTGGCCCGCGAGCGCGTGAGCCCGGCAACGGATCGCGATATGAACATATCGAGGCGCTCGCCCGAATCGCACTCGGCAACCTCAAGCTTTTCTATCCTGAATTCACCCATCGACTTTGAGCGAGCCTGTCAGCCTGGAGACGCTGGAGATACCATGTTCCCGGCAGTAGGATTCGATCCCCTCGACGATCTCGAGCGCGGCCATGGGGCTGACGAAGTTCGCGGTGCCGACCTGGACGGCCGATGCCCCGGCCAGCATGAACTCGATCGCATCCGTCGCGGTCATTATGCCGCCCATGCCGATCACCGGTATCTTCACCGAGCGCGCGGCCTCATAGACCATGCGCAGGGCGATCGGCTTGATGGCGGGGCCGGACAGCCCGCCGGTGACGTTAGCGAGCACGGGCATGCGCGTCCGCGAGTCTATCGCCATGGCGGGTATGGTGTTGATGAGCGACACAGCGTCGGCGCCTTCGCCCTCCGCGGCGCGCGCCATCTCCGGGATCGAAGAGGCCTGCGGGCTGAGCTTGACGATAAGCGTTCGGCCGAACGACTTGCGCACCTCCTTCACGACCTTGGCCGCCGCCTTGGGATCCGTTCCGAACGCGATGCCGCCGCCCTTGACGTTCGGGCAGGAGATATTGACCTCCACCGCGGCCACGCCGGAGGCATCATTCAAGCCAGCCGCCACCTTCGCGTACTCCTTTGCGCCCTCGCCAAGGATGTTCGCGATGACTGTCGCGCCCCTCTCCACGAGGAACGAAAGCTTCTCCGCGACGAACGCCGCAAGCCCCACGTTGGCCAGCCCGATCGAGTTGATGAGCCCGGAGGGCGACTCGATCACCCGTGGCATCTCGTTGCCGGCGCGAGGCGCCAGCGATATGCCCTTGGTGACGACGGCGCCCAGCTTCGAGATATCGTAGAAAGACTCCGCAAACTCCTCTCCGTACCCGAAGGTTCCGGAGGCGACCATCACGGGGTTTTTGAGCTCGAGCGCTCCGATGTTGACGCTCAACTCCATGACAGATCCTTCGCGTCGAAGACGGGGCCCTCGCGACAGACTCTCACGAAGTTCCCGTCCTTGTCCTTGCAGGCGCAGCCCGTGCAGACGCCTATGCCGCAGGCCATGTAGGCCTCCATCGAAACCTGGACCGGCGCGCCGTACTCCACGCCGACGCGCGCCAACTCGCGCATGAGCCCCTCCGGCCCGCAGCCCATGAGTTCCGGACCGTCCATCGCGCCGATGTCCTTTCTGAGCTTGTCCGCGATCGTGCCGCGATAGCCCTCGCTGCCGTCCTCCGTCGCGACCGCCAGCGCCACGCCCAGCGCCTTGATCTCCTCCGTGCAGAGCAGATCCTCCTTCGATCCTGCCCCGTAGTAGACTATCGCCCTCCTGCCTTGGCGCGCCAGCGTCTCAGCGAGTCCAAACAGAGGTGCTATTCCGTAACCGCCCGCTACCAGGACCGCCGTGCAGTCCTTTGCGGGGATACGGTAACCCCTGCCGCACGGCCCAGTCGCGCTGAGCTCCGTCCCGACGGGAAGCCTGGACAGCGCCCGGGTTCCTGGGCCAACGACCTTGTATAGGATCTCCGCCTGGCCACCCTCGAGGCGTACTATTCCGAAAGGGCGCCTGAGAAAGACTTCGCCGCCCGGGACCTCGAGCATGACGAACTGCCCGTGGTCGAAGCCGGCCCAGTCCACGGCAAAACGCATCCGGAAGGCGTTCCCACCCGCCCTCTCGTTGGAGACAACTCTGGTGCGGTTCTCCTTCATCTCACGCCCAGGCGCATGACCAGCGCGTCCTCGCCGTCGTCCTTGTAGTAGCGCCTTCTAACCCCCACCGGACGGAACCCCAGCTTCTCATAGAGGCCGCAGGCCGCCTCGTTGGAGGGCCTCACCTGCAGGTAGATGTTGCGCACGCCGTCCGCCCGCGCGCCGGCGAGCATGTGCTGCATGAGCCGCATGCCTATGCCCTGGCGACGCAACCTCGGGTCCACGGCGAAGGTGTGCAGCTCGGCCTCATCGTTCACCCTCTGGACCAGGTAATAGCCGACGAGCTCGGAGCCCTGCCTCGCGACCCATATGTCTATCGAATCGAGGGGCCAGAGTTCCTCGTAGGAGCGCTTCGACCACGGCAGTGAAAACGACGCGACCTCTATCTCCATGAGGGCGTCGAGGTCGGACGCCTCGAAGCGCTCGACCCTTATCTCATAGTCCTCTCGCGCCGCGACTGAGCTCACCTTGCGAACACCTTCCTGCCGCCGAAGTTCGCGCGGCCGCCCAGGTGCTCCTCGATGCGAAGCAGCTCGTTGTACTTGGAAATGCGGTCGGAGCGCGATGCGGAGCCGGTCTTGATCTGGCCCGCGTTCACGCCCACCGCCAGGTCCGCAATCGTGCTGTCGCAGGTCTCGCCGGAGCGGTGCGAGATCACCGTGGTGTACTTCGCCCCGTGCGCGTCCTTGATGCACTGAAGGGTCTCGGAGAGCGTCCCGATCTGGTTGAGCTTGATCAGTATCGAGTTGGCCACTCCCTCCTCGATGCCCCTCCCCAGCCTCTTGGGGTTTGTGACGAACAGGTCGTCTCCCACGATCTGGATCTTCTCGCCCAGGCGCTGGGTCATGTGCTTCCAGCCCTCCCAGTCGTCCTCGTCCAGGCCGTCCTCGATGGAGATTATGGGGTACTTGGCGATGAGGCCCTCGTACCAGTCGACCAGCTGCTCCGCGGTCTTCTTCGAGTCCTTCTCCGCGGCGAGAGTGTAGACGCCGTCGGAGTAGAAGGTTGAGCTGGCGGCGTCTATCGCCAGGGCTATGTCCTCGCCCGGCCTGTACCCGGCCTTCTCTATCGCCTTCATTATGACGTCGAGCGCCTCCTGGTTGGACTTGAGGTTGGGCGCGAAGCCTCCCTCGTCGCCCACCGCCGTGTTGAGCCCCATGTCCTTGAGCACCGCCTTGAGGTTGTGGAAGACCTCGGCGCCCATCCTGAGGCACTCGCGGAAGTTCGGCGCGCCCGCCGGCACGATCATCCACTCCTGTATGTCGACGTTGTTGTCGGCGTGCTCACCGCCGTTGAGTATGTTCATCATCGGCACCGGCAGAAGAGTAGATGCGCGCGCGCCGAAGAGCCCGCCGATGTAGTCGCTGAAGGGCTTCTTCTGATAGAGCGAGGCCCCCCTGGCCGCGGCCAGCGACGCGCCGAGTATCGCGTTGGCGCCGAGCTTGCCCTTGTTGGGGGTGCCGTCCAGCTCGATGAGCGTGGAGTCGATAACCTGCTGCCCGGTCACGGGCATGCCCTTGAGCGACTTGCGTATGACCGTGTTGACGTTCTCGACGGCGTTCTCCACGCCCTTGCCGAGGTAGCGCTTCTTGTCGCCGTCTCTGAGCTCAACGGCCTCATGCACGCCGGTGGAGGCGCCCGAGGGGACCGCCGCGCGACCGAGTATGCCGCCCTCAACGATGACGTCCACCTCGACCGTGGGGTTTCCGCGCGAGTCGAGTATCTCGCGACCTATGACATCGATAATCGTAGCCACCTAAAACCTCCTTATTTGGTTGAATTTACGATGAGTTTCCGCGTTTGGTACATCGAATGGAGGCAGGTGTCAATGCGTATACAGAAGCTGCGAGAACGGCAAGAACAGCCAGTACCGTCAAACCGTACTGGCGGTGCGGATGGGGCAGAAAAAAGGCCCCGCGACAGCGGGGCCTGCTCTTCCAACCATCCCTAATCTCATTGCGGCACGAGCACCGGACGAGAACCGAAACTCATCTCGTACATGAACGGAAAAGAGGAATCGCGTATCGTCGCCATCAATGACCACGGGAAGCCGTACTTCCAGGAACCGCCACGGATGACGAACCTGTTTGAAATCCTCCTCCGACTTGCGGTCCACTCCCAGACGTTGCCGGTCATGTCCTTCAGCCCATAGCCGTTTGCGTATGCGTCGGGGTGATCGACCGCCCTCGTAACACCCGCATCGAAATGAGCCTGCTCGCTCGTGGGCGGGGTCATTAACTCATCGCCATCCGGCCCCCTGGCAGCCTTCTCCCACTCCCCCTCGAACGGAAGCCTGCCGAATATCGGAGCCCCCGTCCTCTCCTCAATCCTCTCTCCAAGCCACCGTGAGCATCCCTCAGCTTCATGGAGCGGGAGCTTGACGGCCGGTTGGAGATCCCCTGCAAACTTCCGATCGAGACGGCGCCAGTCCCCCTGTCCTCGTGCATTGCGGAACGCCCTGTACTCGGCGTTCGTAATGGGGTGATCGAGCATGAAGAAGCCGCCTATCATGACTGTCTCCAGCAAACTTTGCTCGCCATAATAGTCGTTATATCTGTGTGGGTCGTTCTCCGGCGGACCCATCTGGAATTCACCTGGAGGGATCCAGCGCCACTCCGCTGGCAGATCGAACGGAGCCTCCGCATTGATCGCAAATATGCGAGCCGCCTTTTCGACAACGGCCCCATGCTCCTCGATCCGGCCCAGCACCCTGCCACGGAGATCGGAGGGGATGTCCCCCTTCGGCAATCCCGCTATCATGGAGCGCAACTCGTGGGGATAGTCCCTCGAGGGGGCGCTGCCGGCGTACCTATCAAGGGCCGCACCCACGGCTCCGAAGGCCGGCGCGGGATTCAGGCCGTACCCCTGCACCCGGCCTACGAAGCCGGATACGCCGTTCGTCCGGATGCACCGGATCGCCGGGGAGATTGCGGGATTCATCGCTGTCGTATTCATAATTCTTCTTTCATCGCGGCACCATTACATCCCTTGTCGACAAGGGTCCACAAATTTTGCTCATTCACATAAAAAACCGTGCACTCCGAGTGCACGCCTTGCAGAACGGCCTCCGTGGTAGGGGACGGCGCGGCCGGTATGGCACGCAGTGCCGCTTTGACGGGGCGCTTCGGAGGGACTTTTCGCAGCGTGGCTCGAGGAGGCCGGATTCAGTAGCCTATATGCACCGGCCGACGAAAGCCCCCAAGGAGGCCGGCGGATGCGACCTTCTGACAGTGTGGTTTATCTAATGCTGAAGTCCCGCTGCGTGGGGACTGCGCAGCGGGGCGGCGAGGAGGGATAGCGAGAAAAGTTCCCCGAAGCGCTCCGTCTGCAATAGCCATGTAGGGCAGACACGCGGAAGATGCGCCCAGGGGATCCTTCGGCTTCGCCTCAGGATGACACACAAGGGAAATCGGTGCCGGGCTACTTCAGAGGAAATTCTGGACGGTGGCGAGGATGGCGGAGGTGTCGTCCGGGGCAAACCATCCGATCTCAGGATCCGCGCGGAACCAGGTGAGCTGGCGCTTGGCCAGGCGGCGTGTGTTGCGCTTTATCAGGCGGACGGCCTCGGCCAGATCGATCTCGCCGGATAGGTACGCGGCCATCTCCCTGTAGCCGACCGCCGCGAACGGCTGCGCATCGCGCCCGTATCTCTCCAGGAGCCCCCTCGCCTCACCTTCGAGCCCATCCTCGACCATGCGCTCGACGCGTGAATCGATCCTGCGGTAGAGCTCCTCGCGCGGCACATCCAGGCCGATCTTCAGCGCGTCGTATCGCCTCTCGGAAAAGCCGTGCCCCTCCCTAAGCTCGCTCGGCCGCGTGCCGGTCAGCTCAAAGATCTCCAACGCTCGCACGATCCTCGTGCGATCATTTTGCGAAATCCTCTCGGCCGATTCGGGATCGATCTTCGCAAGCCGCACGTGCAGGCGGGGCGCACCACGCTCGTCGATCTCCGCCTCGAGCTCGGAGCGCAGCTCCTCGTCGCGCGGCGGCGCGTCGCAGACGCCGTGGACGAGCATCCTGATGTACATGCCGGTGCCTCCGACGACGAAGGGCACCCTCCCGCGCGAGCTCACGTACGCGATCGCCTCGTCGGCGAGGCCCACGAAGCGCGCGGCGTCGAATCGATCGGAGGGCTCGGCGCAATCGATCAGGTGGTGAGGGACTGCCTCGCGCTCTTCCGCGGTCGGCTTGGCGGTGCCGACGTCAAAGCGCCTCCAGACCTGCTGGGAGTCGGCGGAGACGATCTCGCCATGAAACTTCTTCGCGAAATCGATGCCGACTTGAGTCTTTCCGACGGCCGTCGGTCCGCTGATTATGATTATCTTCTTCAATAGAAATAAGTGACTGGTGACTAGTGACTGGTGACTGGCGAATACACGCTAGTCACTAGTTACTAGTCACTAGTTACTTCCTCCCGAACCACTTTTCGATTTCATCCCTTTCCACCCTGATTACGGCGGGCCTCCCGTGCGGGCAGGTCTTCACCCCCTTGGCCTCGACGTCGCGCACCAGCCTCGCCACCTCCTCGGGCCTCAGCTCGTCGCCTGCGCGCACCTGCCTGTGGCAGGCCACTACCGCGAAGATGCGCTCGATGGCCTCATCCAGAGCCGCACCGTGGCCCATCTCGCATATCTCGCGCGCCAGCTCGCCCATGAGCGCGCCCGCCGATGCCGCGCCCGCTATGGCGGGCACCTCCTTTAGGACGATCGTCCCGCCGCCAAAGGGCTCAACCTCGAATCCCGCCTCCGCTAGCAACTTCGAGTTCTCCACGAGGCTTGCGGCGTCCGCCTCCCGAAGCTCCACCTGCTCCGGTATCAAGAGCCTCTGCCTCGCGACATTGCCCCTGCGGTGCTGCCCCATCAGCTCGTCGAAGCCCATCCGCTCGTGCGCGGCGTGCTTGTCTATGATCGTGAGCGAGCCGTCATCCCCCTCGCACGCGATGAATGCGCCGCCGAACTGCCCCAGCGGGCGCATCGTCGGGACCGCGCCGCGCTCGAACGGAAGTTCCCCTGCGGCGCCGCAGCGCTCCTGAGGCATGCTCGAGGAAACGGACGAGGCGGATCGAGGCGTCGGGCCGGGATCGCTCGGGAGGCCGGCGCGATTCGGAACGGTTTCGGCCCTCCCCTCGCGAAGCATCACCTCCGAGCCGCCCAGCGCCCTCTTGAGCGCGGAGGTGAGAAAGGAGTGCACGGCGGCCGGCTCGGCGAAGCGCACCTCGCGTTTCGCAGGGTGCACGTTGACGTCGACCTTGGAGGGATCGATGGCAAGCCACAGCGCGGCCGCAGGATGCGCGCCTGCGTCAAGGCGCTCGCCGAAGGAGGCCGCGATCGCGTGCATCATCATGCGGTCCTTGACGGGCCTGCCGTTGACGAAGACGTGCACGTCCCTGCCGCCCCTGCGGCCCCTCTCCGAGACCCACCCGGCCAGCGAGATCTCGCCGGCCTCCCCCGCCACAGGGATGAGCTGATGCGCCTTCAGTATCGCGCTCGCGCGCTCGGTGCGGTCGCCCGGACAGGCGGCGAGCGAAAGCCTCCTCGCGCCGTCGACATCGAGCTCGAAGCGAAGCTGTGGGTAGGCCAGGGCCAGCTCCTCGACGGCCTCGACGCAGCGGGCCGCCTCGACCCTCTCGGACTTCATGAACTTCTTCCTGGCCGGGACGTTGTAGAAAAGATCGCGCACCGCGACCTCGGTGCCCTGCGCGCAGCCGGCGGGTGTGACGCGCGGCTCGGAGCCGCCCTCGACGGCGAGCCTTGCGCCGCATTCGACATCCGCGTCCGCAGGCCTCGAGACGATCTCGAGCCGGGATATGGAGGCTATCGAGGCCAGCGCCTCGCCCCGAAAGCCCATCGTCCCGATCCGCCACAGGTCGCGCGCGGAGGCAATCTTGCTCGTGGCGTGGGGTTTCACGCACAGCGCGAGATCGGCCGCATCCATGCCGCGGCCGTCGTCACGGACGCGGATGCCTTCCAGCCCGCCCGCAGTCAAGCCCACGGACACGGAAGCTGCGCCGGCATCGATGGCGTTCTCGACGAGCTCCTTGATCACAGAAGCCGGTCTCTCGACCACCTCCCCGGCCGCTATCTTCTCGACAACCTCTTTCTGGAGCACCCTTATTTGGCCCATTTCATTCCCCAATAAATCCGAAATCCCAAATTCGAAACAATAATCCTCTGTTTTGGACATTGGGGTTTAGAGTTTCGAATTTGTTTAGTATTTCGTGCTTCGAATTTCGCGCTTCATGTGGCTATCACGCTTAATACGCCGTTTCAACACCATTTGCGGCCGCTCTTTTCGTCCTTGAATTGCCCAGGCGAAACTAGCATCATATCGCGTCAATACATCGATAAGGAGGCGAGCCATGGCCAAGGCCCTGGTAATCTACAGCTCCCGTTCGGGACACACGAGAAAGATGGCTGAGGCGGTCGCGAAGGGCCTCGAGGAGGCGAAGGTGAGCGTGACGCTGACCGAGGTCGCGAAGGCCAAGCTCGACGACCTCACGGAGTCGGACGCGATCGTGCTGGGCAGCCCATGCTACTACGGCTGCATGTCCGCTGAGATGAAGAAGTTTCTGGACGACAGCGTCAAGCACCACGGGAAGCTCGGCGGAAAGGTCGGCGGCGCCTTCTCCTCGTCCGGAATGCTGGGCGGCGGCAACGAGACGACGGTCAGGGGGCTCATCGACGCGCTCATGATCCACGGCATGATCGTAAAGGGCAACGCCCGTATCAGCCACTACGGTCCGGTCGCGGTGGGCGAACCGGACCAGACCGCCATCGACGAGTGCAGGACATACGGCAAGGAGTTAGGCGGTCTAACGCTGAGGCTCTCCGGGGAGTAGACCATCCGATGCGTCCGATAATCCAATACGAGAGCTCGCTCACGGTGCGGGCGCTCAGGGCGATACACCCCCTGTGGTCGCTCATGGCCAGGGTACTGCCCAAGGCGTTCGGCCCCCCCACGGACCACGTGCCGCATCCGTCATCGATGGTCCGCTCTCCGAATTGGATCTGGCGCCTCATACTGCCCCGCTTCTTCAAGAGGATAAGCGTCGACGCGGGCGAGGTGGCAAGGCTCGCCAAGACCTCCAAGGACGCCACCGTAGTCTACATCACGAAGTACGCCGGGCAGCTGGAGTACTCCTACTTCAACCACCTCTTCCAGGACAGGGCGCTTCCGCTGGCGCAGTACAACAACGAGGTGGGGATGCGCCGCTGGCTTAAGCCCCGCGACTTCATGAGATCGATGAGGGCCCAGGAGGGCGAGATCGGACGGCAGGGCCGCGTCATCGATCCGCTCTACGACGGCTTTCTGCCCCAGATGATAGCCGCAGGCCAGTCCGCCTTCATAAGGATACCGCCCGCGGACCTGCTGGACGAGGAGCTCATCCTGACGGGCCCGCTGCGCTCGCTCGTCGCCGTCATCGAGGCACAGCGCGCAAGCCGCCGGCCCGTCGCGATAGTGCCGGTGGACTTTCTGTGGAGCCGCAGGCCGCCGAAGGCCAAGCGCGGCATGAGGGACATAATCTTCGGCGAACAGCACTCGCCGGGAGTGATCCGCAAGTTCTTCCTGTTCTGGCGCAACTACAGGCGCCGCGCCCACGCATCCATAGGCGAGCCGATACTGATCGACTCCTTCCTCGCTCAGAACCAAAGCGCATCCGACGAGGAGCTGGCCAAGAGACTGCGCGGAATGCTCCTGGAGGCGCTCAAGGCCCAGCGCATGGCCGTGACCGGCCCACCCATGAGGCCGCGATCGTGGTTCATCCAGGAGGTCCTGACCGACGAGGGGCTGGACAGGCGGGTCTGCGAGATCGCGGCGGAGAGGGGCAAGCGCGCCGACGACGTCAGGGAGCTCGCCCTTCGCTACGCTCGAGAGATCGTTGCGGACCTGGACTACTCCTACGTCGAGATACTCGAGCGCATCCTGGGCAAGGCCTTCTCCAGGATCTTCAAGAGCCTGGACGTCGACGAGGAAGGCCTCAAGCTCGCCAAGGACGCCTACGCCAAGGGCCCGGTCGTCTTCGTGCCGAACCACAAGAGCCACGTCGACTACCTCGTGCTGTCCTACATCTTCTACCACAAGGGCATGATAGTCCCGCACATAGCGGCGGGCACCAACCTCTCCTTCTGGCCGCTGGGCAGGATCTTCCGGCGCTGCGGGGCCTACTTCATCAGGCGCGCGTTCCGCGACAACCCGCTGTACAAGGCCGTTCTGCAGACCTACCTCAAGCTCCTCATGCGCGAGGGCGTCCCGCAGGAGTTCTTCATAGAGGGGGGCCGCTCGCGCACCGGAAAGCTCAAGCGCCCCAAGCTCGGGATGGTGGGGATGCTCAAACAGGCGGCGCGCGCGGCAGGCGTGAAGAACGCCTCGTTCGTGCCCGTGTGCATAACGTACGACAGGGTCATAGAGCAGCGCAGCTACGTCAAGGAGATGGAGGGATCCGGCAAGAAGGACGAGCGCCCCTCCGACCTCTTCGGGCTGATGAAGTTTCTCAAGAAGAGGGACGCCGGCTACGGCTCCATACACGTCCGCTTCGGCGAGCCGATCCCGCTCATGGAGGGGCAGTCCAAGCCGGAGGAGATCGCACGCGACGCGGAGAGGATCTGCCACGAGATCAACCGGAAGGTCGTGGTGACTCCGGCCGCGGTGGCCGCCACCGCCATACTGCCGGTGAGCCGTCAGGGCATAGCTATCGCACAGTTCCGAAGAAACGCGAGGGCGGTGCTGGATTGTCTCGCGGCGAAGGGCGCCGAGGTCCCGGCGCCGCTGCTCGGCTCGCCCGACGGCCTACTCCAGGACGCGTTGGCGACGCTGGCGAACCTCAAGCTCGTCGCGCCCAAGCTCGACGCGATCGAGCCGTTCATCGCCTGCGACGAGCGAAGGCGCGTCCCGCTGGGTTTCTTCAGAAACGGCATCGTCCACCTTCTCGTCACGCTGGGCGTGTTGAGCAAATACATACTGTGGCACGCCAGGAAGGAGCAGGCGCCCACGGCGGCCGACCTGGCGACCGACCTTTGCAGCGCCAAGCGCCTCCTGCACCATGAGTTCCGCTTCGCGACGAGCCGCAGGACGGACGAGCACGTCTCGTCCGCGGTGACGATACTAAAGGAGCGCGGCGCGATCGACGAGACGGGGGACGGACGGCTGATGCCGCGCAACTCCGGCCTTTGGATTCTGGATCTGCTTTCGGCCCAGATAAGGCCGGCGGTCGAGACGCTGTGGGTGGCCATGCGCTACGCGGATGAGCGGATGAATGGTTCTATGGACAAGAGGTCGCTCGTCGACGCCATGCTCGCGGCGGGCCAAGACATGTATCAGCTGGGCAAGGTGAGATTCCGTGAGTCGGTGACCAAGGAAGGGTTCATGAGCGCGATAGGGGCGCTCGTGAACTTCGGCGTGCTGATCCGCGAGCCGCAGCAGGAGGGCACGAAGAGGCGCGAGAGCTTCGCACCCGCGAAGGCGTCGGAGGCCACCGAGAACCTTAAAGAGGAGCTTGAAAAACTCCTCTGAACCCCCCACACCTTTGAACGATCCACCGTTTATCCACCGATGTTGAGAATCGGGCTTTGTCCTGGCGCATCCTGCACACTGGGTTAGACAAAAACGACATCGTTGTTAATTAAGAACTTTTAGTGACTCCAGATTGTTCATTCGGGAGAGAGGACGCGCTCGGGCGGCGGAGGGGCAAGATCGTTCAAGTTATCCACAGGCTTATCCAGCTTCGTTGTGAAAATGGGCGAGGCCCGTTGAGACCTCAGGCGGGCACCTCGTCGAGCTCTTCCACTTCGGCGTCGTACATCTCGTAGGGATCTTCCCTGCGACCGTCGCCCTCCTGCTCGCCGTGGTGGTGGTGCGCGTCGCCCTGGGACCTGGCCGCAGTCACGCGATCGTGGGAGGACTCGCGCGAGACCGCGGGGGCCGTGGGCGAGTGCGTCTGGGCGCTGAGAAAGTACGGCGGCCCGCCCTTGTCCATGTGCGAGAGCGCGGCGACGTAGGGATCGTGGTTGCCGTCGTGCAGGGCCGCGGCGCCCGCGGCAAAAGGCGAAGATGCGCGACCGGACGAGATGGGATTGGCCTCGAACCCAACAGCCGAGGCTCGCCGGCGGCGCGCGCGAGACGACGCGCTGTCGGCTGCGTCCTGCGGGCCATCCGCCTCGGCGAGCAGGACCGGCCTGCGACCCTTGCGGCCGAGGCCGCGCTTGAGGTAGCGCACAGCTCCCTTGACCGCCTGGGCGAACGAGGGGATGAGGCCCTCATCCGGCATGACGAAGTACCTCTCGAACGAGGACGCGAGCACCTCTACGGCGCCCTCTATAGAACGCCCCACCCTCTCCGCGCGGGGGTGGTCCTTGTCGACGGTCAGAAGCCTCGACTCGGCGAACTGAGACTTCACCTCGTCCACGACCGCGCCGATCACTTCGCCAGCAGTCATCTGCGGCTGGGCAGCGGCCATGGGGGGCATCACCTCCGGCGCGACGGCGCCCTGAGGCTCCTGGTGCGCCACCTGCGGCACCTCGGGCACCGGCGTTTCGGGAATCTCGGCAGGGTCGGCGGAATCGCTCTCGAGAGCAACCTCCACCTCCGCCTGAGGTTCGGGCTCCACGTCGATGTCCACGTCGTTGGCCTGTGTCTCGACGGGGATCTCCTCCTCGGCGAAGAGCTCCTCCACGTCGACCGTCTCTTCGGTCTCGTCGAATATGTCGCTGGCGTCGGCGAACTTCTTGGAAGAGTTCTGGACGGCCGTCCCCTCGTCGACCTGATAATTCTGCTCGAAGGGGTCGCCCTGCTCGAACCACTCGTCCGGAATCATCCAGGGATCGTTGTAGGTGTAGCCCTCGTTCAGATCGTCGCAGCACTCAGGCTCGCCCGCGGGGGGATCGCAGTAGAGCTCTATCTCGCCGTCCTCGAATACGGTGGCGACGAGCTCGCCGTCCTGGTCGTAGATGTCGATGGAGCCGTCCAGGTTGACCACCGGTGAGAGCGGCCCGTACAGCTCCGTTAGGTTGGGCAGCTGCTCGGCGGCTATTCGCTCGGCGACAGGGGTAGTCTCGCCCATCGCCTGAGTTTTGACCTTGTCCACCGCGTTGCCCATCTTAAGCCCTTCGTCGCGCAAAGGAAGCGCACACACCCGCCCTATAGTTATTATCGGATGGAACGGGGCCCAAGTTGCGGGGGATTTGAAGATTTTAAGTGGTTGATATTATTTAATAATATTGATACCGGACGTCAAATTTCGCCACTCACTGAGAAACCGGCCCATGTTGACAAGAGACGCCCCGATGTGTCAAAAGGCCGGACTCGCAGATCGTTGAAATTCAGGGGTCGTCCAACGGTAGGACACCGGTCTCTGGAACCGGCTATCGGGGTTCGAACGTACAGAGGCTATAATGAAGTGCCGAGCCCCGCTCGGCACAAATGGCCTTGATCGTCAGAACA
>Ga0180430_10001320_pt1 | contig 24492 bp, 18 predicted proteins | sample SS_ome_9_FD_132999 | JGI IMG/M metagenome (GOLD analysis project Ga0180430, IMG submission 132999) | Hypersaline lake sediment archaeal communities from the Salton Sea, California, USA - SS_1_S_2 metaG | ecosystem: Environmental > Aquatic > Non-marine Saline and Alkaline > Hypersaline >... | reverse complement strand
GTACTGCAAAAGAAGGCGGCCCTGTCTTTGTCGGAGCTTCTGTCGGAAAACACTTCGGTGTTTATTAAGAAACACGGACGGGGAGCCCTGGCTACTGCCTCCTTCAGGGGAACGGCAGCATCTCATACCCAGGTTAACTGGAATGGCATAAGCCTGAACAGTCCCATGGCAGGCATGGTGGATTTTTCCCTGATTCCCGTCTACCTCATTGATGAGTTGAACCTGAAGCACGGTCCGGCTTCTCTGGCCGATGGTGTGGGTGGCATTGGAGGATCCATCAATCTCATTAACCGGGCAGCTTGGAACGATAAAAGAACATTCAGCTATATACAGGCTATGGGATCCTACGGTACCTGGGATGAGTTCTTGCAGCTTGGATTGGGGGATCAGAAATTCAGAAGCAAGACCAGGATTTACCATAACCAATCCAGGAACGATTATACCTTCCTGAACAGAGGTATAGGGAATTTGGATCCGCAAAGCGGAGCCCTTACCCATCCCATAGATACCAACGACCATGCAGCCTATACACGTTATGGATTGTTGCAGGAGCTTTACTATAAACCCGGGCTAAAGCATGTGATTTCCATGAAGTACTGGGGTCAGTATGCCGACCGTTCCATTCCCAGACCGACCTCCTATGAAGGACCCGACAACTCAAACCTGAACAAACAGCAGGATACAGATCACCGGGTGGTGGCTGATTGGAAATATTACAGCTCCATCGGTAAGTGGATGATTCGTTCTGGCTACTCAGACAAACAGCTGGATTACAGCCAGATGAACAGGGTGCCCGGACTGGGTCTTATCCCCGCCATTTATTCTGAAAGCAGGCAAAAGAGTCTCTTCGGCACCCTGTCCTATTCGGGCAACATGGACGAAACATTCTCTTACAATGGCAGTGTAGATATGAAATATCACGATGTGGTATCGGCCGATTCGGTAAGCAGATTGGGCTACGAGGGAAGACGTCATGAGCTGAGCGTACTCTTGGGTCTTCATAAGAGTTTTGCCGACCGCTTTCAGCTGAACCTGATGCTTCGACAGGAATGGATTGATGGAAAGCGTGCACCCTTCATTCCCTTCCTGGGCATGGAACTGCGCTTGCTGGATCAGGTGGACTTGCTCTGGAAGGGATCTGTGGCTCGTAACTATCATCAGCCCTCGTTGAATGATCTGTACTGGCAGCCAGGGGGAAATCCGGATCTTCGGCCCGAAAGGGGCTTTACCCTGGAAACAGGCCTGGAGTTCAGACAGGATCTCTGGGGACAATCTGTACATACCGAGCTAACTTTTTACCGCACCGACATTGAAGACTGGATTTTGTGGATTCCCTCCTACAGGGGGTTCTGGGAACCAACAAATATTAGCAGGGTTCTCTCCCAGGGAATTGAATATATGCTTCAGGTTCAGGGAAGCAGATCCGGTTTCTCCTACAAGCTTGCCGCGACCTATGCCTTCACTCCCTCGGTAAATTATGGCGATCCGGCTGTATGGGGCGATCTGTCCTACGGGAAACAATTGGTATATATCCCTTTACATTCCGGGAACATGATGTTGTTTCTGAAATGGCGGGACCTTTATCTATCCTACCAGTACAATGCTTACAGCGAACGTTATACAACTTCCAGCAACGATGTGAGCCGGCGAGACTGGCTCTATCCCTATTTTATGAATGATCTTTCAGCAGGCTGGTACTTACCCATAAAAAAGGTGGACATGAGCATCGAACTGAACGTTTATAATCTATTTAATGAGAGCTACCACTCTGTGCTTTACAGGCCCATGCCCGGCAGAAATTTTCACCTGGTTTTTAAGATACAAATCTAGCCAAACATGATTCGCAAACTGTTCTTTCTGAGCCTTGTCCTGTTCCTTTTCGTAAGCGGATGCATGAAGGATGACGAACTTTGGAACTTCCAGCGATCGGCTCAGTACCTTCCCATCAAAGGGCTGTTTGTGACCAATCAGGGCAACTTCATGTATGGAAACGCCTCCCTGAGCTTTTACGATCCGGAAAGCAAAGAGGTCTTGAACGATGTCTTTTTCAATGCCAATGCTCTGCCTCTGGGAGATGTGGCACAATCCATGGTAGTTCGGGACAGCCTGGGTTACGTGGTAATCAATAACAGCGGAAGAATCTACATCATAAATGTCCATACCTTCGCTTTGGTCGGAAAGATTACGGGACTAAGCTCCCCCAGGCATCTGCACTTCATCGACGACAGCAAGGCTTATGTCAGTGATCTGTATGCCAGATCCATTTCCATTGTAAATCCCCGGAGCATGGAAGTGACAGGGGCCATTCCTGTAAACAATCACGATGAGGATTTTAGTCAGCACGCTACCGAACAAATGCTGCAGCTGGATAAGTATGTGTATACCAATTGCTGGAGTTTTGACAATCAGATACTGGTTATAGATTCTGAACAGGACCGGGTGGTTGATTCCATTGAGGTGATCAAACAACCCAATTCCATGGTGCTTGACCATTACCAGACCCTCTGGGTTCTCTGCGATGGAGGATTTCCTGAAAGCCCTTATGGCCATGAGCCAGCAGGACTGATGAGGATATCTGCAGGTTCGGGGGAAGCTGAAATCTTACACAGGTTCCGCGAGGGAGCCATGCCACGATCGCTTAAAATCAATGGATCGGGCGACACGCTATTCTTTTTGAACCAGGGGGTATATAGCTATCCAGTAAGGTCGGAAAGGGCGCCGGAACTTCTTATCGACAGTCCCTATCCGGAGGGCTACCAGGGAGGCTTTTATTCCCTGGAGGTGGATCCTGCATCGTCGGAGCTGTACGTGGCTGATGCCATGGATTTTGTACAAAGAGGAAATATTTACCGCTATACAGCGGCGGGTATTCTGGTGGATACCTTTCAGGCAGGCATTGGTCCGGGAGGATTCTGCTTCAAACCCTGAAGATTTTCTTAACCCCGGGGCATTCCTGGGGATAATGTTCCAGAATATTTAAAATAAGTTGTAATTTGTTTGGAGAAATTCAACTTTAACTTCCATGACGATACAACAATACCAGAAAAAGTGCTCCAAAGAATATATGCAGAGCATTAAATTCCCCAAGGAGTCATCCTACCTCTATGGTAATCCCGTCGGGACTGTTGTCCCCATTGAAACAGCCATTGGTAAGATTATGATCATTGGTCCTCAGCCGGCAGCTAAAATGTATTTTGTGAACGACATACCTGATGTTCCCTTATACGATGCTACCGCACCCTTTTCCATTGAGCCCTATCACGATGGCTCAAGGGTTCGAAGTTCCTATACCGGACAGGAGCTGAGTGAAGTTATCCTGGAAACCCTGGAGATTTCCAGAGAAAATTGTTGGCTGACAACCCTGGTCAAGGTCTTTCTATTCGATGATGATATTGTGAAAAAGTATCATCGACTGGGGAAGGAAATAACAGAGACCAGGTCCAAATTTCCGGAATATGCTCTTAAGAGCATGCCCTGGCTCCGGCAGGAGCTTGAGATCGCCAATCCCAAAGCCATCATATTGCTGGGTCCGGAAGTAATTTCAAGCCTGCTTCTTTGCACTGAAGCGGAGGCCATGGAATTAATAACCGGGAAAGTGGTTGAGAAGAAGATCATCTGGAAAAACAGCAATTTCATTTGCCTTCCTCCTCCCGGGGTCATCATGGAGCGATCGGCACGGAATCCCTGGCCCAGAAAATTCGCCCTGCAAATTGGGCCGACAGCAGCTGAGGAGATCAAAAGACTGGAAGCACAACCAAGTATTTGATGTTTCCCATGGCTAAATGATCCCTGTTCCCAGCAGGAGAGCCATAAGTATAATCAGGATACCCACACTGAGCTGCACAGTTCGGTAAGTGACCTTTTTGAGCAGTCTTCTTCCTGTCCATGATCCGCTAAATGCTGCCAGGCAGGCCAGGCCCAGCATGAGAAAGGATTCCCTGCTCAGGTTTTGAAAGTGCCTGGCGAAGAAAGAGCTTCCATACACGGAAAGTCTGGAAATGTCAATGACAATCGCTGCAGCAATCCCCGTGGCAATGAAGCTCTCCTTACCCAGACCCACCCTCAATAGGAACAAAGAACGCAGAGCACCCTGATGTCCGGACAGGCCCCCAAAAAAGCCGGATAGGATCCCTCCAAAGGGGAGCAGGGATTTGCGGATCGTGATCTTCTCAAAGCGTCTGTCTATTTCTACCACAGCAAATAAGATCAGCAGGAGAGCTATGACCAGCTTTAAGAGAGTAATCTCCATGGTTTTGCCCCCCAGGGAGTAAGTCACCACAGGATTTTGTCCCGAGAGCGCATTCAGCAGGCTTGCCCCTCCGAATGCCGCCACAGCGGCAGGCAGTGCAAACCAGAGTACGACTTTCAGGTTCACGGATCGCCATATCAGCGAAGCTTTGAACAGGTTGTTAAGCAGGTGTACAATTGCCGTAAGTGCAATGGCTATCTCCACGGGAAAGAAAAGGGCAAATACCGGCATCAGAATGGTTCCCAGACCAAAGCCGGAAAAGAAGGTGAGCATGGCTGCACCAAAGGCTACGGCTAAAACAAGGACATATTCCATGTTTAGCGGATTATCAGTTTCTTGGATAGCACTTTACCCGATTCCAGCTGCATAAGCACCAAATATAGTCCGGAAGGGTAGCTGTGCAGGTCCACCGCTACCCCAAAGCCATCAGGGGAAGAGTTATGATACATCTTTTTTCCGGAGAGGGAATAGATTTCTACTTCCAGCAGAGCTGCATCCGATTCCAGATAGACAATATCTGTGGCAGGATTGGGGAATACCCTGGCTAATACATGTTCCTGCTCCTGAAGGTTCAGAGGTCCGTTCTCATCGCCGGGCATATGCTCGTCCAGCCAGGCAAGACGGGCGGCAATCCAGTTCTTGAGTTTGTCTATTTCTCCGGTGAAGGTGGTCGGAATATAGCCTACTTCCGGCGCTCCTACATTCTCCCCCAGGATGTCCCAAAGCTGATAATGCCGCTGCTGGGCTTCCTCCAGGTAGTTACTTACTGAATCGATGTAAGCAAAGAGGGAAGCCCTGGAAAGTGTGTTTTTTCTCAGGTCCACGTAACGACGTTTGAGCCTGTTGGCAAAATGCTCATCCTCCAGAAGGCGTGTCATATAAACGGGCGGAACGGGCCAGACATCACAATCGTTCACCTGGTAGGCCCACCCGGAACCGTCTGTGTTGGCAAACATGTGGCAGTCCCATATATCCTTCCAGGCCCAGTCATAGTCCCAGGCAGGTCCTGAAAATATCCGGCCTCCCCGGCTATCCCTGTCCTTATAGAAAAATCGGCTTTTCTTATAGGCATCCACGTTGCGACTAAGCTCACTGAGGATGAAGTAATCCCTGAAAGACTTCAGATCTAAATAGGCTTTATAGCCTGTGGCGTAGTCTCGAAAATTGCTTCCATACAGGGCCTCCTCAAAGGCGTCAACGTAAGCTCGGATATAGGCTTTCTGCTCCAGGGTAATTTCATCCGGTCCGGGGTAGGCGTACACAAAGTATACTGGGGCTCCTGGTCTGGAGGCGGGAGAAAACTGGCTCTTCCAGTGATCACCTGAACCGTAATAGTCCGTTTTAAATATATATCCCCCGCTTACTTCATCGCCAGAGTTTTCATGACTTTCCAAAGGATCGATATCCACCCGGCTACGATCCCTTTTGATTTTTTCGGTAAGCACGTAAATGCCCTGGTATCCCCCATTCACCATGAGCTCCACATGCTTTGTCCGGGGGGAATAGTGGCCCATCTGCCGGCTTATGTGGTTGGCCAGGGAATTCCTCACAAAAGATTTGTCGTTATAGTTGGCCAGGAAGATCCAGTCGTTTTCTGCTGGCAGGCCCAGAAGGCTTACGTTGATCTCATTGCCATAGGGGTCCCGGGTCTCAAATCCATAGGGTTTCTGAGGTAGTGAGGAGGAATAGGCTCCTCGAATTTCGATGCCTACGTGGGCGCTGTAGTCGTTCCCCGGATCGGAGGGCTCGTTCCATCCCCCGGGCCCATGATCTATGATCTTCATATAGGCCTTGGTCTTGGGTTCGTCAGGAATGGGGAATCCTCCGTTGGTTTCAATCACCACCAGGGGAATATCAGATCCATCAAACTGGGAGAAAAGGCAGAATGAGCTGAAGATTAAAAGCAGACCTGCGCAGAGGGTTTTCATGGGAGTGAATTTCTGCTTCTAAAATAGGTAAAAAAACAGAGGGTGCTACGCCATGGCGTAACACCCTCATTATTCTCGTTAAAAGGTAAAAGTATACTAGACCCCGCTGAAATCTACGTTGTCGAAAACCAGCGAAGGCAATCTCCAGGAGCGTGTAGGATCCACATCGCTGCCCACGGCCACCAGATCCTTCCACAACTGCTTAAAGTTACCGGTGATATTCATTTCGGCAACGGGCTTGACCAGCTTACCTTTTTCTACCAGGAATCCTTCAATTCCGTAAGAGAAATCTCCCGTTACGGGATTGCTGTTTCCGCCGTTAAAGCCTGTGACCAGGATGCCCCTGCTGATATCAGCCAGCAAACCCTCCATGTCCTTTTCCCCGGGTTTGAATACCAGGTTAGTGGTACCTCCCGAATTGGGCTCCATACCGAGTTTCTTCCCATAGTAGGTGTCGATGAAGTAGGTTTTCAGAACACCCCTTTCAAACACTGCACGCTTCTGGGTGGCAATGCCTTCCCCGTCAAATAGGCGGGAACCCCGACCCGAAACGATGAAGGGATCATCGCTTACGGTCAATAGATCCGATCCGATCTTTTCACCCAGCATATCAATCAGGAAGGATTGCCTCTGCTGGATGGAAGAACCATTCAGAGCGGAGATCAGTGGCCCCATACTCTGTCCGGCCATTTTATTCTCCACAATCATGGGCATCTTACCCGATTCGATTTTGGCTTGTCCGAGTCGGTCTACTGCCCTTTTGAGTGCTTTTTTCCCAATGTCCTTCCTGATCAGCTCGGTGCTGAAGATGGAAGATTCCCCCCAGTATCCCCTGGGCCTGGCGGTACCATCGGTAACCGAAACAGAAGCATTCAAGGCATAGTAAGAGTTTTCGGTATCACCCTCAAAGCCATTGCTGGCAACCATCACACTACCGCTCATTCCGTCACGGTAAGAAGCAGTCGCTGAGATGATGCGGTCGTCCGATCCCAGGATTTCCTGTTCCAGCGCAAAGGCATCCTTCACCTTCTGCTGGGGATCGATGGAAGTGAAATTCCTGTCGACTGTTTTCAGATCGGGACCTCCTCCTTTGTAATAGCGTTCGGGATCGGGAAGGGTACGAAACTCATCTTCGGCCAGGTAGCGGGTACCTGCAATGGCTTCTTCAATGAATTTCCCAAGCTCTTCCTTGTTGTTAAGCCTGTTGGTGGAAATGCTGGAATACTTATTATCCACGTAGAGATTGATCTGCATGCCATTCCGGTTGGATTCCTGAAGCTTGTCGATCTTCTCATCCCTTACCTCGATCTGGCTGCTGTTGTTGTTATATATGGATACGCGGGCCTGCTGTGCACCATTCTGAATGGCGTGCTCCATGGCCCATTTGGCGATGCTGTATTTTTCGTCTTTGGTCATGATCAAATGTTTTCAGGATTATGCACTGGTTCCTCCCACGGTTAATTTACTTACCAGGACAGAGGGGAGACCCATTCCCACAGGAACAGATTGTCCGCCTTTTCCACAGGTCCAGGTTCCGGTGGCAGTCTTGTAGTCGCCGGCAGCCATGGTAATATCGGCCAGGGCCTGAGGTCCGTTACCTATGATGTTGATGTCCTTGATGGGCATGGTCAGCTTTCCGTTCTCGATCAGGGTTCCCGATTTCACAAAGAAGGTGAAATCACCTGCACCGATTTTCACCTGACCGTTGGTGAAATTATCCACATATACCCCATAATCCACATTGGCGATCAGATCGTCGGTGGTGTGGGGACCGTTCTCCATGTAAGTGATTCGCATTCGAGGCAGTGGTACGTGCCTGAAGGATTGGCGTCGGCCATTCCCGGTGGGATCTACACCATAATGTTTGGCACTGATACGGTCGTGCAGGTAAGATTCAAGCACACCGTCTTTCACCAGGTAGATCTTCTTCACGTCGTTACCCTCGTCATCGATGTTGAGGGCTCCCCGGTTGAACTCCATGGTCCCGTCTTCCACGATGTTGATGAAATCTTTGGCAATGCTTTTGCCCATCTTATCGGAGAAAATGGATTCCCCTTTCCGGTTGAAGTCGGCTTCAAAGGGATGACCCATGGCTTCATGAAGCAGGATTCCCGATCCGCCGGCACCAAGAACTACAGGCAATTCTCCTGCCTTGGGTTTCCCGGCTCCGAATAAGAAATTGGTCTTGTCAATGGCTTCCTGGGCCAGTTCTTCCACCAGGTCGTCTGTGAGGAATTCAAATCCCTGCCGGATGGAACGGGCACTGTAATCGTTTTCGATCTGTCCGTCCTGTTCCATCACACAAACAACCCCGAGGGTAGCCATGGGACGGTAGTCATAGGAAAGCAGACCTTCTGAATTATAGAACATCACATAGGAGGACTCGTCGCGCTGGAATACCCGGGCCTTGGTGACCTTTTCATCCAGTTCGTAAAGCCGGTCGTTGACCTTCTGAACAAAGGGGATCTTTTGTTCCACGGTGGAATTCTCCCACTTCTGATTTACACTGTAATAGTTGGGAGCAGATTTTTCCATCAACTCACTCTGGTTGAAGGTCACCGGATCGTTGGCTATGTTGGCAGCGGTTTTGGCCACCTTCAGCATATCGTTCAGGCTGGTGGTTTCGGTATAGGCGAAACCGGTCTGGTCGCCTTTCAGTACCCGTATCCCAACGCCGTAATCTACATTGGAGAACGCACTGTTCACTTTTCCGTCTTCCAGCCCAAGGCTGTTGGAAAGGGTATGCTCGAAAAAGAGATCCGCATAATCTCCTCCCTTGGACATGGCCTCTGCAATTACTTGTTGCAGCATCTCGGGAGTCACTTCAAAATGGTCAAGATAGCTTTTCACATCGGGAGAGATTTGTAGGTTCTGGCATGATTTCAACAGCGGGGGCAATACCATGGTCCCCGCAACTGCTGCACCGCCTGTTTTAATAAAGTTTCGTCTATTGATGCTCATATTCTCAGGATTTTGGCTAATAAAGGCCCCAATGTACAATTTTCCAGTGTATTTGGGAATTATAGGGGCTTGTTTTAGAGTATGCTTAACATTCTTTAAGGAATATGTTCGCTTTTGTCTGAAGCGTACACCTAAGCAGCCATTTAATTGCTATTTTTATTGCTCAAACCTCATTGACTAAAACTCAAGCCATGAAAACTTTACATCTGATTACCCTTATACTGGCAGCCATGTTTATCACAAGCTGTAACAATTCTTCCACCGGCGAGTGGATTAGCCTTTTTGACGGGGAAAGCCTGGAGGGTTGGACCGCTTCAGAAAATACCGATTCCTGGAAAATAGTAGACGGTGCCATTGTGACTGATGGCGAACGTTCTCACCTCTTCTATTCCGGTGAAGTGCTGGATCACAATTTCCTGAACTTTGAATTCAGTGTGGATGTGAAGACTCAACCTGGTGCCAATTCGGGAGTATATATATATACCGAATTTTAGGAAGAAGGCTGGCCGGCCAAAGGATACGAATGCCAGGTGCTGAATTCCACCTTTCCACCCGCGAATCCCGGGGATTATGTGGAGCGAAAAATGTCGGGAAGCCTCTATGCGGTGCGGAACATATGGAAGAGCGTTCAGGCCGACAACGAATGGTATACCTATCGCATTGTGGTGCAGGGTAAAACTGTTCAGACCTACATCAATGATATGCTGCTGGTAGAATATACCGAGCCGGCTGAATTGTGGAGGCCCGAAGGCTGGGCTGGAAGAAAGCTGAGTCCCACCGGAGGAACCTTTGCTTTCCAGTGCCACGATCCCCTGAGCGTGGCAGCCTATAAGAATATCAAGGTGAAGCCTCTGGCAGATGATCTGCCCACCCCCGGTACTCCTCCCGAGGACCTGGATTTTGAAGAACAAATTGTAAGGTTGGCCACAGCTAATATTCCACTGATCGACTTCCATACCCACCTGAAGGGCGGTCTTACAAGGGAAGAGGCACTGGCCCATGCCCGCTCCTATGGCTACCAGTATGGGATAGCTGTAAACTGTGGACTGAAAATGGGATTTGAAACAGAGGATGATTTGAAGGCCTACCTGGATGCCTTCGAAGCTACACCACTGGCCTGGCATGCCATGCAGGCCGAAGGAAGGGAATGGCTCGATCTGTTCACCGACGAAAGCCGTGAGCGCTTCGATTATGCATTCACCGATGCCATGACCTGGACCAATAACAGAGGGGTGAGACAACGTTTGTGGATACCGGAAGAAACCGATGTGGGCGATCCCCAGGACTTCATGGACCAGCTGGTGGAAAACATCGTAAAGGTCGTTAGTACTGAGCCCATTGACATACATGTCAATCCCACCTATCTGCCCGCCGAGATTGCGGACCAATACGACGAGCTGTGGACCGATGAGCGCATTCACAAGGTGGTCACTGCACTGGCCGAAAGTGGTGTGGCCCTGGAAATCAACAACCGCTTTAAAATACCCAGTGCCACCATCATCAAAAAGGCCAAGGAGGCGGGAGTGAAATTTACCCTTGGCACCAACAACGGAGGAGCCGAGGATCTGGGACGCATGGAATATGGCATTCAAATAATCCAGGAGTGCGGACTCACTTCTCAGGATATGTGGTATCCCGGTAGCTGATGAGCTTTAGGTTTTAACACTTATTTCACTGGATCTTTAGGGAGTTTGAATTATCTTGTCTCCAAATAGTTAAGCTATGGGAAAATTTGATCTGAATCGCAGAAAGTTTATAGGTGCCCTGACTCTGGGCACAGCCCACCTGATGTTTCATCATCCTCTCTACGGAGCGACCAGCCGGTTTGCTTCGGCCGATCCTTTGCAGAAGGTGGCCCTTGGGAAGACTGGAATCCGAACTACCCTTCTGGGAGTGGGTACCGGAGTGAGCGGAGGAAATCGCAGCTCCTTCCTGACCCGTCAGGACAAGAATAAGAGCATTGCCACCCTTCGACACGCCTACGATCGTGGTATACGGATGTTTGACGGGGCCGATACCTATGGCACTCATGGTTTGATCGCCGAGGCACTGAAGGGGATGGATCGTGAAGAGATTGTTCTCACCTCCAAGATCTGGACAAGGGGAGGAGGTATCCCGGAAAAGGAACGCCCCGATGCCAACATTGTGGTGGACCGCTTCCGAAAGGAATACCAGACCGATTACATCGATGTGGTGCAGATCCATTGCATGGTGGATCCCGACTGGACCGATCATGAGCGCAGGCAGATGGATATCCTTGAAGAGCTAAAGGTGAAGGGTGTCATCAGGGCTCATGGGGTATCGGTACACAGCCTCGAGGCAATGAAAGCAGGTGTGGCCGATCCCTGGGTAGATGTACTTCATGCCAGGATCAATCCCTTCGGCATTGCCATGGATCGTCCCGATCCCAAAGAAGTGGTTGAGGTCATACATCAGATGCACGACTCGGGCCGGGGTGTCATTGGAATGAAGCTGGTCGGGAACGGTGATCTTCGCAATGAAAGCGAAAAGATCGACCAATCACTCAAGTTTGTACTGGGACTGAACAGCATCGATATGGTGATCGTAGGCTTCGAATCGGATGAGCAGGTGGATAATTACCTGGACCGCATGGGGTCTACCCTTAAGGAGCTTGTTTAGAGCTTATAGATTTTCAGCAGGGCCCTTCCCCAGACTTTAGCTATAAGCCTGTCTTCCCCCAGATACTTGCTGGCGTAGGAAGATTCTACCTTTCTCTGGGCATCATGTACGAGAACCATTCCTCCCGGGGCCACCCATTGTGAAGCCATGAATATGCTTGACATACGACCCGGTATTTCTTCTGAGTGCATATGCCCGCGGGGACCGTCCACAAGAACTACTTCCCACTTACGATTTGGATCCATTCCTGAAGGAAGGTCAAGTTGAAGCTTTTCAGGCTCATCGATGAGTTCCTGCCACTGGGTGATGTTGTTATGATAATGTACTAGCTTAGCTTCCAGTTGAGGGTAAGCCCCGGTAATCCTGTCAAACCAGGGTGAGTAATCCTCCAGAAACAGTGTGGAGCCACTGGCATTGATCTCATTCCAGAAAGGAGAGTCATTCCCTAAGCCGAAGACTAAAAACCTGCAATTTTCATAAGAATCTAAACATTCTTTCACCTTCAGAATTTCTGCCATCTTCAACTGAATCCCTGTGTGCTTCTTTTTCACTTTCCCCACCTGCAAGGCTTCCGCCAGGTGAAACAAGTAATATATATTCCCCTTGAGTTTGGAATACTTCTTATGGAGGTAGGCAGTCTTTTTCTGCCAAAAACCGGGTTCGGTCATCCCTATGTGCTTTCGATCTAACGAAGGCGTATAATATCCACGGCAGTCATATAGCCACCTACCATGGCTCCCGAGAATCCGCCCCCGATCTTCCCCCAGGCCGATGCAATATACACATTGTCGGGAAGCTTTTCGAGGTATTCCATGGAACGGCCCGGATTCTGTGCAAAACCGTAGACGGCCCCTTCCGGATTCAGGGTAAAGCGTTTCACGCTCAATGAGGTAGCCACTTCCACGTGTTCAATGGCATCGCGGAAACCCGGGATCAGCTTCTCGCAGCGGCTCGTAATAATATCTGCCACATCTGCCTTCATGCGTACGTATTCTTCCCTTTCCAGATTGGCCCAGTCTGCGGGATAATCGATGCAACACACTGCCCCAACGCTCTTCCCTTGCGGGGCCAGTCGGGAATCCACCTGACTGTAGTCCACAAACGTGAAGCTTCTGGTCGAGAAATCGCTATGGTTGTTTTTCAGTATATCCTTCTGGGATAGCACGGATTCATCGTAGATAAAAGTGGAGTAATTTTTGCTCCCCAGCTCTTTAAGGGATTTTTTAAAACCGTAATATACAGTGAGCAGGGAGGCTCCTATTTGATTTTCGGAGATTGAGTCGCTAAGCCTTTTAGCATCCGATTTGGATAGCAGTGATTCAGCCAGGCTGGGCAGGGCAGCATTTACCACAATCAGATCGCAGCTCTCCTTTTGGATTTTCTTTTCCTTTCCCCTGGTGGGCTCCCAGCTCACACCTGATGGCCGGTTCCCTTCATATTCGATGGATTTGACCAGGCTGTTAAGCCTGACAGTTCCTCCGTGGGCAACGATGATATCACTCAGAGCATCGGATAGTTTTTGCGATCCGCCCTGGATGAAGCTGGCGCTTCCGCCATAATAGGCTCCCTGGGCATTGAGGTAATACAGCCAGCTCAGGCTGTAAGGATCGTCGTGGAAGTAGCCCAGGTTACCCAGGAGGACCAGTTTCAGGTCTTCGTCAGAGATGATCTCGTCCAGGAATTCACCCACGCTGCGGTCGGGTTTGTCGCGGTTGGCCACCATCACCCTTCTTACGTTCAGCACATGGTAGAAATAATCGTCGATTCCCTTTTCTTCACCGGGAAAGTGAGATTTCAGCAGGACTTTGGCCTCTTCCGGATCGTGAGGGATCACCAGGTCGCAACGCTTATTTACGAAGCGATAGAACTCAGGTACTTTCAGAAATTCCACTTTACCCGTAATACCCAGGTCATCAAATATTCTGTGTTTGATATCTCTTGGATTCAGTCCATCCATTTCATGAAGTCCCACCTCCATGGTATAGTCCCTGCGCTTAAAGGTGGTGGCACAGCCGCCTGGCCGGTCGTGTTGTTCCAATACCAGGACAGCCTTACCCTCCCTGGCCAGCTTAGCTCCCGCGGTCAGTCCGCCCAGTCCGGCTCCAATGACAATTACATCGTATTTCATGCTTATTTGGTTTTATTCTCTTCGATGGGAATGGGATATCTGCGGTATTCTGCATTTCTATCGAAAAGATAACGGTAGGTGATGTAATGCTTCACCGAAATGCAACCCACAGAAACAAAAATCTTTCTCATTTTGGGATTGAAGTCACCCACCCAGGAAAATTCGATCTCCCGGTAATGAGATTTCCTTTCAAACACCTTCACCAGGTTCAGAATGATACCGGCTTCGATACCCCGGCTCTGATACTCCGGGATCACTCCCATTAACACCCCTCGTGCCCTGGTCATAGTCTTACGCTTCTTCAGATAGAGGAATTTAAGCATGGCACCCGGACTGAGCCGGCCATTGAGATGCTTTAGAATCAGGTTCACATCGGGATACATCAGGTAGATGGCAATGGGTTTACCCTTGCTGTAGGCAATCCAGATAAACTCTTCATCGATAATGGCCCTGGCTTTTTTCAGGGTTTTTTTAATATAGCTTACTTCCAGGGGTTCGAAGTTTTCCTTGAAGGTGGCCCAGGCCACATTAAAGACCGATACGAAATCTTTAATGAGCTGGTCTTCGTTTTTCCAGCTGAAATGTTTGAATTCATAATCGGGGTTTTGAAGGACACGCTGGGCAATCCTCTCAATCCGCGGGGGCATGGGCTGGGTCACATCCAGATGGAAACCTTCCTGTTTGAAGTAGGTTTGGAATCCATAGTTCTCGAAGAGTTCCTGGTAGTAGGGAGGATTGTAGGCAATTTCGTATGAGGGGTGGGTAAAACCATCAACCAGCAGTCCCCAGTATTTGTCGGTCTCTCCAAAATTGATGGGACCATCCATGGCCTCCATCCCCCTTTCGTTCAGCCATTTTTTTGCTGCATCGAAGAGCAGCCTGGCAGCATCCTGGTTTTGGATGCACTCGAAAAAACCCATTCCTCCCGTTGGCTGATCCTGCTTATGACTTGTGTTATGGTCGATAAAGGCGGCTATCCTGCCGATCAGTTTATGGCCATCGTCATACAAAACCCATCGATGGGCTTCACCGTGCTGGAAATAGACATTTTTCCCCGGATCAAAAATGGAGTTTATCTCCTTATCCAGGGGGCAGACCCAGACGGGATCGTTGCGGTGGAGAATCCGTGGCACCTCCAGAAAGGCTTTAGCCAGGGATCTGCCCTTTACTTCAACAAGGATCATAACTATCTCTTGTATATGGCTTCCAACAACTCGGCATACCTGTCTGCCACCACTTTGCGTTTTAGTTTCAGGCTGGCCGAGAGCTCTCCGGTGGCGGGCGACCAGTCCTCCGTTACGATCCTGAAGCGCTTGATCCTTTCCCAGTCCATGAGGCTTTCATTGATCTTTGCAATTTCTTCGTTGTAAGCAGTAAGCACTTCAGGGATGGCAATCAGATCGGCACGCTCTTTCCCGTTGGGCACTTTTTGTTCCGACATCCATTCTTTCAGGTAGGTGAAATCGGGTACCAGCAGGGCGCTGGCAAATTTCTGGTGTTCACCCACCACCATTACCTGATCCACGAAGGCGGACTCCTTGATCCTGTTCTCGATGGGCTGTGGAGCCACGAATTTACCACTGGACAATTTGAAGATCTCCTTCTTGCGATCAGTCACCATCAGGAATTTCCCGTCTTCCAGGTGTCCCACATCTCCGGTGTGGAACCACCCCTCCTCGTCCATCACCTTCCTGGTTTGTACTTCATCCTTATAATAGCCTTTCATAAGGCAGTCTCCCTTGCACAGAATCTCCCCATCGTCGGCTATTTTGAGTTCAACTCCCGGAATCACCGAACCCACCGAACCAAGCTTGCACCTCCCTTTTTCTGTCCGGTTTATGCTTATGATGGGGGAGGTCTCTGTGAGTCCGTACATGTTGATGATTTTTAAACCGCTGGCCCAGAATATGCTTTCCAGCCTGGATTGCAAAGCAGCTCCGCCGCAACCCACCATTCTGGCATGTCCGCCCAGCGCCTCTCTCCACTTACTGAAAATCATCTTATCGGCCAGTTTCAGTTTCCTGTAATAAAACCAGCTTTTTTCACCATGTGGTTTGTATTTTAGTCCCAGATCCACAGCCCAGAAAAACATCTTTTTCTTCATCCCGGTGAGGCTGCGGCCTTTGGCAATGACATTGTCGTATATTTTCTCCAGGATCCTTGGCACTGCGTCGAAACCGGTGGCCTGGATCTCCTTCAGGTTGGCTGCAATGGTTCCCATGCTTTCGGCATAATATATGCAGGCTCCGGAATACTGGGTCTGGTAGTTTCCAAGTCTTCCTCCCACATGGCACACGGGAATTATGGCCAGGTAACGGTCGTCCTGATTGAGCTGAAACACATCGGCAGCAGCCAGAAAATTGCTAACAAGGTTATGATGACTGAGCATTACACCTTTTGAACGACCCGTGGTTCCTGAAGTATATATGATGGAGACCACCTCGTCGGGGGTAATTTTTTGTTTGATGGAATCCAGATTCTCACGCGTATCGGAACCTGCATGCTTGCCCTTTTCCAGGAGCTCGGTCCAGAGCGCCGCTCCTTCTATGGGATCAAAGGTATAGAGGTGCCTGGCTTTCTTTTGTTTGGCGAATGCCGGTTGAATAAGGCTGTACAGTTTCTGATCCGATACGATCACCATAGCCGCATCGGAGTGATCCATGATATAGGCATATTCCTCGGTATTCATGGAGGTATAAACCGGAACATGCACCATTCCAGCCATGGACATGCCCATGTCCACGAAATTCCACTGAGGGCGGTTATTGGTGACGGTCATAATTTTGTCACCTTTTTTCAGACCCAGCTCCAGAAGGCCCAATGCAAACTGATGGGCTATCTGGCTATAATCTTCTGAAGTATAAAACTTCCATTTGCCTCCCACTTTTTCCGCAAGGGCGTTTCGCCCTGTGAACTTCGTGGTAAAGCGTTCCAGGAGATCAAAATTACGTTTGGGGACCATCGAAGAAAGTTTTGGGGTTCCCTGCAAGATACGTAATCTTATTTAGTAATAAGAGCTCCCATCCCAGCAATGGGTACATAGTTTTTCTTTGGGTAAACCAATGGCTTCCACCAGGTCGTCCAGGTCCTGGTACATGAGTGAATCAATATCCAGGTTCCGGGCAATCTGCTCAACCATAGCTTTGTATTTCTCGCTCTTTGCATCGGCGTATTCCTCCAGGTGACTCTCTTCTTCACCTTCCAGCTGTTTTATGGCCTTGCGGGTGGCAAGCTCCATGGTGGAACGGGATTGCGAGAAATTCAGGTAGTTGCAGGGGAAGGTGAGGGGTGGACAGGCAATCCTCATGTGGACCTCCTTGGCGCCTGCCAGGCGAAGGTCGGCGGTATTATCCTTCAGCTGGGTTCCCCTAACTATGGAATCATCCAGAAAAACCATGCTTTTGTCTTTTATCATGGCCTTGTTGGGGATCAATTTCATTTTGGCTACCAGATCTCGCATATCCTGGTGCTGTGGCATGAAACTGCGGGGCCAGGTGGGTGTATATTTGGAATAAGCCCTTTTGTATGGGATGCCGTTGAAGTTGCCATATCCAATGGCGTGACCCACTCCCGAATCGGGGACTCCGCATACAAAATCGGCCTTCACCTTATCTCTTTTTGCCAGGGCTGCCCCACAGCGGTAACGCACTTCATCCACGTTGATCCCCTCGTAGAATGAGGGTGGATAACCGTAGTAAACCCAGAGGAAGGAACAGACCTGCATCTTTTCCCCGGCAGGTTTTAGTGTCCGGTACCCTTCTGCTGTGACCTCCACAATTTCACCCGGTCCCAGATAGTATTCAATTTCGTAACCGGTGTTTGGGAATGCGCATGTTTCGGAAGCTATGGCATAAGCTCCATCTTTCTTTCCAATGATGGCAGGGGTCCTTCCCAGTTTATCCCTTGCTACAATAATGCTTTCCGGGGTCAGTATCATAAGGGTGCAGGATCCTTTGACCCTCTTATGCACGTTTTCTATTCCTGCCATAAAATCATCTTCTTCACAAATCAGGTTAGCCACCACCTCGGTGGGATTCACGTTCCCCTGAAAGTTTTCTGTGAAGTGCTTTTTCTTATCCAGGAAATACCTTTCCAGCTCATTGATATTTACCATCCGGCTCACTGAAGTAATGGCAAAACGACCCATGTGGGAATTGAACATGATGGGCTGGGGGTCTGTGTCGCTGATAATGCCTATCCCACTTCTCCCACTGAATTTTTTCAGGTCCGGTTCAAACTTCGAGCGAAAATAACCGTCCTCCAGGCTGTGTATGGATCTCCGGAAACCTTCGGGTTTGTTGTAGAATACCAGGCCAGCGCGTTTGGTGCCCAGATGGGAATGGTAATCTGTCCCGTAATATACATCATACACACAATCCTGCTTGGAAATTGCTCCAAAAAAGCCGCTCATAAGTGGAATAAGTTTTAGGTTCGTAGTCGATTTAAACCTATGTATTTTTCACCTAAGCGCCAAGATTCCGGCCGGCAAGCTTTCAGAAAGATATCAGAGGAGCAAATGTTGTTTATCCGCATTGCGCCATCCGGCCTGACTTTCATATTCGACGATGAATATTTTCAGGTCGGCCTGAGATTCATACTCCACAAAAAACAACTTCTTATCGGCCTGAGATTCATACTTCACAAAGTACCAGAGACCGTCTTCATCGGCCTGACTTTCATAATCCACGAAGAAGACTTTCAGGTCGCATTGTGATTCGTATTCTACCACATAGACTTTCAGATCGGCCTGGGATTCATACTTTACCTTGAATACTTTCTGGGCCTGCAAGTGTGAGGCAAACAGAATCAGTACGGACAAAATGATGCTGGATTTCATAGCTAAGTGTTTTGCATAGAATAGCTAGCTCAAAAATCAGTCCAAAGGACCCTGTTCAGGTTTGGCGGGTAAGTTTCCGGATTTCTGTTTACGGAAGGAGGAAGGGATCAGATTAAATCCTTTGATCCCAAATTTTCTGGCCAGCAGCTCAAGTCCCAGCAGGGATATCACGCCACCAGGCAGTATCACCATGGTAGTGAAGAAGGAAAATCGTCCCACATCCTTTAACTGTTCGATGGCAGCCTTAACCTCTTCTTCGGAGGGTGGTTCCTTTCGTCCACTCAGGTCCAGTTTGGCCTCAAGCAGTTTGAAAAACGAAAGAGCCATCTGTTCGGTCTCCTCCGCCTCTTTTCCAAAAGCGGTTACGCCCTCCTTAATCAAAGTGCTGGTTTTGTCTGCGTATTTCCTGGCAAAACGATTGCTGCGGAAGTCTCCCACCGGTTTATCCCAGGCGGCATTTTTCAGCTCCCTGAGCTTATTTAATATGGCGCGATCTCTTTGCATAATACTTTGACTACCCGGGATTTAATCCCACACAAATTTCCAGGTCCCGTCCTCCTGCCTTTTCCATACGGTATGAAACACACCTTCCATAACATTTTCATTCCCCAGCGAATCGGTGAGGGTATAGGTAAACTTACCATAGGTATAGCCCAGATCGCCGGAGGCTGAAACATCCACAAAATCGGGCTCCCAAACAAGGCTAACATTCTCAGAAGCCTGGGCCAGAAGAACTTCTTTCATGGCTTCCTTTCCCTTAACCACGGTGTTGTTTCTCATAAGTACAGCATCCTCAGCGGCATAGCTGAGGAAGGCTTCTGCAATACCCTCGCTTTGAGCAAGAGCGGCAAAAGCCTTTTCTGTCTCCACAATTTCCTGCTTCCACTTTTCCATGGACTCCTCCTTTTGGGAGCAGGCTGTGAATATCACAAGCAGGGTAACAAGAAGCAAGCTAAGTCTTTTCATGGCAGTTTTTTTTACTTGGGTGCTTAAGCTGTAAAAAAGAACCTCCTGGAAGCTTAACAGGAGGTTCTTGAAAATGTTTAAGCTATGGTTAATTTTCCACCAGGACCGGATCACCCAATCCCAGGCTCTTCAGAGCTTCCAGCTGAGTAGCCGCATCGCCCACAACCACGTAATACATCTTTTCGGGATCGATGTATTTTTGTGCCAGTGCCTGATGTTGCTCAAGGTCCATCGATGCAGTGACCTCCTGCTGTTTGCTGATGTAATCAAAGGGAAGTCCGTGCGTGCTTATGGTCTCCAGCATCTGCAGGAGAGAGTACATATTCTCGAATTGGCGCGCATTGGACTTTAGCAAAGCGTCCTTGGTGAATGCAAGGTCTTCTTCAGATATTCCCTCACGGTATTTACTCATCTCACCTTTAAAAATCTCCATGGATTCCAGGGTAGCGTTGGAACGCACACTCGAACTGGCCTGGAAGGTGCCATAGGTCTTATTTCCCCGGAAGGAGGAGCGTGCTCCGTAGGTAAATCCTTTTTCTTCCCTCAGGATAAGATTCAGCACACCACTGAATGAGCCTCCCAGTTTGTAGTTCATGGTCTGCAGCGCATCGTAATCGGCATGTGTTCTTGTGGGAGCCAGATATCCGATCTGGATCACGGATTGTTTGGCACCCGGAACATCCACAAAGTAAATGGCCGCATCTTCAGGATTCTCCTGCAATTCTATTTCTGGGAAGACCACCTCTTTGGTTTCCCATCGGGTATTTATCCCATCAAAAGCAGCTTTGATATCTGAAGCAGGAATATTTCCCACCACATGCAGAGAGGCCAGGCCGGGACTCAGATTTTTTTCATAGAATTCTTTCAGATCGTCCATGGTCATGGCTTCAATGCTTTCCATGCTACCGTAGGAGGGTGTTGAAAAGGGACTGCCTTTTCCAAATACCAGGTCGTTAAATGCCATGTAGGCCAGGAAGTTCGGATTGGCATTGTTGCGTTTGTGCATATTGATGATCCGGCTTTTGGCCAGTTCAAACTGTTCCTCGTCCCACCTGGGCTCCAGCAGGATCTCTTCCACCAGGGCCACGGTGCTTTCAAAATTACGGCTCAGGGTATTTACATTTACCGAAATGCTTTGCTCCCCACCGTAAACATTGATGTTGGCTCCAAGCATATCTATGGCCTCTTCCAGTTCTTCAGGGGTTTTATTGGCAGTACCCTCGGTGAGCATGGATGCCAGCAGGTAGGCCGCACCGGAACGCTCGGGTTTATCCAGAAGATGTCCTCCCTGGATGACCAGCGAATAATTTATCAGGGGAACTTCGTCGTAAGCGATGCCGTAGATTTTTATTCCGCCCGACAATTCATCGCTCCAGACTTCGGGGGGAGTTACCACGGGATCGGGCCCCATGGCCGGTTCTGCGGAACGGTCGAAGGAAGAGGGTGTAATGGCGATCTCTTCTTCCTCCTCTACTATTTCCTGAGAAACCTCTGTAGCATCTTCTATGCTCTCTTCCACAACATCGGCCTTTACGGAATTGTCGGCGATCAGCTCCATGGAGCCTTTGGGGACAAAGCTTGTAGCCACGTAGTTTTTGTCTTTGATGTAAGTTTCATATACACGCAGAACATCCTCAATGGTAACCGCCTGTATATTGGCAATATCCTGCTCAATGAAGGAAGGCGATCCGGCATATTCGTTATAGCGGGCCATTTGAAATCCCTTTCCCAGGATGGAACCAATGCTATTGTAAAATCTGGTTTCCAGTCCGGCCTTAATCCTTTCCATATCGTTCTCAGTGACACCTTCTTCTTCGAACAGCTGGAAGGATTCAAAAATGGCCTCCTCCACCTGGGCCAGTCCGATTCCGGCATTGGCATTGATGGTGATCCTGAAGCTGCCGGCCAGTTCCCGTGCACGGTTATAGGCTGAGGCGTTGGAAGTCAGTTTCTTGTCCTTAACCAGCACCCTGTACATGGGAGCTTTTTTACCGTCGGAGAGGAGTTGCCCCAGGAAGTTTAAGGCATAGGCATCCTTACTGTATTGTTCCACCGTGGGCCAGGCCATGGTTAGCCTTGGGGTTTTGGCAAAATTGTCTTCGTGGTAGAGCTTTTTAGTCTGATCGAGAGTTACCAGCATGGGTTCCATATCCTGCATGGGAGCCCCTCCGGGAATCTCCCCGAAATATTTTTCCACCAGTTGCCTGGTTTCTTCCATGTCCAGGTCACCCGCCACCACCAGGGTGGCATTGTTGGGCCTGTAGAAGGTGGAGTGGAATTCCTTCACATCTTCCACGGTGGCATTAAACAGGTCTTCCATTTCGCCTATCACCTGCCAGTTGTATGGGTGTCCTTCGGGATAGAGATTTTTATCCATCACCCAGGAATTGTGGCCATAGGGCCGGTTATCCACCATCTGCCTTTTTTCGTTCTGCACCACATTCTGCTGGTTGGCAAAGGCTGACTGGGTTACCGTGTTGATCAGAAAGCCCATGCGGTCCGATTCCAGCCAGAGGGCCAGCTCCAGGGCGTTTTTCGGGACAATCTCGTAGTAAACGGTTCCGTCCGAATTGGTGCCACCATTGAGGGTGCCCCCGGCAGCCTGGATCTTCTTAAAGAATTGATCCTGTCCCACGTTTTCCGATTCCTGGAACATCATATGTTCAAACAGGTGGGCAAAACCAGTCCGGCCGGGATTCTCCCGGTTGGACCCTACGTGGTATTGTATGGCTACCGAAACAATGGGATCGGAGTGGTCGGTATGAAGAATTACATCCAAACCATTGGATAGAGTATATTTTTCGAAATCGACGGAGAAATCGGTCGGATCTCCCTGGGGAGCACAGGAAAAAAGTGCCAGGAAAAGGAGACCAATAAAATAGTTGGGTAAATTTTTCATTGGGTTGCTTTAAGTGAATACTGGGAATTGTGGTTTACTGCAAGGCAAATTAGTACTAAAAATGTATAATTCATACTATCTTTGTGCCCTTCTTCAACGATGGGTACAACAAATCGATCCATCGGGTGTCTAACTGAAAATAAGAGCATAAGATATGAGTACAAAAAAGACGATGTTGATGATCCTCGATGGCTGGGGTCTAGGGAATGGCGACAAATCGGACGTAATCAGCCAGGTTCCTACCCCAAACATGGACAGGCTCGAAAAGGAATACCCCTCCTCCAGGCTGCATGCCTCCGGAGAAAATGTGGGTTTGCCCGACGGACAAATGGGTAATTCCGAAGTGGGGCACCTGAATATCGGGGCAGGACGCATCGTATACCAGGACCTGGTAAAAATAAACATGGCTGTTAAAGATGGCAGCATCAGTGAGAATCCTGCCCTAAAGGAGGCTTTTTCCTATGCACGCGATCAGCAAAAACAGGTGCATTTCATGGGCCTGCTTTCCGATGGGGGTGTGCATTCGCTGGACAAGCATCTGTACAAATTGTGCGATATGACCGGCGATTACGGCATCAAAGATGTCTTTGTTCATGCCTTTGGAGACGGACGCGATACGGATCCTCAAAGTGGCAAAGGGTACATGCAGAACCTTGAAGATCACCTCTCTAAATCTAATGGCAAGGTGGCTTCCTTTATTGGAAGGTATTATGCCATGGACAGGGATAAGCGCTGGGAAAGAGTTAAAGAGGCCTACGACCTGCTTGTGCATGGAAAGGGTCGCAAGGCCAGCGATGTGGTAATAGCCCTTCAGGAATCCTACGATAAGGGAGTAACCGACGAATTTGTGAAGCCCATAGTCATCGTGGATGAAGAGCAAAAGCCGCTGGGAACCATCCAGGAGGGTGATGTGGTGGTATTCTTCAACTTCAGGAACGACCGGGCCAAAGAACTTACCATCGTTCTTACCCAGGAGGATATGCCAGAGCTCGGCATGCAGACTCTGCCCCTGCACTATTGCACCATGACTCCCTACGATGCCACCTTTAAGGGCATGCATATTATTTACGATAAGGAGAATGTGAGCAATACGATGGGTGAGGTAGTATCCCGCTCAGGTCTCAGTCAGCTCAGGATTGCTGAAACGGAGAAATATGCTCATGTAACTTTCTTTTTCTCCGGCGGACGGGAAGCCACTTTTGAGGGTGAAAACCGGATTCTCATAGATTCTCCCAAAGTGGCTACCTATGACCTGCAACCCGAAATGAGTGCATTCGGAGTTAAAGATGCTGTAATTGCCGACATGAAGGAGAATGCAGCGGATTTCATCTGCCTGAATTTTGCCAATGGCGACATGGTGGGCCATACTGGAGTGTACCCATCCATTGAAAAGGCCATAAAGACGGTTGACAGCTGTGTGGGCGAAGTGGTGGAGGCTGCCCGGAGTAAGGGCTACGATGTTATGATCATCGCCGATCACGGGAATGCAGACAACGCCGTTAATGCAGACGGCTCGCCCAACACTGCACATTCGCTGAATCCGGTTCCCTGCATATTGGTTACAGACGATTATAAGCTGGTTAAGGAAGGCATTCTGGCCGATGTGGCTCCCACACTATTGCACATGATGGGTGTGGAGCGCCCTGCGGAGATGACCGGCAAGGTACTGGTTTAAATCATCGAGCGGGTGTTCATGGCACCGATGATGATATCAATGACATCTTCGTTCTCCAGTGTCATACAGTTCAACTTGAGATCGAAACGGGTGTAATCGTTTCCTTTTCCCTGGAAATAGTCCCTGAAAGTGTTTCTCTTCTTGTCGGTACTCTGTGCGTAAGATCTGGCCTTGTCGATGGTCCAGTTGTGTTTTTCAGCCACTCTTAG
>Ga0180430_10001319_pt1 | contig 24524 bp, 25 predicted proteins | sample SS_ome_9_FD_132999 | JGI IMG/M metagenome (GOLD analysis project Ga0180430, IMG submission 132999) | Hypersaline lake sediment archaeal communities from the Salton Sea, California, USA - SS_1_S_2 metaG | ecosystem: Environmental > Aquatic > Non-marine Saline and Alkaline > Hypersaline >... | reverse complement strand
CTCTTCGCTGGCGGCCAGCTGCACCACCACCTTGGCCTTGAGGGGGCCGAACATCACGTTACCGAAATAGGCCTCGAGATCGGAATTGTTTTGATCGCGGACGAACACCGCATAGTTCTCGACCGGGCCAAACTTGTTCTGTGCATCGCTCAGGGCGGCCTTGCCAAGGTCGATGTCGAACACGCGACTGCTGCCGTCCGGGTTGACGGTGATTTGCCAGGGCAGGTCCGTGCGCGCCTTGACCAGTTCCGGGTCCGGTGCTGGTGCGAACAGGTACATGGCGCCCAGCGATAGGGCAACGATGGCGAGTATGGTCAGGGGTGTTTTCATTGGGTCAGTTCTCTGTCACGGACGCCGAGCAGGTAGAGTATGCCGTCCAGGCCCAGCGTGGATATGCTGTGACGGGCGCTCTCGCGAACCACCGGCTTGGCATGAAAGGCGACGCCCAGTCCCGCGATTGAAAGCATGGGCAGGTCGTTGGCACCGTCGCCGACTGCCACCGTCTGGCGCATGTCGATGCCGTAGCTGGCGGCCATCCTCTGCAGGCGTTCGGCTTTCACCTCGCCGTTGATGATCTGGCCTTTGACCTCGCCGGTTAGCTTGCCGTCGACGATGTCCAGCTCGTTGGCGGAGACGCAGTCCAGTCCCCAACGTTCCTTCAGATGGTTGGCGAAATAGGTGAAACCACCGGACAGTATGCCGACCTTGTAGCCGAGTTGCTTGAGGGTGGTGATGAGGCGGTCCGCGCCTTCTGTGATCGGTAGCCGCTCGGCAATTTCCTTCAGCACGGTTTCGTCGAGGCCTTTGAGGGTGCCAAGACGGCGCTCGAAGCTCTCATTGAAGGGGATCTCGCCGCGCATGGCCGCCTCGGTGATTGCAGCCACTTCGTCGCCGGTGCCGGCCGCTCTGGCCAGTTCGTCGATCACCTCGCACTGGATCAGGGTGGAGTCCATGTCGAACACCACCAGGCGGCGGTGACGCCGGAACAGGTCATCAGCCTGGATCGCCACGTCAACCTCGTCATCACGGGTAATCGCCAGCAGGTCGTGACGCAGCTGTTCGATATCGGCCACCTCTCCGCGCAGTGAAAACTCCACGCAGGCCCGCTTGTGACGGTTGGTATCGTGGATCGAGAAACGTCCCGAAAGGCGCGTGATGCCATCGATGTTCAATCCATGACGCGCGGCCACCTCTGCCAGGTGCGAGATGTTGGCCGCGGTCAGTTTGCGGCCGAGCAGGGTGGCGATGTAACGCGGTTTGCCCTCGGCGCCGACCCAGCGCTCATATTCCGCCTCCTCGACGGGGGCGAAGTTGACCTTGAGGCCCTGCTGGTGGGCCAGGAACAACAGCTCCTTCATGAGGGGACCGGATTCGTCGCCTTCGGGGACTTCCAAAAGCATGCCGAGGCTCAGGCGGTCATGGATTACCGACTGGCCGATGTCCAGGATATTCACCGCGTGGCGGCTCAGGGTCTCGGTGAAGGCGGCGGTAACGCCCGGGTGGTCATGGCCATTGATGGTCAACAGCAGGATTTCGCGCATGATTCAGTCTTCGTTGCCATGGTAGAGCTCGGGCTTGAGGTCGGGCGGCATCTGCAGAAAGAACCCGTTTTCCCGCAGTGCCCCGATCACCGTGGTGACCTCTACCCTTGCCAACTTCCTCTGCGGAGACAGGTCCAATTCCAGGACAAACTGAGGCTCGCCGAAACGTTGCATCAGCGGCTCGGGAATCTCGTCGAAGCCATCCTCTTCGGCCAGGTACAGGTACATCTCGTCCTTTCGCGGGCTGCGGTAGATCCAACAGTGGGTCGTGTCGCTCATGCTCGATTGGTGTCTTTAAGGGAAGCGACATTTTAGCAAGCCCTGATGCACCGGGCAGGCTAAACTGCGAAGTATGAACAAGCGTTACTGGATCATCGGCTTATTGCTTTTGAGTGGCTGTGCCAGCCAGGTGCCCGAGGCCGTGCGCCTGGATATCGGGGAAACAACCAGTGTGGCCGACGCGCAGCAGCAACCGCGCTTGGTAGAAGGGCAGCGGGTACGTTGGGGCGGGGAAATCCTCGCGGTTCACAATCACCGGTCGGTGAGTGATGTCGTCGTGTTGCGCCGTGAGCTGTTCAATGGCGGCGAACCGAAGCCGGATGGCGGCGAATCGAAGCGCTTCATTGCGCGCTTCCAGGGTTTCATCGATCCGGCCGAGTATGCTCCTGAGCAGCGTTTGACTGTGGTCGGTAAGCTCGCAGGCAACGAAGTCTTGCCTGTCGGAAATTATGAGTATGTTCACCCGGTAGTAGGGGTAGAACAGTCTTATCGTTGGGCGAAATTCGAGCCGGTGCCGGATCCACCCTGGTTCCGTGATCCTTTCTACTGTGATCCGGTTTTTCCTTGGGGTTACCGCAGACCTTACTGCTGGTGAGTGGCCTGGTTTGACATGGACCTGTGGTAGGGGCCTGAAATGAGGAGATGGGGTATGCGCATCATCGGGTTGTTTGTGTTAGTGACGCTGCTGGCGGCTTGCCAGACACAGGACAGCAGGCCCGACCCGGAGCTTGCGGCGCAACCGTCGCCGCAACAGGTCAGTCTTGGCCAGCAGGTACCCCCTCAAGGTGCATTGTTGACCTGGGCCGGCAAGGTGCAGGCTGTGGAAAACCTGCCTCGTGTCACACGCATAGAGGTGCTCTCGTACCCGGCCAACAGCAAGCGTCAGCCGATTACAGAGCAGCGCGCCACCGGGCGTTTCATCGTCGAGATGGGTGGCTTTCTGGAACCCCGTGATCTCCTGCCTGGCACATCGGTCACTATTCAGGGGCGTTATGTCAGGATCCAAGAAGGTAAGGTGGGCAAGGCGCCTTATCGTTACCCGTTGATCCTGGGCGAAAAGCTGGATGTGTGGCGCAGCAGGGTTGCGGAAAAACGCTCCGCCGATCCTGATGTGCGCTGGAGTATCGGTATCGGTACCAGCGGCAGCAACACGGGTGTTGGCGTGGGGATCGGCTTTTAAAGGCGCGCCAGGAGCACCCGCGCAACCTCTTCGTCGGTCAGTCTGATGGGGTTGGTCTGCATGCTGCCACCGCGGCAGTTGGCGATCACCCGGTCCAGGTCGGTTTCGTGCATCCCGAAGTTTGACAGGCGTGGCAGCGCCAGCCGATCAGTCCATTGTTCGAGCAGTTCCACTAGGCCGTCCTGGGCGTCTTCCTCGCTGCTGTACATCATGCCCCCGAGCAGCAGGCCGGCCTCTGCGTATTTGCGCAGCGAAGGGTGCTGCGGATCACGCTGTCGCAATACCTGGATATTCACTTTGGTCGCCGCGGCCACCAGGGTGCCGCACACGACACCATGCGGAATCGGGAAAAAAGCCCCCAATGGTGAGGCCAGGCCATGTACCGAGCCCAGTCCCGCCTGCGCCAGGGTGATGCCGGAGCACAAAGAGGCGTAGGCCATGCGTGCGCGTCCCTCTGCGGCAGCTTCACCGTTTTCCCAGGCCGGCCAGAAGCCATCGCGGAAGGCCTGCATCCCGGAACTGGCCAACGCGTCGGTAAACGGGCTCGCGCGCAAAGAGACATAGGACTCGAGCAATTGCGTGAAAGCGTCCATACCGTTTGCCGCGACCAGTTCCGGCGGACAGCTCTCGAGTAGCTCGGGATCGATGAGGGCGACTTCGGCAACCAGCCGATTGTCGCGGAAAGACTTCTTAAAGCCGCCGGCACCCCGCACCGAGAGCACGGCATTCTTGGTGGCTTCACTGCCTGTGCCGGCGGTGGTGGGCACAGCCACCAGAGGTACAGCCGGACCCTGGTAAGGCACGCCCTTGCCGACCCCTTCGAGGTGGTCCATGACCGAGTTGCCGGTGACCAACAGGCCGGCAATGGCCTTGGCGGCATCCAGCACGCTGCCGCCACCGATGCCCACGACCACCCGGATGTCGTTGTCCCTGAATTGAGCCACCGCATCATCAACCAGCTGTGGTGAGGGTTCATCGGCGATGGCGCACTGGCGCCAGGTGATGCCCTGGGCATTGAGTGCGCTGGTCAGGATTTTCCAATGGGACGTGGCAAGGAATGAGCGTTGTCCGGTCACCAGCAGGGCGTTCCCCCTGTATGCGGCGATGATCTCCGGCAGCTGCTGAATGGCGCCGTTTGCGAAACGGATGGCGGGCAGACGCGCCACCTCGAAGCTTGTGTTGAATGGTTGCATCCAGGTCGATCCTGCTAAAACAAGACATGATGATGCCACGCACGTCGATTCAGAACACGCCCGGGTTCTGGCGTGTCGGCAGTTACGGCAACAGTCCGTGTAAGGAAATCCCCTCGCGTGGTCTGGCCATCATGTCAGCCACGGTTTCACGCCAGTGCAGGTAATGCTCAGTTTCCTTGTGGGCCTTGGCCGCCAGTTCGTCCTGGTAGGCCTCGTAGAGGATGAAGTGGGTCGTGTCTTGCGGGTCCTGCAGTACATCGAAGCGCAGGTTGCCCGGTTCACGCACCGAGTTTTCATGGTTGGATGTGGTTGCGCGAAGGAAGTCATCCACGACGCCAGGTTTGACATAGACGTGTACCAGGGTCACATGCATGCCTGTTCTCCGTTTGGGTTGGTGACAGTCAAAACGCCGAGCATAACGGTTTCCGAAGAAAAATCTGTAATAGCGGTTTAGGTTTCGCCGATGCGGCCGTTATGGATGTTGTCTCATTAAGCCAGTGATCGATTCTCATGAGTGAACAGTCTTCCCGCGACAATCCTGAATCCAAAATCGGCGCCTACCTGAGCGTCATGGTGCACAATGGCGGCGCCGACCTGTTTTTACATACCGGGGCACGCCCGACCATCAAGGGTGGCTTTGGTTTCAAAGTGCTCGATGACTCGCTGCGCTTCGGTGATACCGAGCGCATCCTGCGGTCCATGCTGACTGACAAGAAGATGATGGAGTTCGAGGAGACGGGTGAGGTCGATTTCTCCTTTTCCATCACGGGGATCGGTCGATTTCGGGGCAACGCGTTCCGTCAGCGGCACGACGTGTCCATCGTGATGCGCCACGTCAAAGGAGACATCCCCAGCGTCGACGGCCTGAAGCTGCCGCAGGTGCTCAAGAAGCTGGTTGAGCAGAAGCATGGGCTGATCGTGGTGGCGGGTGCTACCGGCTCCGGCAAGTCGACTTCGTTGGCGGCGATGATCGACCACCGCAACAGTCATTTTCCGGGGCATATCATTACCCTGGAAGACCCGATTGAATTTATACACCCGCATAAAAAATCGCTCATTGCCCAGCGTGAAATCGGTACCGACACCATGAGTTTTGATACTGGCATGCGGGCTGCGATGCGCGAGTCGCCGGATGTGATTCTGATGGGGGAGATTCGCGACACCGTGAGCATGGAATACGGCATCAAGTTTGCCAATACCGGCCACCTTTGCCTGTCGACGATTCATGCCAACAATGCGATTTCATCGATTGAGCGCATGCTCAGCTTTTTTGACCGCGACGTGATGGAGCAGGAAGCCAAGCGCCTTTCGCAGAATCTCCGCGCCGTCATTTGCCAACGGCTGGTACCGACCGTCGATGGCGGCAAGGCGGCAGCGATCGAGATACTCATCAATACGCCACGCATGGCGGATCTGATTGCGAAGCTGGACTACGACAGCATGAAGAGCACGGTTGAGCAGGGCCAGAACTATGGCATGCAGACCTTCGACCAGGCAATCTGTGGCTTGTACGAGGAAGGCCGGGTCAAAGAGGAGGAGGCGGTGGAATTCGCCGACTCCAAGACCACGGTGATGCAGTTTATCCGCTTCCAGTCCAAGGAAGCGCAAAAGCGGGATCTCGGGGCAGGCCTTACCCTGCAGGATATCGAAACGGGTTGAGTCTCACGCCCTGACATCCGGCTGCTGTGGCATAGTGAGGTCTTGAGCTTCGACGCAGCAGGAGTCATATCGTATGTCAGGGTTGGTTCTGACCGAATTGTGGCGTTATCCGGTCAAGTCCCTGCGCGGGAACCGACATGAGGCGTTGCCCGTTGGGGCGCGGGGTCTCGTTGCAGACCGGCATTGGATGCTTGTCGGGAATGACGGCCGGTTTCTCACCCAGCGGCAGTTGCCGCGCATGGCCCTGATCAACACGAGGCTCGAAACCGGGTTCGGCTCCCATGAGCTATGGCTCTCTCTCGACACTGGCGAGGAATGCAAAGTCGTTTCCGGTACGGATGGCGAGCCACTGGAGGTTACGGTATGGGGGGATACGTGCGAGGCACGTACCGTGGCATCGGAAGTGGACCGGTGGCTGAGTGATTTCCTCGAAACGCCCTGCAGACTGGTCGAACTTCCGTTGGGAAATGTACGCGCAGTGGACCCTGAATATGCGGCGCCCGGCGCCGACGACCAGGTGGGCTTTGCGGACGGCTTTCCCTTCCTGCTGATCTCGCAGGCATCCCTGGACGGCTTGAATGAACGTCTGGATGCACCACTGCCAATGCAGCGGTTTCGTCCCAACCTGGTCATCAGCGGTTGTGAGCCACATGCCGAGGACCATTGGAAACACATCCGTATTGGCGAGATCAGTTTTCGTGTCGCCAAACCCTGTTCGCGTTGTCCGATTCCGACGATCGACCCGATGACGGGTGAGCGTGGCGCCGAGCCCCTGCGTACATTGCAGAGCTACCGTTTCTGGAACAATCGCGTCTGGTTTGGTCAGAACCTGTTGCATGACGCCACCGGCGAGCTGCGCGAAGGCATGCCGGTCGAGGTGCTCGATTGAATCCCGAGCAGGTCGAACGCGCGGTGCTGGGTTGGCTCGAGGTGTTCGTGGTGGGGGAGGGGCTGTGTCCGTTCGCTGCGGGCCCATTGCACCAGGGGTTGGTTCGGATCAGCGTGTGCCCGGTCAGTGATCCCGACGGCATCTATCGTCACCTGCTTGGCGAGCTCGATCGCCTGCTCAACACCCCGGCCGGAAAACTGGAGACCACGTTGGTGGCCGTGCCACAAGGGCTTGCAGCATTCGACGATTACCTGGACATGCTCGCCGTTTTTCAGGATGCCTTGGTACAGCTGCAGCTCGAAGGGGTGTTCCAGGTTGCCAGCTTCCATCCGCAATACGTGTTCGAGGGAACGTCTGTGGATGACCTCAGCAATTACACCAACCGGTCGCCTTACCCACTGTTCCACTTGCTGCGCGAAGAGTCACTGAGTGCTGCACTTCAGGGATACCCCGAGCCGGAAAATATCCCGCAACGCAACCAGGAGCGGATGCGTGAACTGGGCAGGGAGAGAATCCTGCAGCTGCTTACGCGCGCATCGTCAGCTCAGGGCTGAGATTCATCTCGCCATCGGTTCCCAGCAGGGCGTACTGGCCAGGGTGATCGGAGTTCTGCATCACGGTCACCGGGTCCTCAAACACGGGTCTGCGGACAAACGCGAGATGCCAGCCGAACTTTTCGGCCTGGTGCAGGGCATTGATCTGCTCCTCGGTCAGATAGGCCTCCAGAAAAAGCGGCACTGCGGATTCCCCATGGCGACGATCCTGCGACGGTAAATTCCCAGACGGCATTTCGTTCTCCTTATTTAACCGTGTACTCGCACTTCCAAGTGTAGTTTCCGATTGGCGCTTGGTTGACGAATGAAATTCTTGTGTTGTGCCGGCCTCACGATGGCCCCTTATCTGTGAGAGGATGCGCCCCCCTGCTGCTTCCGGAGCCATGGTGGAATTCTCGACAACTCAATGGCTTGCGATCGTCTCGATCTTTACCTGGACGGGCTTCGTGCGCACCGGAATCGGTTTTGGCGGTGCAGCGCTAGGCCTGCCCCTGTTGCTTCTGGTGGAGAACGCACCCCTGGTTTTCCTGCCGGTGATCGGTATCCACCTGCTGGTGTTTACCAGCCTCACGGCTGGTGGGCGGCTGCGGAATATCGACTGGGACTTCGTGCGTCGCTCCATGGGCTGGATGATTGTCCCCAAGATCATCGGGGTGATTGGCCTGCTCAGCCTACCGACCCGTTGGCTGGTGATTTTCGTTTTCAGCATCACCGCTGCCTACGCGGTCAGCTGGATTGCCCAGCGAGAGATACGCAGCAGTTCTGCGTGGTTCGACCGGGTATTGTTGGTCATCGGCGGCTACGTCAGCGGGGCTTCGCTGGTGGGGGCGCCCCTGATCGCGGCGGTGGCGATTCGCGAGGTGGAACTGACGCGTTATCGGGACACCCTGTTCGTACTGTGGTTCCTGCTGGTGGTCATAAAGATGACCGGTTTTGCCTTGGCCGGGGTGGACCTGCAGGTCGAGATGGCCCTCTGGCTTTTGGCGCCGGCGGCGCTCGGGCACGTGATCGGATTGCGCTTCCACGAGCGCATGATCAGCGGCAATGCGGCGCAGGTGAAACGTTGGCTGGGCTCCGGGCTGTTGATTGTCTCTGCGATGGGCCTGCTGCAGACGCTTGGGGGCCTTTGAGAATGCCTCGGCTGAAGAGAAGGGTGCCGGGATTCGGCGCGCATAGACGCCAGCCGCAGGTGATTTCGAGTTAAAGCCAAGACCTGCAAAGCTGAAACCGGGAAGGCGGGTGTTGCGAATCGGCGTCCATGATGTTCTTCAAGGCCCCGGTTCAGTAATCCACTTTGCGCCGCAGGTTCTTCGTCTGTGCGCGCTTGCTCTTGCTTTCCAGCCTGCGCTTTTTCGCGGCACGTGTCGGTTTGGTCGGCACGCGTTTTTTCTGCACCCGGGCGACCGAACGGATCAGCTCGGCCAGACGTTGCAGCGCCTCTTCACGATTGCGCTCCTGTGTGCGGTGATTCTGGGCCTTGATGGTGATGACGCCTTCACTGGAGATACGCCGGTCACGCAGCGAAAGCAGGCGCTCTTTGTAAAAATCAGGCAACGAGGAGGCGAGGAGGTCGAACTGCAGGTGGATCGCGCTGGATACCTTGTTTACGTTCTGTCCCCCGGCTCCCTGGGCGCGGATCGCCTGCATTTCGATCTCTTGCAGCGGGATGTGCACGCGCGTACTGATTTCCAGGTAGCGGCGCGGGTCGTCGCTCACCGTTGAGTTGCCGGTGACAGGCGTACCAGTTTTCCATCATCCGCATCGGTGAGCAGGTACAGCAGGCCATCCGGCCCCTGGCGTACGTCGCGGATGCGCCCCAACGCATTGTCCAGCAGGCGTTCCTCGTGCACGACTTTGTCCCCATCAAGTTCCAGCCTGACCAACTGCCGGAACTTCAATGAGCCGATGAACAGGTCGCCCTGCCACTGTGGGAACCGGTCGCCCGTGTAGAATGCCATGCCGGAAGGTGCAATCGACGGTACCCAGTAGTGGATGGGCTGCGCCATGCCTGGCTTGTGGGTGCCGTCACCGATATCGGTGCCCGTGACATAGTTCTTGCCATACGTGATCACCGGCCAGCCATGGTTAACGCCGGATGCGGGGATGTTCAGTTCATCCCCGCCCTGTGGGCCGTGTTCGTGCGTCCACAGCCTGCCGCTCGCCGGATGCAGCGCGGCGCCCTGTATGTTGCGGTGGCCATAACTGTAGATTTCCGGCCTGACGTCTTTTTTGCCGACAAAAGGGTTGTCTGTAGGTACCCGTCCGTCATCATGCAGGCGGACCAGCGAGCCCGCGTGGTCGTCCAGGGCTTGCGCGCGCGACCTTGTGCCGCGATCGCCCAGGGTGATGAACAGGTAACCGTTGCTGTCGAACACCAGGCGCGAGCCGAAGTGATAGGCCTTGTCGTCTTTCGGTTGCAGGCGGAACAACACTTCGAAATCGTCGAGTCGGTGATTCTGCAGGCGACCCCGCGCCACTGCCGTGCCAACGCCGCGCGCATCCCGCTCCGCGTACGATATGTAGACCCAGCGGTTACTGGCAAAATCCGGATGCAGGGCAACATCCAGCAGGCCGCCCTGGCCGTACTGGCGAATAGGCGGGAGCCCCTGGATTGGTTCTGGATGTAATTCCCCGCTCGGCGAGATAAGCCGAAGCCCGCCCGGACGTTCAGTGACCAGTATCTGTCCGTCCGGCAGAAAAGCCAGGCCCCATGGGTGATCGAGGCCATCGGTAATCACCTCGGTCTTGACCAGGTGCTTTTCGGTTTCGTGGGAAGCGGTATCGGCCTGCGCAAGCGGTAAAAGCAGGGAGAGCATAAGCGGAAGTAAGTAAGGCATCGGCGAAAATCACAAGGGCAATGGGCAGACAAGAATAATAGTACGACAGCCCAAGCGTGTTGCAGTTCGTTGTGGTGATCCTTCTCCGCCGGCCTTGATCGTATAGACGAAACCGGAGAGCAGGACGGTGTCCGATATCAGGCGTACCTGATTTCCTGCGCTTGCTCCAGCATGGCGGCGCGGTGACAGCTTTCCAGGTTGCGGGCGACCAGGCGGACTATTTGCGGGTCGAGCTTGTGGTTCTCTACCTGCTTTTCCAACATTGCCAGGATCTGCTGCGGGGGCAGCGGGCCGCGGTAGGGTCGCCGTTGCGCGAGTGCCTGGAAGATATCCGCGACTGCGATGATACGTGCCTCTATGCTCAGCTCGGAGCTGCCGCGGCGGAACGGATAGCCCATGCCGTCGGTGGTTTCGTGATGGTAGGCGGCCCACAGGGCAATGTCTGAAAGCCCCTTGATGCGCCGTAAAACCTGGTAGGTCTCAAAACTGTGCCTGTGCATCAGGCGCCGCTCGGCCTCACTCAGCGGGGCGGCTTTCTCAAGTGTCTCATCCGGTATGCGCAGTTTGCCGATGTCATGCAGGAGTCCGGCGATTTCCATCTTGCATGCGCGGTCTTTGTCCAGGCCGGCCAGTTCAGCGAGATGGCGCGCGAGATTTGCCACTCCGTAAGAGTGTTGCACGGTGAATTTGCTTTTGGCGTCGACCACGTGTGCAAAGATGCTGGCCAGTTGTTTCAGTTCTGAAAATGACAACGGGTGCTCGTCGTAGTGGCTTTCCATGTCATGTATGAAGCGCTCAAGATGCGGGGGTTCCAGCATCATCCAGAAGGCATCAGCCGAGGAGGCCTCCAGAAAAAGCTCTACCAACGCGGGTGAGAAAAGGGTGCCACTGTGGCTGCTTATGGTCGCGCGAATCGCGGCAACCTGCTCGAGCAGATCCCTGCCGAAGTGGGGCGCCGCCAGTGAATCGACCCGGTCGACCAGAAAGATCAGATTCGCATTGTGTTGCGCCGGGGTGTCGATATCTTTCAGTTGCGACCAGGGGGTATGGTGATAGCGCAGCACTTCACTGTAATCACTGAGCAACGGGAAGCTGGCGAGCAGTTCGGCCCCTTCGACCGCATGGTGCTGCGCGCCATCCCATTGCATTTCGCTGACCAGGTGTTTGTGTTCCCTGCTTGAGGAAACCCCCACATCGTGCAGCAGCCCGATGTTGAAAAGGCGTTCGCGCGCCGGTTTGTTCAGGCCCAGGTGTTCTGCGCAGATGAACGCCATATAGCCTACGCGTTTGCCATGTGCGGTCTCGTCGATGCCGACGAGGTCCAGTGCATCGGTCAGCGCGAGAATGACTTGATTGAGGTCGACAGAGACAGACATGGTGATGGGGTCCCGGAGATTGCCCAAAACTGTTGTCGACCAGGTCAGCCGTTTCTTGAATCAGGTGGCCTGTTGCTCAGTCGATTGCGGCTGATTCGGCGTTTTCCAATGCATCCACGGCCCGGAGCCATTCCAGTTCGGCATCTTCGAGCTGGCGATCTGTCTGCGCTTTCTGTGCCAGCAGCTGCGTGAGCTGGTCCTTGTTGGCCGGCTCATACAACGTATTGTCCGCGAGCTGGTTTTCCAGTTGCCGTTGTTGTGCTTGAAGTCTCTCCAGCAGTTGCTCGGATTTGCTGACGGCTTTTTTCAGCGGTTGCAGGCGCTTACGATGCTCGGCCTCCTCGCGCTTGCGGGCCTTGCGCTGTTCAGCGGTCTCGCGTTCCGCCGGCGCAGCGTCTGACATGGGTTGCCCTGGTGCCGTTGCTACCTTGTTCTGCTGCGCCAACCAGGCGGGATAGTGATCCAGGTCGTTATTGAATTCCTGCACCTTCCCTCCGAATACCAGCTCGAGTCGATCACAACAGGTGCGCAGCAGATGGCGGTCGTGCGAGACGATGACCATGGCACCCTCAAACGCCTGCAGCGCGGTGGCGAGTGCCTGGCGCATCTCCAGATCCAGGTGGTTGGTCGGCTCGTCCAGCAACAGCAGGTTGGGGCGCTGGTAGACGAGCAGTGCCAGCACCAGGCGCGACTTCTCACCACCGGAGAAGGGGGCGACCTTTTCGAGTGCCTTGTCGCCGACAAAACCAAAGCCGCCGAGATAGTCGCGCGCATCCTGTTCGCCGATCTGTCTGTCGAGTTGCTGCAGATGCTCGACCGGCGTGTGTTCCGGGTGTAGCTGTTCCAACTGGTGCTGCGCGAAGTAGCCGATCTGCAGGTCCTTGGCGACGATGCGTTCACCGCGCTGTGGTGCCACCTCTCCAGCCAGCAGTTTGATCAGGGTGGATTTGCCCGCGCCGTTCGGGCCCAGAAGGCCAATCCGGTCGCCCGGGGTGAGCACCAGTCGGGCATCCTCGAAAATCGTGGTCTTGCCATAGCCTGCCGCGCATTGATCGAGCTGCAGTAGCGGATGCGGATTCTTGAGCGGAGGCTTGAAGCTGAAGTGGAACGGAGAATCGACGTGCGCCGGTGCGATCAGTTCCATGCGTTCGAGCGCCTTGACGCGACTTTGTGCCTGCTTGGCCTTGGTGGCCTTGGCCCTGAAGCGCTCCACGAAACTGTGCATGTGCGCGATCTCGCGCTGTTGCTTCTCGTAGGCCGCCTGCTGGTTGGCGAGCTGTTCGACGCGGATGCGCTCGAAAGCAGAGTAGTTGCCGCTGTAGAGCGTCGCGCGTTGTTGTTCGAGGTGCAGGATATGACTGCACACGCTGTCGAGGAAGTCACGGTCGTGTGAGATCAGCAACAGGGTGCCGCGGTATTGCTTGAGCCAGTTCTCGAGCCAAATCACTGCGTCGAGATCCAGGTGGTTGGTCGGCTCATCCAGCAGTAACAGGTCGGAGCGGCACATCAAGGTGCGCGCCAAGTTGAGTCGCATGCGCCAGCCGCCTGAGAAATCCGCGAGCGCCCGTTGCTCGTCCCCGGGCTGGAACCCGAGGCCAGCCATCAGCTGCGCGGCACGGCTGTTGGCCTGGTAACCGCCAATGTGCTCGAGTTCGGCATGCAGGTGCGCTATCCGTTCCCCGTCACCCTTGTGCTCCGCATCGGCCAGATGCTGTTGCAGCTTGCGCAGCCCCTGGTCACCATCCAGCACGTACTCGATGGCTGGCTGTTGGGTGGCCTCGATTTCCTGCGCCAGGTGCGCGATAACCCAGCCAGCCGGGCGGCTGATTTCCCCGGCATCGCTGGCCAGGGTTTGCAGGACCATGGCGAACAGGCTGGACTTGCCGGTGCCGTTGGCGCCGGTCACACCGACTTTTTGTCCCGGATGGATCTGGAAGGTGGCGCCAGAGAAAAGCAACCGGGGCCCGCGGCGCAGGGAGACGTTATCGAAGTGCAGCATGGGCGCGGATTGTACGCCCTGGTGTTCAGTCCGTCAGATCTCAAGCAACCACTGCAACAGGTTTTTCATGAAAAAACCGAAGATGCCGAAGGCGAGTACGAAGAACAGGATAAAGGTGCCCAACTTCCCGGCATTGGACTTGCGTGCCAGGTCCCAGATAATGAATAGCATCAGGCCGATAAAGATACCCAGGCCCCAGGTCAGCCCGATATCGGCAATTTGTTCCTCAGTCAGCTGCAAGGCCCTTTACTCCACAACAGGGTAGCTTGGCAGGCTGCTGGCATCCACGAGGTCGCGGTACACGTGCCAGGAGGCGTGTCCCATCAACGGGTACAAAAAGAGAAAACCCAGCAGGCCGGTGGCAAAGGATACCCCGGTCAGGAACAGAATGGCACTGGCCCACCACACCATGGCGAAGGGATTTTCACTGACGGCTCGAATGCTGGTGCGAATCGCCAGCCAGGTGGACACATCCCTATCGACCAGCATGGGCATGGTGATTACGGTGATCGCAAAGGCGAGGGCCGAGACCAGCCCGCCACTTATCAGCCATAGCAGAAACAGACCGTCATGGCGCGTCAGTACATAACGCAGAAAGTCCTTCGGATCGGCGATCTCCACGTTGACGAACAGGTAGTACAGCAGCAGCGAAATCACTGCCCAAACCGCGCAAGCAACCAGCAGTAGCAGACCAAAGCGGAAAAGGCATTTGCCCCCATGCTGCCAGGCATGAATGGCCTTGCTGAAATTGGGTTTTTCTCCTTCTTCCAGCGAGTGGCTGACGGCGTACAGGCCGGTCGCCAGAAAAGGGCCGGTGAAAAGAAAACACGAGGCCGCGATCATGACCAGTTGCCACTGCATCTGTGTGGCTGCGATTATCGCGGCGCTGATGACGACAACGATCAGCCCATGCAGCAGGCTGGGCAGGGTGGCCTGGCGGAGGTCTCTCCAGCCAAGTTTCAGCCAGCGAAAAACACTCTCGGGCTCTACCTTCCGGACCGGAGGTGGCTGTGGGGGTACTGCTGACGCCTGGGTTTCATCGCTCATGCGTGGATATCGTCAGAAGATTGGATGATCCCCGATACTGGCATGCGAGACAGAACTGAACAAGCTATACGCGGTCCAGCCTGCGGTAACCGATCGCCTCGCTCAAATGATGCTGCTCGATCTGTAAGCTCCCTTCGAGGTCGGCGATGCTGCGCGCGACGCGCAGGATGCGGTGATAGGCGCGCGCGGACAGGCCCAGCGTTTCGATGGCATTGGCCAGAAGTTTGCGGTTGGCTTGGTCCAGCTTCGCGTGTTGCTCGAGCGAGCCGTTGGCCAGGTGCGCGTTGCTGCAGCCCTGGCGATCCATCTGTCGTTGCCAGGCATGGGCAACCCGTTCACGTACCTGGGCGCTGCTTTCGGTGGCAGGCCCCTGGGCAAGCAGGTCACGCGTATCAATTGCTGGCACCTCTATCTGGATATCGATGCGGTCCCGCAGGGGGCCTGATATGCGGGCCTGGTAACGAGCGGCGGCCTGGGGTGAGCACTGGGAGCAGGCTTTTTTCTCATCGCCGGCGTAGCCGCACTTGCAGGGGTTCATCGCGGCGACCAGCTGGAAGCTTGCCGGAAATCGGGCGGTACGTGCAGCACGCGAGATAATGACATGACCCGTTTCCATTGGCTCACGCAGCACCTCGAGGACCCGGCCATCGAACTCGGGCAGCTCGTCGAGGAACAGTACCCCGTTGTGAGCCAGAGAGATTTCGCCGGGTCGCGGGGTACTGCTGCCACCGACCAGAGCGACGCCGGAGCTGGTGTGGTGCGGTGAGCGGAACGGGCGTGTGCGCCAACCACGGGTGTCGTTTTGCAGACCGGCGATCGAGCGGATAGCAGCGGTAGTCAGGGCCTCTTCCTCGGACAAGGGCGGCAGTATGCCCGGCAGGCGTGCGGCGAGCATCGACTTGCCGGTGCCGGGCGGGCCCTGCATCAGTAAGTTGTGTCGGCCGCAGGCGGCTATCTCGAGTGCGCGCTTTGCCTGTTGCTGGCCGCGGACTTCGGCCAGGTCCGGCAAGCCTTCCATATCCGGATTGGTTACCGGAATCTCCACGAAGGGCGCCAATGGATTTTGCCCGCTCAGGTGCTCGGCGAGTTTCAAGAGGTGCCTGACTGGCAACAGTTGCATGTCGCTGACCAGTGACGCCTCCTCGCAGTTACCTGGCGGCAGCAACAGGGCGTGGCCTGCCTGTTTGCATCCCATGGTCGCCGGTAACACGCCACTGACCGGGCGCACCTGTCCGCCCAGGGTCAGCTCGCCAATCAACTCGGTGTGCTGGAGTTTGTCGCCCGGCACCTGGCCGCTGGCGGCCAGAATGCCCGCGGCAATAGCCAGGTCGAAGCGCGCACCCTGCTTGGGGATATCTGCAGGTGCAAGGTTGACGGTGATGCGACGTGCTGGAAACTCAAAGCCACTGTTGAGCAGTGCGCTGCGTACCCTGTCGCGCGCTTCCTGCACGGCTTTTTCGGGCAGCCCGACGATGTTGAAAGCCGGCAGGCCATTGGCCAGGTGGGTCTCGACTGTAACGAGAGGCGCTTCGATGCCGATAGCGGCTCGGCAATAGGTTGTTGCGAGTGACATGCTTCCTTGCCTGTTTGTTGCTGATTGATTGAGCAATTACATCCTGTTGTTTTTGCCCGTGGCCAAAACATAGCCGATTGCGCGTTACGTTGCGATATTGGCGGCGAATAATCCAAGGGGCCCATCTCAAGCAGAGCTGATCATGCTTTGTGAATAGGCAACGTCGTCGTTCACCCGTTTCAACTTGCCTGCGCACCTTGGCCGAGAATGGTGTATGGACTAGAGTTCTATTGACGCGGTTCAAATAGGGGCGCTGGCGCGATTTGGCCAGGGAGTGGTGGTGCTGAGAAGGTTTCTTGTCTCGTCGATTGGACGTATTTTTCTCGCAAGTGTCATCTTGTCACTGTTTCTGCTGCTGTACCTGTACCACAGCAAGTATGAAGAGTTGATCAATGATGTGCGTCTCGATCTTACGAATACCCATCAACTGGTCAAGACAACCGCTAGTGATGTGATTTCCCAGCAGGAAGTCATGCTTAAATTGTTGGGGCGTCGGCTGAGTGAGCTAGGCGGGTTTGATAACCCGGAGGCGGCCCACGATGTCATGGATTCACTGCTCAAAGACAACCCTGCGTTCGTTGCATACGGGCTTGCGTCGCCGGACGGTGAGTTGCTGGTTGTCTCTGAGAATCTACAAGGCAAGAATCTGCCAAACCTGAAGGAGTCTCCAAGGTCTTCCTATACCTTTCGAAAGGCACTCGAGTCGCAGAACCTGGTCGTTGGAAGTACCTATTTCTTTGAGTTGCTGGGACGCTGGATAACGCCCATTCGCTTCGCTCTGCGTGATGATCGAGGGCAGGTGCAAATGGTGATCACGACGGCCTTTGATATCGACGGTGAATACAATCCCTGGCGAGGTAAGAACCTCCCAGCGGGTTTGGAATTGAGCGTGACCACAGAGCCAGACAGTAACGGCGCTCTGTACCCGATTTATTACTACCCTCACCAGACAATCGCGCAAACGAGGGAAAAGGTTTATGCGAGGCCATTGCCAGCCGATTTCATCGACAGGGTAAACAAGCGTGCTCGAGAGGCTGCCGGGTTGGCCCTGAGTGATCTGGTTGACACAAACCGGCTGGTGACCATGGTGAGTGACTCGTCGGGGATGTCTCCTGGCTCACGCGGCGCCGTCGTTGTGCTCAGTTTCGATCAACGTCATCGATACTACCTGGCATTGCGCCAGCCACTTGATGAGATCGAACAGAGCATGTGGTTTTACTTGCTTGCTTATCTGGGTGCAGCGGCCGGGATAAACGTGCTGATTTTCGTCTTGCTGTTCCGTCTGTTCGAGTCGGAATACAAATACCGGGCAGACCTGCGTCGGCAGGTCTTGCGAGATCACCTGACACAGTTGCCCAACCGCTACGATCTGACGTCGCGTTTCGATCACTGGGTTGAGCAGCACGAGAATGGTTTCGCCCTGATGTACCTGGACCTGGACAACTTCAAATTCGTGAACGACCAGTTCGGTCATTCCATCGGCGACCGGGTGCTGATCGAGATAGCGAAGCGGATCGCCCGAAAGTGCGATGACGTTGCCTGGGTCGTACGGCAAGGCGGTGATGAATTCATCGTGATGTATCCAGCGAGTGAAGAAAGAGCAGTGACGGTTTTTACGGAGCAGTTGCTGCATGCCATTCAGGAAGTGATGTATATCGACGGTATCAAGGTGGCCATCAGTGCCAGTATCGGTGTTGCGATGACCTTTCCGGGTAACAGCCTGGAGGGTTTGGACGAGAATATGGTGAAGGCGGATCTTGCCATGTACGAAGCCAAGAAAAGGCGTAACCACTTTGCGTTTTACAACGACAGCATGCAACAGCGTATCGAACGGCGCGCGCTCATTGAACAGGAGCTCAAAACCGCTGTGCTCGATGATGAGTTGTACATGGTCTACCAGCCCCAGGTGACCGCTGATGATGGTGCTGTTGTCGGTTTTGAGGCCTTGCTGCGTTGGCACAATGCCTCCCTGGGGGAGGTGCCCCCTGATCAGTTCATACCGGTGGCCGAGGCGAGCGGGCTGATCAACACCATCGGTGATTTTGTGGTCGAGTCAGTGCTCAGGGATTTCTTGGAGCTGGACATGTGCAAAAGCAATTGCACCGTCTCGATCAACGTCTCGGTGCACCAGTTGGTTTACGGTGGATTCCGTGAATTTCTCCTCGAGAAGACGCGCGACCTCGGCATCAATCCGGAACAGTTGATGATCGAGATCACGGAGAGTCTCTTCATCGAGGATTTCAAACAGACCGATACGCTGCTGAAGCTGTTGCGGTCCGACGGTTTCGGCATCGCACTGGACGACTTTGGAACCGGCTACTCCTCTTTAAGTGTCTTGCGGGAACTGCCTATCAACGAGGTGAAGGTGGACAAGAGTTTTGTGCGTGACATTCTGGATGACGCCAACGACCGCATGCTGATCAAGAGCATCATCGGCATCGGCAAGAGCCTGAAGATCCCCGTGTTGGCCGAGGGCGTGGAGTCGGAAGAACAGGTTGAGGTGCTGAAAGAGTTTGGATGCGACCGTCTGCAGGGTTACTTCTATCAGCGACCGCTTCGGCTGGATGACCTGCGAACCTATCTTCAGTCGCGCTGACGGCGAAATACATGTGCACCAAGCACATGTGCCCAAGAGCAGCCGGCGTTTTTATGCTGTGCTTGAGCTGTCGTCCAGGTCGCTTTCGACCGGTGGGTTTTTCCATGGCGAAGAAAGGCATACGTATTTGGCATCCATCAAGAACGCGTAGATGGCTGGCAGGGTCTTTGGAATCTTTATTTGTTCATGGCTTTGCCCGTACTTCTCCAGCATCTGCTTGCGGATTGGGCCGGGCAGGTCATGCATGTCGACCAGGCGCATGTTCCAGTCGTCGAACTGGGCAGGTACCTGCGATTCGAAAGAGATGAGCTCAACCTTTCGATGCCGCGTGTCAGCCATGATATTTGCAAACAATGCCGTGAGCTTTTCTGCCGGGCCTTCTAGCACCTGGATGAAGACATTGCCGGCAAGCACCAAAAGTCCGTTGATCGCACGGGATTGGTTGTTGCCCGCGGCGGTCTTTTCAAGACTGGCCAGACTTTCGTTGGAGACAGTTTCGGCCGCAGCCAGGCTCTTGTATATGAGGCGACACGTGTTTGACATGGTTGGCTCCCATTGCATTACTGGGCTTGTTAACAGACAGAGTTTCGCATCAGCCAGCGGAAACCGAAAGACAGTTCTTAACGTTTTCTCGCGAGCGTCAGCCCGTCGCCAATCGGCACCAGGCTGATGCTGACCCGCTCGTCCTCGAGCAGTTGATCGTTGATTCTTCGCAGGGAGAGCGTATCTTCATCGCAGACAGATTCATCCGCTACCGCGCCGCCCCAGAGTGTGTTGTCGAACAGGATCAGGCCGCCGGGGTGGAGTAGCTGCATGCACAGTTCGTAGTAATTCTCGTAGTTGGCCTTGTCGGCGTCGATAAAGGCCATGTCGAAGGTGCCCGACTGGCCTTGCCGAATGAGGTCGCCGAGGGTGTCGAGGGCCGGGGCGATGCGCAGGTCGATACGCTCTGCAACGCCGGCTTTCTCCCAGAAGCGACGGCCGATGTCAGTCCATTCCACGCTGACGTCGCAGCAAACGACCTCGCCCGAAGAGGGCAGCGCTTGCGCCATGCACAAGGTGCTGTAGCCGGTGAAAGTGCCGATCTCGATGATCCTGGTGGCACCGGTCAGTTCCACCAGGAGCGCCATGAACTGTCCCTGTTCGGGGGCAATCTGCATGCGTGCCATTTCCAATGCTGCGGTGGTCTCGCGTAGTTGCCGTGCCAAGTTGGTCTCGCGTAGCGAGTGTTCGATCAGGTACTGATAAAGCTTGTCGTCCAGGGGCAGGGTGCGATTGCTCATGATTTTTTCAGCGGTTTTGCGGGTACTGTTGCGGCAAGCATAACGGATGCTAATGATGCGGTGCACAAAATTTTGACTTGGGTCATCCAGTTTCGCCGTGGCTGCCGATAAGCTAGGCAATAATTGAAGCTGGATGAGAAAAATGAGCCTGGTAATCCCAACCCGTCAACGTGAAAAACTGCCGGATGATTTTGCCTACACGCTTTGGCCGAGCAAAGTCACAGAGTTTCTCGAAGGCACGCCACAACGGGACGATGCAGAGCTGGTCTTTCATTGGCGGGACGAGTTCTGGGAGTCGCACTGGCGCAAGCGGATTTTGCAGAAAGGCACCATTAAGCTGGTGTCGGCCGAGTACACCACACATTGGTCGCCTTATTTCCCGAAGTGGAAGATCAACATCTACTCGGTACCCAAGGAATACCTCACTGCGGCACAAGAGATCCTGTTCGATGGTGGCATGCAGGACCTGGCTGAAAAGTTGAAGTCACACGGGCTCACCCCCAGCAAGGAAGTGCGCGAGAGCATCACCATGAACCTGGCCGACTGGGATCATGACGAGACGCGCCTGAGTCCGGAGCAACTGGCATCGCCGCTAGTGCGGGACCCTCACCAAGCCGCCTGATTCAGAGGCTTCAGACATCGCCATTTTTTACCCGTTGCCTTTGAACGGCCAGAGGGGAAATCCATGGACTTTTCTGATGGGTTTGTGCAATCAGGACAAAAACCTTTTGCAGCACCAAGCATGCGGCAGGTTCTGAAGCTGGAGCCAGGGTTATTGGGAAACTGGATTCCCCCTTTCCGCCTACTGGGACTTTGCGGCGATTTGCTCTCAAAGTCTGCATTGGGCGCAGCATGCCAATCACGCACCAAAATGTACGCCCTGAGGAAAGCTTGCCCCATTTCGGAGCGGGCATGATGGCGGTCCTTTGAGGCAGATTCCCCTAAACGCCTGTTCTTTATTTACTTTTCCAAGTTGGCCGGAAAAGTGCTTGGGTAAGGACTCCAGGCACTCACGACCTGAAGTATGAGTCGTAAAAACTGGTTTGCCCCACACAAGGCAAAAAACAAAATAGAACGCTAGGGTTCCGGTCGCCAAGAGGCGATGTCTGGTCCGAGAGCGGTCGACCTTTCCAGGAAAGGTTACACGGCGGGACAAAAGCCCGGGAGGTACTGACTTGAGCATTGAGTCTTGAGTGCCCCCAATGTGTAACTTCGGAGGTTCGCCGTGAAGCGTCTTGCCCTTGTCCTCGTGCTGTCCCTGTTAATTCCCTCAGCTTTCGCCCGTGACTCATTCAAAGTCGCCTGGTCCATCTATGTCGGGTGGATGCCATGGGGGTACGCCGCAGACCAGGGTATCGTCAAGAAGTGGGCTGACAAGTACGACATCGACATCGAGGTCGTACAGATCAATGACTACATAGAGTCGATCAACCAGTACACCGCCGGTGGTTTCGATGCCTGCGTCATGACCAACATGGATGCGCTGACCATCCCGGCTGCCGGTGGCGTCGATAGCACCGCCCTGATCGTCGGCGACTTCTCCAACGGTAACGATGGTGTGATTCTCAAAGGCAAAGAAAGCCTCAAGGACATCGCCGGCCAGAAGGTCAACCTGGTGGAACTGAGCGTCTCCCATTACCTGCTCGCACGTGGCCTGGACAGCGTCGGCCTGAAGGAGTCGGATCTCACCGTGGTCAATACCTCGGATGCCGACATGGTAGCCGCCTACGCGACCGACGACGTAACGGCGGTAGTTACCTGGAACCCGCTGTTGAGCGAAATCGAATCCATGCCGAACAGCAACAAGGTGTTCGACTCCTCGGAGATCCCGGGTGAGATCATCGACATGCTCGTGATCAATACCGAGACCCTGGCTGCCAACCCCAAGCTGGGCAAGGCCCTGGTGGGTGCCTGGTACGAGACCATGGCCATCATGAGCGGCCAGGATGAGGCCGGCAAAGCCGCGCGTAGCGCCATGGGCGTCGCTTCCGGTACCGACCTGGCCGGTTACGAGGCGCAACTGGCCAGCACCAAGATGTTCTTCCAGGCCGCAGAAGCCGTTGAATTCACCAACAGCGCCGCCCTCAAGGCAACTATGCAGTCGGTCGCCGAATTCTCTTTTGACCACGGTCTGTTGGGTGAAGGGGCTCCGGATGCGGGCTTCATCGGTATCGAGACCCCTTCCGGCACCTACGGAAACCCGGGCAACGTGAAGCTGCGCTTCAACCCGGAGTACATGCAAATGGCCGCCGACGGCAAGCTGTAAACGATCAGCAGGGCCGGGTGTCATGAAACGATTAGTCAACTTAACCCCTTCACGGCCCGCGGCCCTGCTGTTTGGTCTGATTCCGCTCCTGCTTGTCCTGGGTCTGTATGTCAGTGGTTCGAATGCCCGCCTGGCGGAGAATCCCAACGACAAGCTGTTACCGTCGTTTGCCCAGATGGGTGCGGCAATAGACCGCATGGCCCTGCAGCCGAGCAAGCGTACCGGGGAATATCTTTTCTGGAAGGACACGCAATCGAGCCTCATCCGCCTGGGCCTTGGAATCGGCATTGCCGCGTTGATCGGCCTGGTTATCGGCTTGTTGACCGGCGGCCTGCCGGTGCTCAACGCGTCGCTATCACCCTTGCTCACGGCCATATCGCTGGTGCCTCCTCTGGCGCTGTTACCGATCCTGTTCATTGTGTTCGGCCTCGACGAGCTGTCGAAGGTGGTGTTGATCGTGGTGGGTGTTGCGCCCTTTATTGCGCGTGACCTGCAAAAGCACACAATGGAACTGCCGCGTGAGTTGCTGGTCAAGGCACAGACCCTGGGCGCCAACAGCATGCAGATTCTGGTGCGCGTGCTGTTACCGCAGATCATGCCGCGGCTGATTGACGCGGTGCGCCTGTCATTGGGAACCGGCTGGCTGTTCCTGATCGCCGCCGAGGCGATCGCCTCGACCGATGGTCTGGGTTACCGGATTTTCCTGGTGCGGCGTTACCTGGCGATGGACGTGATCATCCCCTACGTAGCCTGGATCACCCTGCTGGCCTTCCTGCTCGACTACGTACTGGCCCGGCTCAGCCGGGCACTCTACCCGTGGCATTACAAGGAGGGCTGAAGGTGATTCATGCTGACAACATCTGGAAGAGCTACGGCGACAATGTGGTGCTGGAGCGCATCAACATGAAGGTAGAGGAGGGTGAGTTCATCACCCTGGTCGGCACGTCCGGTTGTGGCAAGAGCACCTTCCTGAAAATGCTGCTCGGTATCGAGACAGCGACCAGTGGCAACCTGACACTGGATGGTGAGCCGATTCCCACCGAACCAGGCCTGGATCGCGGCATCGTGTTCCAGCAGTACTCGGTGTTTCCTCACCTGACGGTGTTGCAGAACCTGACCATCGCGCGGGCCTTCGAGCACAGCCGTGTGTTTGCCCGCCTGTTCGGGGTGGCCAAGCGGAATGCGATCGACGAGGCCAAGGCCATGCTCGAGCAGGTCGGACTGACTGCCGCGCAGGACCGCTATCCACACGAGTTGTCCGGCGGGATGCGCCAGCGCCTCGCCATTGCCCAGGCCCTGATCCGCAAGCCGCGAATCCTGCTCCTGGACGAGCCCTTTGGCGCCCTCGACCCGGGGATTCGAAGCGATATGCACGAGTTGGTGCTGTCACTGTGGCGCGAACACAAGCTGACCGTGTTCATGGTCACGCACGACATCAAGGAGGGTTTCTACCTTGGCACCCGCCTGTGGGTTTTCGACAAGACGCGCCACGACCCCCAGGCGCCCGGAGCCTTCGGCGCAACTATTACCTACGACCTGCCGGTCGGGCACGTCGACCAGCGCCTCTACCAGGAGATCGACGACCAGCTGCGCCCGGTGCAGGCCGGTTGAGCAGTAAGATCACGAGGACGAGTCATGCAATCGATTGAATACACCACCGAGTTACCCGGTGGCTCGCATTGGTCGCTGATCATGCGCCGCGGCACCGAGATGCGTCTTACCGATATCCAGGGAGACGCCAACGTCGGAATGTTCTTTTTCAACCCGGAGAACTCCCTGGAGCGTTACAACGCCCCGGATACCCTGAAGTGTCAGCACACCTTCAAGTTGACCCGGGGTAACTGCCTGTACTCTGACATGGGCCGCATCTTTTGCTCCATCGTGCACGACGATGTGGGCTGGCACGAGAGCGTGTGTGGCAACATCGATGCCGAACAGGTCGAGCAACGCTGGGGTGGCCGTGACTACCAGTCAGACCGCAATGACTGGCACCAAAACGGGCACGACGCCTTCCTGGTTGAACTGACCAAGTACGGGTTGGGGCGCGCCGACCTGGCGGCCAACCTCAACCTGTTCAGCAAGGTGCTGGCCGACGAAGACGGCAACCTGGTGCTTCAGCCGGGCAACAGCAAAGCGGGCGATACGCTGAGCCTGCGCTTCGAGATGGACACCCTGGTGATGCTGCATACCTGTCCACACCCGCTGGATCGTTCCGAAAGCTATCCGCAGAAACCTGTAAAGATCGAGCTGGG
>Ga0180430_10001318_pt1 | contig 24529 bp, 13 predicted proteins | sample SS_ome_9_FD_132999 | JGI IMG/M metagenome (GOLD analysis project Ga0180430, IMG submission 132999) | Hypersaline lake sediment archaeal communities from the Salton Sea, California, USA - SS_1_S_2 metaG | ecosystem: Environmental > Aquatic > Non-marine Saline and Alkaline > Hypersaline >... | reverse complement strand
GTTCCCGGACAACTTGCTTCTCCTGAGAGCCAACCGCCGCCACGCTCCGAATGAGCTGAGGACACAAAACCGAGTCTTCGGGAGGCAGGATGAAGCTGGCTCCCAGATCGAGGAGCTTGCGGATCTTTTCCGGAGGAACGGTGCGAGCGGCCGAAAGGAAACACAGAGAGAGAGCCTCCCCCGTCTCTCCGGCCAATTCCTCCAGCCATTGTCCCACTCGATCGTGCCACTCCTTGCCCTTTTCCAAGGGCCGCAAGTCCCATCGCACCCCCGAGGGGGAACCGTTCGCCTTGAGGATCTTCAATTCCTGGCGGGCGTTGCCCAAATGAAAAATCCCCGGCTTCAGCGGCCCCGATTCCAGAATCGGCACGGTGCCGGCTCCGCTCTCCTTTTCCACTAAACGGCAGAATTGCCGCAAGAAAGCGTCGGAAAGCTCTTGAATTCCTAACACGATTCCCTGGCGGCACATGGCGGGCAAAGGAAATCGAAGCCAGTCCAGGTACGCCCCTTCGGCCCCGACAATGGCCAGCACCCGCCGGTTCGACCGAGGGGAAACGACGCCGTTTCCCGCATCCCCCTGGTGTCTGCGCCAGCGCCGGAATCGAGAGACATCCCCCTTGGACACCCTTTGCGCCAGACCCCGCAGGCGACGCCCGTAATCCTCCAGGTCCTCGTCGGCCGAAGGCTTGGAAATGAAATCCACGGCCCCCAACTGCAGAAAATCAAAAATCTCGGGAATGGATTCCGGCTCGAAACTGCTAAGCATGAGAACGGGAATGGGGCGGCGTATCATGATGTGCTTGAGAGTGGTGTCGCCGGGCATCACCGGCATGCGGATATCCAGAGTGATGAGATCCACCTGAGAGTGGGAAGCCAGAAACTCCAGAGCGTCCTTGCCGTTCTTGGCCATTCCCACGATTTCGAAAGAATCATCGACTTCAAAAAGCCGTTTGAGCTGACGGGCGAAAAAAAGGGAATCATCCACCACCAAAACACGGACCCTCGACTGGGTACCGTCTTCCTCCGAAAGGTCCATATCCGTAGGCGGACGGGCCTGCTCCTCGAGCTCGTCGAAAACCCGATCGATGTTCTCCTCGCATTGATCGGATTTCTCGCCCTCCCCCTCTTTTCTTTCATCCCTTCGCCGCATGGCCTCCACCAGCAAATGCTCCCAAGGCTTGTTGATGGAGCCTTGGCGCACCTCCTTGGAAGGAAACATTTCAAATCGTCCGTCCTCCCAGCCCAGCATCAGAAACAAAGCGTCTTCCCCCCGGAACCGCTCCGTTTCGGCATGACACACCTGTCCCTTGATCACATGGATGCTTCCGCTTCCCTCACTGGATCGCACTTGAATCAGAAGATCGGATCGGGAAAGACACACCATTTGGATCAAATCGGTCAACTGAAGATTGACTGTTCCCGTAAATCCCTGAGAGGAAGGCTTGGCCCCGTCCATGATCGTTTCCGTTCACATCCGGTCAATGAAGGTTGCGCAACGGGCTTCGGGAAGCCGCCGGGTAGTCCGGGTAGTCGTGCATCAAGTTCTTGGTCTTCTTGAGCAACGTGGTCACATCGAGGATCAGGGAAATGGCCCCGTCTCCCAAAATGGTGGCTCCCGAAAAACCCTCGAAGGAATACAGCTCGTCTTCCAAGGACTTGATGACCACTTCCCGCTCCCCCACCAGATCGTCCACGATGAGCCCCACTTCGCGAAAACTGGTGGAAACGATGACAATGAACCGTCGAACGTTGGCGGAATAATCCACGGACATGTTCAACAACTGCCCCAAATGCATGACGGGCACCGTCTTGCCTCTCAGCTTGATGACCCGAAACCCCTCGATGGTGTGAACCTCTTCGGGATCGTGACGCAGAATCTCGGAGACCGAAGTCAAAGGCAAAGTGAAAACCTGATTTCCCTCGTTCACCAGCAAGGCTTGAATGATGGCCACCGTCAAGGGGATACGGACGACGAAGCGGGTCCCTGCCCCTTTTTCCGAGTCCACTTCGATAACCCCGTTCATGCGCTCCACGTTTTCCTTGACCACGTCCAGGCCCACTCCCCGCCCCGCATCCCCGCTCACCTCTTTTCGAGTGGAAATGCCCGGCAGGAAAATGGTCTGCAACAATTCTTCATGAGTCAGCCGCTCCACTTCGTGGGGGGTCATCTCCTTTCGGTCCAGAAGCACTTGCTTGAGCCTTTCCAGATCCACGCCGCGCCCGTCGTCTTCGATCTCCAGCACCACATGATTGCCTTCGTGATAGGCGGCAAGCTCGATGGAGCCCGTTTCGGGCTTGCGGGCGCTTCGTCGCTCCTCGGGAGACTCGATACCGTGGGCGATGGCGTTGCGAAGCAACTGGACAATGGGATCGTACATTTCCTCCAAAACCCGCTTGTCCATCTCCGTTTCCCCTCCCCTCACCGACAACTCCGTACGCTTGCCCAATCTCAACGCCTGATCCCTTACCACGCGGGGAAATCGTTGAAAAAGATAGGAAATGGGAAGCATCCGTATGCGCATCACGGAGTCTTGAAGATCGTTGGTCACGCGCCCGAGAGAAAGGGTCGATTCGTTGAGGCGAAAGCTCACCGTACGCAATTCTCGTATTTCCTGCTTGGTCAACCGTCCCTGAGCATGGAGGGCACGCAGCATTTCCCGGAAGTATTCCGATGTCTGCACGAATTCCGAACGGGTGACCACCAGTTCGCCCACCTGGTTGAGAAGCTGGTCCACTTTGCGGGCATCCACGCGCAAAGTGCTGGAAGCGGCCGCTTCCTCGCCCAGAGTCGTTCTCCGGCGCTCCCTGGGAAGCTCCTCCTCCACCGCTTCTCTGGGCAGGGGCTTCTCCGCCGCCTCCCGCGAAGGCTCCGGCGGGGACTCCGGCTCGGGCTCGAAGGCATCGACGGCTTCGGGAGCTCGCTCTCCTTGCGGCTCTTCGGGAAAAACAGGTTGATCCGTCCGAGCCGCTTCCTCAAGGACGGGCTCCAAGGACTCTTCTTCCCGCATTTGCTCTTCCTGAACCTTTTTCTCCAGATCGTCGAAAAGCAGGTCCAGCTCCTCCTCCAGATGTTCCCCCTCTCCCTGAGCCAGCCCTGACGACGATTCTCGAAGCTCCTTCAATTCAGGGGGCTGGAAGCCAGGCAAAGCTTCGGCCAATCGTCGCATGAGGGACTGCACGGACTGGACATAGCGGGCACCGGTAAGCCCTCCGGCCTCCTCACCGTTCAGGTCCTCCCGCCACGACTTGAGGATATCCGAGATTCGATCGTAATTCATGTACTGGGCGGAAGTGATCATGCGAGCAACGCCGTCCTTGACCTCCCGCAATGCGCTTTCGCCCAAACGGGCATCCCCCGTCTCCGGGACGAGGCGCACCATGCGCTCCAAGTTCTCCTGAAAGGACTCCAGGAAGATGGCAAGAAGCTCTTCGTCCTCTTCCTGCAAAGGCCCTTCGTCCTTTTCCTGCTCATCTGAAAGCGAAGGGAGAGGAGTCGGCTCCTCTTGCAAGGGAGGAATCGCCGGGGGGACTTCCAAACGAGGCAACAGCTCTTGGAATCGCCGGCTAAAGTCTTCATAGAGTCGGGCAAAGCCCGAACGGTCCCGTTCCTCCCGCGACTGCAGATCCGCCAATCGCTCCCGCCATTGCAAGGTCGTCTCCTTGAGAGCATCGTAATCCATGTATTCGCAGGAAGTGACGATCCGTTGAAGCAAGCTCAGGGATCGGTCGAATTCGGCGTCGTTCAAAGGCCCTCCCGCCGAAGCCGCCACGCCGGCCAATCCCGAGAGGTTTTCTCCCACCGAGTCCAGAAAAATGGCGAAGATCTCTTCGTCTTCCTCTTCTTCGGGAAGCCCGGGGGTTGGACGCACCTCCTCCGGAACCTCCTCCGGAAAAGTCACTTTCAAGCCGGGAAGCATCTCTTGAAGGCGCCGGGCCCCGGCGTTGAAAGTCGGCACGTAACGCTCCCGCCCACCATCCCCCTCTTCATGCTGCTCTCTCAAAGCGTTTTCCCAATCGGCCAAAACCTCCACGACATCTTGGTAGTCCATGTAACGAGCCGAATGGATAAGCCCGTCGATGCGCTCCCGCGCTTCTTCAAGGGCCTGAAGCCCCCGGTCTTCGCCGTCCATTGAAGAAGCCAACGCGGCCATGGCTTCGAGATTTTCCCTTACGGAGTCCACGAAAATTCCAAGAAGCTCTTCATCCTCCTCCCCGACAACCTCTTTTTTCTCCGCCTCTTCTTCCCACACGGGGATCTCCAGGTAGGGTATCTCCAAAACGGGCATGATTTCCCGCAATCGACTCGAGTAAACATCGAACAGATGGATCAGATTCCGCCGGTCTCCGGCCTCCCGCCCATACTCCCGCGAAGCCGCTTCCTTCCATTCATCGAGCACTCCCGCGACGTCGGCCAAATCCATGTACCGCGCAGAAGCGGCCATTCGGTCCACAATGTCGTTGAAAAGCTCCGCATCCCCTTCCCGGGGAGGAAGATCCCCGTCGGACAGGAGAGCGGTCCCCATGCGGGACAGGGACTCGTAAACGGTATCGGCGAAAATGGCGAGCAGCTCGCCGTCTTCCTCCACGGGAGGCTCCCGGGAATCGAAGGATTCCGGTGCCGCCGGGGGGATTTGAGGAACGATCAAAGAGGGAAGAGCGTTTTGGAGACGCGCGCTACCCTCATTGAAAAGCTCTATCGCGCTCTCCCTTGAAAGATCCCCTCTTTCATGGATCTCGACCAGGGCCTTGTCCCAGCGGTCCAGAATCTCCACGAACGATCCGTAGTCCATGTAGCGCGAAGAGGAAGCCATGCGGCTCAAAACTTCCCGGAACCGCTCGTAGCTTTCCTGACTCAACGGCTCTCCGGCTTTGGAAGGAAGGAGGGACACCAATTGGGCCAGATGCTCCAGGACGGCATCCTCGAAAATGGTCAAAAGCTCCTCATCCCGCTCTTGAATTCCTCTCTCGGCCTCCAGACCCTCCTCGTGCCCCAAAGGTCCCGAAGGAATATAAAGGGCGGGCATGGCGGACTGCATCCTCCGCGTGTGAGCCCGGAAAAGCTCGGCCATCCGCGCCCGGTTCGTCCTGCCGTCCCGATACAGCTCAATGAAAGCGCTCTCCCATGCCTCCAGAGCCTCCACCAGTTCCCCGAAATCCATGTACCGGGAAGCGGAGATCATCTGCCGCAGGGCTTTCAAAGCCTGTTGAAAATCTGCCTCCGACAGCTCGCTTTCATCGTTCCCCGGGACGAGGCGAAGCCACCGGCTGAGATGATCTCGCATGGAATCAAAAAAAATATCGAGGAGCTCTCGATCCTCTTCCTGGACGTCCCCGGTTTCCGCTCCTCTCTCCCCATCCAAGGGCTCTCCCTCCTCCAGCACGTCTTCTCGGGAATGCTCCGGGGAAGACAACTTTTCTTCAACGGGAGCCATCATCTCTTCCAAATCGAGCTCTTCTTCATCGGGAAAGCCTTCCGTTTCGGACTCCGTCGATGGCAGGTCTTCCTCCAAGGTCGCTTCAACGCTTTCCGACGATGAAGGGAGGGGCTCCGGAGGAGGGGGCGGGAGCTCGGAGGTCGAAAGGACATGCTTCAACCGATCCACCAGGGAAACCGGAAGGGAGGGCTCGCGCCCCTCTTCCTGAATCCCCTTGACGGCGTTGGTGATGAAATCCACGCATTCCAGCAAAACGCTGACGCTCCGGGGAGGCACGTCCCCCCCTTGCTTCTGGATGGCACTGAACAGGCTTTCCAGTTCGTGGGTAAAGCCCGCCAACTGCTCGAAGCCCATGTAGGCCGAAGCCCCCTTGATGCTGTGAACCGCCCGGAAAATCTCCTGGATTTGCTCCGGGCGGCTTCCTTCTCGCTCCAAAGCCAGAATGGAGCTCTCCAGCTCCTGCAGATGCTCGGTGACTTCTTCCACGTATTCGTTCAAGAATTCCTGGGATTCCATACGTCCCTCGTCTCTTAGCCCGCTGGGATGTTCGCGGAGCAGCTCTTTCAACGCTCAAGGACTCGGGCGAATACCGAGCCGCCGAAAAAAGGAAGAATGAAGACGGCCCCGAAGAGCTCGGCGGTCGTGGATCAACACATTCCGGCCAGAGTCCGCAGCAACGCTTCCTCGTCCCCCTTGCGAATCACCATTTCCACGGACAGCCGGTTCTCTTTCAGAGGCAACGACTCGGGATCGAGGAGGGTGTAGAGAACGATTCGGGCCTCGGCATCGAAATCGAGGATCTCCCGGGCGGCGGTGACGCCGTCCTTGCCCCGCATGGTGACGTCCATGGTGACCGCTTGAGGCCGAAGCTCCCGATAGAGGGCGACGGCTTCGTCGCCGTCCTTGGCCTTGCCCACCACTTCGTATCCCGCGTCGCCGAGGCATTGCACGATACGGTGTCTCATGAGATTGGAATCGTCCACGACCAAAACGCGTTTCGACATCTTCAAAGGTCTCCCCGCGGGGAAACGGATCTTCCCCGCCATTCACGGAAGGTTCAAGAAAGCCTGTGGAACGGCCGGCACCCAACGGTCGGGAGGAGCCGGGCCGTTCCGAGGTTCAGTCGGAGCTTCCGATCTTGAACTGGGCGATGAGGGCGGTGAATTCCACTTCCACCTGATCCAGGCGGTCCGTGAGGTCCTGGGCGTTCTTGGCTCCCTGGGCGTTGTTCAGGGCGGTGTTGGTCATCTCCTCCATGATCTGGCGCAGGGCCTGGCTTCGCTCCCCCTGAAGGGTGGTCATGGAGGTGATGTTCTCGGCGCGCTGATTGGCGCCCATGACTTCCTTCATCACCTGATCGGCGCTCTTCACCTGCTCCTGGGTGGCGGCGGAGACGTTTTGAGACAGCTGGAGGGCCTCGACAATGACGTTCACGGCCCGCTCTCGGCGCTTGGCCTGCTCCGCCGTCATGGCGGTGATGTCGTGGGACAGGGACAAAAGGTGCTCCATGGCCGAGGCCACCTGCTCGATGCCCTTGGTCTGCTCGTCGGTGGCCGCGTCGATCTCGCGGATGAGAACGTTGGTCCGCTCCACGGCGGTTACGATGTTCTCCAGGGCCTCCTGGCTGCTTCCCGCCAACTGGCCGCCCTCCTTCACGCGCTCGTTGCTGTCCTTGATGAGCACGGAGATCTCCTTGGTGGACTCCGCCGTCCGCTCGGCCAGCTTGCGCACTTCGTCGGCCACCACGGCGAAGCCCTTGCCGTGCTCCCCGGCGCGCGCGGCCTCGATGGCGGCGTTGAGGGCCAGAAGGTTGGTCTGGTCGGCGATGTCGGAGATCACTTCGATGATCTCCGTGATCTGCTCCGAGCTCTCGGCGATGCTCCTCATGCCCTGCACCACCTGCTCCACGGCCTTTCTTCCGTCCGTGGCCGCCTGGAGGGTGCTTTCGGACTGGCGGTCGGCTTCCGCCGCCCTTTCGGAAACGTCCTTGATGGCCCGGGCCATCTGCTCGGCGGATTTGGTCGTCTCGTCCGCCGACTTTTCCTGCTGGCCGGCGCGCGCCGCCACCTGGGCCGCCGTTTCGCCCATGAGGTTCACCACTTCCTGCATCTCCTGGACCTTGCGGGACTGCTCGTCGGAAGCCCGGGCGATCTCCTGGATGCTGGCCGTGAGCTGGGTGATGGAGGTGGCCGTGTCGTCGTAGGCCTGCTGGCTTTCACGGGCGTTCTTCTGAACGTCCGCAGCCGTTCCTCCCATCTCCTGAATGCGGTTGAGAACGTCCTGGGCCCGCTCGGCCTGCTCCGAAGCGTTCTTCACGATCCGCCCGGTGATCTCCTTCACCTGGGAGACGGACTGGTTCACGTCCCGGTTGCCTCGCACGATGGCCTGCAAGGTCTCGCGAAGCTTGACGACCAGCTCGTTGAAGTGCTCCTCCATCTCGCCGATCTCGTCCCGGGTTCGCACGGTCACCTGCTCGCGCTCGGTGAAGTCCAAATCCCTGGCCACGACCACCATGTTCCGGGAGGTTTCCAGAACGGGACGGGTGATGATCCGGGCGACGAAAGCCCCTCCGAGAATCAGGATCAGCGCGAAAACGCCGAAGGTGACGAAGCTCTTGTTTCGCTGTCTGGGCAGGACCTCGAACACGTCCCCGTAGAAATCCACGTTGACCGTGACCCACTGCTTCTTGAAGTCCCCGTGCCCCTCGTTGCGCTTGAAGCCGGCGATGCGTCGATCTCCTCGAAAAACATAGTCCACCACGCCCCGGTCCTCGGCGTTCACGGCGTCGGCGATCGCCGAAAGCCCCTGTTCCCCCAGCGTCTTGCCCCACAAGGCGGGATCGGGGTGGGCGACGAAGGCCCCGTTGCGCGACAGGTCCACGATGTAGGTGTAACCTCGCTGTCCTACGGTGAACTCCTTGACGATGTCGTTGATGGCCGCCCATTTGACGTAGGCTCCCACCACGCCCACCGTTTGGTTGTCGCGCACCACGGGAGAGGAGAAAGCCATGGTCCACCCGTTGGATTCGGGAACCAGCTCCTCCAAAACCGCGTTCCGGCCGAAGTCGCCGATGTAGGAAGCGCCCCCCATAGCCTCCCCGAACCACTTCTCCCCGCTCACGTCCCTTCCGACGGCCCTGGGCATGCTGGAGGAAATGCACACCCCCGCCCGGTCCGCCAGCACGACGAGGCTGTAGATGCCGTATTGCTGGGAGACGTTGGCGAGATACTGGTCGGCCCCGGCCTGGCCGCCTCCCACGTCGATGGCCGTGCTCACGGCGTCGGCGGCGGCGAACACCCCCACGTCGGCTTCGCGCTCGTTGAGGTAGGTGTCGACGACCTTGCCCACGCGCACGGCGTAGCCGCTGAGACGCCTGCTGTTGTCCGCGAAAATCTGGTCGCTCAAGTTGGTGTAGTTGAGATATTCGAGGACCGCCAAGGGAATCAAGGTGATAAGGAGAATCGTCCCGAGCAGCTTGTTCCTCAACGAACGCCTGAAAAAACCGAAAGCTCCCTTCTTTTCCATCTTCAAACCCTCCTCAATGGGCTTCGAAACCGCGATTTCCCGCTCATGGCACTTATCTGGACCCGGAACGCCCGGCCTCTTCCGGAATGTCGGCGGCATCCACGATGCCTTCAAGCTCCTTTTCTTCCCCCGGCTTCAGGATGCTGCGAAAATCCAAAAGAATGATCAAACGGTTGGGAAGCTTGATGACGCCCTTGATGTATTCCGCCCCGATGCTGGTGGACACCAGGTGGGGGGTCGGCTCGATGTCGCTGGTCAGGATTCTCATGACCTCGGTGACGGAATCCACGATGAAGCCGGTGACGGAGCTGTCCAGCTCCACGATGAGGATGCGGGCGTGCTTGTCCGTCCCGCTCCTTTCCCTCTCCCGGATCTTCAATCGCTGCCTCAAGTCGATGATGGGAATGATGCGGCCGCGCAGATTGATGACCCCTTGAATGAACCGCGGCGCGTTGGGAATGGGGGTTATGGTGGGCAAACGGATGATCTCCTGGACATTGAGGATGTCCACCCCGAACTCTTCGTCGCCGATGCGGAAGCTCACCAACTGCCGAATCTGTTGCGCTTCTTCCGCAGCGGCTTGGCCGGCGGTTCTCTCTGTGGCGGATCTTCTCATGATCGTCCCCTCCGTTGGGAAAACTCCGGGTTCAAGAAACTCCATGGTATGATGAAGAGGCGAGCCCGCGACCCGGTCGGCAGTAAAGGACGTCCCTTCCTTTTCATCCTTGCTCCCCTTCCTTGGGGTCGTCGCGGGAAAGCGCCGTCCAAGGGCTTTCCAAAAGCTTGGCCAAACGGGCGATGCTCTCGATTTCCACCCCCAGCCCTTCCGCCAAGGCCCTTTCGGGCAGCTCGGGCCTCAAGCACCATGAAGAAGAAAGCACGAAGGTTCGTCCTCCATGGCGCCGAACGCATCGCATTCCTTCAAGACCATCGGTTCCCGAGCCGGAAATCAATAATGAAATCGTTTCGCCGCCGTGAAGGGAAGAGGCGGTGGCCAGCAAAAGATCCAGGGCTTGCCCCGCCTTTCCTTCCTCGTCCTCCTCGGCCCGAATCCCCTCGTCCCCGCCAACCAGGCGAAAAGGCTTCCGGAAAGAATACAAATAGCACGTCCCGCTACGCAAAGGCTCCGAAGGGACGAGGAGGCGCACCGGCATGAGGCAGTCTTCGTCCAGATTGGGAGCCAGGGACTCCACCACGGCGGGAGGCATGGCCACGCAGACCACCAGGCAAGGAAGCTCCTCCATGGACGAAACGGAAAACAAGACCCGCATGAGAGAGGGGAAGCCGCCCGCCCCGCACGCCGCCGCCACCAAGCGCGAAGCCGGTCCTCCGTCCGTCCGCCGCTTTTCCGCAAGTCCTTCGGCGGAGCATCCTTTGCGGGGCCCCCGAATGTATTGAACCGCGTCCAGGCGGGCCGCCGCCGCCAGGGCCACCCGGTCGCGCAAATCCCTGGACTGCTCTTCCAATTCCCGCTTGCCCGTGCGGTCGGGCTTGGTGATGACGTCCACCGCGCCGTATTTGAAGGATTCGTAAGTGAGGTGCGAGGTTTCCGTGGTGAAAGCGCTGAGGATCACCACCGGGCGAGGGTCGCGGATCATGATGCGCTTGAGGGCCGCCAGTCCGTCCATGCGCGGCATCTGTATGTCCATGGTGATCACGTCGGGATGGTGAAGCTCCATGGCCTCCAGGGCTTCCTGGCCGTCGTGGGCCACCCCCACGATGCGAAAGCGGGGGTCGGAGGCGAAAATCTCACCCAGGGCCCGGCACATGAGCTTGGAATCGTCCACCAGAAGCATCCGACGGATCGCCGTCGAAGGGCCTTCGCAAGCGGCGATGTCTCCCATGGAAAGGAACTTGGCCAGAAACGCCATGGCCCGGGGGCGGGACACGGGCGAGCAGTCGATCAATTGGGCCGCCGTCAATTTTCCGTCGATGAGGTTGTACATCTCCTGCTGGGAGCCGAAAAAGGGGTCCGCACGGTCGTCCAAGGCCGACTGGGACTCGGTTTTGCGAACGGGCTGCCCCAAGTCCCTCAAGAAGCGGAACAAAAGGTTGGCGTCTCGAATCAAGCCCAATACCTCCTGGAGCAATGACGCGAGATCTCCGCCGTCGCCGTTGGCGCCGCTTCCCTCCCCGGGCTCCCACAGGTAATTGCCGCGAGGCCTGGCAAGAAGATCGGCAAGAATCTCCTGTTGCCGCTCGGGACCGAAGCGCGACCGAGACTCCCTCAAAGCCCCCTTGCTCAGCAACAAAACGGTCTCCTCGCCTTCCTCCCCAAAAACGGCGAGCTTCCCCGTAGCCCGGCGCAAGGACAGGGAAGTCAGGACTTCCAAAAGAGCGCGCTCCTCGAAGGACCCCATGCGGGAAACCTGAAGGCGATCCTGCTGCCACTGGACGATGCGTCCCAGCCATCGGGTGAATTCGGAAGCGTCCGGAACGGGATCGAAGCGATCGATGCTCAGTCGCGGCCAAAGGCAACGCCCCTCGAATTCCCTGCGGTCGCATTGGATCCAGCAGGGAGTCAAAAAAGTGTGAGGATGCGTCCGCCAAGCAAGGAGCTCGTCGCCCAAGGGAGATTGGAGGGAGAAATCGTCTCCCGAGACGATGATGTCCACGGAGGCTTCTTCCGGGAGGACTTGGCCGCGACGAGGCGAAAGAAGGTCGATGGCTTCCCCCTGGTACTCAAGTCCCCGCAGATCCTCCCATTTTGTGTCTCCGCCTCCCAGCAACAGCACGTTCATCGGACGATTTCCCCGTTTCTCGCGAACGCTTTCTTTCGGACACTCCCTGGAATGGAAAATCCGACTCCTGCGGCAGATCTTCTCCGATTCGCATAAGAGCCGATGATTAAAACGTTTTATAGGACGGCGAAGAGGTTGTTGTCAAAGACAAATCCCGTTTCCCCTCCCCCGTCAACGGGGAAGGACGTCGCCCAGGGATTCCACCGGGCCCGTCTCCACTTCTCGAGCGAAACGATCCTCCACCATCCCCCGCAAATCCAATTCCTCGTTGAAGAATCCCGCCAGCCGCATCTCCCGGGCCACTTCCTGCAGCTCTTCCACCGAGGGGGTGTAGAGATCGAAGCGGAAGCGACCGGGAGGATGGGTGAAGGTGTAGCGCACCAGATCCGGGCTCTGGTTCCAATACCGCGCCACCAGCTCCACGGCTTCTTCGGGATGGCCTCGGGCCCAGAAGCCCGATCGAACGGAAGCCGTCACCAGCATGCGAACCCACCGGGGACGCTCCCGAAGCAGATCCTCCCGCACGATCATGAGGTTGCAGATGAACCGGGGCCACACGGATTCCACATCCAGCAACCGTTTGCCCGTCCCCGTGAACAGGGCCGTGCTGGCGAAGGGCTCCCCAACGAAATACCCGTCGATGCCTCCCGAAGCCAGGGCCGCCGGCATGTCCGGAGGCTGGATCTCCACGGTGGAAACGGCGTCGGGACGAAGGCCGCGGTGGCGCAGAATCCTGCGAATGGCCAGCAGATGACCGGAATACCGAATGGGAACCGCCACGGTCTTGCCCACCAGATCCACGAGGCTTCGGGCCGGCGAATCCTTGGGAGCCACCAGCGTGCTCTCGTGACGGTTTCCGATGTAAACCACCTTCAACGGCGTCCCCTGCCGGTACATCTCGATGGCCAGAGGAGCGATGATGAACCCCACCTGGAGGCTGCCCGCGCGAAAGGATTCGGCCATTTCCGCGAACGAGGCGAATTTCACGGCTTCGAAGCGCACCTCCCTCTCCCTTGTCGCCGCATCCACCACGGGGGCCGCCAGATTGGTGATCACGGGCATGTAGCCCATGAGCACCCTGGCTCTTCCCGACTTTTCCACGTTGAGCTCGTAATGCAGGAGGCTGATGCCCGCCAGCCAGGACAGGGCGAGGATAGCCCCTTTCCAGAAGCTCGACAGGCTTTTGAGGCGATGAAGGCTCATAAGGCCGCGTGAACTCCCATGTGCCGGTAAACCTGCGAGCGCAGCTCCGCGAGGGCCTCGGAATTGAGGTCCCGCGGATGGGGCTCATGGATCGTTCGGTAAAGCTTCACTCCCGAGGGAGGATCGCCCAAAACGACCAGCAGATCCGCCAACTGAAGGGCCTCGTCGATGTCGTGCGTCACGAAGAGGATGGTCGTTTGAAGGAAAATGGAATGGAGATTGATCATTTCCTCGCGCAAGTGAAGGCGGGTGAGGTAGTCCAGTCCCGAAAAAGGCTCGTCCATGATGAGAACGTCGGGCTCGGCGGCCAGGGCCCGGGCGATCTCCGCTCGCTGGCGCATGCCCCCCGAAAGCATGTGGGGATAGTAGCCTTCAACCCCTTCCAGGTCCGTCAGAGCCAGATAGTCCCTGGCCTTCCTGTAGCGCTCCTTCCGGTCCTTGATGGAGCGGAGGGCCAAAGCAACGTTGTCGACGATGGTGAGCCAAGGGAAAAGAGCGCCTTCCTGAAACACGAACACGTGATTGGGACGGGGCCCTCGCACCTCTTCCCCGTCGACCATCACTCTCCCCGAAGAAGGAGGGACGAACCCCGCCACGATCTTGAGCAGGGAAGACTTGCCGCATCCGGAATGTCCCAGCAGACAGACGAGCTCCCCGGAAAGGATATGCAAGCTGACTTTGTCCAGGATCACCTTGTTGCGCGAAGGGGTCCCGCTCCCTCCAAGCCAGGGGATGCGAAAGCCCCCGCCTCGGTTGCCGTATTCCAGGGTCACGTTGTCCAAAAGAATCTCACCTTTGTCCAAGCTTCCACCTCAAGGATTGCAGCCCTTCCAGTCTCAGCATGAAGTAGTCCAGTCCCAGCCCGATGGCGCCGATGGTGATCATGGAAACGATGACGTAATCCATGCGCAAGGCGTTGCGGGAATCGATGATGAGATAGCCCAGTCCGCTCTTCACGGCGATCATCTCCGCCGCCACCACCACCAGCCACGCCACGCCGAGGGTCACGCGCAAAGCCAGGATGACGGAAGGGATGGAAGCGGGTAGAACCACGTACCGGAATCGCTCCCAAGCGCTGAAATGCAAATTGGCGGCCACTTGAAAGTACATGGGATGGATGGCGGCGGCGGCATTGGTGCTGGAGACAAGCAGAGGGAAAAAGCTCGCCAGAAAGATGATGAAGACGGCCGGGCGGTCCCCGATGCCGAACCACACGAGCGCGAAGGGAATCCAAGCCAGAGGGGAAATGGGGCGCAAAAACTGTATGACGGGATTGAGGATGCCGTTGACGGCGCGGGACCTTCCCAAAAAAAGCCCCAGGGGAACCGAAACGGCCACGGCCAGATAAAATCCCGCCGTCACTCGAAACAGACTGGCCACCGTGTAGCGCACGAGAACGCCTTGGGCCACCAATTCCCGAAAGGCGGCCAGGATTTCGCGCACTCCCGGGACGTTGTCCGTTCCGTCCCACAAAAGGACGACCCCGATTCCCCCCATGGCCGCCCAAGCCACGGGGGCCAAAAGCTTCCCCCTCGCGCCGTTGTCCATCGGCCTCGCGTCCTCCTTTCCGCAAGCGATTTCACGCTCGTTCCTCTCGACGGTTCGAGCTTAGTCAATTCTGTCGGCAAAAGTTGAGTGAAAGTTAAGTGGAAGCTCAACCCGAAGAGGGGGGAAGAAAACTCTCCGCAGCTCCCCGAAGCCGCCGTTGCCGGAATTTTCCGGTTTTCTCTTGACACATGCCCGGAAAAATATTTAGAAAATCTTTTTACCGTTCCGGCTCGTAAAAGGAGCTTCGGGCGAGAGTGGCGGAATTGGCAGACGCACTGGACTTAGGATCCAGCGGGCGACCGTGGGGGTTCGACTCCCCCCTCTCGCACCAAGGGCCCGTGGTGGGTGTGCCAAGAGAAGGGATCGTCTTCGTTGGGTCAAGAAAGGGTAAAGAAGGTCTGAAATGAAGGTTTCCGTCGTTGACGTCAGCGTCAATCAAAAAAAAGTACAGGTTGAAATCCCCGCCCGGGAGGCTCAAAAGGAGCTCAACAAGCGCTACAGCAAGCTGGCCAAGGAGGTGCGCCTGAAAGGGTTCCGCCCGGGAAAGATTCCTCTTAAAATCCTCAAATCCTACTACGGCAAGACCGTTGAAAGCGAGGTGTCCAACCAGTTCATCCAGGAAACCTTCCCCAAGGCCCTGCAGGAAACGCAACTGAAACCTTTGGCGGAAGCGGACGTGAACGAGATGAGCTTCGACGAGGACGGCTCCTTCACCTACGAAGCCATGGTGGAAGTGTGCCCGCCTTTCCAGGTGGAAGGCTACAGGGGCATGGAAATCCCTCGATCGTCCCGGGAGATCGCTCCCCGGGACGTGGAGGCGGAGCTGGAGCGAATCCGGGAGCAGCATGCCAAGCTCAACCCTTTGGAGCCGGAGAAGGCTCGTCCCGTGCGCGAAGGGGACGTGGTCATGGTCGATTTGACCGCCCGGTTGGAAGGCTCGGATATCGAGGAGCCCCCCGAGGAAGATCGCATGGTGGAGGTGGGCAAGGGAGCCGTCCATCCCGACCTGGACGCCCGGTTGGTGGGACGATCCCCGGGAGAATCGTTTTCCGTGCAACTGGATTATCCGGAGGACGCTCCCAACAAGGAAATGGCCGGCCGGCGGATGCATGTCCGGGTGAATCTCAAGGAGATCCGGGAAAAGGTGCTTCCCCCCTTGGACGACGAATTGGCCAAATCGGCGGCCTCCCTGGGCTCCCTGGACGAGTTGAAGGAAAAGATTCGGGAAGAGCTGGAGCAGCAAGCGAAAGCGGAAGCATCCAGGCAGGTTCGGGAGCATATTCGGTCGGAGCTGCTGAAAAAAGTGAAGCTGGATCTTTCCGGCAAAGTGGTGGACAAGGAAGTGGATCGACAGTTGAGCCAGTTTCTCTATCAGTTCCAGAGCCAGGGCATCCCCATCGACGCCCAGAGGTTCAACACGCCGGAAATCCGAGCCGAGCAGAGGCCCCGGGCGGAGGAAGCTCTGAGCTACCGGTTGATCCTTCATCGCATCGCCGATCAGGAAAGCATTGCTCTGGCGCCGGAAGAAGAGGAAGCCCTCTACCAGGAGGCGGCCGGATTGCTGCGAATGGATCCCGAAACCGTTCGGGCTCAGTACGGAGACAGCGCTCTCGTTGAAGAGCTCAAGGACGGCCGGCTTCAGACGAAGGTCCTTGAGATGATCGAGAGCGAAGCCGTTTTCGTGGAATCCTCTACCGACAACCCTGAAACCGAACCCCGGGAGTGATCCATGTCTCTGATTCCCATAGTCATCGAGCAAAGCAGCCGGGGCGAGCGGGCTTTCGACATTTATTCCCGCCTGCTCCGGGATCGCATCATCTTCATCGGCACGGCCATCAACGACGACATGGCCAACCTGGTCATCGCCCAAATGCTTTTTTTGGAATCCGAAGACCCCGACAAGGACATTCACATCTACATCAATTCCCCCGGGGGATTGGTGACGGCGGGGTTGGCCATCTACGACACCATGCAATACATCAAAGCTCCCGTTTCCACCCTTTGCATGGGCCAGGCGGCCAGCATGGCGGCGGTGCTGCTGGCCTGCGGCGTGCGAGGCAAGCGCTACGCCCTTCCTCACGCCCGTATCATGCTCCACCAGCCCATGGGAGGGTTCCAGGGGCAAGCCACCGACGTGGACATCCAGGCCAGGGAGATCCTCAGGCTCCGCGAGGAGCTCAACCAGATTCTGGTGGACCATACCGGCAAGCCCAAGGAGCGGATCGAGCGGGACACGGACCGGGATTTCTACATGTCGGGCCTTCAGGCCAAGGAGTACGGCATCGTGGACGATGTCATCAGCAATCGAGGAGCAACCGCGGAAAAGCCCACCGCCTGATTCCCCGTTTCGTTTCCCGCCATCGGTTTTCCAAGGCTTTCGGAAGGGTCAAGGTGGTTGACCCTTCTTTTTTTTCAGGTTACCAGTTCGAATCCGTCCCCGCAAGGGCGGGAAACCCCGACGAATTAGGGTTGGTCAAACCTTGCCTCGTGATTATAATGATTGCCATGAAGAGGGATGACCGAAGAGTCCAACAAGGGGCTGAAACCTCCTTCCCTGCGACGGGAAGAGCCAAGGAGGAAGTTGATGGCTAGAAAACGCGAAGATCGTGGCGGAGATTTGAGATGTTCCTTCTGCGGGAAAAGCCAGGACGAAGTCAAGAAATTGATTGCCGGCCCCACCGTTTATATCTGCGACGAATGCGTGGAATTGTGCAACGACATCATCGCCGAGGAATACGAAAGGGAGGAAGCGGCGCGGGCCACCCAGGTGCTCAAGCCCGCCGAGATCAAATCGACCCTGGACGAATACGTCATCGGGCAGGACCGCGCCAAGAAGATTCTGTCCGTAGCCGTACACAATCACTACAAGCGCATCGAATTCCGGATGGAAAAGGACGACGTGGAGCTGCAAAAGAGCAACATCCTGCTCATCGGCCCCACGGGCTGCGGCAAGACGCTGCTGGCCCAGACCCTGGCCCGCATCCTCAACGTCCCCTTCACCATCGCCGACGCCACCACCCTCACCGAAGCGGGCTACGTGGGCGAGGACGTGGAGAACATTCTGGTCTCGCTCTTGCAGGCGGCCGATTACGACATTGAAAAGGCTTCCCGGGGCATCGTGTACATCGACGAGATCGACAAGATCGCCAAAAAGTCCGACAGCCCCTCCATCACCCGGGACGTTTCGGGGGAAGGGGTTCAACAAGCCCTGCTCAAGATTCTCGAAGGCACCGTGGCCAACGTGCCTCCCAAGGGGGGGCGCAAGCATCCCCAGCAGGAGTTCATCAAGATCGACACCACCAACATCCTGTTCATCTGCGGCGGAGCCTTCAACCATCTGGAAAACATCATCCAGGCCCGCACGGGCGTGAAGGGCCTGGGGTTCGGCGCGGAGATATCCAGCAAGCAGGAGAAGAAGATCGGCCAGATCCTGGAGCAGCTCCAGCCCGAAGATCTCATCAAATTCGGGCTCATTCCCGAGTTCGTGGGGCGCATCCCCGTTCTGGCCACCCTCAGCGAGCTCACCGAAGACGAGCTGGTACGCATCCTCACGGAGCCTCGCAACGCCCTGGTGAAGCAATACCAGAAGCTTTTCGAGCTGGAGAGCGTGCGGTTGAGGTTCAGCGACGGGAGCCTGAGGGCCATCGCCAAGGAAGCCATCAGCCGCAAGTCCGGCGCCCGCGGCCTTCGCTCCATCATGGAGAACATCATGCTGGACATCATGTACGAGCTGCCTTCCCAGCCGGAGATTCAAGAGTGCATCGTCAACGAGGACGTGATCCTCAAACAGGAAGCCCCCTTGCTTCTCTATCATGGACAGGATCGCGAATCGGCCTGAAAGGAGGGAGGCGCTTCCAAGCGAAGAACGCTTCCTTCGAAGAGTGATGCCTGAGCGCTTCGCGCCGCTTCCGCTTGAAAGGGACGGCGCGGGGCGGGATTCAGGAAGGAGCGAAGTTACGCATATGTTCAAGTTGACGCGCAACAAGGACGATCAGCAAAATCCCCCCGCCCCGCTTCTGCTGCCGTTGCTGCCCTTGAGAGACATCGTGGTGTTTCCGGGCATGGTGGTGCCTCTGTTCGTGGGGCGGGACAAATCGGTGAACGCTCTGGAAAAGGCCATGGGCACCGACAAGAAGGTCTTTCTGGCTTCCCAGAAGAAAGCCAAGACGGACAATCCGGGCGAAGGGGACATCCACAAGGTGGGCACCCTGGCCAACATCCTTCAGCTTTTGCGCCTTCCCGACGGGACGGTGAAGGTCCTGGTGGAAGGGGAGAGCCGTTGCCGTATTCTCGGCTTCGTCCCTCATCCGGACTTTTTCCACGTCCGCTTGGAGCCGCTGGAAGACGAGGCCATCCGGACGGTGCAGATCGAGGCCCTGTGCCGCAACATCCGATCGACCTTCGAAGCCTATTCCAAGCACAACAAGAAGATCACCCAGGAGATCCTGGACGCGGTGGCCGACATCGACTCCCCGTCCCGACTGGCGGACACCATCGCGGCCTACGTGCCGTTCAAGCTGGAAGCCAAGCAGAAGCTGCTGGAAGCCCTGGATCTTTCCAAACGGCTGGAAATCCTTTTCGGCTACCTGCGGGGGGAGATCGACATCATCCAGACGGAGGACCGCATCAAGGGACGCGTCAAAAAGCAGATGGAAAAGACTCAGCGGGAATACTATCTCACCGAGCAGATGCGGGCCATCCAGAAGGAAATGGGGGAAAAGGACGACTTCAAGTCCGAATTGGCGGAGCTGGAAAAGCGCATCAAGCGCAAGCGGCTGCCCAAGGAGGCGGCGGCCAAGGTGCGCGCGGAATTCAAGAAGCTCAAGCTCATGTCTCCCATGAGCGCCGAAGCCACGGTGGTGCGCAACTACGTGGACTGGATTCTGTCCCTGCCCTGGCTCGACAAGACCAAGGACAAGATCGACATCGAAAAAGCCGCGGAAATCCTGGACGAAGACCATTACGGACTGGAGAAGCCCAAGGAGCGCATCCTGGAATACCTGGCCGTGCAGGCCCTGGTCAAGAAGATCAAGGGGCCCATCCTCTGCTTCGTGGGGCCGCCCGGCGTGGGCAAGACCTCCCTGGCACGCTCCATCGCCCGGGCCATGAACCGCAAGTTCGTCCGCCTTTCCCTGGGAGGGGTGCGCGACGAGGCGGAGATACGCGGTCATCGCCGCACTTATATCGGCTCCATGCCGGGCAAGATCATCCAGAGCCTCAAGCGGGTGAAGACCAACAACCCCGTTTTCTGCCTGGACGAAGTGGACAAGCTGAGCTCGGATTTCCGGGGCGATCCTTCGTCGGCCCTGCTGGAAGTGCTCGATCCCGAGCAGAACTACGCCTTCAACGACCATTACCTGGATCTGGACTACAACCTTTCGGAAATCTTTTTCATCACCACGGCCAACAACCTCCACACCATTCCGCCCCCCTTGCGGGACCGCATGGAGATCATCCGCATGGCGGGATACACGGAATACGAAAAGCTCAACATCGCCAGCCATTTCCTGGTGAAGAAGCAGTGCGAAGCCAACGGCGTCGCCGAGGACAACGTCGTCTTTTCCGACGAAGCTCTCCTTTACATGATCCGCCACTACACCAAGGAAGCGGGAGTGCGGAGCCTCGAGCGCGAGATCGCCTCCGTGTGCCGCAAGGTGGCCAAGGAAGTGGTGCGGGGAGGTCCGGAAACGGTGGTGGAGCTCACCGAAGAGATCATTCACGACTATCTGGGAGTGACCAAGTACCGCTACGGGCGGGCCGAGGAAAAGGACGAGATCGGCGTGGCCATGGGGCTGGCCTGGACGGAGTTCGGGGGGGAAGTCCTGGGCGTGGAGACGTTGACCATGCCGGGCAAGGGCGAGATCCTCATCACCGGAAAATTGGGCGAAGTCATGCAGGAATCGGCCCAGGCGGCCCGCAGCTACGTGCGCTCCCGCGCCAACCGGCTGAACATCCCGCCGGACTTCTACCGGAAGCTGGACATTCACATCCACGTCCCCGAAGGAGCCATCCCCAAGGACGGGCCGTCGGCGGGCATCACCATGGCCACCTCCTTCGCTTCGGTGCTCACGCGCATTCCCGTGCGCAGCGACGTGGCCATGACCGGGGAGATCACTCTGCGAGGCAGGGTCCTGCCCATTGGCGGCCTCAAGGAAAAGATCCTGGCGGCGCACCGGGCGCGCTTCAAGACGGTGATCATTCCTTCGGAAAACGCCAAGGACCTCAAGGAAGTTCCCGAGGAGATCCTCCAGCAGATCAACATCGAGGTGGTGGAGCACATGGACGAGGTGCTTTACAAGGCATTGGTGCTCGAAGAAGGTCTGGAATTGTTCCACGAGCCCGGGGAGGAGCCTCCGGAGCCGGTTCTGGTGGAAACGGAGAAGGTTGCCGGAGACGAGATCCGGGCCCACTGAAAATGAAAAAAGCCCTTGACTTTCCTCCATGGCCGGAGTAAAAGTCGATACTCGTTTGGACGGGGCTGACGGTCCCGATGGCAAGGGCGGGTAGCTCAGTTGGGAGAGCATCGGCCTTACAAGCCGGGGGTCGCAGGTTCGAGCCCTGTTCCGCCCATCAAGCAGCCGCTTCAGCGGGGTCGTAGTTAAGCTGGTTATAACGCCGGCCTGTCACGCCGGAGGCCGCCGGTTCAAGTCCGGTCGACCCCGCCATCCTTTCGAAGAGCCGATCGCGAGATCGGCTCTTTTTTTTTGCTCCACCCTCTGGCCGATTCCGATTATAATGCGGTATTGCTGTCGTAGCGCGTCTCCGCGCATTCCCGCTTGACCCGACAACCCCATGGCCAGGCAAGGCGAGGAGGGGAAGACATGGCGTCCAAGGTTCCTTTCGAAGAAGGAAAAGAGTGCAGCCTTGACGACCTGATCCAGGAGCGCAGGCAAATCGACCAGACCATTCGGGACCGATTCGAGCGCCGCATCGTGGTGATGTTCACGGACATCGTGAGCTCCTCCTCCCTGTTCGAGATTCACGGCGACTTGGCGGGACGGGAGATGCTTCACCGACACAACCTGATCGTCATTCCCCTTCTGGAGCGTTACGGGGGGCGGGTGATCAAAAGCCTGGGCGACGGCCTGATGGTGGCCTATGAAATCCCCCTCCAGGCCGCCCTGGCCGCCATGGAGATCCAGAAGACGCTGCGGGAGGAGAACGAGGGAAAGCCCCGCCGCGAGCAGATCCGATTGAAGATCTCCCTCCACACGGGCAGCGCCATCATCGAGGAATCGGACATCATCGGAGACGTGGTGAACACGTCCCAACGCATCAACTCCATCGCCGGAGACGGACAGATTCTGGCTTCGGGGGCTTTTATCGACGCCGTTCGCGACGAGCCCCGGGTTTCCTTCGAGTACGAAGGGGCGAGGATCTTCAAAAGCAAAACGGAGCCGGTGGAAGTTTACCGCGTCCTTTGGGACCCTTCCCAGGCGGAGGACCGGCGGCGATCGACGAAGGTCCTGCGGGAAAGGGGAATGTCGCATCTTCCCCATACCCTCCACCTGAGCGTCCTCTCGCGGGAAAACCGCCTCCGATTCACTGCCCGGGAAGAATGCCCCGGCAAGGAAAAGGAGGAGAGATCCCTGGAGATCCCCTACCGCAGCAAGGAAATCTCCGACCTTGCCAGCCAACTGGAAAGCTGTCTCGCTCAGGCGGCCCCGGGGGGACGATCCAACCAGCAGGCCCTTGAAACACTCAGGTCCGCAGGGGGGGCCCTTTATAAGTTGCTCTTCCCGTCGGAAGGCTCCATGCTGTGGGAAACCAAGGATTTCCACCATCTGGTCCTTCATCTGGACGAATCCCTGGCCCTCGTTCCCTGGGAGCTGCTGCACGACGGGGAGCAGTTTCTATGTCTGCGCTACGCCATGGGCCGTCTGCCCCTGGCTTCGTTCGAGGCCCCTTCCAAAGAAAGGCCGCGGGAGACGGACCCTCTGAAGATGCTGGTGGCCACCAATCCTCGAGGGGACCTCAAGGGAGCCAGCACCGAAGGCAAGGACCTCGCCCAAGCCCTCAAGGGCCATGCCGGCCTTCTTGCCATCGATCTGCACGACCGCATGGTCGGCCGGCCTTTTCTCGAAGAGACCCTGAGCCACTACGACTGGTTCCATTTCGCGGGCCACGCCGTGGAAGATCCGGACACCCCCGAGGAGAGCGGGCTCGCCCTCACGGACGGGTGGCTCACTCCTTCCGCCATTTTCGAAATGGCCCGAAGCAAGCGTCTTCCGTCTCTGGTGTTCACCAACGCCTGTCGCTCCAGCAGCGCTACGGGCCACGCCCGGTCTTTCAATCTGGCGCGGGCCTTCGTGGAATCGGGGGTGCGGCATTACATCGGCAGCACCCTCGATCTCTACGACCGCTCCAGCGCCGCCTTCGCCCGGGAATTCTACGAGCAGCTCCTCAAGCGCCAGCCTGCGGGAGAAGCCCTGCGCCAAGCCAGGATCAAATCCATCGCCCGCTACGGGGAAGCGGTGTTCACCTGGGCGTCCTACAATCTTCACGGAAACCCCGCCACGGGATACTTCGCCCGAAGGACTGGCGAGGAGCCCGCCCGCGAAAGGGCTCGGCCCCCCAAGCGAAAGGTTGGCTTGGTCGCCATGGGGGCCGCCGCGCTCCTTGCCATGGTTCTGCTGGCCAAAGCCTTCTGGCTTTCCGCCCCTTCGGAAGATCCCTTCGAAAAGGGCCTGAAGCTCCTTCATCGAGGACAATTGACCCAAGCCCGCGGAGTCATGGGCTCCATGGATCCACGGACGCTCGAGGGCCTGCGGGGGCTTCTGGCCCTGTCCCTCGTCGAGGGGAACGTGGAGGAGGCTCGGGCCCGTTTCCGACGGCTCGAGGCGTTGCCCCACGAAGACCCTTACGGGCGATTGGCGGAAGCCCACCTGGCTTTTCTGGAAAACCGTTTGGACGCGGCAAGGGAAAGCTACTCCCGGGCGTCGGAAAACCCCGAGCTCTCGTCTCCGCAAAGGGCGGAGGCTTTCCTGGGCCTCGCCCGCATCCGCATGCACGCGGAGGAGCCCGAGGAAGCCCTGAAGGCCCTGGACGAAGCCTTGCGGCTGGACCCCGGCTTCACCCGCGCCCTCACGGCCAAGGGGATCGTGCTGGAGCGTCGAGGCCGTTTGGAAGAAGCTCTGGAAGCCTATGGCCAAGCGGCTCGCGGCGGCGGGCCCGATCCCGTGACCGAAGTCCTTTCGCGCCGAGCGGCCCGGACCCTGGCGTTCCGGGAAGAGGCGGAAAAGCGGGAGCGCGTGGACGATCTGGTCGAGGAGTTGGAGAGCATGATGCGGGAAGGAGCTTCCGGAAGGCCGACCCCGGCGCCGTTGGACCCGTCGGCCCCCATTCCCTGTTTCCTGCTGGATTTCCAGTCCAAGGGTCGTCCCGCCTTGCGGGAAGGGGAAGACGAAGCCCTGGGGGAATGGCTTCAGGTCCGGCTCCAGCAGTCGGGACGGCTGCAACTGGTGGAGCGCGCCCTGCTGGACGAGGTGCTTCGGGAATTGAAATTGAGCGCATCCGAGCTGGCGGCCCCGGAAACCGCTCTGCCGTTGGGCAGGATTCTGGCGGCCCGCTTCATCGTCGCGGGCTCCGTCCTGAGGCTTGGCGGGGACGTTCAAGTGACGTTGCGAGCCATCGATACGGAGACCACCCGCATCACGGCCCTGGCTTCGGAAAGTCTCGGGCCCGGCGAGTCTTTGGACCAGCTGGCGACGCGGTTGTCCCGACAGTTCGTTCAGAAAGTTGACGGTTCCTACGGCACATCCGATTCCGACAAGGAAGGCTCGAGGTCATGAAGATCCTGAAGGGAACGCTCCTGTTGTGGCTGGTGGCGGCTTTGGCGGCCTGCGCGGTGGGCCCTCGGCCCCAAGACCCCCGATACGTGCGCGACGGCAAGGCCTACGGCGTGACCAAAGGTCTTTTTCGCAGTCGGTGGTGGAACTTCTACGAACGGGGGGTTTCCTTTTCCGACGGGAAATTCTGGCGGGAAGCGGAAGACGATCTGCGAACGGCCCTGCGGTTGCGCAGCAAGGACCAGCGAAGGGCCCGCACCTACGGATTGCACTTCGTGGACTATTTCCC
>Ga0180430_10001317_pt1 | contig 24542 bp, 18 predicted proteins | sample SS_ome_9_FD_132999 | JGI IMG/M metagenome (GOLD analysis project Ga0180430, IMG submission 132999) | Hypersaline lake sediment archaeal communities from the Salton Sea, California, USA - SS_1_S_2 metaG | ecosystem: Environmental > Aquatic > Non-marine Saline and Alkaline > Hypersaline >... | reverse complement strand
TTTATCCGGTGACAAAGATGGAATGAATCTGATTTGAAGACAATCCCAAAAAATTGGGATATTAGATCAGATCACCGATGTCCAGGTTGGATGTATCGATGTAATTATTCAGTACCGCATATACCGTCAACCCTGAGGCTGAGCGGATGGAGAGTTTTTCTGAAATATTTTTCCTGTGTGATATGACTGTATGTGCACTGATGAACAGCTTTGCAGCAATCTCCTTGTTGCTGTGTCCCATGGCCAGCAGCTTGAGTACTTCAATTTCCCTGCCGGTAAGTTCTGATGCTTGTTTTTCTTCCCCGAGACGGCTGAACGCGCGGTCAATCCTGTCACAGATCTCTGTTGGCGAATGATCCATGGAAATGAAATGTTCCGGTGCTTCCGGCTCCCCGGGAATTGCCTGGTTGAAGAGCACAAACGCAGTCATGCCGGGATGTTTCGACAGGAAAATTTTGAAATCTGAGCGCAATGAGAGTTCATGCCCGGTAATGACCACTGATGTGCCAGGGATGGTTTCCCCGGAAGAAAGAAAGTCCTGAAATGCAGCAAAAGTCCTCACCCGGCAATTGAAATGCCGCTGCAGAATGGCCGCAAGTCCCAGCTGCACGATTGATGAACCATATATAATATACACACGTTCAGCCATGCATTTCCCTCTCCAATTGAAGCACCTGGGGAATGAGAATTTTATCTTCAATACGCGCGTGATCCACCAGGTCACGCTCAAAACGCAGCAGGGTGATCAGAAATTCATTACAAGTGTTGTTGTCGTATACAGGCTCTATATATTTTATGACCAGGTTCTTCAGGTCGTGAAGCTTGATATCGATATTTGAATGTTCCTTTTCAAAGGTGTGAATTGTATATGCTGTACTGCCCGAGCCTTCCTGCAAAAGTGAGCTGATATAGGGGAAAACAATTTCTTCTTCCTCCTGTATATGCTGCAGCAATTCCTTTTTATATTTCAGGTAGAATTTTTCGATCAGCTCGAGTTGATGCTTTCCCGAAGTATCGCTTTTCATGAGCAGGTCCAGCAGCTGCTCAATCTTTGGCAGCACATATTCCAGGTAATAGGCATGGGTCTTCTGAAGATACTCAAGGATCAGCTTTGGTGAAAAGGCCTGCAACTCCTTTTCGGGAAAATAATCCTCATTGTGATAGGTGTTGATGATGGCCAGCAGGAAATGAACATCAACCTGAATGGAAGTACAGATCTCACCCAGTGTCATCTCCCTGTTGCCAAGGGAAATGCCAAACCGGTTCAGCACCGGCAAAAGGTGGTAATTGGTTTCTACCAGGTCAATTACTTGCGTGTTCTTCGTGAATATCTGCATACCGCTTTTATTTGCAAAAATACAATATTTATAAGGGGTGTACCACAGTTGTGTCTGTACCAAACAGCGCCATGTTCTCCCATTTGACCGTCCGGCCACGTCAGCCTGTGACGATGTGAGGAGCAACAGACAAGCTGCAAAAAAGACAATGACGCATTATCAGCATGCGGATTGTCTGCCGGAATGGAACAGTTCACGAAAAACATCCGCTTTGGTAAAACCCGTGAATATATAAATTGTTTGGTAACGAACCTGGAATTGTACTGACTGAAAACAAGCAGCCGGACAATCAAAGTGAAAGCACCACGATCCTTTCTCATAACATAAAACCCGGGATGATCCATAAGGATCCCCGGGTTTTAATAAAAACAGCAAGCTGGATCTGTCAGATCCACTGCGTGCATTTGTACATCAGTCGAGGTCGAAACGGTCCAGGTTCATCACCTTGTCCCATGCGGCGACAAAATCCTTCACGAATTTCTCCCCGGAATCTTGACTTCCATACACTTCGGCAATGGCACGTAACTCAGAATTTGAACCAAAAATGAGATCCACACGTGTGCCGGTCCATTTTTTGGCACCGGTGGCGCGGTCACTGCCCTCAAACACCTGTTCTTTATCCGAAACTGCCTTCCAGGTGGTCCCCAGGTCAAGCAAATTAAGGAAGAAATCGTTGGTAAGTGTTCCCGGATTTTTTGTGAAGACACCATGTTGTGACTGATCATAATTCGTATTCAGTACACGCATGCCTCCAACGAGAACTGTCATTTCCGGAGGAGACAACGTCAACAACTGTGCTTTGTCAATCAACAGTTCTTCTGCTGATGCAGTAATCCTGCTGTCGTCCATGATATAATTGCGGAACCCGTCAGACCTGGGTTTAAGTAATTCAAATGACTCCACATCGGTTTGCTCTTCTGATGCATCCATCCTTCCCGGTGTGAAGGGAACGGTCACCTCATGACCAGCATTTTTTGCAGCCTGTTCGATGCCTGCACAGCCTCCCAGCACAATCAGATCCGCGAGTGAGACTTTCTTGTTTCCCGACTGGGCGCCATTGAATGCTTTCTGAATGGCTTCAAGCTTATTAAGTACTTTCGACAACTGCTCTGGATTGTTTACTTCCCATGAATTCTGAGGGGCAAGTCGTACACGGGCTCCATTGGCTCCTCCACGGTAATCTGAACCGCGGAATGTGGAGGCAGATGCCCAGGCAGCAGATACAAGTTCCGAAACAGATAGTCCGGAATTCAGGATCTTTTTCTTCAGTTCCCTGGTATCTGCATCACCAACCAGCACATGGTCCACTTCCGGAATAGGATCCTGCCAGGTAAAGTCTTCTTCCGGCACTTCAGGTCCCAGGTAACGGGATGCTGGACCCATATCGCGGTGCACCAGCTTGAACCATGCCTTGGCGAATGCATCCGCAAACACATCCGGATTTTCATAAAAACGCCTGGAAATCTTTTCGTATTCAGGGTCCACTTTCAGGGCGAGGTCAGTGGTAAGCATCATCGGGGCATGCCTTTTGTTCGGATCATGTGCATCCGGAACCGTGTCTTTTCCTGCATCGCCCTTGGGCTTCCACTGGTGCTTGCCAGCCGGACTCTTGGTCAGTTCCCACTCATATTCAAACAGGTTCTCAAAGAAACCCATGTCCCACTTGATGGGCTCATTGGTCCAGGCTCCTTCAAGTCCGCTCGTAATCGTATGCGCTCCTTTACCGGTTCCATAACTGTTTTTCCAACCCTGTCCCTGCTGTTCAATAGGTGCCGACTCGGGATCGGGGCCGAGGTGTTTCTCGGGCGCGGCTCCGTGCACTTTGCCAAAGGTATGTCCGCCGGCAATCAGCGCCACGGTTTCTTCATCGTTCATGGCCATGCGCTTGAACGACTGGCGGATGTATTTGGCAGATTTCGCCGGGTCGGGTTCCGCGTTGGGTCCCTCCGGGTTGACATAAATCAGTCCCATGTGGTCGGCAGCAAGGCGTCCCTTGAGGTTACCGTCCGCATCGTGGCGCTCGTCTGCCAGCCACTCTTGCTCAGGCCCCCAGTTGATGTCCTTTTCCGGCTCCCAAAGATCCTCTCGTCCGCCTCCAAAACCAAAGGTCCTGAACCCCATGGATTCCAGTGCAACATTCCCGGCCAGGATCATCAGGTCGGCCCATGATATTTTCTTACCATACTTTTGCTTCACAGGCCATAACAACAGTCGTGATTTATCCAGGTTGACATTGTCAGGCCAGCTGTTCAGCGGTGCAAAGCGCTGGTTGCCTGTGCCTCCACCCCCGCGTCCGTCAGCGACACGGTAAGTACCTGCACTGTGCCAGGCCATCCTGATAAAAAGCGGTCCGTAATGACCAAAGTCTGCAGGCCACCATTCCTGTGACTGTGTCATCAGATCGGAGATGTCTTTTTTCACTGCCTTAAGATCGAGGGATTTGAATTCTTTTGCATAGTTGAAGGATGCATCCATCGGACTGGCCAATGCGGAATGCTGACGAAGAATGTCAAGGTTCAATCGATTGGGCCACCAATCGCGGTTCGAGGTGCCTGAAAAATGCTTGTGTTCCATATCTGCTAAATTTTAGTTGTATAAATATATGATATTCTGCTTTAAAAAATCAATTCTTCAATTGCTGACTCACCGGATGCCGACCTGTTTTTTTGCTTAAATAAACCGGCCGTTGATTTGCAGCTTGATACCTTCAATTTCAAATTCCTCGATGGCGTTTTGTTTAAAATAGTCTTTCAATAACCGGTCAAGCTCGTCATTTACGTAATCCTTTATCACTTCAGAATCAGAACTGTATAAATGATGATGGTTGTCCAGGACCCCGTCATACCGCATAATGTCCTTGTCCGTTTTCACCCTGTCGACAAGCCGGTGCTCAATCAGCACATCGAGTACCTTATATATGGTTCCTGAAGCAATCCCGGGATACCTGTCCCTGATATACTCCATGATCATCTCAGCAGACGGATGGTTGTCCAGGGAGTAAATGGCATCCAGGATAGCAATTCGTTGCGGTGTGACTTTCAGCCCCTTTTCCACCAACCTGTCTTTGATCTTATGAATAGCAACACCCATGTAGAATCATTTTCTGAAGAGAATTATTCTCCCTTAACAATCAACAAACATACAATATGATCATGAGCTTGTCAAGTAATTTGTAAGAAATTAAATAATGATGTTTACCTTGCAGAAAATTAACCGGAACAAAAACGTGTATGGAACGAATAAAACTGTTGACACTTGCCCTGGTATTCGCAACCATCTTTTCCGGTTGCGGCAATGAAAAATCCCGTTCAGAAAGAAAAGATGACCCGCCTTCAGTGCAGGAAGATATCGTTTCGGTTCAGCAGCAGGAAGACACAGACAAAAGTTCCGGAGTCCTGAAAAACACCACCCCTCAGGCAATCTCCATCCAACCGGAAGTCATGATGCAGGCGGCACTCAATGGCAACGTCAATGTGATCCGGGATGCAATTGACAAAGGATATGATGTCAATGCAACAGATACCGAGCAGCACACCGTGTTGATGATGGCTGCATACAATGGCCACGCAGAAATTATAAGCATGCTGCTGGACCATGGGGCCGGCACAGATGCACGCGACAACCTGCAGCGGACTGCCCTGATGTATGCATCCACCGGTCCGTTCAATGAAACTGTTGAACTGTTGCTTGAGGCTGGTGCTGATCCAAACCTGGTGGACAACGATGAACACTTCACTGCAATCATGTTTGCTGCTGCTGAGGGCCAGAAAGAGGTTGTTTCCACATTGCTAAAACACGGTGCCGACAAAACCATGCTGGATGAAGATGGAGAATCGGCATATGATTTTGCCATCGCCAACGGCCATGGCGAAATTGCTGCAATGCTGAAATAAGTGCTTGTTCCTCCTCAAGAGCATGTCTTCATGACCAAATCAAACCTTTTAAGGAGATAAATCTCATCTCCGCGAAAACCTCCGTGGGACAGATCCTGTGCACGGTTGCAGCATAACGGTTTTGCATACCTGCCAGATCGAATTACAGATCCGTGCAGTTGATTGTATGAACATCAAAGATGCTGCACAGGGTTGAACAATCACTTCAGGCTGTATTCCTTTAAAAAAAGAGGAAAATACTTGACCTTTATCTATTTACCGCTTAACTTTAATGTCCTTTTTCGGCCTCTTATTACTTCTGCCGACTGGGCAGAATGGTGCATTCCTCTTCACCGGGATCGCAATTTTATCAGACATCACCAGTAACCTTTACAACTTTTCTTAACAACAGGCAATATTGGATCATCCATCCCGGCAAATCACCTGTGATGAAATCATTTCCAACAACCCAGAATATCCAATAATTACTATCATGAAAAGAACAATCATTTTTCTCAGCTTCATCCTGGTTTGCTCCTTTACCATTGCACAATCAGGCTTTTCCTACCAGGCCGTTTTACGCAACGATGACGGATCACTCAGGGACAATGAGCGCCTGAACCTGATTGCAGAATTGATCCAGGATAATGTTGCCGTGTACACTGAAACCCATTCTGTAACTACAAATGATTTTGGTGCATTCACTATTGTTATCGGCCAGGGTGCCAGCGGGCAAACCTACGCTCCCTCACTGTTGCTGAAAAACGATTCCACGGCATTGAACGAAACCATCCTACGGGTTTCCGAAGACGGGGGGAAGGTTATGAGCGAATCAGCCATTCTGGGCGTTCCTGTGGCAGAAGTGGCAAAAGTGGCACTGAGTGCACACATTGAATTTCCTGCCGGTGCAATCATCCCCTTTGCCGGACCCACGGATAAAATACCGGCTGGCTGGCTGCTTTGCGACGGATCAGCATACACCCAGGTGGACTATCCCCGCCTGTTTGAAGCGATTGGTACCTACTGGGGAGGTCCTTCTCCCGAGATGTTCAATGTTCCCGACCTGAGGGGGGTCTCCCTTCGGGGGGTCAGTGGATCCAGCAACGACGGGTTCTCGGATCCCGACAGTGCCCTGCGGGTCAGCCGGTACCCGGGCGGCGCATACGGAAACAGTGTGGGATCCTACCAGCAGGATGCCATGCAAAATGTCACAGGCGTCATAGGTGATTTCAATACCTATGCAGCCATTAAGGGAAATTCCACCGGCCCCTTCCAGCAGACCTGGGTGTACAAAAGTACCGGGATCGGCTCCGGACAATCGGACAATTACCACATGGTCGATTTCGATCTGTCCAGGGTGGCAAGAACTTCCACAGAAACCCGTCCAAAAAATGCCTATGTGAATTTCATTGTCAAGTACTAGGCTGTATACAAGTGGAGTACATTAATCTGAAACACCCCTGAAATGAAACAGATGCAATACATACTGATCCTGGCTGGATGCATGCTGATCTCCACCGTGAACAGTCAGTCCTGGGCTCCTTCCGCAATTGGATCCATGGGTCAGACCGATTCGGTGACCCTCAGTTATATTGCCGGACAGCCCTATGTGTCCTCCGGCAATCATGCCACAGGCCTGGCCAACCTGCTCCTGCTTCCCGAAGACACCCTGTTTTCCTATAAGCTGGGTGAGATCCCTGAAAAGGTGGTGTACCACAACAGTACCTGCCGGTTCCGGTTTTACTGGGACAACCACCCCGATGCAAGCTATGCATACAACGTCTGGAACAGGTACGACACTACCCTTATTCTCGATGCTGAAAAGCAGTCGGCGGTGTTCGATTACACTCCACTGGCTACAGATGTATCCAACTTCGAAGTCGAATTCCTGGGAATCGACGGCACCGATACCATCCGCCAGGTCGTGATATTCAGCCCCGTACCCGATATGAATCCCGAACAGGATATCATTGCCTACCTGCACGATATGGAATTCGCGGATACCATCCTGGTCAGGAAGACCTGGACCACGGGCGGACCGATGAATTTCAACGGCAAAGACACCGTGGTCAGTATTGACATCATTGGAAAGCAGGTCGTTTTCGACGCGGGAACCGTCCCGTTCTCCTACCAGGGAATTTCCAATTTGAGGGAACTGAATATCTATAGCTCCAGGCTCATCATCCGCGACAGTGTCCATCTTCCGCAGACAAAACTGACCATTTATTGCGAGGACCTGGTGTTCGAGGACCAGGGCAATGTAATCTCTTGTATCAACACCACCCCCAGGACTCCGGAGCTGGCAGGCCACAACGGGCTGGATGCGCCCGGTATGCACTGCTACTTCCGGAACATCGATGCTCCCGGTAACCACCTGAGGTTGTACGTCAACGGGGGCCAGGGCAGCCCTTCCATCATGGTGCAGGGAACAGATGAATTCTCGGCACCAGGGGGCGGAGGTGACGGTGGAAATCTGTACGCAAACCTGAATATACGATCTATCGCAAACCTGGATGGCGGATGGCACGGAACGCCGACCGACTGGAAAAAAATGCCGCTTGGACCCCGTGGGAAAACAGGTGCGCTGGTTTTTGAAGAAAACTGGTACAGCTGGCTGCATCCCCATGCGGTGCGGTTCATGCTGCAATATGCCCGTGAGCTCTATATCTACGGGCAGGAGTCACTGGTCGATGAAACCTGCAAAAAGTATATCAGTCTCATCAGGTCCTACAAGCAAACCGATGACTGGGACAACGATACGGTGGCGGCACTTGACCTCGACCAGCTCTATTACTCGTTCAGTGCCCTCGAGGAACAACTGAATGAAAACCTCGATTACTTTGGTAACCCGAAGGGCTGGGCCCCGCTGCTTTCCTTCGAGGCCAACCTTCAGAACTACCAGAACGAGATCGAGTTTGCCATCCGGGTGCTGTACCTTGATTACTGGATGGCGTCAAAAGCACAAACGCTCGAACAAAAGCAGCAAACCGCCGTGCTGGTGAAGAATGAAGCGATCGAACAGATCACCTCCCTTCAGCAGGCATATACCCAGGCGTACGAGAAGTACATACCGTCGCTTCTCGAATTCAAAAAGATCTGCGCAAAACAGGATTCACTGACCGTGCTGTATAATCAACAGATCGACTGGCTTATCCAGGAAGCCAGGGACAACGTGGCAAATAGCTTCGAGGGCATTATGCGGAGGGTCGGAATGATCGTGGGACAGGTGTGCAAATGCATTCCTGGTCCTGGAACCCAGGTGCTGGGGTCCGCGCTTCAGACGGCGGCGCAATTCGATTACGAGGATCCGGTGAGCATGGATAACTGGAGTCTTATACATGAAACACTTACCGTAGCTGTGGATGAGTACAGCACGGTAGCAGATAATGCTTCCGGTCTGGCAGGCGGGATCAATCCCGCATCCCTTGCAGCCGCAGGTGCCAAACAGGGAGCCCACAACGCCCAGGTGGTGCTGAATAACCTTTCACCGGAAAACCTGAAGAAATTCGGGGCAACGCTGAAAAAGGTGACCATCCCCGATGACAAGGTCAAGGCTGAATTCAACCGCCTGAAAAAAGGATATCCCATACTTGAGGTTTGGACCGATTCTGTTGAGTCCTATACACTTAAAAAAGGAGAAGTGGCCCAGGTCATGGCGTTCAGCCAGCAGAAGCTGAATAACATCCCGATGGAACTGACCAAGATGCTGCTGGTGTGTGATGCCATGGATGATATCCTGCTGAGCAGCGATAACATCCTGGATCCAAGAGCCATGACATACCTTCACGAGATGAAGAAGACGGCCTGGGAACGCATGGTGCGTTATCACTACTACATGGCCAGGGCTTACCAGTACCGGTTTCTTGAACCCTACCCGCATCCCCTGGATATGCAGCCCCTTTTCGAAAGTTTCGACACGCTGGCGACCTATGATGCCGACATTTCCCCTGAGCAGTATAATGCGTTGCTGCCTGTCTTCGAAAACCAGATCAGGGAGATCTCAGATGAGATCTATTCAAGCTTTAACAATGGCACATACAGTGAATTCAATGAGCCGGTCACGTATACCCTGACCAAAAAACAGCTGAAGGAGTTAAACACAAAAGGGGAACTGAAGATCAACATCTGGAACGCCGGCAAGATCCCGAGGCAGTATGTGGATTGTCGCATCACAAATATATCCATTGTGCCTGAAAAATTGAGGATCAGCCAGGATACGATTCTCAACGACGCTGCGCTGACCCTCATCATGGCGCACTCAGGAAACTCGGCCCTGATCCATCCCACCACTGGGAAGCACTTCATGTTCAGTCAGTACAACGATGATGCGGCGCATTATTACCAGACGAGCAACATGAGCCCGCTGGGATGGGCCGAGAAATACTTCTTCTACAACGGCGACCTGAGCACGATCCAGCGCAGCCTGGCCAGCGAATCCCTGATCAGGAAGATCCTGGATGTGGCCAATGATGTGGACCTGATGATCTTTACCCGTCCGGCCGGATGGGCCGAGATCAAGCTGATCATGGATCTCAATCCCGGGGAACAGACCAACATGACGGCCAGCATCGACAGCTTGTCCCTGCTGATCAATATTGATTACAGGGCGACCACCCAGTTTTCGAACGTACTGGTGAACAGTTCAGATGACCTGCTTCCACTGATCGAATGCAGCAAACCCGATCTGAACGGGAAAACCTACGGATGGGGGAACTTCACACGAAGTTTCAGCAAAACGGCAGGACTGGTGATCTTTTCAGCCCCTGAAACATATGGGATCTATGTGTTCGATAAGTGGAAAATTACCACTTCTGCAGGGACTGAAGATGTGTACCAGAACGATGTGGTCGTGAATACGGGAACCCATACCTGGATATCCGCCAATTATAAGCTGAATGTTCCCGACATGCAGGTCGCGGACACCATTATTGTTGCCTGGGACCAGTCGTCGGCATCAATCACCGTCAATAACAACAACATTTGCGATCACCTGCCCATGAAGTGGTTCTGCACCTCCGAAGGCGATTGGTTTTCCTTTAAGCAAGGGACAGACAAAGGTACCGAAGAGGGAACGATATCGCTTATGATGACACAGAACCAGGGGGATCAGAGGGAAGGGATCGTCCATGTCTTTGCCATGGACGCTGCAGCGCCTCAACAGGATGTTGTGGTGATCCAGCAAAGACGTCCGGTTGAGACTTTAGAACGAAACATTGAGGATGAATTGAAGATCTACCCGAATCCGGCCGGTGATAAGTTGTACGTGGTACTACCTCCACAACTGATACATGAGGTAAAGACCATTACCATCAGCAGCATAGATGGCCGTCTGCTCATGAGCCGCGAGTTCAGCCATCCCACGCAGCAACCTGTTGAACTGTCCCTGGAATCATTGCTCCCGGGTGCATATATCCTGGAGCTGCATGTAAATGGTACCAACTGGCACAGGTCATTCATCAGGAACCGCTAAGACCCTGAACCCCAAGAAAGAACCCTCCCTCATATACCTACACCATTACTACCGCTCTGATTGTAGAAATCAGAGCGGTTTTTCCTGATTATGATTATTATTCCTGCTTCGGTACTGAAATTTCTTGTGTAAAAAATGAGTTATTTTCCCGTTCCAGTGAAGAGGGTTCCCAGTGCCTGCAATGGATCATTTTTCAGCCAGGCATTCCTCTATGAAGGCAATCACTGTTGCATTGAACAACCCCGTTTCTTCAATCTGCGGAATATGTGCCGAATGTTCAAATATGACAAAATTTTCATCCGGCAGGTTCATGGCTTCTTTCGCCTGTATTGCAAGCTCCACCGGCAGGATCCCGTCATGTCTTCCCCAGGCAATCAGCACGGGAATCTCTATTTCCGACAGCCGGGAGGTGTAATCCAGGTGCCAGATGTCCATATGCAGGATCACATTCAGGTTCTGTAAAAAATAAGCGATCATATTGTTTTCTGATGCAAAGATCAGGTCTGCATCAATCAGCCCTTCTTCGTTTTCAGGATCGTGGAAATAGCCGTTTGCCCTTCCCACATTTCCACTGTGCCCGATTACAAAAAATGGATCATCCCAGGTCTCCACACCATCATAATAGCTGATGATCTCCTGCCACTCATCCACCTCTTTCTCTGAAGCCGCTCCCGAAGCGATAATGGCTTCGGCATGGTCGATCACATAATCCCTCGACAATTCATATGCTTCCCTGCCCAGGTTATGTCCGCCGTCTATTTCTATCCACCCATCCACCAGCGCCTGGTTACCTTCCTTCAGCAGAAATGCAGTACCCAGTGTTCCTCCCCAGCTGTGTCCCATCAGGAAGATATGCTCCGGGCTGTACCTGTCATTGAGCTGCGCAATCAGTACTTCCAGGTCTTCAATATACTGATCGATGTTGATCTGGCTTGCCTCCGTTTTACCCTGGCTGTTCCCTGAAGCCCGCTGGTCGTAATATACCAGGGCAAACTTCTCTTCTGTGGCTGCCAGCATGCCATGGGCCTTTTCGGGATAGGTACTGCCACCCGGACCTCCATGCATATAAATGACAAACACCCCCGAAGGAATATTACCCCTGACTACCACGGGCATATCCGCGCCTTTATAGCGCAGGTAATAGAAATCGTCGTAGGGGTGATCCTCGCATCCCAGGAGAATCAACACAGCTGCAAGGGTGAGCAGTAACCTGGTATATCCCACGGTCTTCATCATTTTACTGGTTTTTCCAATTATAATTCATTCATTGCACGTTCAGCCTGACTGCACTCCTGGCCAATGTCACCGGATCAGATGATGAATCCGGTCAGGGAACGCTCACCTGAACAGCTCCAGGGGAACAGAAACCCGGCACTCCAGCACAAGGTGGTGCATCAGGAAACCATTGAAGGGATACTGCCCGAACCACCTCATTCCCACCATATATGCCATTCCTTCCAGCGAACCCTTGTCTATTCGTTTCCCTCCTCCAAGCAGGATCGTCGGAGCCACATAATGCCATCCCCTGTTCGTCTCCGAGAATACCCCGTTTTCATACTGAATCACAGGTCGGTCCGGCAGCTGGCACATCCATCCGCTGCCGGCTGCTGCTTCAAAGAACCTGCCCTTCTGACTGGTGATCCTGAAAACATATTCCGGGAAAACGAGCAGGTTGCTGTTGTACCCGGAATGTTTGTAAAAAGCAATGTTCAGCCTGAGATGATGCAGGCTGTTTTTTGCTGAGATCTGCTTCTGGACTGAGGCGATTGCTCCTGGTTTCGTAATGGATTCGCCGAAATACCCCGCATCGAATGTGATGGAAGAGGACTTGTCCTGACCCTGCAGGGATTGCAGGAAGATGGCAAGCAGCGCCAAGGTAATGATCCTGTACATTGTTGTTTTTCTGGTCGTGCGCGGCAAGATATAGAATTGCAGGAAGTTGCAGGATGGTTTTATGATAATTAACATATCGGGAGGTTCCTGACTCACCAGCTTCTCATATTACCCTGTGCTTCCTGAAGGTAACATACATAAAACCCAGGGCAATGAGGGCACCCAGCAGGTCTGCCAGGGGAAAAGCCAGCCACACTCCATCCAGGCCCAGGTTGAAGACATAAGGCAACACCAGGATCATCGGGGTAATGAGCAATATCCAGCGCTGAATGGCCAGGACAAATGCAGATTTTGCCTTGCCCATGGCCTGGTGGGCTCCCATGCTGGCGTGCGAAATGCCCATGAGCCACATCATGGCAATGACAATGCGCAATGCCCGCGGACCAATCTCAAGCAGCTTTTCATCAGTAGTAAACAACCCAAAAATAGGTGTTGCAAAAAGCTGTAAGATGACTACTGCAACAAGACCGTATCCAATTCCATACAGGTAACCCAGTTTCATGGTTTTCTTAATGCGCGCTTTTTTATCTGCACCGAAATTATACCCGACGATGGGTTGCATTCCCTGGTTCAGGCCGAAAAGAGGCATGCCAAAAAACAACGTGATCTTATAGATAATCCCGAATGCGGCAATGGCAACATCACCGCCAAGCGCACCGAGGGTATGGTTCAGGACAATGTTTGCCACACTGCTCGAGGAGCGCATCCCGAACCCTGACAACCCCACCTTGAAAGCGGGTTTTAAAATGTTTTTATCAATGCGCAGATGTTCGATCCTGAACTGAATCAGATGTCGGGAGCCTGTAAAATACCAGGCCAGGTACACCAGGGTTGTGAATTTGCCTGCAATCGTAGCCAGGGCAGCCCCTTTGATCCCCATATCAAGCGGGAAGATAAAAACATAATCCAGGACCACATTTACCAGTAATCCGATCAACATGGCATTCATAGCATCACGGGCGTTTCCTTCAGCCCTCAGGTAATTGCTGCTGCTTACGCAAAAAGGGAACCAAAACATACCAATGAATATGATCCTGCCATAATCCCTTGCATAGGGAAGGATCGTTGGCGTAGCCCCCAATGCCTTCATAATCGGTTCGGTAAAAATGAGCCCGATGATGCTGAAGACAATGCTGATCAGGATGATCATCAAAAAGCCATTGCCAGCTGTCTCGTTTACGCGGGAGGTCTCGTTGCGTCCAAGTTGCCTGGAGATCATGGTTCCCGTTCCGATTCCTATAAGGTGGGCGAAGGAAGAAAGAATCGCCATCACGGGAAGCACGATCGCCACACCTGCGATCCCTTCAGCACCTACCCCACGCCCCACAAAGATGGTGTCAATGATATTGTACAGCGCATTGGCAAACAGGGCCAGCATGGAAGGCATGGATAACTTAAGCAGCAATCCATTGATGTTCGCTGTTCCAAATTCCTCGTGTTTTGTGGACATGAAAACGGTTTAGGAAAGCAAAGCTAAGATAAAGCGGAAATTAATCGGTTCCTTTTAATCTTTGAATAATCTTATCATTGAATGCTTCCAGGTCTCCCGGATTCCTGGAGGTGATTAAATTCCCATCCTCCACAACCGCTTCATCCAATGTGCGGTCAACTGCAATTTTTTCACTCCAGTTGCCGTGATTCCACGCCGTGATTTCACCTTTTTCTGTGGAAATAACCTCCACCTGGATACCTTCTTCTTTTAAGGCTTTCAATGGCTCGAATAATTCCGACTCCTCAAAACCGTTGGTCGCCACTATGGCAGCTCTTTTACTATTTAAATCATTCATCATTATATTCATTTATTCAAATGGGGCTGAAATCAATTTATTGACAATTTGGATAGGTCCTTGTAAAAGGTTGAACCGGGATTCGTCCTGTCCTTTCAAATTATTGCTTTGCTACTCTAACCAGAATGAGGCTGCTCAACATTATTCATTGCTGCTGCTCAACATTATTCATAAAGTCAGATGTTACCTCTGAACCATCAGCCCCGTAAGAATCAATGACAATCCCATTTTCCCCCGACCTGGTCTGAACTGCATAAAGAATTGAACTGTCAGCCGGGTTTGTCATGCCTTCAAACCGATGGATTTCCATCAGAATAACTTCCTCAGGATCGAATTCCAGCGCTTTATTATCTGTTAATTTACCGGTTTCACTGACCTGGAAATTGTATGTGTACCCTTTTTTCAACAGGTGTTCAGTGGCATCAGACAATGTATCGTATCTATTTCTGCTCTCCATAGTTTTTCATATTATAGTAATCCATAGTTCCTGCTTTAGCAGATCAGGTATTAACCCTGTCACCTGCCTCCTGGCAATTCTATCGTACAGGATATGCGTACAAAATCCTGCCAAAAAAATAAAGATGATGCCTTGACTTTTCTATCTAACTGATATTCAGTCTGATTAATCATATGCGTTTAAGTCAGGATGGTGGAAAATTTGTGTATTAAATTCCTCAGATTCTCTTTCAAATCCACAAATGCGGAAGACCCCGTATTTCATTAATACAGGGAACGATTGAATCCTGAGATGTTGAAAAAATTATACTTATTCCAGTCCCAGGCTCCTGATGTATGCCTCATTATTCGAAGGCCTTCCAAGGAATTCCTCCACCGCTGCTTCAATATCCCGCTGCGTGCCGTTGGCCAGGATCAGGTTCCTGTAACGCACGCCGGTTTCGGTATTGGTGAGTCCGTGCTGCTTAAACACGGTGAACATATCCTGCGCGTATACCTCGGCCCATAAATACCCGTAGTAATAGGTTGGGTGGGTGTTGATATGGATCCAGCTGCCCTGGGGATGGGTTCCCTCAACATACATGGGCAACGGCATCTCCTTGTCAATCTCCCTCCACAACGCATCGGTATCTATCGGATTCTCCGGATCATACCTGTCATAGAGTGTCATGTCATAGACGCTGTTGCGAAGGGATCCCAACGCATCCAGTCCTGAAGTGACATTTTTCGCTTCCAGCATATTGTCAAAGAGTTCCCGGGGAAGTACCTCACCTGTTTCATAATGCTTTGCAAATGAACCCAACATCTCATAGTCCCACAGCCAGTTTTCAAACAGTTGTGACATGGCCTCTCCAAAATCTTCTTTGGAATTTGACTGAGAGGCGAATTCCCCGCTATATGACATGTTGTCCATAATGTGTCCGAACTCGTGGAACAGGGTGTTTAGCTCGCCATGACTGATCAGTGAAGGCCGGGATTCGGTTGGTGCAGTGAAATTACCCAGGAGCATGCATACCGGCACCTCGTATCCATCAGGCATCATCCTTCCCGGATTGATCCCCACGCCGTAGAACCAGGATTCCTTGTTCGGCCTGGGAAACAGGTCCAGGTAAAACCTTCCGGTCAGTTCCCCGTTGGTGTATACCTCGTATAATAAAACATCCTCATGCCAGGCGGCCGGAGCCTCAACCTGAACATAGGTGACGCCGAGTAATTCAGAAAAAATGTGCATCATTCCATCCAGGCATGCATCCATGGGGAGGTATTCCCTGACCAGTTCCGGGTCGATATTGTATTCCGAGAGAAGGATCTGGTTCCTGAAATAACTCACATCCCAGGGATTCACAGGAACATTGGTGCTGATACCAGCAATTTTGTTTCGCTCCTGTTTCAGACGCGCATGGTCCAGTTCCCCTTTCACCTTTGCACGCCCGATCAGGTCTTCCAGGAACGACCAGACAGCTTCCGGATGCTTTGCCATTTTCATGGAGGTTGTGTATGCGGCATAGGTTTCGTATCCCATCAGGTCAGCCAGTTCATCACGTTTGCTGACCAGCGCATCGAGGATCTCCAGGTTCTTCTCATACCCCCTGTTCTGGTACTTCACCAGGTATGCCTTCCGGGTAGCCTCCGCATCAGCATTGTTCATAACAGGTTGACGGGTAGCCGGCATCACCGGTATTTCATACGTGCCGTCTTCCTGCTTATAACGCTCCCTGAAATTGTCCGGTAATCCTGCAGCACCAGCATCATCCAGGACCAGTTTTTCATCGGCCGTATTCATATTGATGGAATACTGCGAAGAAAGCTCGTTGATCTCGGCTTTCAGCTTTTTGAAGGTAGCGAGGCGCTCAGGTGCCAGGTTCACACCTGCATGTTCGAAGTATTGCATCACATCGTCCACCAGGCGCTTCCTGTGTCCTGTTAATTCCGCATAGCCATCAGATTCTGAAAAAGCAAGCATCTGGCTGTAGATTCGGCCGTCTGAAGAAAGACTGGTCATCATTGAATCAATCTGCTGATATGCTTCAAGACCCTTTGCCCTTGAAAGTGAATCGGGAGATACCCAGTAGAGCATAAAACAATTGTTGCTTGCCTTGGTCAACGCATGCACCACCTCGTCGTAAGGAAGAAATACATTGTCGAATTCCGGGGAAGTTGTTGTCCGGATGCCCTCAAGGATTGCTTCTGCCTCCTCCATCGTAATCTGCGCATATTCACTGATGTGCGCACTGTTCACATCTGCATACTGAATGGGGTCGTTCAAACCGGTGAAAAAAGGATTGGAACCCTTCCTGGTCGCAGGATCCTGGTTACAAGCTGCCATAATCACTATCATTAAACTTACTATTGGAATAATCGTTTTCATCTTTACTGTCAGTTTGGGTTTTAAATGCCAAATATAATCATACAATGGATTGCATGTACCACTCCTGCTCTATGGCATTATTTCCCGGAATGAATCATCATGAGCAAATTCAAACCAGCATTCCTGCCTATTAATACGAATTATTCATCATCTCATAAACAGATGGATAAAGCGCAACCACCAAAAGCTGAATTCCTGTCAGTAAATCCAGAACCCCGTGTCCTGCCATGAGCGGAACCAGGTCTTTTCTTTTTGAATACCATACCCCGATCATTACCAGCAAGGGGATAAACATCAGGAACCTTGACAGGATATGTTTGAAATCAAAGAGCAAGGGCATGAAGCTGTGCTGCAGCGCATAAAAAAAGAGGGGATAAACAATTGCAAATGCTTTATTTCCGGTTACACGGTGAATCCGGGGGGCGCAATACCCCAGGTAAAATGGAATTTCTGCAAAGACAATAGTCAGAGGTAATAGGATTACCACAACAATGGCTGCCCATACCGGCAGGGGTTGTGTATTTGTTACAGGCATGTATCCGTATACAAGCCAGGAGATCCCCATAAGTCCGCCGATTCCCAGGATGAGCATGATCGGAGTTGCGGTGAGTATTTCCCTGGTGGTCCTCTTCTGATCCTGTCTGTGATTGATCAGGTCGCGGAATTTTTTTCCCTCCTGCCTCAATGACACAAGCAGGAAAACAATTGTAACAACATTAACCGCAATGCAGAGCAAAGGCCACCATGCCGAAATATCCATCAGATTGCTTCCACGAAAAACCGGAAGCGAAAGGGTAACCAACCCGGCCGCAATAAACAGGAAAAACATCTCACTAACTCCACCAGAAGTACCACTTTGCCTTATATGTGGTCTCACTTTCCCCGGAGTCGAAGAGTATCAGTAAAAACTGAATGAAGGAAGGCTGACCTGGCAGGGTGTGCGCTTTGTGCTGAACACCCCTGTTGGCAGGGGAAAATGACTTTTTGTTTATTGAAAAATGCCGTCCTTCATATAAAAACAGGCAGCCCGGACGGTCATATTGGTTTCATTTCTTACATTTACTTGTTTTCAAACTACTTATTTTCCAGTGCATTTGATCAGCAAGTGAATATCAAACCCAAATATACTTTCAACATGAAAACGACAAACCATTTTAGAAAAGGCAGACATCTCCTGTATGGAATGCTTATTCTGCTGGCCGGACTCGCATGTTCAACACAGTTATGGGCACAAACCAGCCAGGGATTCAATTTCCAGGCGGTGGCAAGGGAGGAGGCAGGACAACTCATGACCAACAGGGATATTTCTGTGATTGCAGGGATCCGCATGGGCACAGAAGAGGGAGAACTGGTGTGGCAGGAAACACACACTGCCCGGACAAACGAATACGGGCTTTTTAACCTGGTACTTTGTGGAGATCAGAATCTGAAGACGGGTGGATCACTGGACGATCCTGCACGTATTGAATGGAGTACTGCAGCACATTTTCTCACACTCTCGGTCGACACAGGGGATGGCCCTGTTCAACTGGGGGTGCAGCCGCTGCGACCGGTACCCTATTCCCTGGCTTCCATTGGTGCTTCCCAGAAATTCCCAACCCTGTCGGTGGGTGGCAACACACCGGTTCCCGACGAAGATGCCCTGTTCATGGTGAGAAGGTCCGACGGATACCCGGTGTTTGCTGTATATGAAGATGGGGTTTGGGCCTTTACCGATTCAGTGGAATCGGCAAAAGGAAAGAAGGGTGGCTTTGCTGTGGGCGGATACAGGAAAGCAAGTAAATCCTTTGATACGGATACGGATGCGTATCTGAGGGTCACCCCGGACAGTGTCAGGATCTATGTCAACGATCCGCCTTCAAAGGGAATCAAGGGAGGATTTGCGGTAGGTGGGTATCGCAAAGAAGCCAAATCTGCAGCCGTTAACTTCATGCAGCTCACCCGGGAAAATTATTTTATCGGGCACGAAGCAGGGATAAAAAATGAAACGGGGCTTTACAATTCATTCCTGGGTTACCGGGCAGGGAGCGAAAATATGTATGGGAGCGAAAATATTTTTATCGGGTACGAAGCAGGGCACAGTCATATTGGTTTGAATCCTGATAACCCTCCAAATCCGGGATCATTGGATATCGGAAACAGGAATACATACATTGGATACCAGTCGGGCTACTCCAGCATAAAATCGGGTATGAACACGATGATAGGGAGCCATGCCGGATACTTCAACCTGGCATCCTCCAATACATTTGTCGGCGATGCATCGGGATATAACAATACCACCGGGACAAAAAATGTTTTCCTTGGTACATCGTCGGGTTTGCTGAACGAAACGGGGGCAAACAACATCTTTTTAGGTGTCCATGCCGGTTTTGGCAATGCAGACGGTTCGGACAATGTTGCAATAGGAAGCGGGGCAGGAAGCACGCTCAAATCAGGAAGAAACAATGTGTTCATCGGTTCAGGAGCCGGCGGCAGAGGTTATTATGGATCAGATGGCGCGGGATCATACAACGTGGTCCTGGGCTTTCAGGCCGGAAATGCATTGATCAATGGATCCAACAATATATTTATAGGGAACCAGGCTGGAAAAAACGAGGATGGCTCTAACCTGCTCTACATCGCCAATTCGGAAACCGATCAGCCCCTGGTATGGGGCAGCTTTGAAAGCAAAAACCTGGTGATCAACGGAAATGGTGAGAACAATGCAAACAAACTTACTTTCTGGGTAAACGGAGATGCCGGGGGCAACCTGGCCTGGTCGACCGAGAGTGATGCCCGTTCAAAAAAAGATGTCGAACCCATCAGCGATGCGCTGGAAAAGGTTTTGTCACTGCAAGGGGTGAATTTCACATGGAAAGATCAGGCGCGGGGAGCCATGGGAACACAAATGGGATTTATTGCCCAGCAGGCCGAACCCATTGTTCCTGAAGTGGTGATCAATAAAAGCGACCACTATTCCATGCAGTATGCCCCCATCACCGCGCTACTGGTGGAAGCCGTAAAGGAGCAGCAAAAAATGCTCGAAGGCAAGGAAAAGGAGATCACGGAATTGAAATCACGGGTTGAAAAACTGGAAGAAATCCTTCTTTCCACCAGGTAAATAGAGTCTGCTGAAAAAGTCTGTAGTGCATCAGCTACAAGGCGGCAAAGCGACGATGTATAATCATGCTGCTATTAGCTACCTGCCAACAAGCGGTTTATAACTCCTGTACAAAATTACTTACAGGAAGGTTTTTACTATATGTATTTGATGCCGGATATTCACCGCTTTCTGCGGAAGAATACCTGGGAAATATGGAGATAATAGCACCAAGGAATCTAATGTACTTAGATAGTTTTAAGTTCAGAGCAGGATATTTCGCAGTGTGCAAAATGTGCTCATTTTCATATAGCGTTCTGTTTCTGTAGGTAGAAGGAAATTTTTGCTGAAGTTGCTGATGACCGTCCCGCACTATTATATTCACTCCATTCCACCAACCATGTATTGCATGCTCCAGTTCAGCCTGTGACATGTTATCAGGATGGCAGGGTGTATACGCCTCGAAAAACAGTTTGTAATCTTTATGGGTTTGTAAAAAATCCCTGTTTGCCTGCCGGACATGCCTGTAATTTGAATCATCGATGATGATTACAGCATCATCAGACAAGTAGGGCTGGATTAATAAAAGACACATCAGCTGGCTTCTGTAATCGTGGGGACCGTCAATAAAAAATACCCCCACTTTTTTATTCCCGATATAATCGGCTAAGTTTTCCAATGCATCTTCATAATCCTGGTTAATTAACCTGACATTATTGAGATTTAATTTTTTGATCCGTGAATGAACGATGGATTCGTTTTTACCGTCTTTGTCAAAAAAAGCAAAATTGTCAATCCCAAAAGCCAGGTTTTTCCCGATACTGTTTGCGACTGATAATAATGACAATCCCTGGAAAACTCCTACTTCAAGATATACTTTGTCATCATCCAGGTTATAACGGGATAAATTAATTAATGTGGCCAGGAGCTTTTCGCCGGAATAACCACTTAATATTTCATGTGTTTCACGCGGCTTTTCACTGGCATTATTTATGGCATTATAGATGTTTGTAAAGTGCGACATAATAATAGATTAGAACCGATATGTTAAATTCAAAAACAAACACAACTTGAGTAAAAATAGTAAAATAAAAACGGTAAATATATTGATCTGTTTAACAGGGGCATTTTCTATTCCTATTTCAACAGCATCATTTTTCCCCGATACTCCTTTAAACCTATCTTAATTTCAAACAGGTAAATCCCACTCGCCAGGCCGCCGGCATCAAACGTGAGCTTATGCACTCCGGCAGCCTGCTGCTGATCAACCAGGGTGCTTATCAGACTGCCCGACAAGTTGTAAATACATAGTTGCACATCATTGTCTGATGCTAATTCATAAGCAAAGGTTGTTGTGGTTGAAAATGGATTTGGATAGTTTTGCACAGGATTCATTTCTTTACCAAACGCATCCGGAACATCCGCTGCTAAACCATATATCGCTTTCACTTCATATTCACTTAATGCATAATTGTACATGCTTATTTCGTCCAGTATGCCGTAGAAAGGACCGGAGCCCGAATGATTGTTGCCTATATACAGATCCTCCGTTTGTGAGATACTGCCGGTTTCGTCTGCAGCATCCGACTGCAACGCCCCGTTTATAAACAATTTTAGCATGCTGTCTTCAGCATTTCTTACGCCAACAATATGGGTCCAGCGATAGGGTAATACACTGCTTACATCATTGATTGCTACCACGCTCTCCTTGCTGTTGTCATCAATAGCAAATCGCAATGAATTACCGCTTGTTTTAATCTCAAACCACCTTCCGCTGGTCTTCGGATCATCATCACTGACAGATGATCCCTTGCTAAACAGGACCATTGAGGTTTCAGGCAGGTTCTGCGTATATAGCCATGCGGAAATACTAAAGCTCTCATCCGACAGGATCAACACATCCTGATGTTCCACCCGCATCACATCATCTGCACCGTCAAAAAGCAATCCCCCATCCACTTTGCCTGTATACCATCCCACCGGATTCATATTCAGCAATGCACCATCAAGTCTGAATGGCCCGCTGTCTGCGGCGGTTGTTCCATTTGTTTCATCAAATTTCCAGTGGGCTATCTGCCCGTCATTGATTCCTTCCTTCACAAAAAAGCTCCAGACCTGACCGGTAGAGGTACCAAACTCGTTTTTCGCATCCACTCTCCAGAAATACATTGTTCCTTTATCCAGTTTTTCAGTACTGAATGTGGTTCCTGGCTGATTGGATCTGAACGGAGGTGGATCATCCTTTCCAAAATACACGTCGTAGCTGTCTGCATTGATGCTTTGATCCCAACTTAATTCAGGCAGGGTCTCCACAATAATGGCATTATCATCAGGCACCGGACCACCCGCTTCCTGAGGAACGGAAGTTGAACTTAGCGTGATCACCGATGCAACACCGTTATACCCGGAAACCTGACTTTCATTGACTGCAAACACCCGGTAATAATATTGTGTTTCTTCTTTGAGCAACGAATCGATATACATCACACTGTTTGCATCAACCTCTGCAATTGCGATGAAATTTTCGACATTTCCTTCGGATCTTTCAATCCTGAATCCGGATTCATTATCCGTATTGTCTTCCCAGGTGATTTCTGCTTTCGCAAGGTCAAGCAATACTGCAGCAATATTTGATGGTGCCTGAAATGAGGTGTTTGCTGCCGTGAGGCTGTTCAGATAGATCTCAAGATTGGTATATCCTCCTGGCCCAATGGTATTTCTATCATCGGGGTTATCCTTTTCCAACCCGTTGCTTATTTCCCATTCATTCGGCATGCCGTCTCCATCATCATCCGCAGGGGCAGGTTCCGAATGTAGTTCCGGCCAGCCACCTTCGGGTTGGTCATCAACAGTTGCAATAGAATGGCCTGTTTTATTGATTACATCACCAACGAGTCGTTTGTCAATCGTATCCCGTTTGGGAAGACTGGCACCTGCCCTGGCCAGTACATCAGTTTTTGCCTGTTCAGGTGATGTGGTGATCACCGGCTCCATTGGAATTTCGTAGGAACGGGACTGATATGCCTGTCGCTCGGCCGCTGTAAAGCCATCAAAACCCACAAGTGCCCAAGGGTTCTCCGGCACCTCCCCCTCCATGGAGTTATCCTCGAAATAACCGTAGGCCACCACGCTGCTTTCCCTGAATGCCAGGTTCCCGGAGGATTCGGGACCCCGGATGTATGCATTTCCAACAAAATTATACCGGCTCACCGCGTTTTTATCCGCATTATAACCAGCTTTGCTTCCTCCATAATTATACACCACATTGTTACGAAAATCGAAATGAAGTCCTTCCGGATCCGAGCTGCTGTCTGTATAATTTCCCGGACGGGGATTCCTGCCCTGGTTATGGGCATACAGATTGTGGTGAAAGGTTTTTTCGTCTCCGAAATCGCCCCTGACAAGTGATCCGTATCCATGGTTTTCAAAGGTCAGCGCTTCGCTGATAATACACCACTGCACGGTAACCTTGTTTGAACTTGGCTGGCAGGAAATGCCCTCATCACGTGCATATGAAGCACTTACATGGTCGATAATGATGTTCGTGCCACCGGCTATATCGATCGCATCCCCGGAGGAATTTGCCGCACCTGCATCCACCCGCACCCGGAGGTACCTGATCACAACATCTGAAACTGAGCCGATGTAGATGCGTCCTTTTATGCATATACCATCTCCGGGTGCCGTCTGTCCGGCAATGGTGGTATTCGATTTAGGCCGCAGGATGACATCTCCCAATTCAATTGTACCGGAAACCCGGAATACGATGGTCCGGTTTCCCGAACTCACTGCATCGACAATGGAGCCAGGTCCGCCGTTGTTCAGGTTCGTCACTGCATAGACATCGCCCCCACGCCCCCCGGTTGCATAGCGACCACTTCCTTCCGCTGTCGGAAATGCAAGTTGCTGTCCATGCATTACTGTTGCTGACAACAAGCTGATCATCATCCCCGCAAAAAGCAAAACCATGCTTTTATTTGTAACCAGCTGCATGATTTTCTTTTTCATTGTTGACTCCTCTTATGTTGACTTCATCATTAACCGGACAAAGATACAGATAAAGACGGAGGATACATTGCTGTGGCAGGAACGATTCAGTATGGTGCATGGGCCAAAGACTTAATCCAGGGCAAACAGCACCTCATTTGACATCAATGCAGGAACGTTATCTTCCACACTCCACGGAAATCATTCAGTCCATAACCGGTAGCCAGGTCGTTGGGATAAAGCTCCCTGATCACATTCATGGTCTCCGTGGCGATCTGTGCCGCCGGATC
>Ga0180430_10001314_pt1 | contig 24572 bp, 25 predicted proteins | sample SS_ome_9_FD_132999 | JGI IMG/M metagenome (GOLD analysis project Ga0180430, IMG submission 132999) | Hypersaline lake sediment archaeal communities from the Salton Sea, California, USA - SS_1_S_2 metaG | ecosystem: Environmental > Aquatic > Non-marine Saline and Alkaline > Hypersaline >... | reverse complement strand
TGCGCCAGCCCGACGAAGGCGATCAGCCCGATCGCCGCCAGCGCGGCCGATCCGCCCGACATCCGGTAGTAGAAATAGCCCAGCGCCAGCACCACGCCGATCGACAGCCGCCGCGCGGTCAGCACAAGGCCCCGCACGTCGCCCGCCGCCCGCGCCCCACCGGCGCGCAGCGACAGCCACAGCGGCGTGACGATATGGTTCGACACCATCGTCGCCAGCGCGATCGCCGCGACGATCACCATCGAGGTGGCCGAGGAAAAGCCGCCGAGGAAGGCCAGCATCGCCAGCCCGCCGGCCCCTTCCGACAGCGGCAGCGTGAGCACGAACAGGTCCGGGTTGGCCCCCGGCGGCATCCGTTCCAGCCCGACCACGGCGATCGGCACCACGAACAGGCTCATCGCCAGCAGGTAGAGCGGGAAGGCCCAGCCGGCGGTCGCGAGATGGCGTTCGTCGGCATTCTCGACGACCAGCACCTGGAACATCCGCGGCAGCGTCAGCAGCGCGGCGGCCGACAGGAAGGTCAGCCCGATCCAGCGGCCCGGCTGCAGCGGCCAGTCGGCGATCGGCGAGCTTTCGATCCGCGCCAGCACGTCGCCGACGCCGCCGGCCACGCCCCAGACCAAGAAGGCGCCGACCGCGAGCAGCGCCACCAGCTTGACCACCGCCTCCAGCGCGATGGCGATGACGACACCGTGGTGGCGTTCGTTGGCGTCGAGGTTGCGGGTGCCGAACAGGATCGTGAACAGCGCCAGCCCCGCCGCCACCCAGATCGCCGTCACCCCCTGCTCGGGCAGCGCCCAGCCCTGCGGCGAGGCGGCCGCGAACACCCCGAAGGACAGCGTGACCGATTGCAGTTGCAGCGCGATATAGGGCGCGGTGCCGACGACCGCGAGCAGCGTGACGATCACGCCCAGCAGGTTCGACTTGCCGTAGCGCGAAGAGATCAGGTCGGCGATCGAGGTCACGCGCTGGGCCCGGCCGATCCGCACCAGCTTGCGCAGGATCCACCACCAGCCGACCATGATCAGCGTCGGCCCCATGTAGATCGTCGCGAATTCCAGCCCCGACCGGGCGGCGAAGCCGACCGCGCCGTAGAACGTCCAGGCCGTGCAGTAGACCGACAGCGACAGCGTGTAGACCCAGGGCGAGCGCAGCCAGCCGCCGCGGCCCGACCGCGCCCGCCGCTCGGCCACGAAGGCCACGGCGAACAGCAGGATCACGTAGGCGATGCACGCCGCGACGAGCAGGTCGAAGGGAACCATCAGCCGCCCTCGTCCTCGCCATCCTCCAGCGCCCCGGCCAGCCCGCGCGACAGCGCCGCGGCCAGCCCGACAAGCACGAGCCAGACCGCGAAGAGATAGACGATGCCGGGCGCGGTATCGCCCGCCGCGGTTTCGGCCGGTTGCCACAGGATCGGGATCATCCACAAGACCGCGCCCAGCGCCGGCAGCATCCGGCACGCATCCATCATCCGGCGCCGGCGATAGCTGCGGCGGGCCAGGAACAGCGGCGGTCGTCGGTCGCCGCGCCGCCGGCCCGTCCCGGCCTCGGGCAGGGTCATGCCACGCCGCCCAGTTCGCGCACCGAGGCCAGCACCTCGGCATTCGAGAACGGCTTGGTCATGAACCGGTCGGCGCCGGCGCGTTCGGCGGCCTCGCGCTCCTTCACCTGGCCCTTGGCGGTCAGCATCAGCACCGGAAGATGCGCCAGCCCGGAATCGGCGCGCATCTCCGACAGGATGTCGAAACCCGATCTCCCCGGCAGCATCACGTCGAGGATCACGACGTCGGGCGTTTCGCGGCGGATCGCCTCGATCGCCTCGGTGCCTTCGGAATGGGTGGCCACCTGCCAGCCGTCGCGCGCCAGAATGAACCCGATCGCCTCGATGATGTTCGGCTCATCCTCGATCAGAAGGACACGCTTGCCCATCCGATGCCCTCCCCCGGCTTGCCCCGGACCTGCCCGGCCCTGTTGTGGCTGACGCGACTATCGCCAAAGCCGGGGCGGGTGTCAAAACTCCAGTGCTCAGTCCGGCGCGGCAAGGAAGGACGGCTCGCGCCGCGCCGCGCAGGCCTCGCGCGGGCAGACCCGGCAGGAAGAGCCGACGGCAAGGTCGCCGGGCTGCGCCGGCCCCGGTTCGGGCAGGATCAGCATCCAGGCATCCAGCACCTGCGGCCCGTCGAACCCCTGCGGGTGCGACGGCTGGCAGAAGGCGTAGGCGAGGAACCGGCCGCCGCCGCGCCCGGCGATCTCGACCACGGCGCGCAAGGGCGCCATCGGCCGCGACAGCGCCTGGTAGAGCGGCCAGAGCGGGCAGGCCGCGCCGAACCGCGGCAGGGCGAAGCCCGGCGTCGGCCGGCGAAAGGTGATCGCACCGGCGCCGTCGCAGGCCACGAGCCCTGCAGGCCGCCCGCCCGCGTCCGCCGGCAGCGCGGCCAGCCGGCGAAACACCACCGGCAGACCGACCCCGAAGACCTGCGCCAGCCGCGCCGGATCGGGGCCGTGTTCGGCCAGCGCCGCGCGGAACGGCTCCAGCGGCAGGGCCAGCGCATCCGCGCGGTAGCGCGCGGCATGGGCCAGCGCCAGCTTGCGCGCCGCCGTGGTCGCCAGTTCCGGCGCCCCGGCGATGACGGTATCGGGATCGGGCGGGTTGGCGCGTTCCAGCGCGGCCAGGTGAAAGCCCTTCGCCGCCAGCCACGCCTCAAGCTCCTCCTGCGGCGAGGACAGGCCGGTTTCGCCCTCCGCCGACGCGTCGAGATAGGCCACCAGCGCCTCGGCCGCTTCGGCCAGCCGCTCGCTGTCGGCATGGATATTGGCGTGAAACCGCGCCCGCCAGGCCGGATCGATATCCTCGGTCTCGGCGAGGATCGCGGCCGTCGACCGGACCGAGGCCGCGGCCGAAAGCACCTCGTGCAGGCTGTCGGACAGGTGCGGATCGTGCGCCATCCGGTCCGACAGCGTCTCCACCGTGCGTTCGAGTTGCGCCAGCCGCGCCTGCCGCGCCCCCAGAAGCGCCGCCCAGCCGGGGAACCGGCCGACGAATTCCTCGATCCGGTCGGATTCGGGCGGGGTTTCGGCCGCCGTCGCCCCGGCCGCGGCCTCGCGCAGCCCCTCGAAGAGCGCGCTTTCCGCGCCCTCGGCCAGCGCCGCGGGATCGGCCGCCAGCGCCCCGGCCAGCCGGGCCAGCAGCGCCTCCGAGACGTTGCGGCGATTGTGCTCGATCAGGTTGAGATAGGCCGGCGATATCCCGGCCGTCCGCGCCAGATCGGCCTGCTTCAGGCCCAGCGCCATGCGCCGTTCGCGAATCCTCGTGCCGGTCAGGGCGGAGCGGGGCATCGGCGACCTCCCCCACCCGGTTAACAGGAAAACCCCGCCAGGGGAAGCAGATGGCCCGGCATTGACACGTATCGGGGCGCGGGTTTTCGCCCGCGCCCCGGTCCGCCGAAGGCAGATGTCAGGTCAGTTCAGCGCCTTGTCGGTGATCTGGTGCGTCCAGGCCCCTTCCGGCGCGGCCGAGATCACCGGGTCCGATCCGCCGGCCAGGAGCGTGGCCACCGTGCGCTCGTAATCCGCCGGGTCGAGTGTACCGTTCGATCCCGCGGTGAGCTTGGCGATCTCGCCCATCATCCGCTTCTGGTGGGTTTCGGTCTGCGCCCCGGTCTCGTCGTAGTCGAGCACGATCATCGCCGCCTCTTCGGGGTTTTCCTCGGCCCATTTCCAGCCCTTCATCGAGGCGCGGACGAAGCGGACCATCTTGTCCTCGAACTCGGGATCGGCCAGCCGCTCCTCGAGCACGTAAAGCCCGTCCTCCAGCGTCGCGACGCCCTGATCCTCGTATTTGAAGGTCACCAGATCGTCGGCCGAGATGCCGGCGTCGATCACCTGCCAGTACTCGTTATAGGTCATGGTGGAAATGCAGTCGGCCTGCTTTTGCAGCAGCGGATCGACGTTGAAGCCCTGCTTGAGCACCTCGACCCCGTCATCGCCGCCCTCGGTCGGGATGCCCAGCGTCGACATCCAGCTCAGGAACGGGAACTCGTTGCCGAAGAACCACACGCCCAGCGTCCGGCCCTTGAAATCCTCGGGGCTGGTGATCCCGGTTTCCTTCAGGCAGGTCAGCATCATGCCCGAGGATTTGAACGGCTGCGCGATGTTGACCAGCGGCAGCCCCTTTTCGCGCGCGGCCAGCGCCGCGGGCATCCATTCCACCGTCACGTCGGCGCCGCCGCCGGCGATCACCTGCGTCGGCGCGATATCCGGCCCGCCCGGCTTGATCGTGACGTTGAGATCCTCTTCCTCGTAGAAGCCCTCTTCCAGCGCCACGTAATAGCCCGCGAACTGGGCCTGGGTGACCCATTTCAACTGCAGCGTCACGTCATCGGCCGCCAGGGCCCCGCCCGCCGTCAGCGCCAGCGCGCCGACACTCGCCAAAAGCCGTTTCATCGTCCTCACCTCCTGTTGTCGCGGCCCCGTCTCAGGGCCGTCCCCGTTGCGAGGGATGCCAGAAGGTCATCCCCCGTTCGATCGCCGCGACCAGCCCGTAGAAGGCCGAGCCGGCCAGCGCCGCTACCGCAATCTCGGCCCAGACGAGCGGCAGCGCAAGCTGGCCCACCGCGGTCGAGATGCGGAACCCCATGCCGCGCGTCGGGCTGCCGAAAAACTCGGCGACGATCGCGCCGATCAGCGCCAGCGTCGTCGCGATCTTCAGCCCGTTGAAGATGAACGGCATCGCCGCCGGCAGCCTGAGTTTCCACAGCGTCTGCCAGTAGCTGGCCGACCAGGTCGCCATCAGGTCGCGCTGCATCCGCTCCGACGCGGCAAGCCCGGCGACGGTGTTCACCAGCACCGGGAAGAACACCATCACCACCACCACGGCGGCCTTCGACTGCCAGTCGAAGCCGAACCACATCACCAGGATCGGCGCGGTGCCGACGATCGGCAGCGCGGCGATGAAATTGCCCACCGGCAGAAGCCCGCGCTGCAGGAACGGCGACCGGTCGATCGCGATTGCCGTGGCGACGGCGGCCGAGCAGCCGATCACGTAGCCCGACAGTGCGCCCTTGACGATCGTCTGCACGAAATCGCCCCACAGGATCGGCAGCGAGGCGGCGATGGTCGCGCCGATCTCCGTCGGCGCGGGCAGGATCACCGGCGAGACCTGAAGGCCGCGCACGATGCCTTCCCACAAGACCAGCAGCGTGACGCCGAACAGCGCCGGAATCGCCAGCCGCACCGCGGGGTGCCGCGCGGCCGGGCCGGCCGCCAGCCGGGCGTTCAGCGCCCAGGCGGCCAGCCAGAACAGGATCGCGCCCCACAGCCAGATCATCGCGCCATCCCCTGCCGGCGCAGCACCGCGCGTTCCACAGCGCCCACGCTGCCGACCAGCAGCGCGGCGAGGATCGCGGCGGTAAAGAGCGCCGCCCAGATCTGCGCGGTCTGGCCATAGTAGCTGCCCGCCAGCAGCCGCGCGCCCAGCCCGCCCTGCTGCACCGGCAGCTCGCCCACGATCGCGCCCACGAGCGCCGCCGCGATGCCGACCTTCATCGAGGCGAAGAGATAGGGCAGCGAGGCCGGCAGCCTGAGCTTCCAGAACGCCTGCGCCGCGCTGGCGCTGTAGGTGCGGAGCAGGTCGAGCTGCGCGACCTCGGGGCTGCGCAGCCCCTTGACCATGCCCACGACGACCGGGAAGAACGACAGATAGGCGCTGATCACCGCCTTCGGCACGATCCCCGTCAGCCCGACCGAGGCGAGCACCACGATGATCATCGGCGCGATGGCGAGGATCGGGATCGTCTGGCTGGCGATCGCCCATGGCATCACCGACAGGTCCATCGCCCGGTTGTGCACGATCCCCACCGCCAGCAGGAACCCCAGCCCGGTGCCGATTGCGAAGCCCAGCGCGGTGGCCGACAGCGTCAGCCAGCCGTGATGGACAAGGCTGCGGTTCGACAGGGTGCCGGATTTCACGATGCCGCGCCGGCCCGTCGTCTCCTCGACCCAGGTGAGTTGCCAAAGCTCGGCCACGACCTGGTGCGGGGCGGGCAGGACCGGGCGGTCCTGCGCCAGCGTGTCGGTGACGATGTCGCGGAAACTCAGCTCCACCCCCGCCCGCTCGGCCTGGTCGCGCGTCCATTGCGCGTTCATCCAGATCGTCGCGACGTACCAGATCGCGACGATGGCGGCGACGACGGTAAGGATCGGCAGCAGGCGGTTCATGCGGCCGGCCCCCAGCCGCCGTGTCCGACCGCGGCGGCGGCCACCCGGATTGGCCCCGCCTCACTCGTCATAGCCATGCCCCGCACGCAGGCCCTCGCGGACCCGGTGCGCCACCGCGATGAACTCGGCGCTGTCGCGGATGTCCAGCGGCCGGGCGCGCGGCAGCGGGCTGTCGATCACGTCGGTGATCCGGCCCGGCCGGGGCGACATCACGACGATCTTCGTCGACAGGTAGACCGCCTCGGGGATCGAATGGGTGACGAAGCCGATGGTCTTGCCGGTACGCGCCCAGAGCTTGAGCAACTCCTCGTTCAGCCGGTCGCGCACGATCTCGTCCAAGGCGCCGAAGGGTTCGTCCATCAGCAGGATGTCGGCGTCGAAGGCCAGCGCGCGGGCGATCGAGGCGCGCTGCTGCATCCCGCCCGACAACTGCCAGGGATACTTCTTGCCGAAGCCGTCAAGGTCCACCAGCTCCAGCACATTTCGAACACGCTCTTCCTGCTCGGCCCTGGAAAACCCCATGATTTCCAGCGGCAGTTTCACATTTCCCGCAATCGTGCGCCAGGGATACAGACCCGCGGCCTGAAAGACGTAGCCATAGGCCCGGCGCTGGCGCGCGGCATCCGGGCTCATCCCGTTGACCGTAAGCGTGCCCGATGTCGGATGTTCCAGCGCCGCCACGCAGCGCAGGAAGGTCGTCTTGCCGCAGCCCGACGGGCCGATGAAACTGACGAAATCGCCCTTCTCGATCCTCAGGGTCACGCCGGTCAGCGCATGGACCGGGCCGTCGTTCGTATCGAACGTCAGCCCGAGATCCTTCGCCTCGATCACCGGCTCGCCGGGTGCCCCCGTGTCGCGCATCCCCGCTCAGACCCCGCTGGCCGGGATGCCCGTGCGCTCCACCGGGCGCGGCGCGGTCAGTTCCTTCCAGGTCGACAGCGCGGCGTTGACCGGCGTGTTCGGGGCGCGTTTCACGAACTTGCCGTGGCCCTCCTCGGTGCGGATCTCGCCGTCATGCACGGCGACCTTGCCGCGGGTCAGGGTGAAGCGCGGCAGGCCCTTGACCGTCTTGCCCTCGAACACGTTGTAGTCGATCGCGGACTGCTGGCTCACCGCGGCGATCGTCTTTTCCTTGGTCGGATCCCAGACCACGATATCGGCATCGGCGCCGACGAGGATCGCGCCCTTTTTCGGGTAGCAGTTCAACACCTTGGCGATATTGGTCGAGGTCACGGCGACGAATTCGTTCGGCGTGAGCCGGCCGGTGTTCACGCCATGCGTCCACAGCATCGGCATCCGGTCTTCCAGCCCGCCGGTGCCGTTCGGGATCTTGGTGAAATCGCCGACCCCGTAGCGCTTCTGCTCGGTCGTGAAGGCGCAGTGATCGGTCGCCACCACCGACAGCGAGCCCGACATCAGCCCGTGCCACAGGCTTTCCTGGTGCTTGGCGTTGCGGAACGGCGGCGACATCACGCGCCGCGCGGCATGGTCCCAGTCCTTGTCGAAATACTCGCCCTCGTCGAGCGTGAGATGCTGGATCAGCGGCTCGCCCCAGACCCGCTTGCCCTGCTGGCGCGCGCGGCGGATCGCCTCGTGCGCCTCCTCGCAACTGACATGCACGATGTAAAGCGGCACGCCGGCCATGTCGGCGATCATGATCGCGCGGTTGGCGGCCTCGCCCTCCACCTGCGGCGGGCGGGAATAGGCATGCGCCTCGGGCCCGGTATTGCCCTCGGCCAGAAGCTTCTGCGGCAGGTCGGCCACCACGTCGCCGTTCTCGGCATGGACCAGCGCGATCCCGCCCAGTTCGCCCACCCGGCGGAACGAGGCGAACATCTCGTCGTCCTGCACCATCAGCGCACCCTTGTAGGCCATGAAGTGCTTGAACGTGTTGATGCCACGGTCGCGAACCACCGTCTCCATCTCGTTGAAGACCTGCTCGCCCCACCAGGTCACGGCCATGTGGAAGGAATAGTCGCAATTCGCGCGGGTGGACTTGTTGTCCCACATCTGGATCGCGTCCAGAAGCCCCTGCCCCGGCGCCGGCAGTGCGAAATCCACCACCATCGTGGTGCCGCCCGACAGCGCCGCGCGGGTGCCGGATTCGAAATCGTCGGTGGAATAGGTGCCCATGAAGGGCATCTCGAGATGGGTATGCGGATCGATCCCGCCCGGCATGACGTAGCAGCCGGTCGCGTCGAGTTCCTCGTCGCCCGTCAGCCCCTTGCCGATCTCGACGATCCGGCCGCCCTCGACCAGCACGTCGGCCGCGTAGGTCAGGTCCGCTGTCACGACGGTGCCGTTCTTGATCACAGTGCTCATGCGTGTCTCCCCGTGTCTTCCGGTATGCCCCGCCGGCCCCGTCCGGGCGATCGGGGCGGGGCCGTGCCCCGTTTGTCAGTCCTTGTAGTCGGGCTCCTCGCGGTCGAGGATCCGCTTCATCTCGGCGAAATGGGCGAATTCGGCGTCGCGGTAGGTTTCCCATTCCGCCGCCGTTTCCTCGGCCAGGTCGTCGGGCATCACCGCCAGCGGCTGGCCGGTGGAATAGGCCAGCACCAACGTCCTGGCCGCGCGTTCGAGATGGTAGAGAGCATCCCATGCCTCGGCCACGGTGGCGCCCAGCGTCGTCACCCCGTGGTTGCCCATCATCACCGACCGGTGGTTGCCGATGGCGCGCGCGATCCGCTCGCCCTCTTCCCCCGCCGTGGCGATCCCGCCGAAGTTCAGGTCATAGGCCATGCGGCGGAAGAACCGCGCGGTCACCTGGTCGATCGGCTTGATCGTCGGATCCTTCAGCCCCGCCAGCGCGGTGGCATGGGGCGGGTGGATATGCAGTGCCACGCGGGCCTGCGGCAGGTTGCGGTGCAGCGCCGAATGAATCGACCAGGCCGACGGGTCCGGCGCGTCGGGCCGGTCCATCGTGGATGGATCGTCGGCATCGCACAGCAGCAGGTCCGAGGCGCGCACGCGGCTCCAGTGCACCCAGCGCGGGTTCACGAGGAACCGGCGCCCGTCGGCCGACACGGCGGCGGAAAAGTGGTTCGCCACGCCCTCGTGCCAGTCGTAGCGGCACGACAGCCGGATCGCCGCGGCCAGGTCGACCCGGATCTGCGCCTCGTCGGTGCTGAACGTCGCCTCGTGCTTGGTCATCGCCTGTCGTCCTTTCCTCTTGCGGCCCGGCCGGGGCGCATCCCCGGCGCCGGCTGCCGCGGTTGCAGCCCCGGCGGCAAGGCCCGCCCGCGCGCCCGGTCACCCCCGGCGCGCGCGGCCCGGCCTCACGCCACGATCTCGGCCGTCTCCAGCACCGCGTGAAACAGCACGTCGGTGCCCTTCGCGGCCCAGTCCGGCGTGATCTCTTCCGCCTCGTTGTGGCTCAGCCCGTCGACGCAGGGGCACATCACCATCGCGGTGGGCGCGACGTCGTTGATCCAGCAGGCGTCATGCCCGGCGCCCGAGACGATATCCATGTGGCTGTAGCCCAGCCGGTCCGCCGCGTTGCGGATCGCGGCGACGCAGCCCTCGTCGAAGGCCGGCGGGTTGAACTGGCCGACGATCTCGGCCTCGAAGCTGACGCCGATGTCCTCGCACAGCTTCGGCGCCCGCGCCATCAGCGCGTCGACCATGCCGTTGAGCTTGTCGAGATCGGGGGTACGGAAATCGATGGTGAACACCACCTTGCCGGGAATGATGTTGCGGCTGTTGGGATAGACGTCGACATGCCCGATCGCGCCCACGGCGTTGGGCTGGTTCTGCATCGCGATCTCGTGCACCAGTTCGGTGACCAGGGCAAGGCCGCGGCCCGCATTCCGGCGCATGTGCATCGGCGTCGATCCGGTGTGGCTTTCCTTGCCGGTCACCGTGCATTGCACCCAGCGCAGGCCCTGGCCATGGGTGACCACGCCGATCTCCTTGCCCTCGGCCTCGAGGATCGGGCCCTGTTCGATATGCAGCTCGAAGAAGGCGTGCATCTTGCGCGCGCCCACCGGCTCGTCGCCCTTCCAGCCGATCCGCTCCAGCTCGTCGCCGAAGCGCTTGCCCTCGGCGTCGACCCGGTCAAAGGCCCAGTCCAGCGTGTGCCGCCCGGCAAAAACGCCCGAGGCCAGCATCGCCGGGGCGAACCGCGTGCCTTCCTCGTTGGTCCAGTTCACCACCACGATCGGGTGCTTCGTGCGGATCCCGAGGTCGTTCATCGTGCGGATGATCTCCAGCCCGCCCAGAACGCCCAGAACGCCGTCGTATTTCCCGCCCGTCGGCTGGGTATCGAGATGGCTGCCCACGTAGACAGGCAGCGCGTCGGGATCGGTGCCGGGGCGGGTGGCGAACATCGTGCCCATCGTGTCCACGCCCATCGTCATCCCCGCCGCTTCGCACCAGCGGGCGAACAGGTGCCGGCCCTCGCTGTCGGCATCGGTGAGGGTCTGGCGATTGTTGCCGCCGGCCACGCCGGGGCCGATCTTGGCCATCTCCATCAGCGAGTCCCACAGGCGCTCGCCGTTGATCTTCAGGTTCTCGCCGGGGGCGGTCATGTCGGTCCTTCCTGTCGGTCGTCGCGGACGGTCTGGCGCCGCCCTTGCTGTCTGGCGGGGCGGCATGGCCGCCCCGGCTGCGGGTCAGTCGAGCGCGTCCAGCACCTCCTTCAGCGTGCCGATCAGGTGATCGACCTGCGCCCGCTCGATGATCAGGGGCGGCGACAGCGCGATGATGTCGCCGGTGGTGCGGATCAGGATGCCCTTCTCGAAGGCCTTCACGAAGGCCGAGAAGGCGCGCTTCGTCGGCTCCCCCGCGATCGGCTCCAGTTCCACAGCGCCGATCAGGCCAAGGTTGCGGATGTCGATCACGTGGCGCGTGCCCCTGAGGCTGTGCAGCGCCTCCTGCCAGTAGGGCGCGATCTCGGCGCAGCGGTCGAACAGGCCCTCTTCGCGATAGGTCTCCAGCGTGGCGATCGCGGCGGCCGAGGCGATCGGGCTGCCGGAATAGGTGTAGCCGTGAAACAGTTCGATCATGTGCTCCGGCCCGGTCATGAAGGCATCGTGCACCTCTGCCGTCGCAAGCACCGCGCCCATCGGGATCACGCCCGAGGTCAGGCCCTTGGCGCAGGTGATCAGGTCGGGCTGCACCCCGAAATACTGCGCCGCGAAGGGCGCGCACAGCCGCCCGAAACCGGTGATCACCTCGTCGAAGATCAGCAGGATGCCGTGCTTGCGGGTGATCTCGCGCAGCCTTTGCAGGTAGCCCTTCGGCGGCAGGATCACCCCGGTGGACCCGGCCACCGGCTCCACGATCACCGCCGCGATCGTGTCGGCGCCGTGCAGGGCGACGATCCGCTCCAGTTCGTCGGCCAGGTCCGCGCCATGCTCGGGCTGGCCCTTCACATAGCCGTTCCGGTCCGGCAGATGGGTGTGAGGCAGATGGTCCACCCCCGCCAGAAGGCTGCCGAAGAACCGCCGGTTGTTGACGATCCCGCCGACCGAGATGCCGCCGAAACCGACACCGTGATAGCCGCGCTCGCGCCCGATCAGACGGGTGCGGGTGCCATCGCCGCGCGCCCGGTGATAGGCCAGCGCGATCTTCAGCGCGGTGTCCACCGCCTCGGAGCCGGAATTGGTGTAGAACACATGCGCCATGTTGTCGGGCGCGATGTCGAGGATCCGGTTGGCCAGTTCGAAGGCCAGCGGATGGCCGATCTGGAAGGCCGGCGCGTAATCCAGTTCGCCCGCCTGCTGCTGGATCGCCCGGGTGATCTTCGGCCGGCAATGGCCCGCGTTGCAGCACCACAACCCCGCCGTCCCGTCAAGGATCTGCCGCCCGTCGGCCGAGGTGTAATGCATGTCGCGCGCGGAGACGAGCATCCGCGGCGCCTTCTTGAACTGCCGGTTCGCGGTGAACGGCATCCAGAAGGCGTTCAGATCGTTCGGTGGGACGTTGCGGTCCAGTGCCATTCCGGCCTCCCTGCGCGCGCGCCGCCCGGTGCGGCCGGGCCGGCGCTCAGCTAGTGTTTGACCAAATGGTCAGAAGCACGCTAGCAGGGATCGGGTGCCAGTCAAGAACCCTGGCCCGGACCGGAGGAGGACGGGTGGAAGGCGATCCCGCGACGGCCGCGCCGCGCACGCGAATCCAGCAGCGCAACATGCGCCGCGTCCTCGACGCGGCGCTCGAGGTGTTCTCTGCCCAGGGGTTCCGCGGCGCCACGCTCGACCAGATCGCCGAGCTTGCGGGCCTGTCGAAGCCGAACCTGCTGTACTACTTCCCCTCGAAGGAAGCGATCCATCACCAGCTTCTGGCGGAGTTGATGGACATCTGGCTCGACCCGCTGCGCGCGCTCGATCCGGCCGGCGATCCGACCGACGAGATCCTCGGCTACATGCGCCGCAAGCTGGAGATGAGCCGCGCGATGCCGCGCGAAAGCCGGCTGTTCGCCAACGAGATCCTGCAGGGCGCACCGCGGATCGGCCCCGCGCTGGACGGCGAGTTGAAGCGGCTGGTCGACGAGAAGGCCGGCGTGATCGCGGAATGGATGGAGGCCGGCCGCCTCGCCCCGATGGACCCGCATCACCTGATCTTCTCGATCTGGGCACTGACCCAGCACTACGCCGATTTCGACGTGCAGGTGCGCGCCGTGCTGGGCCCCGGCCACGACCCTTTCGCCGAGGCCGGCAACTTCCTCGAAACGCTCTACCGGAAGGCGATTTCACCCTAGGCCTATCGTCACCGCGTTAACCTGCCGTTAACCCTGACGTGGACAGCCTGCGGCATGGCACCGTCGCTTCTGTCCCGCCCCCCGGCCCGCAGCCCCACCCGATCGGCCTGGTGCGCCCGCATCTTCGAGGCCGCCGCCGCGAAACGCGGCGGCGTGGTGCGCCGGTCGGTGCGCGACGTGGAACGCGAGATCGGCCGCGAGGCCCTGGAACTGGAGGTCCGCCGCCGCGGCTTTCACCTGATCGAGGTCGGCGGGCAGTTCGTGATCATCTGCTGCCGCGACCAGATGCGCGTGCTCTGCTGAGCGCGCGCCCGGCGCCAAAATTCTTCGTCCGAAGAATTTTGGCAGCCCCGGCAATATCTTTCGGCCGAAAGATATTGCCGCCCCGAGGCCCAAAATCGTTCGGCGAACGATTTTGCCCGCCTTCCTTCGTCCCGCCCGCGGTCATCGCAAAATCCTTCGGACGAAGGATTTTGCGCCCCTATTCCGCCGCGCGCGCCATCGGGTTGTTGGGATGCGTCGTCCAGTTGGCATAGTCGCCCACCGTCGCGCCGGTGCGGGGATCGACCGCGCCCTTCGGCAGTTGCCGCATGGTGATGCAGGCCTCCACCGGGCAGACATCGACGCAGAGGTTGCAGGCCACGCAGTCCTCGTCCTTCACGGTGAACACCCGGTCGGGCGACATCGCGATGGCCTGGTGGCTGGTGTCCTCGCAGGCGGCGTAGCAGCGGCCGCACTTGATGCACAGGTCCTGGTCGATCTCGGCCTTGGTAACGTAATTGAGGTTCAGGTACTGCCAGTCGGTCACGTTCGGCACCGCGCGACCGACCAGTTCGTCGACCGAGGCGAAGCCCTTTTCGTCCAGATAGGTCGACAGGCCCGAAATCATCTCCTGCACGATCCTGAAACCGTAAGTCATCGCCGCGGTGCAGACCTGCACGTTGCCCGCGCCCAGCGCGAGGAACTCGGCCGCGTCGCGCCAGGTCGTCACCCCGCCGATGCCGGAGATCGGCAGGCCGGCGGTTTCCGGGTCGCGCGCGATCTCGGCCACCATGTTCAGCGCGATCGGCTTCACCGCCGGGCCGCAATAGCCGCCATGCGTGCCCTTGCCGTCGATCGAGGGTTCGGGGCTGAAGCTGTCGAGATTCACCGAGGTGATCGAGGAAATCGTGTTGATCAGGCTGACCGCGTCCGCGCCGCCCTTCTTCGCCGCGCGGGCCGGGTACCGGATATCTGTGATGTTCGGCGTCAGCTTGACGATCACGGGCATGCGCGTGTGCGCCTTGCACCAGCGCGCCACCATCTCGATATAGTCCGGCACCTGGCCCACCGCCGCGCCCATGCCGCGTTCGCTCATCCCGTGCGGGCAGCCGAAGTTCAGCTCCACCCCGTCGGCCCCGGTGTCCTCGACCAGCGGCAGGATGGTCTTCCAGGCCTCCTCGTTGCAGGGCACCATGATCGAAACCACCACGGCCCGGTCGGGATAGTCGCGCTTGACCGCCTTGATCTCGCGCAGGTTGACCTCCAGCGGGCGGTCGGTGATCAGCTCGATGTTGTTGAGCCCCAGAAGCCGCCGGTCGGCGCCCCAGATCGCGCCGTAGCGCGGGCCGTTGACATTGACGATCGGCGGGCCTTCCTCGCCCAGCGTCTTCCAGACCACGCCGCCCCAGCCCGCCTCGAAGGCGCGGCGGACGTTGTATTCCTTGTCGGTGGGCGGGGCGGAGGCCAGCCAGAACGGGTTCGGCGAGCGGATGCCCAGAAAGCTTGTCGCGAGATCTGCCATGGTCGTTCTCCTCAGCCGGCCATCAGCGTGGCGTGGATATCCTCGGCCGCGTCGCGGCCCTCGGCGACGGCGGTCACCGTCAGGTCGTCGCCGCCCGCGGCGCAGTCGCCCGCGGCCCAGACCCCGGGCAGCGAGGTGCGGCCGGCGCCGGTCACGGCGATCTTGCGGCCGTCGCGGGCCAGCGCCCCGGGCGCGCCGTCCAGCGCCTGGCCGATGGCCTTGAAAACCTGGTCGGCCTTCAGCCGGAAGCTTTCGTCCAGCCGCGCCAGTCCTTCGGGGGTTTCACGGGTATAGGCGAATTCGATCTCGCGCACCGCGCCGTTGCCGATCACCCGGACCGGCGCGGCATTGTGCACGATCCGCACGCCCTTCGAGGTCGCCAGATCCTGTTCGCGGCGCGAGGCGCCCATCGCCGACGGCCCGCGGCGGTAGACGATGGTGACGTTCTCCGCGCCCAGCAGCTTCGATTGCACACCGGCGTCGATCGCGGTCATGCCGCCGCCGATCACCACCACGTCACGGCCGATCGGCAAGGCGGCCCTGTCGCCGGCCTGCCGCAGTTCGGCGATGAAATCGACGGCGTCGCGGACCCCGTCGATCGCCTCGCCCTCGGCGCCCAGCGCGTTGACCCCGGCAAGGCCCACGGCCAGCAGCACCGCGTCGTGATCGGCGCGCAGCCCCTCCAGCGTCAGGCCCGCGCCAAGGGCCTTGCCGGTCTCGACGGTGATGCCGCCGATCGACAGCAGCCAGTCGACCTCGTCCTGCGCGAAATCGCCCGGCGTCTTGTAGGCGGCGATCCCGAATTCGTTCAGCCCGCCGGCCTTGCCGCGCGCCTCGTAAAGGGTGACGGCATGGCCCTGCATCGCCAGCCGGTGCGCAGCGGCCAGGCCGGCCGGCCCGGCGCCGACGACCGCCACGCGCTTGCCGGTCCCGGGCGCGCGCGCGAAGGGATGCCCCCCCTGCGCCATCACGCTGTCGGTGGCGAAGCGCTGCAGCCGGCCGATCTCCACCGGTTTGCCCTCAGCCGCCTCGCGCACGCAGGCGCCCTCGCACAGGTTCTCGGTCGGGCAGACGCGGGCGCACATGCCGCCGAGGATATTCTGTTCGAAGATCGTGCGGCCCGCGGCCTCGGGCGTACCGGTGGCGATCTGCCGGATGAACAGCGGGATGTCGATCGCCGTCGGACAGGCCGTGATGCAGGGCGCATCGTGGCAGAAATAGCAGCGGTCGGCGGCGACCATCGCCTCGTGCGGGTCGTAGGCCGGCGCCTTGTCGGCGAAATTGGCGGCGAGCGTGTCGGCGGGCAGGCGCCCCGGCACGACACCGGGCGTCAGCGGGCTGTTGGTCAAGCTCTGGTCTCCCTGGCTGAGGCTCTTGCGGCCCTTGGCTGTGGCGTCACGGGAAAAGGCTGCCACAGGCCCGGTTTTTTATCAAACGGTAAATTTTCGGGCCGATCCGCCCGGCCCGCCCCCGCCGGGCCGGAAACTCGCGGCTTTTCCTTGACCGGTGGCTCGCGTATAAGCGCGGGGCCGACAGGCCCGCGCATGAACGACGGGCGGCGTGAAAGAACCCGATCGAGGACGGCATGACCAGACACCCGCACGACAGCGATGTTGCCTTCATCCAGGCGCTGGCGGAGCTTTTGCAGAAGAACGATCTTACCGAACTGTCGGTGAAGCGCGAATACGGCGAGGACGACAGCCTCGAGGTGCGCGTCTCGCGCCAGGGGCACGTCGTCGCCTCGGCCCCGCCCGCGCCCGTCGCGCCGGCGCCGGCGCCGGCGGCGACGGCCGCCGCCGCGCCGGAACCCGCAGCCCCGGCCGACGATCCGGCCAGCCATCCCGGCGCGGTCACCTCGCCGATGGTCGGCACCGCCTATCTTGCCGCCGAACCCGGCGCGGACCCCTTCGTGAAGGTCGGCGCGACGGTGAACGAGGGCCAGACCGTGCTGATCGTCGAGGCGATGAAGACGATGAACCACATCCCCGCGCCGAAGGCCGGAACGGTGAAGCGGATTCTCGTGGAAGACGGCAGCCCGGTGGAATACGGCGCGCCGCTGATGATCATCGAGTGACGGCGGAGAGGCCGCGATGTTCGAGAAGATCCTGATCGCCAACCGCGGCGAGATCGCGCTGCGCGTGATCCGCGCCTGCCGCGAGATGGGCATCCGCTCCGTCGCGGTGCATTCGACCGCCGACGCCGACGCGATGCATGTGCGGATGGCCGACGAAAGCGTCTGCATCGGGCCGAATTCCTCGACCGACAGCTACCTGTCGATCCCCGCGATCGTCTCGGCCTGCGAGATCACCGGGGCGCAGGCGATCCATCCGGGCTACGGCTTTCTGTCGGAGAACGCGAATTTCGTGCAGGTGCTGGAGGATCACGAGATCACCTTCATCGGCCCGACGGCCGAGCATATCCGCATCATGGGCGACAAGATCACCGCCAAGGACACGATGCAGCGCCTCGGCGTGCCCTGCGTGCCGGGATCGGACGGCGGCGTGGCCGACCTGGAAACCGCCAGGGCCGTCGCGGCCGAGATCGGCTACCCGGTGATCATCAAGGCCACCGCCGGCGGCGGCGGGCGCGGCATGAAGGTCGCCGCCGACGCGGCGGGGCTGGAAATCGCCTTCCGGACCGCCCGGTCCGAGGCCAAGGCCGCCTTCGGCAACGACGAGGTCTATATCGAGAAATACCTCCAGCGGCCCCGGCATATCGAGATCCAGGTCTTCGGCGACGGCAGGGGCCGCGCCGTGCATCTGGGCGAGCGCGACTGTTCGCTGCAACGCCGGCACCAGAAGGTGTTCGAAGAGGCGCCGGGCCCGGCGATCGACGCCGAGACCCGCGCGCGGATCGGCAAGACCTGCGCCGACGCGGTGGCGGCGATCAACTACACCGGCGCCGGCACGATCGAGTTCCTCTACGAGGACGGCGCGTTCTACTTCATCGAGATGAACACCCGGCTTCAGGTCGAACACCCGGTGACCGAGGCGATCTTCGGCGTCGACCTGGTGCGCGAACAGATCCGGGTGGCCGCCGGCCTGCCGATGGAGTTCGTGCAGGAGGATCTGGCGATCCGCGGCCATGCCATCGAGGTCCGGATCAACGCCGAGAAACTGCCGGGCTTCGCGCCCTGCCCCGGCACGATCACCCAGTATCACGCGCCCGGCGGGCTGGGTGTGCGAATGGATTCGGCGCTGTATGACGGCTACCGGATCCCGCCCTATTACGACAGCCTGATCGGCAAACTGATCGTGCACGGCCATGACCGGCCCGAGGCGCTGGCGCGGCTGAAGCGCGCGCTGGGCGAGTTGATCGTCGATGGGGTCGACACGACGGTGCCGCTGTTTCACGCGCTTCTGGAAGAGCCCGACATCCAGGCGGGCGACTACTCGATCCACTGGCTGGAAAAGTGGCTCTCCGCGAACCTCGGCTGACCGCCGAAGACATGCTCTCGGCCTATGCGCGCGGCATCTTCCCGATGGCGCGCAGCCAGTACGACCCGGTGCTGCACTGGGTCAATCCGCGGATGCGCGGGGTGTTCGACCTCGACGGGTTCCACATCTCGCGCAGCCTGAAACGCGCGATCCTGCGCGGCGACTACACGATCCGGATCGACGCCGCCTTCCAGAAGGTCGTGCTGGCCTGCGCCGACCGGTCGGAGACATGGATCAACGCCACGCTGTTCGACCTCTATCGCGGCCTGCACGACCGCGGCCGCGCGCACAGCCTCGAGGTCTGGCACGAGGGCCGGCTGGTCGGCGGCGTGTTCGGCCTGACGATCGGCGCGGCGTTCTTCGGCGAAAGCATGTTCTCGCAGCGCCGCGACGCCTCGAAGATCGCGCTGGCCTATCTCGTCGACCGGCTCCGGCAGGGCGGCTTCGGGCTGTTCGACACGCAGTTCCTGACCCCGCATCTGGCCAGCCTCGGGGCACGGGAAATCCCGCGCGCGGTCTATCTCGACCGGCTTGGCCGGGCCACGGCACGACCGGCCGATTTCCATGCGCCGGGCAACGCGCCCGCGCCTCAGATGCTGATGCAGCGGATGACCCAGACGTCGTAGCGCGAATGGTCGAGCGCCGAGAGCGCCGGGCTGGAGGCGACCATCCAGCCGTCGAAGGCGATCCGGCCCTGCGTGACGTCGCGCACCGTGAGCCGCGCGAAGGCGTCCGAGGTGGGATCATCGGCCGGAAACCGGCAGTCGCCCAGTGTCACCTCGATCCGTCCGAACCGCTCCGTCGCGCCAACATCGACCGTCAGGTCCACCGTCTCGCCAGACACCTTGTCGAGCGCGCGCATCAGCGCCGCCGGGGCGCTGCCTGCCTCCTGCGCCGCGGCCGGCGCGGCGACCAGCAGCGCCAGCGCGCACAGCGCGCGCCTCATTGCCCGCCCGTGCCGGACTCGCTGTCACCGGCGACGAATTTCATCAGCAGGTTCACGACGCTGACGGCGCTTTGCGTATCCTCGATCTCGTCGCCCGGCGCGAGGTTGTCGAGGCTGCCGCCGGGAATGACCTCGATGAAGGCCCCGCCCAGGAGCCCTTCGGAGGACACGAGGATCGCACTGTCCTCGGGCAGCACCACCGCGTCGTCGATGGCGATGACGGCATCGGCAAAGAAGGTCTGGGTATTGAGGTCAAGATCAGTCACCGTGCCGATCTTGACCCCGGCGAGTCGCACGTCGGTGCCGACCGTCACCCCCTCGACCGAGCGGAAGCTGGCGGTCAGGTCGTAAGACCCGCCGGGCCCCGACAGTCCGGCGGACTGCCCGGCATAGAACACGAACCCCACCGCCGCGGCCAGCACGGCGGCACCCGTCAACACCTCGGCTGAGCTTTCAGACATCGCGTTATTCCGGCTGCCATGCCTCGTAGTCGCGCCGGTCGGCCGGCGCGGCACGGCGGATCGAGCCCGGCGGGGCATAGGCCGCCGCCGTGCCGGTGAGGTTTTCCTGATGTGGCTTCTCCCAGGGCTTGTGCGTCAGCCCGGCCCGGGTCGGCGGGTCGTTCCAGGTGAAATGCAGCCAGCCGTGCCAGTCCGGGCTGACCCGGCTCGCCTCGGCCTCGCCGTTGTAGATCACCCAGCGGCGCTTGCCGTCGCGGGTCTGGTAGAAGGCGTTGCCGGCCTCGTCCTCGCCCACCCTGACGCCGTTGCGCCAGGTGAAAAGCTGGGTGCCCAGCGTCTGGCTGTTCCACCAGGTGATCAGGCGCAGGATGAACGACATGGAATCCTCCGAAGCCGACGGCGCCCTTGATATGGACCATCGCCGCGGCAAGGTCCAGTGGCCGGGGCGCCGCCGTCAGCCGGCGCTGGCCGGCGTCTTCTTGGCCTCGGAATGGATGAGCAGCGGCTTGGCATCGGCCTGTTCCACCGCCTCCTCGTTGACCACCACTTCCTCGACACTGCTCAGCCCCGGCAGTTCGAACATCGTGTCGAGCAGGATGTCCTCCATGATCGACCGCAGGCCGCGGGCGCCGGTCTTGCGCTTGATCGCGCGGCGCGCGATCGCCAGCAGCGCATCCTCGGTGAAGGTCAGCTTCACGCCCTCGATGTCGAACAGCCGCTGGTATTGCTTGACCAGCGCGTTCTTCGGCTCGGTCAGGATGGTGACAAGCGCCGTCTCGTCGAGATCCTCGAGCGTGGCGATCACCGGCAGGCGGCCGACGAATTCCGGGATCAGGCCGAACTTCAGCAGGTCTTCGGGCTCCAGTTCGCGGAACAACTCGCCCACCCCGCGCGCGTCCGGATCCTTGACCTCGGCGCCGAAGCCCATCGCGGTGCCCTTGTTGCGCTGCGCGATGATCCGGTCCAGCCCGGCGAAGGCGCCGCCGCAGATGAACAGGATGTTGGTGGTGTCGACCTGCAGGAATTCCTGCTGCGGATGCTTGCGCCCGCCCTGCGGCGGCACCGACGCCACGGTGCCCTCCATGATCTTCAGAAGCGCCTGCTGCACCCCCTCGCCCGAGACGTCGCGGGTGATCGAGGGGTTGTCGGACTTGCGGGTGATCTTGTCGACCTCGTCGATATAGACGATGCCGCGCTGCGCGCGTTCGACATTGTATTCGCTGGCCTGCAACAGCTTGAGGATGATGTTTTCCACGTCCTCGCCGACATAGCCGGCCTCGGTCAGCGTGGTGGCATCGGCCATGGTGAACGGCACGTCGAGAATGCGCGCCAGCGTCTGCGCCAGCAGCGTCTTGCCGCAGCCCGTGGGGCCGATCAGAAGGATGTTTGATTTCGCCAGTTCGATATCGGCCGACTTGGCGCCGTGGTTGAGCCGCTTGTAGTGATTGTGCACCGCGACGGACAGCACCCGCTTGGCATGTTCCTGGCCGATCACGTAATCGTCCAGAACCTTGCAGATGTCGCTCGGCGTCGGCACGCCGTCGCCCGATTTCAGGCCGGCGCTTTTCGTCTCCTCGCGAATGATGTCCATGCACAACTCGACGCATTCGTCGCAGATGAACACCGTCGGACCCGCGATCAGCTTGCGCACCTCGTGCTGGCTCTTGCCGCAGAACGAGCAGTAGAGCGTGTTCTTGCTGTCGCTGCCGGAATTGTTCGCCATCCTGTACCTCGGCTCGCCCGGTCGTGCCCGGGCCTATTGGTCGGTGTGCCTCGGCGCCGGAGTCTAGGGCAGGCAACCGGTCACCACAATGTCAAATTTCCCGGCCGGTTAACCGGCCGTGACGGTGCCATCAGGCCTCGTCTTCGCCCTTGCCGCGGCTTTCGAGGATCTCGTCGATCAGGCCCCAGTCGCGCGCTTCCTCGGCCGACATGAAATTGTCGCGCTCCAGCGCCGCCTCGACGGCCTCGAGCTTCTGGCCGGTGTGACGCACGTAGATCTCGTTCAGCCGGTCCTTGAGCTTCTGCGTCTCGCGGGCGTGGATCATGATGTCCGTCGCCTGCCCCTGGTAGCCGCCCGAGGGCTGGTGCACCATCACCCGGCTGTTGGGCAGCGCGAAGCGCATGTCCTTCTCGCCGGCCGTCAGCAGCAGCGAGCCCATCGAGGCCGCCTGCCCGATCACCAGGGTCGACACCTTGGGCCGGATGTACTGCATCGTGTCGTAGATCGACAGGCCCGAGGTCACCACGCCGCCGGGGCTGTTGATATACATCGCGATTTCCTTCGACGGGTTCTCCGCCTCGAGGAACAGAAGCTGCGCGCAGATCAGCGTCGACATCCCGTCATGCACCGGGCCGGACAGGAAGATGATCCGCTCCTTCAGAAGCCGCGAGTAGATGTCATAGGCGCGTTCGCCGCGGCTGGTCTGCTCGACCACCATCGGCACGAGCGTGTTCATGTAGATATCGATGGGGTCTTTCATCGTCGCCTGCCCTTCGTGAACCTGCCGCTTTCTAGCCGGCGTTTCCTTACCCTTGTCTTAGTGGCGCGCCCAAGCGCCCGCAAGGGCGGCCGGCCGCCGACCCGGTCACTCGGCCGCGATCCGCGGCCCCGCGTGCCGGCCCGAGATTTCCAGGATCAGCTTGCGCTTCACGGCCTCGGCGAAGGTCGCGCGGGTCTCGGCGGTGACCACGAAGGCGCCGGGGCCGCCGATGATCCGCTCGCGGAACTGGTCGGCCAGCCCCGCGTTGCCGCCCCAGCCGCCGCCGGTCTCGCCATCCCAGGAGGTGACGCAATCGCGGCAGGCCACGGCAAGGCCGTTGATCGTGATCCCCGCCGCCAGCGCCGCCGCCCGCCCCTCCGCGATCGAGGGGCCGTTGAAATTGCCGGTGGAGTCGGCCGAGAAGTCGATGATCCGGCGCCAGCCGGCGATGTCGTTTTCCTCGATCAGCGCGCGTCCGAACATCAGCGCCGCGCCGATCGCATTGCGCCCGCGCGCCCGCCGCGGCGCCTCCATCAGCGCCGCGGCGAAGGCCTCGGCGCTCTCCGGCCCGTCGATTACCGTCCACGGCACCACCACGTCCTGGCTGTCGAACTGGCCCCATTCCACATAGGTCAGCGCGACCGAGCCATAGGCGGTTTGCGCGATCGCGGCCACCACCTGCGGGTCGCGCAGCGCGGCGGCGTAGCCCGCGCGCTGGAACCGGATCTCGTCCATCGTGATCGAGCCGGAACTGTCGGCCATCAGCACCAGTTCCAGATCGACCTCGCGGTCCTGCGCCGCGGCGGGCCATGCCGCCATCATCGCCAGCGCCCAAGCCAGTCTCAGCATCCTCGCCCCCTGCGGTCCCGTTCTCCATCGACGATAGCGCCCCGCCGCCGCCGGTCGAGCCGGATGGACGGCCGCGCCCCGCCATCCTAGCATGCCCGCATGCCAGGGAGCCGGCCATGCTGACCGATCTTTCCGCCACCGAGCTGTCCGCCCGTCTCGCCACGCGCGAGGTCTCGGCCGCCGAACTCATGGCCGCCACGCTCGACTGGATCGAGGCGGTGAACCCGCGGATCAACGCCATCGTGTCGCTGCGCCCGCGCGACGTGCTGATGGACGAGGCGGTGCGCGCCGATCACGACCCCCGCCGCGGCTGGCTGCACGGCATCCCGATGGCGCCGAAGGATCTTGTGGCGACGCGCGGGCTGCGCACCACCTGGGGCTCGCCGCTGTTTGCCGATCATGTGCCCGCGGCGGACGATCTGCTCGCCGCGCGGCTGCGCGCCGCCGGGGCGATCTTCATCGGCAAGACCAACACGCCGGAATTCGGGCTTGGCTCGCATTCCTTCAACCCGGTGCATGGCACCACGCTCAACCCCTACGACACGGCGGCCAGCGCCGGCGGATCGTCGGGCGGGGCGGCGGCGGCGCTGGCGGCGCGGATGCTGGCCGTGGCCGACGGGTCGGACATGATGGGCAGCCTGCGCAACCCCGCCGCCTTCTGCAACGTCTACGGCTTCCGGCCGACCTGGGGGCTGGTGCCCCCTGACGCCGGGGGCGACACGTTCATGACTACGCTCGCCACAAGCGGGCCGATGGGCCGGACGGTCGAGGATGTCGCCCGCCTGCTCGACGTGCTCGCCGGGCCGAACCCAGCGGCGCCCTTCGCCCGCGCCGAACAGCGCTTCGCCGCCGGGCTGGAGGCCGACCCGCGCGGCCTGCGGATCGGCTGGCTGGGCGACTGGGGCGGGGCCTACGCGTGCGAACCGGGTATCCTCGATCTGTGCGAAACCGCGCTGTCGGTCTTCGCCGACCTGGGCTGCACGGTCGAGGAACTGCCGCCGCCGTTCCCGGCCGAACGGCTCTGGCACGCCTGGATCACGCTGCGGGCCTTTCTCAACGCCGGGTCGAAGCGGGCGCTTTACGACGATCCCGCGAAACGCGCGCAACTGAAGCCCGAGGCGGTGTGGGAGATCGAGCAGGGCCAGAATCTCGCGGCCGGGGCGGTCTATGAGGCCAGCGTGATCCGCTCGCAATGGTATGCGGCCGCCGCGCGGCTGTTTGCGGACTATGACGCGCTGGTGCTGCCCAGCGCGCAGGTCTGGCCCTTCGCCGCCCGCCTGCGCCACCCCGAAGCCGTCGCCGGCCGGCCGCTCGACACCTACCACCGCTGGATGGAGGTGGTGGTGCCGGTCAGCCTCGCCGGCCTTCCCGCGCTTGCCCTGCCGGCCGGGTTCGGGGCCTCCGGCCTGCCGATGGGGATGCAGCTGTTCGGCCCGGCCGGGGCGGATGCCCGCATCCTCGCCCTCGGCCAGGCCTATCACCGGGCGACGGACTGGCCCGCCCGCCGACCGCCCGATTTCGGCGGCGCCTGAGCGCTATTCCGCGGCCAGCGCCCTCGCCTCCGCCCCGGCCCAGCCCTGCCCGCGCCGCCAGCGCTCGACGATCCGGCCCTCGTCATCCATCCGGTGCAGCGACAGCCAGCCATTGTCGAACAGCTCGCGCACCTGCGGATGCTTGTCCAGCACCCCGGCGATCGCCTC
>Ga0180430_10001311_pt1 | contig 24610 bp, 22 predicted proteins | sample SS_ome_9_FD_132999 | JGI IMG/M metagenome (GOLD analysis project Ga0180430, IMG submission 132999) | Hypersaline lake sediment archaeal communities from the Salton Sea, California, USA - SS_1_S_2 metaG | ecosystem: Environmental > Aquatic > Non-marine Saline and Alkaline > Hypersaline >... | reverse complement strand
AGGTGGATGCGCGCGGCCGACGCACGCGCCGCGCCGTCCGCACCCTCGAGCGCCGCGAGGTCGACCTCGGACAGCTCGCGCGCGGCGCGCTCGACGCTGGCCCGCGTCGCCGCACGATCGGCGAGATCCGCGCGCAGCGTCGCGACGGTGCGTCCGCGCAGCCCGTCGATCGGGCACAGGTGCGGGTGGTCGCGATAGACGCGCACGTGCGCGCGGGCCACCTGCACCTGGCGCGCGACGAAGTCGTCGAACGCGAGGCGATGCTGGTGCGCGGCGACGCACTCGGGTCGGTACACGAGGTGCTGACCGGCGGCGACGAGGCGCTCGCCCAGGTCGGTGTCCTCGCAGCCGTAGGTGCTGTAGCTCGCGTCGAAGCCGCCGATCGCGCGCACGGCCTCGGTCGCGACGCTCACGTTGCAGGTGTAGAGCTGCGCGCCGACGAGCTCTTGTCCGGGCGCGAAGTCGCGGAAGCCGAAGACGAGGCGGCTGTCGTCGAGGACGCGGTTGAGCGCGTTCGCGAGGATGGCGTCGGGCTGTCGGAACAGCCCCTGCACCATCGCGCCGTCGCCCAGCTCGCGGTGCGCCTCGAGGTGCCGACGGACGAGGTGCGGGTCGGGGATCGTGTCGTCGTTGACGAACAGGACGAAGCGACCGCGCGCCCGCGGCAGGCCGAGGTTGCGCGCAGGACCCGCGCCGCCGGGCAGCGGCTGACGGTCGAAGACGAGCGGCGCGTGCGTGCGCAGGTCGCGCATCACGCGTGGGGTCGCGTCGCGCGACGCGTCGTCGACGACGACGATCTCGAAGGTGCCCGGGCGCACGAGCTGGCGCGCGAACGCCTCGATGCACGCGAGCAGGACGTCGCAGCGGTCGTGCGTGGCGAGCAACACGGTGAGCTCGGGCGTCGCGAGCGGCTCGAGGCGCGCCAGGCGCACGAGCTCGGCGTCCACGCGCACCGCCTCGTCGCGCGCGGCGCTCGCGGCCGCGTCCACCGCGGCGACGCGACCGGGCGCGTGCGCCCAGGCGTCGCAGGCGCGCGCCGCGACGAGCAGGCCGTACTCCGACGGCGCGAACGCCGCGCGATCGATCGTGCTGAGCAGCGGACGCCGCACGCACAGGGTCGCCTGCCACAGACCCGGCAGGTCGTCGTGCGCGAGGTCGAGCGCGCGCGTGCGCGTGTACGGTGCGTCGTCGGCGCCGCGCTCGTCCGTGACGAGTCCGAGGTCGCCGGTGACGAGCTGCGCCAGCGGGTGGGCCTCGAGCGCGGCGAGCTGCCGCGCGGCACGGTCGGTCGGGTACGACGCGCAGGCCTCCCACACGAGCAGCACCTCGGCGTCGCTCGCTTCGGCGCCGCGCGCGAGCGCGAGGCCGCGCGACGGGCTCGACTCGCGCAGCACGAGCGCACCGCCGAGGTCGCGTCCCTCGAGCTCGCCGCCGAGCGTCTGGTCCACGACGACGGCGCGGACCGGCGCGCCTTCCTGCGCTCGGATCTCGGCGAGAGCGCGGTCGAGGTGCGCGAGGTCGGGCTCGCGCACCGGAACGATCGCGGCGACGGACGGGGCGACGGTCGCGTCGGCGGGATCGGGCGGCACCGGTTCGGATTGGCTCTGCATCGTGGTCGAGCCATCGGGCCGGGAAGACTTTTCCTTGAGCACCGCCGCGTGCGCCGTCCAGCTGTGGGGAGACCGGCTGCGCGCCGCGCCGTCGTGGCCCGTGCGAGCAGCCTCCCGGAGAACGCCCCTGCTCAGGCTTCGCCCTCGACCTCGATGCGGCGTCAGCCTCGTCGATCCGTGCTCAGCGACCCGACAGGATCGCCTGCGCCGTCTCGACTTCGCCTTCCTCGCCTCGCCGCCGATGGCTTCGCCTCGCGACGGGACCTTCTCCGGCGGCCTGATAGGCTCCGAACCGAGGGGCACGACGACATGACCACGTGAATCACGACCACGCCGCGGCGGACCAGCGCGCCGCACGGATGGACGAACGGCGACGCGCCGATCGGTCGACCGCCGCCATCCTCTTCGCCTCGTTCGCCCACCTGCCGCTGGCCTGGGTCCTGCTCTTCCTCTACGCGAGCTGGGTCTTCGAGCTCGGCACGGGACCGCAGGCGCCCGGCGACGGGGCGTCGCTGGACGGTCACCTCATCTGCTTCGGCTGGGCGTGCGCCGCGCTCGCGATCGGGCTGCCCAAGGCTGGCTTCGGTCTCGCGCACGGCTGGGCCCTGCAGCGCGACCGACCGCGCCGCGCCCGACAGCACGCGCGCGTCTTCGCGGGGCTGCAGCTCGCGGCCGCGGCCTGCTGGACCATCGGCTTCGGATGGAGCGCCGTGGTCGCGCCGACCGGCCTGGGCGAACGCGCGATCCTCTTCGGCGTGCCCGCCGCGGCCTCGGTGGTGTTGGCGAGGTTCGTGCACGGCGCCCCCGCACGGGCGCGCGAGGTGAGCGATGGAGCGTGACCGCTCGCTCGAGGATCGCGCGCTCGTCCTCGTGCTCGTGGGCGGCGCGCCCAACGCGCTGGTCGTGCTCCCCGACTTCGTCGCGGTGCTCGCGCTCGCGGCCGAGTCGGTCGACCTCGGCGAGGTGATCGCGCTGCCCCTCGCCGCCTGGTCGGCCGCGGCCCTCGGGGCCCTCGCCGGAGCGGGCGCGACGATCGCGGCGCTGGCGCACCTCCTCCTGCGCCGCGCCGGCTCCCTCCCCGCCGCGCGCAACGCCGCCGTGCGCTTCGTGGAGCTCGTCGGCATCGAAGCGGCGGCCCTGGTCGTCGCGGGCGGACTCCTCGCGGCCGCGGGCCACGGCGCGGTGGACGCGCCCGACCGGCCGAACCTCGCGGGTCTGGTCGGCGCGTGGATGCTGCTGCGAGCCGTCGTGCCGGCGGTCGTCTGGCTCATCGGGCGGCCGCTCGCGCGGCGCCTGCGGGCGACGGCGCGACCGCCCGCCTGAGGCGCGAGCGACGCACCCGCGGGAGGGCCGGTTTCACCCACGGGACCCGAGGTGTGGCAATTCGTCGCACCGCCCTCCACCGGACACGGCTCGACGGCCGAGGACTCCCAGGACCGAGCCACTCCCGCCCGCCCGCGGGACGGCGCCCCGAGCGTCCGGGCCCTTGGATGAAGGGACCAATAAGGTGGCTTGACGGTCACCTCACAACCAGGTCCCCGCTCGCGCCATGTACCCAGTCGCTTCGCCACCAAGGCTCCCGCTCGTCGCCCGCTCCACCGGCACCCTCGCCGTCGTCACCGTGACCCTCGTCGCGGTCCTCACCGCGCCCAGCGCGCGCGCCGAGACCGAGCGGCGCACCTGCGGCCTGAACCCACCCGACAGCCTCACGGTCGTGGCGGGCAACGGCGTCCTCGGACGGGCGCTGGTCGTCGGGATCGACAACCCGCTGGGGACCCAGGCGCCGGGGTCGGCCACCTACCTGCTCGCGTCCGTCGCCCCCGACGGCGGCGCGCCCTGCGGCTCCACCGCGTTCGGGCTCAGCATGTACGGCTACGGCGTGCCCGGCGAGTTGACCGTGTCGCTCGACGACGCCCTCTTCCTGGGCGTGTGGTCGGGCGGCGCCTGGAACGGGCCGGGAACGGTGAGCACGGTGCTGCTCGTCCCGCCCGACGACCCGAGCCTCGTCGGCACCCGCGTCGACCTGCAGGGACTCGTGGTCGACGGCAGCGGGTCAGGTGCCGTGGTCGTGGGCGCGACGGAAGGGCTGCGCGTGACGCTCGAAGCGGCGTGCAGCGAACACGCGCCGTGCTTCGAGCAGATGGACGTGGGCGCGCGCGTGATCGACCTGCGCGTGTCGGGCGCGTTGACCGAGGGCGGGGCGACCGTGGACGAGCACTGGTGCGACGAGGAGCTCTCGCCGCTGACGACCTTCGCCGAGGACGGCGGCGTCGAGCTCCCCGTCCCGAACGGCGCGGCCCTCGCGAACGCCGTCGCGGACCACGCCTCGATCGTGGGCGCGCGGCGCATCGCCGCTTCGCTCGAGGTCGGTGCGCACGCGTCGGGCGCGCTGTTCGACCGCGTGTCGCGCGCGCGCTCGGAGCTGTGGCTCGAGTTCGAGCTGACGACGCGCGTGCGTGCGTCGCTCGCGGTCGACGCCTTCGCGGAGAGCGGGCTCTCCCAAGCGGTGGCGGTGGTGCTGTCGGACGGCACGCAGCTGTTCAACACGACCGCGACGAACGGCGAGTTCGAGGCCGACGCCTGGTCGGGCTGGCTCGATCCAGCGACCTACACGCTCATCGCCAGCAACATCGCGCAGGTGCAGTCCACCGGCGCCGACACGACGGGGTCGCTCGACCTCGACCTGCGCCTGTTCCACGCCGCCGACCTCGACCTGGACGGTGTCGTGGACGGCGAGGACCTAACGGCGTTCGCGCTCGCCTTCGCGGTCGCCTCCCCCACCGTCGACATGGACGGCGACGGGGACGTGGACGGCGACGATCAACAGTTGTTCGACGCGGCGTACGCGGCGGCGCAGTAGGCCGGAGCGTCAGGAGCGGGCCGCGGCGTCGAGCGACCAGCGGACCGCGGCGTCGAGCGCCTCGAGGATCCCGACCTGCTCCGTGTCGTCGGGCGTGGCGAAGCCGTGGTCCGCGTCGGGCACGCGCACCACGGTCGGTCGCTTGCCGTGGCGCAGCAGCTCGACGACCACCACGTCGAAGGACTCGATCGGGACCGCCGTGTCGCGCGTGCCCTGCGCCATGTAGATCGCCGCGTCGGTCGCGAGCAGCGAGTCGACCGGCGTGCGCCGACCGAATGAGGTCCAGCGCCGGTGCGCGTGCCCCCACAGCATCGCGTCGACGGAGTCGGGATCGGCCATGAGCCGCGCGAGGTCGGCCTCGATCGACGCGACCCAGGACTCGGCGGTCGCCTCGTCCTCGCCCGCACGGCGCGCCTCGTCGCGCACGAGCATCATCATCTCGGCCCACTGACAGCCGCCCGCGCCCGCGAGCGTCGCGACCTGCGTGACCTCGGCGCGCATCGCCGCGACGCCCGCCGCCACGTCGCCGCCCTCGCTGTGCCCGATCACGAACACCTGCGACGCGTCGACCATCGGATGCGCGAGCAGTGCGTCGAGCAGCGCGCAGTTCTGCCCGACGCGTCCCTCCCAGGTCGCGTGCTCGTGGTACTCGCGCGACGCGCCGCCGGCGGAGCCGGGGTCCTCGCGGTCCTCGGCGAACGCGACGCCGCGCTTCTCGCACACGACCACGTGGAAGCGGTCGCCCCACTCGGCCGACAGGTAGCCGAACAGCCCGCTGGAGAAGCCGCGCGGGGTGCGCCGGAAGACCGACTGCGCACCCGATCCTTCGCACCACAGGAGAAGCGGCTTGCGCGTCGCGAACGGCGCGCCGCTCGGGGCGTCCGCGTACGCGAGCCCGCGCGTGCCGTCGCCGCGCGTGAACGCAAAGGCCGCGAAGCCAGCGGGGAGCTCGTCGATCGTCACCGGCGCGAGCGCCGCGCGCGGGGCGCGCTCGACGACGACCGCGTCGATCGGGACCGGCGCGCGCCAGACCGCGGCCGCCGGTGCGTGGGCGGCCTCCTGCTGCACGGACGGACCGGCACAGGCGGCGACGAAGTGGGCGAGGACGAGAGCGAGAGCGAGGCGGCGCATGGTCGGTGGCGAGGGTCCGATGGAATCCCGCGCCTACGCCCCGCGGCGCCGAGCCGTCGGTGCGGAACGGGTCGTCGGTGCGGAAGGGGCCGATCGCGCGGCGGTCAGCCGCTCGCCCCGTCGTCCCCGAGGAACTCGAGCACGCGGTCCACCTCGTCCGGACTCCCCATCACGACGGGCACGCGCTGGTGCAGCGCGGTCGGCTCGACGAGCATCGCGCGGCCTGTGCCCGACATCGACTTGCCACCGGCCTGCTCGACGAGCATCGACATCGGGTTGACCTCGTAGAGCAGGCGCAGCTTGCCGGTCGGCGCCTTCTCGGTCGGCGGGTACATGAACACGCCGCCCTTGAGCAGCGTGCGGTGCACGTCGGCGACCATCGCGCCGATGTAGCGACTCGAGTAGCCGTTGCTCTGCGCCCAGTCGAGGTAGTCCTGGTAGCCCTTGGGGAAGCTCTTGCGGTTGCCCTCGTTGAGCGAATAGATCTTGCCGCTGTCGGGGATGCGCAGGTTCTCCTTCACGCGGAAGAAGGTGCCCACGTTCGGGTCGAGTTCGAACACGTGCACGCCGTCGCCGGCGGAGTAGACGAAGACCGTCGAGCTGCCGTAGAGCACGTAGCCCGCGGCGACCTGCTGCGTGCCCGGCTGGAGCACCGCCGCCTCGGGATCCTCGGCGCGCCGGTCGTGGCGCAGGACGCTGAAGATCGTGCCCACCGCGCCGCACACGTCGAGGTTCGACGAGCCGTCGAGCGGGTCGAACAGCACGCTGTAGCGGCGCTCGCCGTCGGTGTCGAGGCGCAGCGGGTGCACCTCCTCCTCCTCCTCGGAGCCCATGATCGCCACCGGCTCCTTCTCGCCCACGTTGTGGCGCATGATGCGGTCGGCCATCACGTCCAGCTTCTGCTGGACCTCGCCCTGCACGTTCTCCTGCTCGAGCGCCCCGAGCACGCCTTCGAGGCGCGCGCGGCGGATCTTCGCCGCGATCATCTTCGCAGACACGGAGACCGAGATGAGGATCCACGACAGCGCGCCCGTCGCCTCGGGGTGACGGCGCTGGTGGTCGACGAGGTGGCTCTGGAAGGTGACGACGTCCTTCGAACTCGGCATCGCGGAGGAGGGCTTGGGGGGAGAGTGGAGCTCGAGGACCGAGCCGGGTCAGATCGCGCGCAGCGACGCGAGGATCGAGCGCGTCGCGGCGCTCTTGTTGAGCGTGTAGAAGTGGACGCCCGGCGCGCCCTTGGCCATCAGTTCACGGCACTGCAGCGTGGCGTGCTCGATGCCCGCGGCCATGACGGCGGCCGCGTCGTCGCGGATCGGTCCGAGCCGATCGCGGAGTTCATCGGGGATGCGCGCGCCGCACATGGAGGTGAAGCGCTCGATCTGACCCACGTTCGTGATCGGCATGATCCCGGGCACGATCGGGACCTGGATCCCGGCCGCGCGCGCGCGCTCGACGAACGCGAAGTAGTCGGCGTTGTCGAAGAAGAGCTGCGTGACGAGGAAGTCCACGCCCTGGTCGACCTTGTGCTTCAGCCAGCGCACGTCGTCGTCGAGCGAGGTCGCCTCGGGGTGCGCCTCGGGATAGCAGGCGCCGCCCAGGCACAGGTCGAAGTTGCCGCGCAGGTGGGCCGTGAGCTCGCTCGCGTTGGCGAAGCCGCCCGCGGTCGCCGAGAACTGCTCCTGCCCCTCGGGCGGGTCGCCGCGCAGCGCGAGCACGTTCTGCACGCCCGCGTCCACGAGCTCGGTCACGATGCCGGTCAGCTCGTCCGCCGTGTGCCCGACGCAGGTCAGGTGCGCCATGGCGGTGAGGTCGAGCTGGTTCTGGATGCGGCGCACGCACTCCAGCGTCCGGCTCCGCGTGCTGCCGCCGGCGCCGTAGGTGACCGAGACGTAGCCCGGCGCCAAGGCGCTCTTCAGGTCCGCGACGGTCTCCATGAGGCGGCGCGCCGCCTTGTCGGTCTTCGGCGGGAAGAACTCGAAGGAGAAGACGGGCTCGCCCGCGTCGAACAGCTGCTTGATCTTCAAGGGATGGGGTCGTTCGTCAGTTGCCGGCCGTCGTCGCCGCTTCCTCGCGCAGCTCCTCGAAGCGCGCGCGGTAGGTGTCGGGGATTCGCATGGTCTTCAGCGTGTCGAGCTCCACGCACACGGTGGTCATGCGCGCGTCCACGCAGACCTGGTCGTTGACGCGGTACACGTAGCGCAGCCCGAGCGAGCTCCCGCCGAGCTTGAAGCAGGTGATCCGCACGAGCGGCCTGTCGCCGAAGCGCAGCGGCTTCTTGAAGTCCACGTCGCTGTGCACGAGCGGGAAGCCGATGCGCTTCTCCTGCAGGAGGTGGTAGTAGCGCTCCCCCACGTGGAGCTGCCAGAGCTCCTCGAAGGCCTCGTGGATGAAGTCGTAGATCTTCGGGAAGTACGCGATCCCGGCGGGGTCCACGTGTCCGAAGCGCACGTTCTGCTGGCACTCGAAGATGTTGCCCATGGTCAGCTCTCCGCGCCCTCGCCCGAGCCCGCGCCGAAGCGTTCCGGCCAGGTCTCGCGACAGGTCGCCACCGTGATCTCGGCCAGCTGGGAGAGGATCTCGCGCCCCTTCTCGGCCGAGGCGCCCGCCGGGTCCCCGCAGTAGGCCTGGTCCGCACCGAGCTCGCGGAAGCTCTTCGCCCCCGACTGGATCCCGGCGACGAGCCCGACCTCGCGGGACGGCAGCGCCGCCATCAGGTCGCGCCGCACCCGATCGGGTTCGGCCGCGAGCACGATCGAGGTCTCGTAGTCGCCGGCGTGGCACTCGCCGCTCGCGAACTCCTCGCCGAGCGTCGGCACCCACCGCCGCTTCAGGTGGTCGGCGAGGACGAGCTGGGCGTTGTTCGTCGTGATCTTCGCGTGGTCGAGCACGACACCGCGCAGCACGCGGACCTGCTCGGGCTCGAGGTGCGCGTTGGTCATGCAGATGCGCCGCACGCCCTGCTCTTCGAGCGACGCGACCACGTCGTCGATCAGCGCCCACAGCGTTCCGGGGCGCAGGCTGACGCGCCCTTCGAAGCCGTCGGTGAAGAAGGTCACGCCGTAGGCCAGCGACGGCAGCACGAGCGCGGGGACGCCCGCGGCGACGAGCCGGCGCGCCGCCGCCTCGGCCTGCGCGGTCGAGATGACCACGTCCACGTCGAGCGGCAGGTGCGGACCGTGCGGTTCGGTCGCGCCGGTCGGCAGGAGGCAGATCGGGTCGGACGCGAAGACATCGCGCGCCTCGGGCCAGGTCAGGTCCACGAGTCGATGGCGACTCTCGTGCGGCGTCGGCTCGCTCACGCTCCTTCCTCCGGTGCGATGCACGCGCGCACGGCCTTGCGGTCGACCTTGCCGCGATCGTTCTTCGGCAGCGCGTCGACCCACTCGAACCAGCGCGGGTACTTGTGCGGCGCGAGGGTCGTCTTCACATGGGCGACGAGCGCGCTCGACAGCTCGTCGTCGCCGGCCACGCCGTCCTTCAGCACGACGAACGCGTGCGGCTTCACGAGCCCGCCGTCGTCCTCGCGCGCGACGACGCACACCTCGTCGACCGCGTCGTGCGAGAGCAGCGCGTTCTCGATCTCGAGCGGCGACACGAAGATGCCCGAGACCTTGAGCAGGTCGTCGCTGCGCCCCTCGTAGTAGTAGTAGCCGGCGGCGTCGCGCTTGAACACGTCGGCCGACACGCACCAGGCGCCCTGGAAGGTCTCGTTGCTGGCGGCCTTGTTGCCCCAGTAGCACAGCGCGGTCGAGCCGCCGCGCACGGCCAGCCGCCCCGGCTCGCCGTCGGGCACCGGCGCGCCGTCCTCGTCGACGATGCGCGCCTCGTAGCCGGTGACCACGCGCCCGAGGCTGCCCGGCTTCACGTCGCCGGGGTGGTTCGAGACGTAGATGTGGAACATCTCGGCCGAACCGATGCCGTCGAGGATCTCGGTGCCCGTGCGCTCCATCCAGCGCTCGGCGAGCGCCTGCGGCAGCGCTTCGCCCGCCGACAGCACGACGCGGATCGACGACAGGTCCGCGTCGTCGATGCGTTCGTGGCGCAGCATCGCGTTGATCATCGTCGGCACGCTCGTCAGCACGGTCGGTCGGTGCCGCGCGATCGCGTCGAACAACGCGTCGGGCGTCGCGCGCTCGCTGAACAGGCCGGCGCGCCCGCCGAAGCGCAGCGGGAACATGAGGTTCGTGCCGGTCGCGTAGCCGAAGAACAGCTTGGGCACGCCGACGCACACGTCGTCGGGCCCGTACCCGACCACCTGCTTCGCGTAGGTCTCGGTCGAGTAGGCGTAGTCTCGCTGCACGTGGACGCAGCCCTTGGGCCGGCCCGTCGAGCCGCTCGTGAACAGCCAGCCCGCCAGGTCGTCGGGGCGCGTCGGGGCGGTCGCGCCGTCCCGCGGGTCCTGCGCGGCGAGCGCCGCCTCGGCCGGAACGATGCCGGGCGCCTCGCTCGCGCCGCCGAACACGATCAGGTTCTCGCAGGTGTCGCTGTCCTCGAAGGCCGGCAGGAGCTCGTCGAGCGCGTCCGTGTGGCAGATCGCCACGCGGCAGTTCACGTAGTCGAGGTAGTCGGCGTAGCTCGCGCGCTTCAGGATCGGCGAGACCATCGCGAAGGTCGCGCCGGCGCGCAGCACGCCGAAGAACGCGTCGGCGTAGGCGAAGCCGTCCGGCAGACAGATCAGCACGCGCTCCTCCCTGCGCACGCCGAGCGCGCGCAGGAGCGCCGCCATCCGCCGCGAACCGTCGACGAGCTCGGCGTAGGTGCGCGTCTCGTCACCGACCTCGAGCGCGACGCGGTCGCCGCCGTGGGTCGCCGCCGGCTCGTCGAGGAAGTACTCGGCCAGGTTGAAGCGCTCGGGCAGACCGAGGTCGAGTTCGTGGCCGCGCATCGGACGCACGACGGTCACGCGCTGCCTCCCGCGAGCGACTCGAGCGCCGTGCGCAGCTGGCGCGCCGAGGCGTAGCGCCGCTTCGCGTCGGCGAAGAGCCCGCGACGGATCACCTGCTCGAGCGGGCCGCGCCCCTCGAGGCCGGGCCGGCGCTGCGCGAAGGTCGGCGGCTCGGGCGCGAGCTTGCTCTGGAACACCTCGAGGAAGTTCGAGCCCGCGAAGGGCTGCACGCCGGTCGCGACCTCGAACAACAGCGTGCACAGGTTGTAGACGTCGGAGTTCGCGTCGGGCGCCTCGCCGCCGAACTGCTCGATCGGCGCGTAGTACGGCGTCCCGATCAGCGCGGTGCGCTCCCCCATCCCCTTGGCCGTCCACAGGCTCGGCGTCGTGCCGCCGTCGACGAGCGTCACGCGCGGTCCGTCGATCCACACCGCGGACGGCTTGAGGTCGCCGTGCACGAGGCCCGCGGCGTGCAGCTCCTCGAGCGCGAGCGCGGCCTCGCGACCGATCTCGACGACGCGCGCGACGCCCACGGGCTCGTCGCCGCGTCGGTCGAGCAGCGTGCGCAGGCTGTCGCCCGCCGGCAGGTCGCAGGCCACGAACGCGGTGGGCCCCTCGACCACGACCTCGCGCACGCGCGCGACGCGCGGCGTGTCGAGCCGCTTCCAGCCCTCGAAGTCGCGCGCGAACTGCTGCGCCTGCTCGGCGCCGTCGAACAGCCCCGCGGAGAAGGCCTGGACCTCGCAGGCGTCGCCGTTCGTGCGATCGCCGGCGGTGAAGGCCACGGACAGGCCGCCCTGTCGGTGCGGTTCTTCGAGCTCGTAGCGCTCGGCGACGACGCGCCCCGGTGCGAGGGCGGCGGCGAGGGGCATGGGTTCGGTCATGGGATCGCGGGGTGAGGGGCGGGCCAGTCTATCGCCGCGCGCTCCGCGCCCAACCCGCGCCTTCAGTCGAGCGGAGGCTGCGCGCCCTGTCCGAGGACGAGCTTCCCGAGGATCAGCTTCTGGACCTCGCTCGCGCCCTCGTAGATGCGCAGCGCGCGCACCTCGCGGTAGAGCTCCTCGACGATCTCGCCGCGCTTGACGCCCCGACCGCCGTGGTGCTGGACCGCGCGGTCGCAGACGAAGCCCGCCGTCTCGGTCGCGACGAGCTTGGCGCGCGCGACGGCGCGATCGGCCCGCGCGTCGCCGGCGTCCGTGAGGCGCGCGGCCTCCTCCACGAGGAGCTGCGCGGCGCGCAGGCGCGCGTCCATCTCCGCCAGGTCGAAGCGCAGGCCCTGGTTCGCGCCGAGCGGCCGCCCGAACTGGTGACGCTCGGACAGGTGCCGCACCGATTCGTCGAGCGCGCGGCGCGCGAATCCGTTGGCCGCGGCGCCGACCGTCGTGCGGAAGCAGGCCAGCGTCGCGAGCGCGAGCTCGAGCCCCGAACCGACCTCGCCGAGCCGCACGTCGTCGGAGAGCTCGACGCCCTCGAAGCGCACCTCGCCGATCGGGTGCGGCGCGATCACCTCGAAGGGCTCGCACACGACGCCGTTCGCCGACGCGGGCACGAAGAACATCGTCAGGCCGCCCGGAGCGCGGTCGCCCGGCTCGCCGCTCGTGCGCGCGAGCACGCAGTAGAAGTCCGCGATGCCGGCGTTCGAGATGAACACCTTGGTGCCGTCGAGGCGCCAGCCGTCGCCGTCGCGCACGGCGCGCGTCGCGATCTCGTCCAGGCTCGAACCGGCGTTCGGTTCGGTGAGCGCGTAGGCAGCGATCTGCTTCCCCGCGATCACGTCCGCGCACACGCCGTCGGCGAACGCGCCGCGCCCGCCCATCTGCAGCGGGAAGGAACCCAGTCCCTGCATGACGAACATCAGGTCGAGCAGGCCGTCGCCGTAGGCGAGTTCGTCGCGCAGCGCGCTGAGCGCGAGCACCGACGGCCCCTCGCCGCGCGCGGCCGGGCCGTCGGGGACGAGCGACGACGCGTCCGCGCCGCCGCGCGCGCGCGCGACCGTGTAGGCGAGAAGTCCGGAGTCGGCGAGCGCACCGAGGGCCGCGCGCGCGCGCAGCTCCTCACCCGCGGACGCGGGCGGCGCGGCGTAGGCCTCGGCCAACGCCTTCGCCCGCGCACGCAGCTCCGAGAGGCCCCCGCTCACGGCTGCGTCCGGGCCTGCGACCGGGTAGGAACGATGCCGACGCCCTTCTCGAAGTTCGGCGCGCGCTTCTCCATCGCGGCGTCGAAGCCCTCGCGGTAGTCGGGGTGCTTCATGCACTCGGCCTGGATCCAGCCCTCGGCCTGCATCGCCTCGCCGAGCGACATGTGCGCCTCGGCGTTGAGCATGCGCTTGGTCGCGGCGAGCCCGTAGCTCGGTCCCGCGCCCAGCTTCCGCGCGAACTCGAGCGCCTCGGCGTAGAGGTCGTCGTTCGGCACGACCTTGTTGTAGAGCCCGATCCGCTCGGCCTCGGCCGCGTCGATGAACTCGCCGCCCATGAGCAACTCCGACGCGCGGCCCAGCCCGACGATCCGCGGCAACAGCCAGGCGGCGCCCATGTCCGCGCCGGACAGGCCGACCTTCACGAACAGGAAGGCGATCTTCGCGGACTCGGCGCCCACGCGCACGTCGGCGGCCGCAGCCATGACGGCGCCCGCACCGCAGGTCGTCCCGTTGAGCCCCGCGACCACCGGCTTCTCGAGCAGCCGAATGTTCTCGATGAGGTCGCAGGTCATCCGCGTGAACGCGAACAGGTCCTCCTCGGGCACGTCGAACAGGTTCCCGATGATGTCCTTCACGTCGCCGCCCGAGCAGAACGCGCGGCCGGTGCCCGTCAGCAGCACCGAGCGCACCTCGTCGCGCGTGCGCAGGTGGACGAAGAAGTCCGTGAGCTCGCGGTAGCTCTCGAAGGTCAGCGCGTTGAGGCGGTCGGGCCGGTCGAGTCGGACCACGCCGACATGGCCGTCGAGCTCGAAGTGGAAGGTCGTGGGTTGCATCGCGTCTGGTTGTCAGTTCGGCACGACGGCCGTGCCCTCGATCTCGACCATGGCGCCTTCCTCGAGCAGGTCGGCGACCTGCACGAGCGCCATCGCGGGGAAGTGACGGCCGAGCACCTCGCGGTAGATCGCTCCGATCGCCTTCAGGTCGGCCAGGTAGGCCCGCTTGTCCGTCACGTAGATGGTGAGCCGCACCAGGTGCTGCGGTCCGCCGCCCGCGGCCTCGACGACCGCGCGCACGTTCGCGAGCGCCTGACGGAACTGCGCGCCGAAGTCGCCGTCCGCGCCGATCAGGCGCTGCTCCGCGTCCCACGCGATCTGACCGGCGACGAAGACCGTGCGCCCGCCGCTGGCGACCACGCCGTTGCTGTAGCCCTTGGGCGCGGCCCAGCCGGCGGGCTGGACGCTGGCGATGAAGGGCTCGCTGCCGTTTCGATCGTTCATGGAGTGGCTTCGGTGGGCGGCGTCCGGTCACGCGTCGGATCGGGCGCGCGGGGCGGACCGCCGTCGAGGACGACCACCCTACAGACCGGCTCCGGCGCTTCGAGCAGCGCCGCCCCGAAGAGCCGCAGGGTCTCGTCCGCGATCCTCTCGGGCTCGACGAGCGCGCCGCCGGGGTTGCGCGAACGGAACGCGTCACGCGCCGCGTCCACCTCGATGCTCTCGTCCTGCGCCATGCCGCGCGCCGCGCGCTCGAGCATCTCGCCGCGCACGTAGTACGGACACAGCGCGGCCACGTGCACGCCGCGGGGCGCGAGCTCGAGCGCCGCCGCGCGCGACCAACCGAGCTGTGCGTGCTTCGCGCTCGTGTAGGCAGCGATCCCGTCGAACGCGCGCAGGCCCGCCGCCGAGCAGACCTGGACCACGAGGCCGCGCCCGCGCTCGACCATCGCCGGCAGGAACACCTCGGCCGTGCGCACCGCGCCGCGGAAGCAGACGTCGAGCATGCGCTCGTAGACGTCGCCGCCGAGCGCGTCCGGTGCGGCGTCGAGCACTCCGTGCACCTCGACCTCGCCGGCGTTCGCCACGACGAGGTCGACCGTTCGATCGAGCGAGGCCGCGAGCACCTCGACCTCGCGCCCCATCGCCGCGACGCCGCGCGCGTCGGTCACGTCGACGGCGCGTGCGGCGATCGGCGTCGACGCGGGCACCAGCGGGTCCTCGCGCAGGTCGCGGACGGCGCTCTCGAGGCGCGCGCCGTCGCGCGCCGCCAGCACCACGCCGACCCCGGCGCGCGCGAGGCCGCGCGCGATCGCGTAGCCGATACCGGTGCCGCCGCCGGTGACCAGGGCGAAGGAGCGCTCGAAGTCGGGGTCCACGGCGCGCATGGTGCCACGCGGATCCGCGCACGCGAGGCCGCGCGGGGGCCGGATCCCGCGCCGAGCGCGCCGAGCGGCTCCCCGGCGGGCTACCCTGCGCGGGATGAGCGACGACGAGGAGGAACTGCTCGAGCGGCTCGGGCGCGACGGCGCGGGCGACGCGAGCGGCGACGACGACAGCCGCGCCCTCGTCGAGCGCGCGTACCGCGAGCTGCACGCGGTCGCCGAGCGGCTGCTCGCGAGCGAGCGCGCCGACCACACGCTGCAGCCGACCGCGCTCGTGCACGAGGCCTGGCTGCGCCTCGAGGACGGCGGGCGCTTCAACGACGCGCACCACTTCTTCGCCACGGCCGCGCGTGCGATGCGCCGCGTGCTCGTCGACCACGCGCGCGGCAAGGGTCGCGCCAAGCGCGGCGGCGGCTGGCAGCGGGTCGAGCTCGAACCGGTGAGCGGCGACGACGACGCCACCGCCCAGGTCGACCTGGTCGCGCTCGACGCCGCGCTCGAGCAGCTCGAGGCCGCCTCGTCGCGCCAGGCCCGCGTCGTCGAGCTGCGCTTCTTCGCCGGCCTCGAGATGGACGCGATCGCGGAGGTCCTCGGCGTCTCCCCCGCCACCGTCGCCCGCGACTGGCGTTTCGCCCGCGCGTGGATGGCGCGCGCGCTCGACGACGCCTGAGCGACGCGGACGGGCGGACGCTGCGCGGCGGATCCCGAAGTTCGTGACAGCCGTCGTGATCCGCCGTCGCTCGTGAGGAGCGTCCGAGCCCGACACGCCCACCCGCCATGTTCGACGAAGCCGATCCCAAGCTCATCCTGCGCGCGCAGGAGCTGTTCGACGCCGTGTGCGACCTCCCGCCGCACGAGCGCGAAGCGGCCCTCGCCGTCGCCGACCGCGACACGAGCCGCATCGTGCGCGAGCTGCTCGCGGCCGAGTCGGCCCACGGCGAACGCCTCGATCGGCCCGCGCTCGGCGACGCCCCCTCGAAGGAGCTTCGCACGACGACCCCGGCGCGCATCGGGCCCTACGCGGTGCTCGAGCGCATCGGCACGGGCGGGATGGGCGCCGTCTACCGCGCGCGCGGCGGGTCGCCGGAGCGCGAGGTCGCGATCAAGGTGCTGCGCTCGGTCGCGGCGTCCGACGACACGCTGCGGCGGTTCGAGAACGAAGCGCGCCTGCTCGCGCGCCTCGACCACCCGGCGATCGCGCGCGTGTTCGAGGCCGGCCGCGACGACATCTCGGGGCACGGCGAGGAGAGCTGGTTCGCGATGGAGCTCGTCGACGGCCAACCGTTCAACCGCTTCGTGCGCACGAGCGGCTACGACCGCGACGCGGTCGTGCGCCTGGTCGCCGAGATCGCCGACGCGGTGCACCACGCCAACGCGCGCGGGATCGTGCACCGCGACCTCAAGCCGGGCAACGTGCTCGTGACGGCGGACGGGCGGCCGAAGGTGCTCGACTTCGGTCTGGCGCGCACGGTCGCGAGCGCGGAGGGCGGCGCGCCGTCGCTCGAGTCGATGCACACGCGCTCGGGCGACGTGCTCGGCACGCTGGGCACGATGAGTCCCGAGCAACTCTCGGGCGACGGCTCCAAGGTCGACGCGCGCACGGACGTCTACGCGCTCGGCGTCATGGCCTACGAGGCGCTGTCGGGCGCGGTGCCGCTCGACGTGGCGTCGCTGCCGCCGCACGAAGCGGCGCGCGTGGTGCGCGAGACCGACCCCGTGCCGCTCGGGCAACGCGACCGCGCGCTCGGCGGCGACCTCGAGACGGTCGTGATGAAGGCGCTCGCCAAGGAGCCCGAGCGCCGCTACCGCACGGCCGCGCAGTTCGGCGCCGATCTTGTGCGGGTGCTCGCGGACGAGCCGATCGCCGCGCGCCCGCCCTCGACCTGGTACCAGGCCACGAAGTTCGCGCGGCGCAACCGCGCCTTCGTCACGGGGCTCGGCGCCGTGTTCGTCGCCCTCGCGATCGGCGTCGCGGTCAGCACGAAGCTCTACCTCGACGTGGAGGAACAGCGCGGCGCCGCGGTCCTGGCGAAGGACGACGCCGACGCCGCGCGCGCCGAAGCGGTCGAGCAGCGCGACGCGACCGAGGCCGCGCTACTCGACGCCCGAGCCGCGCGCGCCGAGGCGGAGACGGCGCTGCGCGACGCCGAAACGGCGCGCGCCGAGGCCGAGGCCGCGCGGGACGACGAACGCGCCGCACGCCTCATGGCCGAACGCTCGTCCGAGCTGCGCAAGAAGACGATCGACGAGTTCGTCTCCGTGATCGCGGCGCCGACGCCGTGGACGGAGGGCACCGACGTGCTGCTCGTCGACGCGCTCGACACCGCCGCCAATCGTGCGCGCGCGACCTTCCCCGACGACCCGGCGCTGCGCAGCGAGTTCCTCTCGGCGTTCATCGAGACCTTCAACGGCCTGGGCGACTGGGAGCGCGCGTACGAGTTCGCGGTCGAGGCGCACGCGCTCGCGGTCGAGGGCAACGGGCACCCGATCTCGATCGCGCGCCTCGAGGTCGAGCTCGGTACCCTCGAGAGCCTCCTCGGCGACGCGAGCGGCCTGGACCGCGCGCTCGCGGGCCTCGCGCGCCTCGACGAGCTCGCCGCACCCGACGTGACCGTCCTGCGCGCGATCAACGAGATCGTCGAGGAGCTGCAGAAACGCGGCAGCCTGCGCGAGTCGCTCGAGCTGTGCGAGCGGGCGCTCGAGCTCGCGGCGCGCGTCGAGGACGAGTACCCCAGCTCCGCCTTCAGCGCGCACAAAGCCTACGGAGACGTGCTCATGCGCTTCGGCGAGTTCGACCGCGCGCTCGAGGTCCTCGAACACGCGCTCGAGCTCGCGCGGGAGGCCGACCTGCCGATGCAGGAGGTCCTGACGCGGAACTCGATCGGCGCCGTCAAGTTCCAGACCGGGCGCTACGAGGAGGCGCACGCCGACATGCTCGCGGTGCTCGAGGGGACGCGCGCGACGGGTGGTACCGAGCACCGCTTCTACCTGACCCAGCTCGGCAACCTCGCCACGGTCGAGTCGCAGCTCGCGATGTACGACGCCGCGATCGAGCGCCTCGAGGAGGTGATCGAGGTCGCCGAGCGCATCGAGGGTCGGCCGAGTCGCACCGCGGCGCTGTACCTGTCCAACCTCACCGAGTCCTATCGGCGCCGCGGCGACCACGACGCCGCGGTCGCGACCGGGCTGCGCGCCGTCGACGAACTCGCCGCGGCGTACGGGCGCGAGACGCTCGAGACCACGAACGGCGAGGTCCTCGCGGCCAAGGCCCTGATCGACGTGGGTCGCGCGGACGAGGCGCTTCCGCTGCTCGAGCACGCGATCGCCTGGAAGACCCGCGAGCTGGCCGAAGGGCACCCCAGCCTCGCCGACGACAACCTGTGGCTCGCGCAGGGCGCGCTGCTCGCCGAGCGCTTCGAGCTGGCGCGCGACGCCGCGCACGCAGCGCGCACGCGCGGGCGCGCCGTCCCGCGACCGATCGGAGGCCTGCTCGCGATGGCGGACCAGACCCACGCGATCGCCACCGCGCTCGCCGGCGACGCCGAGGCGGCTCGCGAGCTCGCGGAAGCGGCCGTCGCGTTCACCGCCGAGGCCACGAGCCCGACCTCGTGGGTCCAGAACCGCGCGCGCGCGATCCGGATCCTGGTCGACGCGCTCGCCGCGGGCGACGCTTCGCTGCTCGACGGCGTCGAGGTCGAGCTCGACGCCGTGCGCGCCGTCGAAGGGGCCCAGGCCGAGGTCCGACTCGCGCGACTCGAAGCGCTGGTCGACGCCGTGCGCGACGCCCTCGCGAATTCGTGACGGTCGCCGGGGGTGGACGACGCTCTTGGGGGTGAGGCGCGAGCGCGCGCCGCGTGCACCCCACCCCAAGAGCGACCCTTCCCATGCGACTCTCCACCCTCCTCGGCGCGACCGCTCTCGTCTGCGCGCCCCTCGTCGACCGGGCCGACGCACAGTCCACGATCCACGTCCCCTCCCAGGCGCCGTCGATCCAGGCGGCCATCGACCAGGCCGCGTCCGGCGACACGGTGCTCGTCGCGCCCGGCGTCTACGCGATGAACGCCGTCAGCCTGCGCGGCAAGGTGCTGCACCTCGTCTCCGAAGAGGGCGCCGACACGACGATCCTGAGCGGCAGCGGGAGCAAGCGCGTGTTCGTCATCGACGAGTTCGAAGGCATCTCGACGATCATCGAGGGCTTCACGATCCTCGACGGTCAGGCGCCGACCGGCGGCGGCACCGTGGGCGACGGCGGCGGCGGCCTGTTGATCGTCAACTCCTCCCCCACCTTCCGCGACTGCACGATCCGCTCGTGCTCGGCCGACAACGGCTCGTTCGGCGGACACCGCGGCGGACACGGCGGCGGCGCGTACGTCTCGAACGGCTCGCCGCGCTTCGAGCGCTGCAGCTTCGAGTTCAACACCGCGGGCAGCGGCGGCCAGGGCGGCCAAGGCTCGACCGGGGCCGACGGCGACTTCTTCTCGCACCACGCCGACAACGGCGGCACGGGCAAGGAAGGCGGTGACGGCGGCCACGGCGCCGCGGCGTACGTCACCGGTTCGAACGCCTTCCCGGTGTTCGCCAACTGCCTGTTCGAGGGCAACCGCGCCGGCACCGGCGGCAAGGGCGGGACCGGCGGTACCGGTGGCGACGGCTACACCTTCTCGCTCGCGGCCGGTGACGGCGGAGACGGCGGCACGGGCGGCAAGGGCGGCGACGGCGGACGCGGCACGGTCCACGTGGCCGGCGGCGCGTCGGCGCGCTTCACGAGCTGCACCTTCTTCGAGAACCTGGTCGCGGTGCGCGGCGCGCGTGGCTCGGGTGGTTCGCCGGGATCCGGCGAGCCCAGCGGCAGCGGCGGGAGCCTCGGCGCCTACGGCAGCTACTCGACCGAGGCCGGCATCTACGCCGCGAGCGGTCCGGTCGAGATCTACAACACGGTCCTGTGGGACCACACCTCCTACTCGCTCGGCGGGCCCACCGTCGGCCTCGTCGAGGTGAGCGGCGTCTACACCGCGCTCAACTCCGCGGCGCGCACGACGATCAGCGGCGCCAACTGCTTCACGCTGCCGAGTTCGATGCTGGACGCAAGCCTGCACCCGATCGACGGCGGCCTGCTCGTCGACGCGGGCAACGAAACGCTGCTACCGAACTGGACGAGCGGCGACCACGACGGACACCTGCGCGTGTTCGACCGACCGGGCGTCGCGGGCTTCTCCGGCCTCGACATCGGCGCGCGCGAGAACACCGCCGCGGAGTGGATGGCGCTGGGCTGCGGCACGAACGAACCCGGCAGCCTGACCGTCCTCTCCGGCGCGCCGACGATCGGAACGGGATTCAGCTTGGGCGTCGACGACCCGACCGGCTTCGTCACCAACGGCTCGATCGCGATCCTCGCGGTGAGCGCGCTGGCCGCGCCCGGCCCGTGCGGCACGATCGTCCCCGGCCTCGGGATGGATCCGAGCCAGAGCGGCGCGCTGCTCGTCGACCAGGGCGCGCTGATCGACCTCTTCGTCGCCGGCGGCTGGGCCGGCCCGGGCAGCCCGGTCGCGTTCGACCTCGGCCTGCCGAACTCCCCCGGCCTGGTGGGCCTGTCGATCTTCGTGCAGGGCGCGATGCTCGACGCGACCACCTTCCGCATCGCCACCGGCGAAGGCCTCGAGGGCGTGATCGGGCAGTGAGCCCGGCGCCGCGGCGCGTACTCGGCGTCGGCGCGAGAGGCGCGCCGGCGCCACGAGCGAGGGCCTGGGGCACGCGCCCCAGGCCCTCTTTCCCATCTATCACGTTCCGGTGATCACGGTCGGCCGTCCGCCGCCCCGGTGGGGCGAGCGTCCGACGGCCGCTGTGATCGTCGGATCACGCCGCCGAACCGCGCCGGCGCTTGTCGCGGATGCGCTCGAGGCGCTCCCCCACGACGCGCCGCACGCGGTCGGCCGCGCGACCCACGGCCACGAAGGGATCCGGGGCCAGTTCGTCCACGACGACGAGCTCGCCGTGATCGAGCCCGACGCGCACCTGACACTGGGCGTCCACGCCCCCGCGCGGCCCGTTCGGGTCGTCGAACTGCACGGCCACGTGGCGGATGCGACCGGTGAAGCGACCGAGGGCGAAGCGGAGGCGGCGCATGGTGTGGCGACCGAGGTCGCTCGAGACGTGCGGGCCGCGCGAGTGCAGGTGGATGCGCATGGGTGGGTGGTCGAAGCCGAGGTATCGGGTGCGAGGCGGGTGCCCGGGCCACGGCGGCCCTGGGATCGACGCTCCCATTCTCGGCCGGGCGCCTGGGACCGACAGACCGGCTCCGCTGACTGGAAGCGTCAGCTGTGTTGACCCATGGAGCGGCGTGGAGCACCTCGACTACCACGACCTGCGGGCCTTCTGGGCGGTCGTCCGGGAGGGCTCGATGTCCGCCGCGGCCGCGATCCTGCACGTGGGGCGGCCCGCGGTGTCGATGCGGGTGCGCGCGCTCGAGACGGCCCTGGGCGCGGAGCTGTTCGTGCGGCGCGGGCGCTCGCTCGAGCTCACCGACGAGGGCGAGCTCGTCTTCGGCTACGCGGACGACATCTTCCGCCTCGGGCGCGAGCTCGGTCGGTCCCTCGCGGACGAGGGCGGGCGGCGCTGGCGGCGACTGCGCGTCGGCGTCGTCCAGTCCGTCCCGAAGCTGACGGCGTTCGAACTCTTGGCAGCGGTGTGCACGGACGACGCGGTCGAGCTCGAGTGTCGCCAGGGGACGAGCGACGCGCTGTTGACCGACCTCGCCGGGCACCGCGTCGACGCGGTGCTGACCGACGCTCCCCCGAGCGACCCGGACCACCTCGCCGCGCGGCACCACCCGCTCGTCGAGAGCGAGGTCGGGCTCTTCGCGACCGCCCGGCTCGCCCGTGACCTGCGCGCGGACTTCCCGCGTTCGCTCGACGGCGCGCCGCTGCTCGCGCCGTCACCGGGCCAGACGCTGCGACGCCTGCTCGACGGCTACCTGGAGCGCCTCGGCCTCGCGCCGCGGATCGTCGGCGCGTTCGACGACGGCGCGCTGCTCAAGTTTTTCGGGCGCGTGGGACGCGGCGCGTTCTGCGCCCCGCTCACGAACGCGCCGTCGATCGCGGCGCAGTACGACTGCGAACTCGTCGGACGCCTCGACGGCGTGATCGAACGCATCTACGCGGTCACCGGCGAGCGGCGCCTACAGCACCCCGCCGTCGAGCGCCTCGTGACGAGCGGTGGCGCGGTACCGCGCGCGGCCGACGGGTCGGCCACTCGGTCGCCCGATCAGTCGGCCGGCTCGACCTCGCCGTCGTAGTCGAACGCCAGCTCCTCGCCGGCGGCGATGTTCCGCAGCGCGTAGACCTCTTCGCCGAAGAAGACGAGGTTCGGTTCGTCGTCGTGGTTCGTGAAGCGGAACTCGTTGAGCGGCTCGAGGCCCCAGACCTCGCCGTCCTCCTCCTCGATCCAGACCACGTGGTCGTTGTTCTTCCGCGTGCGGCGCCCCTCGACGACCCCGACGAGCGCGCCCTTGCGGATGCGCGTGGCGGAGAAGAGGCCCAGGCCGTGCACCGCGCTGTCCTTCACGCACACGAGCGGGTTCTCGAAGGGCAACAGCTTCTTGCCCGTGATCTTCCCCGCCGCCGCGGAGGTGTAGGTCCCGTCGGGGCGCGGGCTCGGGCGCTTCGTCGACGACTTCTTCTTGGCGGACTTCCGGCGCGAGGCGGGCGTGGCGGTGGGAGCGGTCTTGGGCGGCATGGTCGGAGCGATGCGTCGGACGGTCGGGGGAACGGCGAGGTCGTCCCCGCTCGAGCAGCGGAACAGTCCAGCGGACGCGCGCGCGCGAGGAAAGCCCGCTAGCGGACTTTCGCGTCCGATTCCCAGGCTTCGACCAAGGTGGTGTTCGCGCCGTCGAGCTCGTACACACCCGTCGCGCGCGTCCCGGCGACCGCGTCGCGCACGAGTCCGGCGACCTCGTCCACGCGCACCAGTCGACCCGACGGGTTCGACGCCGCGAAGTGCTCGCGCGCCTCGTCGTGCGTGCGACCGGTGGCCGCGACGACGCGCTCGACCGACGCCGCGAGCATCGGCGAGTCCACGTAGTGCGGGCACACCGCGTACCAGCGCAGGCCGCGCGCGGCGGTCTCGAGCGCGGCGCTGCGGGCGTAGCCGAGCAGCGCGTGCTTCGACGCGCAGTACGCCGCCACGTACGGATAACCCACGAGCGCCGCGGAGGATGCGACGTTGACGACGGCGCCACCGCCGCGCGCGATCATCGCCGGTGCGAAGGCCTCGACGAGCCGGCGCGGCCCGTGGAAGTTGACGGCGAGGTGCGCCTCGTAGTCGGGACCCGGTCGCCCGGGCTTCGGCAGGAGCGGCGCCGCGTGCGCGATGCCGGCGTTGTTCACGAGCGCGTCGAGCGCGCCGCCCGCGATCGCTTCGACGCGCTCGGCGGCCGCGGCGATCGACGCGGGATCGGCCACGTCGAGCGCGATCGCCGTGGCGGCTCCGCCCGCTCCTGCGATCTCGCCGGCCACGCGCTCGAGGTCGTCCGTCGAGCGCGCCGCCACGATCGCGTGGTGCCCGGCCGCGGCGAGCGCGCGCGCGACCGCCTCGCCGATGCCGCGACTCGCGCCGGTGACGAGGACGAAGGAACGGGAGCGGTCGTGCGGGTCGGACATGGGTGGAGCGCTGGGATCAGCGATGTTCGGGGAAGCCGAGGCGGCCGAACGGAGTCTTCAGTGCCGGCGGCACGAGGTCCACACCGAAGGTCGCGCCGAGCAGGTGCAGCTCCACCCCCTCGAGCACGCCGACCGTCGCGCCGACGCCGAGGATCTCGGCGCGCACCCCGGTCCGCGCGTGGGCCGGCGCGATCCCCGTCGCGAAGTGGCCGAGCCAGTCCTTGCCGACCATGCGCGCGGGGAGGTCGAGGCCCACGCCGGCGCTGTCGAGCACCCAGGCCGCGTAGGTGTTGCTGTTCGGGCCGGGCCAGATGCGATAGGTCTCGATCCACGGGTAGGCGGTCGGACGCGCGAGCACCTCGATGATGCGTCGCGCCGCTGCGCCGGTCCACGCGCCGACGATGCGCTCGCGGTAGCGGTGGTCGAGGTAGCCGATCCCCGCCTGGTGGCGGATCGCGCCGTACTGACGAACGATCGTGCGCGAACGGGTTCGCGTGCCGCGCCCGCTGTCGACGATGCGCGTCGCGTGGTCGGTCTCGGTCCAGTCGCCCGGCTCGAACGCCCACACCTCCCACTGGTCCCAGCGACCGAGCCGCGCGTCGTACACGAGGAAGAAGGGGTGCACCGCGAAGCGCCGCGCGTAGAAGGACGGGTACACGCACAGCTGGACGAGGTCGGTCGACGGCGCGTGCGCGTGGTCGATGAACCCCTTGACCGGGAACGGCTCGGGTTCGACGAGCTCCCCGTCCACGCCGATCGTCCGCGGCGGGATCAACACGGGCTGGGCGCGCGGATCGGGGTCCGCCGGCGCGGCGCACGCCGTGAGCAGCGCGACGGCGAGTAGCGCGACAGCGAGCTTGGGGGCGAAGGAGAGGAGCGAGCGACCCATCGCGGGAGCCTAGCGCGTGCGCTCGCATCGAACTCGCGCCGCGTCGTCGCTCTCGCCCCGGCGACCGATCCCGACGCGACCAATCTCGACGCGACCAATCTCGATGCGACCCGTCTCGCTGCGACCAGCGTCGCTGCGACCGATGGCGCTGCGCCCGGCCTCGCCGCGCCCGGCGCCGTCGCGCGCAGCGGGTAGCATGCGACGCGTGAACGCCGCACCGGATCCGCGCGCATGAGCTCTGCGCGCCGCACGAAGCCCCACCCCCTCCCCGAGGCCCACTGGCCGT
>Ga0180430_10001309_pt1 | contig 24626 bp, 15 predicted proteins | sample SS_ome_9_FD_132999 | JGI IMG/M metagenome (GOLD analysis project Ga0180430, IMG submission 132999) | Hypersaline lake sediment archaeal communities from the Salton Sea, California, USA - SS_1_S_2 metaG | ecosystem: Environmental > Aquatic > Non-marine Saline and Alkaline > Hypersaline >... | reverse complement strand
TCTCGCGCTGGGCGTTGGCGCGGGCGCGCCGGGCCTGATGCGGCGCCCGCCGCGCGATCCCGGCGAGCCTATCCTCACCCGTCGGCTGTGGCTGGCAACCGGCCTGTGGGGGTTACTGATCGGCGCGGCAGCCAGCGCCGTCTTCTTCTTCGCGCTCGGTCCCATGGCCACAGGCGTCGACGAAGCCGTCACCATCGCGTTCCTGACCTTCGCCCTGGCGCGGCTCTGGCACGTGTTCAACATGCGCGACGCCGCAAGCCGCCCGCTCGCCAACACGGTCATCGGCAATGTCTGGGTGTGGGGCGCGATCGGCCTGTGTCTCGCGCTGCTCGCCCTGGCGGCGTTCGTGCCAGGCCTCGCACAGATCCTGGGCGTCGTTCACGTGCGTCCCGCAGGCTGGGCCCTGGTCGTTGCCGGCAGCCTGGTGCCGCTGGCGGTCGGCCAGGCGGCGCTCGCCATCGTCGCGGCCCGGCAACACGCCCACCGTTCCTGACGCGCGTTTCGGTCGGCCTCGCGCGCGTCGCTGTCGCGTCGCCGTGTGAACGCCCATCAGGCTGGGCATGGACGGGCCCCTAACAAGTTCGAGCCCGGCACGGGCAGCCGCCGTCCGCGGCTACGCGCGCCGTATCAGCGCGCCGGCGCCAGCGCCTCGACGCGCGCGCGCAGCGCGCTCGCGATGCGGGCATCGTCGCTCGCCCCGCTGCCTTCGGCAAGCAACGTGTCGCGCGTCGCCGGGGCACCGCAGGTGACCGTCACCCGCGCGCGGTGCGGCCAGTGACGCCCGGGCGGCAGCGCGCGCTGCGTACCCTCGATCCACATCGGCACGACCGCTACGTCGTGGTGCGCGAGGATGCGCCCGAGCCCGGGACGAAACGCCTGCAGCTCGCCGCTGCGCGAGATGCCGCCCTCGGGGAACCACACCAGGTTGCGGCCACGCCCGAGCACCGCGGCGCCTAGCGCGAGGCTCGACACCACGCGCCGCGCGGGATCGAGCGGCACGGCCTGCGCGAGACGACTGAGCGCACGCAGCACGGGGTTGACGAAGGCCGCGTCACTCGCCGCCGCGAAATGGGTCTGCTCGAGCAGTGCTTCCGGTAGCGCTGCGACCAGCGCCGGGGCGTCCAGATAGCTGCGATGGTTGGCGACGATGACGAACGGCGGCCGTGCCGGCAGCGCTTCGAGTCCGTTGCCGCGAACGCCGCCGAGGACGGCGAAGAACGCGCGGTCGAGCGCCAGCGCGGCGCGCGCGATGCGGCGCTGGCCGGGGCCCAGCGGCTCGAGCCAGGCGCGCTGGGCGTCGCTGAGCACGGCCTCGGGATCGGCGAACGGATCGATTGCGCTGCCCCCGCCGGCGGCGGCGATCTCGGTCAGCAGATCGCGCACCGTAACGGCCTCGCTGATCACGGCCTCGTCGAGCTCGATGCCTGCGCGGCTCTCGATGGCAAGGCCGAGATCGAGCCAGGCCAGCGAGTCGATGCCGAGATCGCCGACAAGATCGGATTCCGGACGCAGACCGCGATCGGTGAAGCGCTCCGCGAGCTCGTCCCAGGCGGCGCGCGCGGCCGGATCGTCGAGCAGCTCGCGGTCGGCGCTGGCCATATCGGCGAGGGCCAGCGGGGCGGTGTGACGCTCGGGTTCGGCTGCCGCGCCTTCGCTCAGCGCGGCATCGAAGCGTGCGGCGATCAGGTGGCGGCGCAGCTTGCCCAGCCGCGTACGCGGCAGGGCCTCGCGCGTGACCGCGACTTCGGTGACCGCGTGATGCGAGGGCAGGGTGCGGGCGCGTTCGCGCACCGCCTCGCGCACCTGGCCGTTCGCGTCCTTGGCGTCGCGCACGGCGGCGGCGGCCGGCACCGCGAGCATCACCAGGCGGCCGTCACGCTCGAGCACGGCGACCTCTTCGAGTAGCGGGTGGGTGGCATAGGCGTCCTCGATCGCGTCCGGCTGCAAGGTCTCACCCGATGCGGTCACGATGCGCGTCGAGCGGCGGCCATGGAGATGCAGGTAGCCGTCGTCGTCGAGCTCGCCGAGGTCGCCGGTGCGGAACCAGTCACCGGCGAAGGCTTCTGCGGTCTTCTCGGGGAGGTTGTGGTAGCCGGTGAACACGGCCGGCCCACGCACCAGGACCTCGCCGTCCTTGTCGCTGCGGATCTCCACCCCGGGCAACGCGCGCCCGGCGGTGTCGAAACGCGCTTGGCCGGGCGCATTCAGGGTCAGCAGCGGGGCGGTCTCGGTCAGGCCATAACCGGTCGCGACGTCGAAGCCGAGGGCTTCGAAGCGCCATGCCAGCATCGGATCGAGTGCGGCGCCGCCCGAGGCGAGCAGGCGCAGGCGGCCACCCAGGCGCCGGCGCAGCGGCACCAGCAGGCGGCGCGGCATCCGCCAGCCGAGATGCCGGCGCAGTGCGGTCAGCGCGGACAGTGACCCCCGCGCGAGCGTGCGCAGCAGCAGCCCGTGCGCGGTCAGCCGGCGCTCGAGGCCGTCGCTCAAAGCGGCGTACAAGCGCGGCACGCCGATCACGACGCTGACCCGCGCCTCGAGCAGCGCGCGGCGCACCTGCGGACCGGTCAGCGCGAACGGCAGTACGATCGGCACGCCCAGCGCGAGTGGCGCCAGCGCGCCGACTACCAGCGGGTAGACGTGGTGCAGCGGCAACGGCAGCAGCACGCGATCGTCGGCCTGCACCAGCGCCGCTTCGCGGATGCGCGCGATCTGCCAGCACAAGCGGTGGTGACTCAGCGGCACCCCCTTGGGCGGCCCGGTCGTGCCGGAGGTGTAGAACAGCACCGCCGCATCCTCCGCGCGCGGCATCGTCGCTTGCGCGCCCGCAGCGTCGGGCAAGGCATCGGCGAGCAGCGCAACGGGCGGCGTCGCCGCGAGCGCGAGCGCGGCGATGCGCTCGCGGCCATCAGGCGTGGTCCAGATCAACGCCGGCGCGGCATCGGTGATCACGTGCGCCAGGGTGTCGCCGTCGAGTTGCGCATCGATCGGCACCAGTGTCGCACCGTGCTCTAGCACGCCGAGCGCGGCGGCGAGCCACGTTGCATCGGCCGGTGCGAACAGCGCGACGCGCTCACCCCGTGCGACGCCCTGTACCGCCAGCGCTGCCCGCCGTCGCCGCGCGTCGCCGGCCAGCGTCGCGGCCGCGACCTCGTGTAGCGCATCGCGATCGAGCACGGCCAGCGCCGGCGCGGCGCCGCGGGCGTCGAGCCGTCCGACGATGGCAGCGAGCGTGTCCGGTGCCGAGGCGTCGATTTCCGTCATTCGTCTAGAACCGGTCTCACAATTATTCGTGGATGCGTTGGCGCCCAAAAAGCTCGGCCCCAAGAAGATCATTCGTGGAGGCGCGGTGCGCAGGGAGTAGTGGTTCTATTTCCAAGTACCGTAACGCCGGAGACGGGCCCCAAGAAAATATTGGTGGGGGGCCCAACCCGAAGGGCCGACGGCTGCCAAGTCTATTATTCCTGGGGCGCATTTCTGCGTTACTCGTCGCTCACACGCTGAGCATGTTATCCGCTCCTCGCGCCTTGAACTGCGCGCCATGGAGAATCGACTTGGCAGCCGTCGGCGCAACCACGAATAATTGTGATACCGGTTCCAGTTCAACATATTCCGCGGCCGCCCGCATGGTGCGCGGGGTGGCGGGAAACGGGGACGGGTCGAATTGCACGGCGCTGGCAGCTCCACCCCGCAGAGGAGCCGGCGCCATATCACCGTTGCCGTACCGCAGGTGGCTGTCCCCATCGCCACACCGCAGAAGCCGCAAGCAGCGTCATCGCGCCGCGGAGCAGGCCCGGGCGCAAGCTGCCGGGCCAGGAGTTGGTCAGAGCTTCCCGACCTGCAGCCGGGCAGCCGCCCGCTCAGCCGACGTCGAAGCGGTAAGCGTCGCCGTCGCGCACCAGGCGGCCGGCGGTCGGGGTCGCGAAGTGGGTACCGATTACGAGCACCGGGGTATCGGCGTAGCGCGCATAAAAGCTGCGCCGCGTGGCGGTCGACCGGATTTTGTCGTAGTCGGCGTTGGCGGCCCACTCCGGATGCACCATCTGGCACGGGTGATGAGTCATGTCGCCCGTGATCACCGCCTCGTCGCCCTGCGAACTGATACGCACGCTGACGTGACCGGGTGTGTGGCCCGGCGTTGGTTCGAGCCATACCTCGCTGGTCAGGCGGTGGTCCGAATCGACCAGCCGGGCCAGGCCGGCATCGACGATCGGACGCACCGAGTCCTCGACGACGGGACCGAACGCTTCCTGCTCGTGTTCGCTCCAGTAGGCCCACTCGTCGCGTGCGAAGAGGTACTCCGCGTTGGGGAAAGTAGGCACCCAGCGGCCGTCGACGAGCATCGTGTTCCAGCCCACGTGGTCGACGTGCAGATGGGTGCAGAGCACCGCGTCCACCTGCTCGCGGGGAAAGCCGGCCCCGGCGATGTCGTCGAGGAATGGCCCGTTGCGCATGCCCCAGCCATCGACGAGACGCTGCTTGTCGTTACCGAGGCAGGTATCGACGATGATGCGACGGCCTTCCGATTCGATCAGCAGCGCGTGGATGCTGAACAGCATGTAGCCGTCGTCGGTCAGGAAGTGCGGCTTGAGCCAGTCGATGGCAAGGAGATCCGCTTTGGTGACGCCGTTGAACATGAAGCGAACCGACGTCGGCGCTTCGTGCTCGACGATGCGCGTGATGTTGACGTTACCGATCTGCCATTTGAGCCGCATGTATCCGTTCCCCGAGCGCGTGCGAACAGTTTACTCGAATCGATGCACGCTTTCGCTTGCCGCCTCCCGCTCTCGCGCAATGTTCGCCGAACGCCTCGCGAGGATCATTCAGTACCGGCGAGTCGTGGCTTCACGACGTTCTCCGCACCAGGACGCGATGCGCAAGGCCTGGCTTGGGTAGTTGCGCCTCTTGTTCTCTTCACTTCGCCGCCTTGTCGGCTGTGGGGGCACTTGATTCAGGGTAAGGAATCGCAATTCTGGCGACGCTCGTTGACGGCACTAGCTACGCGCGCCGACACTGGCTTGGCGCTCATGATCCTGGGGAGGTCTGTGATGTCAGGAGCCGAGTCTTACGGCGGCGTGGTCAAGGATCCGCTCGATTTGCGCGATCTCGTCTACGAGAGCAGCTTGTTCGAGCTGCCGTTTGCCGTCGACAACCGCCCGCGCGTGCCGGTGATACTCGACCAGGGAGAGGAGGGTGCCTGTACCGGCTTCGGCCTTGCGGCGGTGGTCAACTACCTGTTGCACAACCGCAAGGATCGGCACCCACCGAAGACGGGCCCCGTCAGGCGCCCCGAGGAGGGCGCCAGCCCGCGCATGCTCTACGAGATGGCCAGGCGTTACGACGAATGGGACGGTGAGAATTACGAAGGCTCCTCGATCCGCGGCGCCATGAAGGGCTGGTCGCGACATGGCGTTTGCACCTGGCAGGACTGGCCGTACATCGCTAGCGAAGCCGGCCGCCTCACGCCGCAGCGCCAACATGCCGCGCTCGAGCGCCCACTCGGCGCCTACTATCGCGTGCGCCACCTGCATCTCAACCAGATGCAGGCAGCGCTTGCCGAGACGGGCATTCTTTATGCCAGCGCCCAGGTCCACGAGGGCTGGCAGGCGGTGGGCGAGGACGGTGTCATTCGCTACAGCAACTCGCTCATCGGCGGACATGCATTCGCCATCGTCGGCTACGACCGCAGCGGCTTCTGGATCCAGAACTCGTGGGGGCCCGGGTGGGGTAACGGTGGTTTCTGCTACCTCGGTTACGATGACTGGCTGGAGAACGCTTACGACTGCTGGGTGGCGCGGCTTGGCGTGCCCACGCTGACCCTGGCCAACGAGCAATCCCTGGTACGCGGGCGTGCCGCCGAGTTCGGCTTCGTACCCGACGAGGCGGTAGTGCTCGAGACCATCCGCCCCCATTTCGTCAACCTCGGCAATGACGGCTACTTCTCGCAGTCGGGCGTCTACTCGACCGAGGCCGCCGATGTCGACGACATCGTACTGGCCAATTTCCGGGATGAGAGCCGCGCCTGGCACGGGCCGAAGCGCCTGCTCGTCTACTGCCATGGTGGCCTCAATTCGGAGAAGGCATCCGCGGCGCGTATCGCATCCATGCAGCCCTACTTCCTCGACAACCAGATCTACCCCTTGCATTTCATGTGGGAGACCGGCTTCTTCGAGTCGGTCCGCGGCATCGTCGAAGACGTCTTCCGCCACCGCCGTTTCGAAGGCTGGGTCGCGGACATGAAAGATCGCTTCCTCGATCTCCTCGACGAGGGCATCGAACTCGCCGCCCGCCCGCTCGGCCGCCCGGTCTGGGCGCAGATGCAGGACAACGCCGCGCGCGCCTCGGCCGCGTTGGGCGGCGCCCGCTTCACCGCCGAGCGCATCGCCGGCTGCTTCGCTGGACTGGACGACGTCGAGCTGCACCTGGTCGGCCACAGCGCGGGCAGCATTTTCCTTGCCCATCTGCTCGCGGTGGTGGACGAGCTCGACCTGCCGGTGAAATCACTCACCCTCCTGGCTCCCGCCTGCAGCCTCGACCTGTTCGAGAGCGGCATCGCCCCGCACATCGGCCGGCGCATCGAGCGCTACGTGCAGTTCAACCTGAACGATGAAGTCGAGCGCGACGACCGCGTTGGTCCCGTCTATCACAAGAGCCTGCTCTACCTGGTTTCAGAGAGCTTCGAGCCCCGCCACCGCGCGCCGCTGCTCGGCATGGAGGCCTTCGTGCGGCCGCCGAAGAAAGTACTCAAAAGGATGCCGGCGGCGGACCAGAAGCAGGTCGCACGGGTCAAACGCAGCATCGGCGCACCACGCGAGGAGAACGGCAAGACGGTCATTCGTGCACAAGACGTACCGAAGGGCCTCAAGCTCGAATCGACCAGTACCAGCCATGGCGGTTTCGATAACGACGAGCCGACGCTGAACTCGCTGCTGCGTATCGTCACGGGCAAGAACAAGCTGCAGCGGGAGTTTTGATGGGTGCCGGCATCCTGGCGGCATGATTCCCGGTTGTGTAGCGAAGATGGCGGCCGAGCAAGGCTGGGTGATGGTAACGCAGCCGCGCCCGGCGCCGCGTCCGGCAAATGATCGGTTCGAAACCACGCGTGCCTTTCTCGGCGGGCGCCGCTCCGGCCTGCAGCACGCATACGCCTGTCAGGTATCGATTGGATGAGGGAACAGCGTTCGTTCCTTAGCAACGCGGTGCGGCATCCGATTGCCCGTGCCGGTACCAGTCGACGAAGCTTGCGTCATGACGCCCACACACTCGCGCTTGGAACCAGCCAGTCCCTCCGAGCCTGTGCGGTGCCCTGCGGCCTTGACGGGACGCCCTCACACACGGGGTTCGACGCGCACGCCGTCGCTCACGCGATCGCTCGGCGACAGGATCACCTGCTCGCCACGTGCCAGCCCGTCGCGCACTTCGGCATCGAAACCGTTGCGACGGCCCAGTTGCACCTGGCGTAAGCGCGCCCGCCCGCCGTCGATGACGAACACGGCCCACGCGTCACCATGACGAAAGAGCGCCGTCAGCGGCACCACCAGTACATCCCGACCTTCCCATAACACGACGCGCGTTTCGACCTGGTAACCATGTCCGAGCCGTTGCCATTGCGCCGCCGGGCTCGTGATATCGATGATCACGTTGGTGCGCTGCTCCTCGATACCGAGCGCGGAGATCTTGGTGAATCCGGAAGGCTCCACGCGCCGCACCCGGCCCGCCAGGGCGGCGCCGCCACCCCACTGGTCGATAATCACGCGTTGACCAGGCTCGATCTGCACGGCGTCGACTGACAGGAAGTCGACCACGATCTCCAGATCTGACGGGTCACCGATCTCCATCAGCGCGGTACCGGCCACGACCACGCCTTCGCTCTCGTGCACGAGGCGCAGGACACGGCCATCGACCGGTGCGGTCAGCGGCACGCACTCGCACGTCCCGCGTGCCGCGCGGCTCTCGCGCGGCGACAGCAGCTGGGCCTCGGCGCGCGCGAGCTCGAAGTCGCGCACCTGTTGGCGCGCACGTGCGGTGGCGAGCGCCGCCCGCGTGGTCCTGGCGCGACGCTCCACGTCATCCAGGGCCTGCTGCGAGATCGTCGCGCCGGCAACGAGCTTGCGTGCCCGCTCGAGCTCCGTTTGCGCGAACTCGTACTCGGCCCGTGCCTGTTCGAGCTCCGCCGCGGCGAGTGCGCGGTTGGCCTGCGCGACATTGAGATCGGCTTCGGCCTGGGTTTCCGAGCGCAGATCGAGAAATGCCGGATCGATGGGTTCGATCTCCGCGACGACGGTAGCACCGGCGACGACCGCGTCACCGACCTCCGCCTCGATACGCTTGACCCAGCCGGTCACCGGCGCGGAGATGACGAACACGTCGCGAATGCGGGTTTCGCCTTCTTCGTCGACCGTTACCACGAGCTCGCCACGTTCGACGATGACCTCGTCCACGGCCACCGCTTGCGGCCGGAACGCGTAGATGAGCGCGCCGACCAGTGACGCAGCAATCGTACCCCACAGGAGTCCGCGGCGTTGTGTTGCCGTCATTTCACCCTCACTCACGCGACTTGAGCGCCGACACGAGGTCGAGACGCTCCACACGCCGACCGACCAGGGCTGCCGACACGGCGGCGGCTACGAGCGCGATTACCACCGCGATGCCGTAGGTCGAATCATCGACCACCAGTGGCACCCGATAGAGTTCGGTCTCGAACCCGGCGGTCATTACCCAGGCCAGTCCGCGCCCCATCAGGCAGCCGAGCGGCAGCGCGGCGACGATCAGCAGCGCGACCTCGCCGAGCAGGATATAGGCGATCTCGCCACGACTGAAACCGAGCACGCGCAGCGTCGCTAGCTCGTGCGCGCGCTCCGAGAGCGCTACGCGCGCGCTGTTATAGACCACTCCGAAACCGAGCGCGACGGCGAAACCCGTGAAGAAGGCCACGTAGACCAGCAGCGTGTCACCCAGCGTTTCATGGAAGGTTGCGACCGCGGCCCGGCGCTTCATGATGGCGGAGACCTCGGGCGATCCTTTCAGATGCGCGAACAGCTCGGCTTCGCGCAGCGGATCGACCAGCAGATTGACGTACTCGAGGCTGGACCGTTCCAGCAACAGCTTATCGAGCGCCCGCCGGTCCATGTACGCCGACATTCCGATCAGCGTTTCGAACAAGCGCACGACGCGTACCTGCCGCGCGGGACGACGGCCTTCGCGCAGCTCGAGCCAGACGCGATCTCCGACCCCGACACCGAGCTTGTCGGCGAGTACGCGCGACAGGACGAGGCCTTCGGGCGGCACGGTGACCGTATGACCGGAGGCGTCGAACAGCCGATGCAGCCTGGCTTCCGCCTGCACGCCCTCGACCGCGCCGCGATGACGCCGATTGCCGACACGAAAATCGGCGCTGACGATGCGCAACGGCTCCGCGGCCAGCACACCAGGCATGCGCTGGAACTCGTACAGCGCCGCACTCGACTGCGCCTCGACGAGCCCGACCATCACATCCTGATGCTGTGACTTGAAGAAGAAATCCTCCTCGATGGCTTCGATCGAGTCGACCCACTGATTCGCCATGACGAGGACGCCGACGGACAACCCCACACCTACGCTGGTCAGCGCCGAACGCAACGGCCAGCGCTCGATCTGGCGCAGAATAATGCGCGTCGGATGATCGAGGTGGTGCGCCAATCGCGTGCCGCTCAAACCACGGCGCCGGTAGGCCGGTGGCGCCGGCGGCTGCATGGCGACGGCTGGCGGCAAGCGGGCTGCGCGACGCACCGAGAGCGCGGTTCCAGTCAGCGCCACAGCCAGGCTGATCAACGCCGCCAGTGCGTAGACGTCGGCGGTCGGCCGGAAGTAGAGAAACGGGAAGCGATAGAACTCTGAATAGGTCTCCGTATTGATGCGACCCAACCAGGTACCGATGATCGCACCCAGGACGATGCCCACCGCGGTCATCGCCATCACCATTTGTACATAATGCCAGGCCACCTGCCGGTTGGTGTAGCCAAAGGCCTTCATCAGCCCGATCTCCGCGCGCTCGGTGGCAACGATGCGGGCCAGCACCATGTTGGTGAGGAACCCGGCAACGAGGAGAAAGATCGCCGGTAGAAGCGTGGAAACGGTCTTCAGCTGATCGAGCTCGTTCATCAGGAACCAGTTCGAGATCTGGTCGGCGCGCGCGATGGCGGGGATGCCGCCGTAGCGCTCGAGGATGGCATCGACCCGTGCCAGTACCGGCGCCGGGTCGACGCCACGCAACAGGGTGAGTGACACGTCATTGAAAGCACCGTCGAGATCGTACGCCGCGGCAAGCGCGCGCCGCCCCATCCACCCGATGCCGAAGCGCTGATCGTCGGGCATCAAGGAGCCGGGTCCGATGGCGTAGACGAACTCGGGTGACAGTGCGATGCCGACGATTTCGAGGCTGCGGCGGTGGCCGTTCATGATCGCCTCGAAGCGATCGCCAAGATCGAGGTCATGGGCGAGTGCGAACGGCTCGCTGAGTACGATCTCGTCAGGACGGCCGGGCGCGACCGAGCGTCCGGCGCGCATCGCGAGTCGATTGAGGCGCGCCTCGCCGGTCTCGGGAACCGAGATCAGACGCCCCATGACCGGCTCGGGAAAGCCTTGCAGGTCGATCGTCGCCAGGCGCGAGATGCGGGTCTCCACTGCCTGCACGCCGGGTATCGCCGCGATCTCGCGCGCGAGACGCTCGGGCGCACGCTTGGTGCTGGCGAACACGTGGGCGAAACGGTACCGCTCATAATAGGCTTCCGCGGTTGCCTGCAGCGATTCCAGCGCAGTCAGCGACATCACCAGCACGCCGACGCCGGATGCCACCACCAGGGCTACCGCGATGACCTGTCCCTTGAGTCGCCACAGGTCGCGCAACAGCTTACGGTTGAGCGCGCTGACCATCGCGTCTACCAGCTGAGCTCGGCAGCGCGACAGCGTTGGTCGTTGCGGGTGATCTCGCTGATGCGGCCGTCGGCAAGGCGGATCACGCGGTCCGCCATGCCGCCGATGGTGACATTGTGGGTGATTACCACCGTGGTCGTGCCGAGTTCGCGATTGACCTCTTCCAGTGCCTCGAGCACGAGAACACCGGTCGCGCTGTCCAGCGCCCCGGTCGGCTCGTCACACAACAGCACGTCCGGCCGCTTGGCGATTGCGCGGGCAATGGCCACGCGCTGCTGCTCGCCGCCTGACAGTTCCGCGGGGAAATGGTCGAGACGCTGGCCGAGGCCCACGACCTCGAGCGCCGCCTCGGGCGCCATCGGGTCGTGTGCAATCTCGGTAACGAGGGTAACATTCTCGCGCGCGGTCAGGCTGGGCACGAGATTGTAGAACTGGAACACGAAACCGACGTGATCGCGGCGGAACCGTGTCAACGCTGCCTCGTCGCGCGCGGTGATTTCGATGTTGTCGAAAAAGACGCGACCGCTGCTCGGCACGTCGAGTCCACCTAGGATGTTGAGCAGCGTCGACTTGCCGCTGCCGGACGGTCCGAGCAGCACGACGAACTCGCCGCGGTAGAGTTCGATGTCGACGTCGCGCAATGCGTGCACGGCGATGTCGCCCGTGCGATAGACCTTGCTCAAGCCCGCTCCGCGCAGGGCGACCGCTGAGGCAGGCGGCACCGCGGTGGTCGCCGTCGTCATGATTCGGGGCACCCGTGCTCCATGCGTATGCCGTCCAGCCTAGGGGACGACCCGCGCGAAACGCATGATCGAGATCACATTCGACCTCGTGGCCCAGCCCGTACGGTCCGCCACGTGACGGAGCGGCGGCGGATCGCGGTTTGGCGGTACCCGCGCGCGCGATGTTTACCTCGTCTTGCCCTCCAGTCAGTGCCCGTTGTTGCGCCGTCGACGCGCGCGCCTGGCAGCGGGGTAGAGCCGCAGCCCCAGTCCTGCCAGGCACGCGACAAGTGCGATCACGGCAACGCTGACCGCGCCATTCTGCAGTGGCCTGCCCAGTGGGAAGAGGAAGTTCCACTTGTGCAAGAAGCTGAAACTGTAACGCTCGGGCAGGTCTCCGTGTGCGAGTACGTCGGCGAGTACGCCGCTACGCGTGTCGACAAACAGGCTCGTTTCGAGCGGCGCGCCGTAGTCGATTCTCCACACCGGCAGGCGTTTGTTGCGGAAGTCGTAAGCGCGGCCGAAGCGCGTGACGAATGCCATGTCGGTCATGGCATCCCGCGGCAGGCCGCTGAAGCGTTCACCGAGTTGGAGGGCGAACTCGCGATCGCCGGCAGGCCACGGCACGCCACTGGCGGCATCCACATAGAGCGCGGGACCGGTACGCGGTACGCCGTCGAAACGGGCGTTGCGGATGGCATCCGTGTCGCGTGGCTCGGCCGAGTCAGGCGCGAGTTCGAGCCGGTAGTAGAGCCTGCGCGCGGCGTCCTGGACGAGCGAAAGACCTCTGATATCGAGGCCGCGCGTGAGGTCGGTCCACTGCGCACGCAGCGGGTAGGCGATGTCATCGGTAGCGAGCGGCGGCGACAGGCGCTGGCCAGCCGGCACCGGCGCAGTCGTCGCCTGGACGAGGTGATAGAGGCCGCTCAGTCCGAAACCGAGCGCCGGCAGAACCAGGATCCAGGCTGCGGAACGGTGCCAGCGGCGCGCTCCCGTCGCATGGCTGATGCGCCGCATCTTCCACAGCATCAACGTGCCGCTCAGCGCCATCCCGAGCATGGCCAGCAAAAGCACGGCGATGCCGGCGACGCGTAGCCACTCGGCGGCGGGTGGTATCCAGCTCCAGGTATGTACGAGCTGAAACAGCGTCTGCACACGTTGCTTGAAGCGGTTGTCGACGGCGGCGAGCGCGCCGGTCTCGGTGTGCACGTAAGCGATCAGGGCATCGGGCGTGGCGAAACTGACGCGATAGACTGGTAGCAGGCGGTTGATCGGTGGGTAACTGGCGCTGAATTCGTGTATCGCGGTGACCGTCTCCACCGCGACGGCATCCTCCGGCAGGGCGAGGTAGTGTCGTGCGAGAAACTCGGCCTGGCGCGGATCGTGGCCAGCCTGCTCGGCGCCGGTGTCGAGCGCGAAATAGCGGCGCGGCGCGTGCGCCGTAGTGGTGACCTGCAGCAAAGCACCGGCCGGTCCGGCAACCAGGCGTACGGCCCGGGCCTGCGTGATGCCGGCGGCTTCGAGGATGGCATGGATCTCCGGTCCCCCGGCCACGGTGAGCGGCGCCTGCGGCGGGTAGAACACGCGTTGCTGCGGGCCGAAGGTGGTCATCAGCGGATGCAGCAACCCGGACAATCCCCACAGGACCAGCGCGGTGGCGCCAAGCAGCGCGAGCTGGCGGTGCCAGCGCAGCGCGCGCAGGCGCCACGGTACGCGGCGAGCCATCGTGCCGGGCGTGCGCGACGCCGCGGGAGAGGAGAGATCGGAGGCGTCGGGAGCGCTGCTCATGCTTTCATCCTGCGTTGGGATCAGAACGTCATCGAAATCCCGGCGAAGGCGCCGATGCCCTGGCCCGGCGTGAACACGCGACCATTCTCGAGCCGCTGGTTCGCATTGGTGGTGAAGTTGGCGATGTAGTGCTTGTCGAACACGTTCTCCACCGAGCCGAAGAGCTTCACCGTATCGTTGACTTGCCATCCCGCCGTGATGCCGAGCAGCTCGTAGCCCGGCGTGTCGGTGGTATTGGCGAAATCGACCCACGGGCCGCTCGGCACCCAGCGCAGGTTGACGCCCAGGTACCAGCCGCGCGCGGCGTCGAGGCGCAGCTCGTTGACGTAGAGCCATTCGGGTACGCCGGCGAGGTCGTTGTCGCCGAACACGGGGTCGCCATCGAAACGGAAGTCGTTCCAGGTCATGACGTGACGCCAGGTCAGGCGCAGGCCGCGCGCGGCCAAGGTGCCGGGCAGGAGCTTCACATCGACGCCGGCTTCCAGGCCCTGGTGAATGGTCTGCTCGGCGTTGTCGGTGAAGGAGACGAAGCCGAACGCGCCGGGCGCGCCGAAATCGAGCAGCTCCTTGTCGATCCAGCTGCGGTAGAGCGCGATGTCCCAGGCGAGCGCGGCGCGCTGCCCGCGCGTGCCGAACTCGACGGTGGTTGCACGTTGGGCCTTGAGCGGGGTGAAGGGCAGCGCACCGCCGGCGGTGAGATCGGCGGTGCCGGGTGGTTCGAAGCCGCGGTTGACGTTGAAGAAGAGCTGCGCGTCCGTCGCGACGTCCCACAGCAGGCCGAAGCGCGGGCTGAGCTGCGAGCTGGTCACCCGCCCGCTGACGTCGTTGAGCATGGCATCGTTGTCACGCACGGCATACTGGTACTGCAGGCCCAGCACGGCCACGAGCCCGCTCACCAGCGGTAGTTCGGCCTGCCCGTAGGCGTGATGATTGGCCGCGTCCTGGTCGCTGCGCGTGCGCAGATTGCCGCGCGCGCCGAAATCGTTGGCCCAGGTGCGCGCGTCGTTGCTGGCGGTGTTGCCGTAGGTCCCGAGCGTCCAGCGCAGCGGCCGCGCGCCGAGCAGCAGCGTACCGTTGGCATCGACGAAGGCGCCGACTTCGTGCTCGGATTGATCGATGATCCCGGCGAAGCGGGTGATCGCGTGGTCGAGCCCGCGCCACGAGTACCAGGCGCCGCCGGCGAGGGTGATCGTGCCCAGGCGCACGACGGTGCGGTTGGCGATGCGCAGCACGTCGAGGTTGCGATCCCAGTCATCCGCCACCGGGCCGGGATCGAGCACCGTCACCGGGCCGCCGGGGAAGAACGGACCGGCAGTGACCGGACGGCCGGCAGCGCGAGGCTCGGCCAGGGCATCGTCGCGCGCGAGGCTGCCGGCGAGTTCGAAATTGTCGCTCAGCGCGGTCAGGTAGACGCGCGTCTCGATGTCCTCGCTGATGCGGTAGCCGATGTTGGCGAAGCCGTAGGCGCTGTCGACGCCGCTGTGATCGCGGAAGCCATCACTGTGCAGGCCGGTCGCGGTGGCATAGACATCGAAGCGCTCGTCGGCATGGGCGAAGCCGGCATTGCCGCGCACGGTATCGAAGCTGCCCCCTTCGAGGCGGCCGTGGCGCGCCGCCGTGGCGGTACGGCCGGTCGGCGTGACGATGTTGATCGCGCCGCCGAGCGAAGCGCCGCCGTAGCGCAGGCCGTTGGCACCCTTGTAGACCTCGATGTAACGCGCCGATAGCGGGTCGACTTCCTGGAACTCGGTCAGGCCGCTCGCGCGCGTGATCGGAATGCCGTCACGCAGCAGCGTGATACCGCGGCGCTCGAATGACGAGTTGAGACCCGAGCCACGCACCGAGATGCGATTCTCGCGCTGCGCCGACGTATCGGCGAACACGCCGGGCGTGAACAGCAGCGCATCGCCGATGCTCTGCGCGAAGTCGTCCAGGTAGGTCTCGGCCTCGACGAAGCCGATGCCGCCTGGAATGCGTTCGAGCGCAGCGCGCGCCGCCTGGGGCGACGGGGCGGTCAGCGAGCCGGACGTGCGCGTGGCGGTGACGAGGACTTCCTCGTAACGCTCGCGCTGGCCGAGGCCTTGCGGGTGCGCCAGCATCGGCCAGGCGGCGAGCAGGCAGGCGGCGATACCGTGGCGGCAATACCGCGGTCGCGCGGTGCTTGGCATGGGTGACGGCGTCCTTGCGATGAAACGGGCAGCAAGCCTATGGGGTCCGCCCGGCGCCGCCAATGTGACAATTTGTCGCACCCCGGTTGCGGGTCGGGCGAGACGGCGTCGCGTCCGCGGAACCGCTCGCCCGGCGAGTGCCTTTGTCCTTCGTCGCACCGCGACGCCACGTTCGCGACGCCGCCGTCGCTGCGATTGCTCGTGTTGCTGTCGACCTATCCCGCGCCGGATTGGCGCCAGGGTGTTGCCGTCGAGGTGGGCATCGCGCCGCTCGACGACGGCAGCGAGTGCGCCCGGTACCGAGGCGTCGATTGCCGTCCAGTGCCTCGTTCAACCTGTTCCGTGGCCGCCGGCGCCGCACGCCGCACGCGCGACGTTGCTGAACGCTGCACCTATACTGCTTGCTACGCGTCCCGGCGCGGGGCCGGGGTTGCGTCTGTATCGAGGGGAGGACGTAATGATGGACGATCAGGACCTGTGTTACCTCAGTGCGACGGAAGCGCTCGCGAAGTTTCACGCCCGGGAGCTGTCCCCGGTCGACGTGGTCAAGGCGCAGATCAGGCGCAACGAGGCGGTCGGGAGTCAGCTCAACGCGACGACCTACACCTTCTTCGAGCGCGCGCTGAAAGAAGCGCGCGCGGCCGAGGCGAAGTATCAGAAGCCGCGTGCGCGGCGCCTGCGGCCGCTCGAAGGCGTCACCGTCGGTATCAAGGATTTTCATTCGATCAAGGGAGAGATCACGACCTACGGCTCGAAGATCTTCGCCGACCATCGTCCGGACCAGACCGCGCCTACCGTCGAGCGACTGCTCAAGGCGGGCGCGATCCTGCTCCTGCGCACCACCACCCCGGAGTTCGCGTACTCGGGGATTACGCGCAGCCCGCTATGGGGCGTGACGCGCAATCCGTGGAACACCGCGTGTACCCCGGGGGGATCCTCGGGCGGTGCCAGCGCCGCCATCGCGGCGGGCCTGGTGACGTTGTGCGATGGCACCGACGGCGGCGGTTCGAATCGTATACCGGCTAGTTTCGGTGGGGTGGTCGGCTACAAGCCGCCGTTCGGACGCAATCCCATGGACCGCGAGCACCCGCTCGAGAACCTGCTGCATTACGGACCCATCGTGCGCAGCGTGGGCGACGCCGCGCTGATGCAGAACGTGATGTCCGGGCAGCACGTCGCCGACATCTGTTCGCTGCGTGAGCCGATGACGCTGCCGGATTCGTTCGAGTCGATACGCGGGATGAAGATCGCCTACACGCCCGACTACGGCTTCATGCACATCGCGCCCGATGTCGCACGTAACACGCGCGCCATGGTCACCGCGCTGAAGCGCCTGGGTGCGAAGGTCGAGGAAGTCGACCTCAAATGGAACTGGGGCGCGTTGGACACCTGGATGACGCGCTGGGAAGGCGCATTCGCCGGCCTCATCGGTGATCTCCTGCCGCGCTGGCGTTACGAGATGTCGCCATTCTGTCTGCGCATCGCCGAGCAGGGGTTACGGCACAGCGCGGCGCGCTTCTACCGCACGAATGCCGGCCGTTTCGAGCAATGGCAGACACTCGGGCCCATTCTGGAGAAGTTCGATGCCCTGGTCGGCCCGACCCTCGCAGTGTCGAGCCTGCCGGTGACGCACGACGAGGCTGCTACCGACTTCACCATCAACGGTGAGCCGGTGGACCCTTATGTCGGGTGGTCATCGACGTGGCTGTTCAACAACCTCTCCTGGTGCCCGGCGATGAGTGTACCGAGCGGATTCGGTGACGGCGACATGCCGACCGGGCTGCAGATTGTCGGCCGGACCTTCGACGATCTCGGCGTGTTCCGTATCGCCGCTGCGCTCGAGAAGTCCCGGCCCTGGCGCGAGCGCCGCCCCGAGCTGTGAGGCGCGGCGGCGCCGGCCGGCGAGCACGCCGAAAGCAGGCACCAGCATCCACGCCGCTGCGGGCAGCGGTACGGCGCTGACTTCGGCGAACGCGGCGGCGCCGATGTAGGCGTGCGCCGCGGCGGTCGGGTGCACCGCGTCCCACAGCAGGTCGCTGTCCGGGTCCGCGCGCACCGTGTTGCTGTCGTCACTCGGGTCGGACACGTTGGTGAAACCGAACAGCGCACCGCCATTGCCGGGGGCATCGCCGATGAACGTCGCGCACTGGGCGTTGACGTCGCGACGCATGAGGTTGTGCAGCGGGTTCAGGAAGCCTCACATCCCGGCGATGCCTCGCCCGGCCGCTGACGACGCCGTATGGTCACCGAGCGTGTCGGCGCCCGAGGCCGGCCAGGCCCGCGAGACCCGCACCGAGCAGCCAGACACCCGCGGGCAGGGGCACCGGGTGCGGTTCGCGGTAGAGCCAGAAACCGACGATGGCCGGATTCTCCTGGTCGATGTCGGAGCGGTCATCGGTCTGCAGCTTGTCGAAGAGCGGATTGTTGTCGATACGTCCGAGGTAGGCACCGGTTGCCGGGTCCGGATCCTTGTCGCGCGTCCAGCCGAACACGCGCTCCTCCACACCGCCGAACAGCGCCGTGATGTGGAACACGCCGGTGTCCGGGCCGGGTCCATCGTTATCAATCAGTGCCGGCGCCCACGTGCTGTTGGCGATCTCGTACTCTTGCGGCTCGGTGGTGAAGAAGCCTGCCCCGCCCGAGAGTTCGTGGAACAGCGTGTTGAGGGTCGCGACGTTGGCCCAGCGCCAGCCGTCGAGATTGATGCCGCCCAGCGTGCCTGCGCAGACACCGGTGCCGACATCGCAAACCGGAACGACGTCGAACCACGTGAAACCGAGCGTGTCGGCCGGTTGCAACCACTCACGGCCCAACCCGTCAACGTAAGCGACGTCGGCACGAGCGACGAACGGCAAGCTGACAACGAACGCGAGCAGTATGACGACAGGGCGTTTCATCGATGTTTCCTCCGGCAACAGGTGTCGAACCCGAACGATGGTTGCTTGTGTGCCGAGAGCTTATCCCTGCGCGCGCGAGGAAGTCCACGCGCCGGCGGGATGGCAAGTTGCTCCACGTCAATTCTTCGAACGCTATGGCGTTGCCGCAACGTTTGTTTGCAATGCTCGACGGCGATACGGGTGCCGTGCGAGGAAGCGTCTTTGGCGCCTGGAACGGGCTACTGCGGTCGTCGTCTGCGCGAGACTGCCACCGCGGCCCCCAAGCCCGCGATCAGCATCGGCAGTGCCGCCGGTAGTGGTACCGGGGCAGGCGCGGTGAACAGGGCGATGTCGTTACCGTCACCCGCGCGGTAGGTCAGTAACAGGTCGACGCCGCCGAAGGTGCCGAGCAACGCGCCCTCGTCCAGCCCGTCGAACCTGCCGGCAAGCAGCCCGCCGACCCGCAGGATGTCATAGGTCTGGCCGAGATCCAGCGTATGCGGCGGTATCAGTTCGATATCGAGCGTGCCGCCGCTGAGATACACGTTACCCGTGACGTCATAGAAATCGTACTCGGAACCCTGGGCGACTCCTGCGAGTTCCACCGACAGTGAGCCGAGGTTGCTGAGCCAATAGTCGCCATTGATGCGCATGGTGCCCGGTGAATTGCCGGCGCTAAGCGTGCCGCCGTCGTGAAACAGGTCGCCATTGATCGTATCGACGTTCAGAACGCCGCCGGCCAACTCGAACCTGCCGCCCGGCTGGACGTCGACCTGGACGGCGCTGAGCGCGCCCCTGACCAGCGCGAGCGTTCCCGCGTTGACCCGCACATCACCGACGAACGTACCGCTGTCTCCCGTCAGCCACGAGGTCCCCGTGCCGTTCTTTTCGAACAAGCCGTTGTCGACGAGTGTGCCGCCGAAGCTCGTATTGGCGTTGTCATGGCCGAAGCTGAGTGTGCCGCCACCGGAAACGATCCTGCCGGAACCCGTGAGCGAGGCGATCTCCTGGGAGACGCCGTTGAGGTCGAGCGTCCCGGAAGCGCCAATATGCACCGCGTTGGAACGGTTCGTGCGAAACAGGCCGGACAGCCGCAGGGTGCCGTCGTCGATCACGAACCTGCCGTTGTAAGCGATTCCGCCGAAGAGGCCATTGAAGGTCTGCGTACCGCTACCGACTTTTCTGAACGTCTGCTGAAACAGGAAGTCGGACGGGGCAAGCAGGATCCCGGAGAACATCGCATCCTGATTGTTAAATCCCGGCGATAACGTCGTGCCAATCGGCATCCGCAAGACGCCGCTACCGGCGAGACTGCCGATCTCCGCATCTGGAACGGTGACTTCCAGTTCCAGAACGCCTTGCCCTCCGCTGATCGTAACCACGCTCGAGCGGCTTATGGCACGTGCTGTGCCGTATATCAGGCGAGCCTCTGCGGCGATGAAAATCGGACCGTTGTGGCTGCTCCCGTCGCCATTCAGGTGAACGCGGGTTGATCCAATCAATCCGATTTCAGTTGAAGTCCGCTGTCCGCCCGCTGTCCGCCCGCTGTGATGGTCAGAGCGGCACTGCCGGCACGCGCGCCGTCTATGACCAGGTTTCCATTCATTGGCGCCCAGGTCTGATCGGCGCCGAGCACGATGGCGTGATCGATTCTTTGCGTCAGGCTGGTGGCATTGACAATGCCTCCCGATCCAATGGTCAGGTGCTTGTCGTAGTTCGACTGCAAGGTGAACGCCTGCTCGCCGAACAGCAGGTCAGCCGAGAACTCGAGGCGGTTGATGGTGAAATTCCGATTGAGGTCGGGGCCGCGGACGGCGCCGCCGTTGAATATCACGCGGTGGCTGTCCAGGCCGTTACCGAGCGGCGGAATAAAGGGAACATCCCAGTTGCCCGGGTCGTCCCAAATTGGGCGTGAAGGCACTGAGGCCGGACCAGACGAAATCCAGTGCGTGTGCTGCCGACGCCATGCTCGTGAGCGCCCCCGCAAGGAGTGCCGTGAGCAGGCGGCGTTGCAGGCGGCGACGTGTCCCGTAGGTCAATGACGGCCTTGCCATGAGCGCAATTCCTGTTCATCCCCGCAAGCAGCCCGGCCGGGCTGCGGTGTCCCGGACTCTAAACCATTCCGCTGCACGGCGGAACGGCGCGCTGGTGACGGATTGTAATCCGCGTGTCGACGGCTGCTGCGCGTTCAGCCGCGCACCACCGCACGCCGCCGCCGCAGACCAAGCAGCGCGGCGGCGGAGGCGAACAGCCATAGCGCGGCCGGCAGTGGAACGGGCGCGATGCCGGCGCGCAATGCCTCGGGTGCTAATGGCGGCGGTTCGATCGTCAGCGGGTCCTCGAATTCGAACGCGACAACTTCGGCGTAGTCTTCGATTGTCGCGATGATGTCCAGTTGGTACGCGAATTCGACCGTCTGCCCCGGGCTGAGCACGCCGAGAGCGACGCTTTGGAAGCTGAACGGAATATTGATGCGCCAGCCGAGCGATGGATCGCGGACCGCGCCAATGTCGGCGCCGAACGTCGTAAAGCCGGGGTTGCCGGCGGCGTCGTCGCCGGTCAAACCGATACCCGTTTGAAACACGATGTCGGCATCGACGCTGAGCGTCAGCTGCAGATCGAGCGTCGACAAGGGACCGGCGAGGAAGCTCAGTTCGCCACCGTCGATGATGAAATTGGCCTCGGCATCGCGCGGGCCGCCAAATGGCGGCGTGCTGACGTCGGCTTCGATGAGTACCTGCGCCCTGAGTTCACCGCGGGTGAATATCGTGCCGCTCATCCCGTAGTTGCCGAACTCGCCGACGGAGCCGGTGGCGTTGTATCCGGGACCGGCAATCGATGCGATCAATGCGCGGTTGATGTCGGCTTCCGTTGCGCCATCGATCCTGTCGCTATCCACGGTGCTGTTACCGAATATAGCCGGGTCGGAATCGAATTCGAGGAAGACTTGCTGACTGATAGCGGCCGCACTCGAATCGGCAACCAACAGCCCGGCGAGAACTGCACCGACGATGCGTCCTGGTCGCGCGCTCATAAGAACCTCCTTGTAGACAGAACTGGCCGCGAATCCCTGCGCGCCGTCGGCCATCGGATGCGCGCGATCGCCGCTCGTAAAGACAAATCAGGGTGCGGGCACGGCGCGCGCGTTGCTTCGCCGCCCGCGGTCGAACGTAGCGAAAGCGTGCAGTGCGCGATAGCGCGCCGCGGGAGAAATGTGCGCGACTTCCGCATTCGACCGTGCACCGGCGCACAGGTGAGTCGGCGGCTGGGCAGGCGGGACATATCCCGACGCGGCACGGGCGAGCACGGCGCCGAGGTGCGCTGAATCTTCCTTCCTGTGAAGTATTTCCCGGCATGCGGCCGCCCCCTGGTGCTATGGTGGTGAGCGTCGATCGCGGTTCACACGGAGGGGCCAACGATGCGTGAACGAACGAAGCGCGCCGCGTGCGCCGCGGTGCTCGGGAGTGCGCTGCTCGCTGGCGGCAGCGCCGCGGCGGCCGTGCAGGCGACGGCACAGGGAACCGTATGGGGCACGGTGAACGGGATGCCGGTGCTGCTGGACGTGCTCGACATCGCGGTGCTCCCCGAAACGCACGCGTCCGTCGACGACACCCTCGTCGAGGACGGGTTCACGTTCGACTTCGAGGCCTCGGCCGATTTCGCGACCGGCCTGCTCAAGGTCCGCACGGTCGCCTCCACGAACGCCAGCGCGAGCGGCTCGGCGGAAGCGACGTCCGGCTCGGGTCTGCCGACGGCGTTCGCCCGCCTCGTCGAACAGCTGACCTTCACGCCGTCGAACGCGGACCCGTATACCGTCGCCGCCACGATGATCTCGGACGGGACCTACACGCTGGATTCCTCGACAGCCTTCGGCTGGGGCAACGCACAGCTTTCGCTCACCGTAGACGGCAGCACCCAGAACGACTTCGACCAGGTCGACATCCTCCCGGCCACGGGCCTCATCGTCGAGACGCTGACCACCGAGCTTCAGCTGCAGGGCACACGAACCGTGAACCTGTTTGCGCAGCTCGCCGGGCAGTTCGACAGCATCGCCGGCCCGAACGCGTTTTCCGCCTTCGAATTCGGGAACTCGGCCCAGCTCGCGCTGAACGTCCCGGCATCGGTGAACGTCACGAGCGGCAGCGGTGTGTTCCTGACCGCAGTGGTACCGCTCCCACCCGCTCTGCCGCTGCTCGCCGTCGCGCTTGCCGTGTGCGCGCGGCGCCGTCGCCGGACTGAAGGCGCAGTTTAAGTGTCAGCTCTTGCTTTTCGCCTAGGGAATCTCTGAACAAGTCTGGGCCGAGCAGATTGAGTCCGCGCTGTTCGAGTTCAAGGCGCGAAGCGCGCGTTATAGCCCGCTATTGCGAAGATTCGCAACGCGGAAATCGGACGGCGTGGGCGCTAGGTGCCGGGTCATGGCTTGTTCAAGGTTCCCTAGGTGCTTTAGCCCGCGTTGAACTGCAGTGGTTGATGGCGTCGCGCTTTCTGCCCGCTTGGACTTCCGGGAAGGTTTCCGGATGTCACGTCCCTTGAGCTTGACATTTGACCGTGCTGTCGACCAGACCACTTCGCGCAGCAATCGTCGTGGCGGGATACTCCGGGCCGGGGGCGAGCGCGCCAGATTCAACGCGCTGTTGCAAGCGGTTGTCGAGCGCTTCCCGTGGCGTGTCCGCCGCTGAGCAGCTTTCGCCAAACCACCGGGGTCGATGTGCCCGGTTTGTAGCTGACCATCGACGCGATTCCTGGTCAGTTCGGGACAAGGAGGCGAGGGGCGTTACAGCTCTAATGCCGCCTACAGCTCGGCGTTCTTGCCGGCCGAGACGTAGGGCTCGCTACGCAACGGTATGTTCGTGGGCGTCGATCAGGGCCTTGACACACGGGTACTCGACGCGCCCGCTCGTCAGACCCATCGCGCGCGAAAGTCAATCGCAGAGTGTGCGAAGGATTCTCCGCATCACGACGATGCAATCGTCGGTGACTTTAGTAGTGGCGCCCGGAGGCTGCGGAAAATCGGTGATTTCTTCGGTTCGCGCGGATCCCGAGTTAGTCGAATCGTGTGTGCAGCCCGCAAGGAGCGGGCAAGAAGCAAGATCTGAACACCGAGCGTGCAGCACTGTCTGCGAGGCGACGTGGGCTGCTGGGTGAAGACTCCTGGAACAGAACGAGACCAGTGCACAGGATGTCGACGCTGCGGACGCCTGCCCCATTCTTGGCGCAAGGGTGCCGGGCACCGGATGGTTGTCTCGAGGTGTGGTCGGTCAAGTATGGAAGCGTCGATGAGTGAGCATGCGATCAAAGCGTGGCGCGATGCCGCCGCCTCGCCGCTCGACTGAGCACCGCCGGTGGTCCCGAGAGTCTACTCAGGCGCGCCGCGCGCCGCCGCGCCGGCGTGAGCACAGTGCGAGGCAGCCGAGAGCGATGGCCGGCAACATCGGCGGCAGCGGGACGCTGACGGCTGACAGGCGCACGTTGTCGAAATCGACCTCGAGATCGGCGCCCGGCGCGAGCGGATCGACGAGGTTCAGATTGACCAGGCGGATAGCGAGGTTTTGACCCGGCGGTAGCGGGGCGTTACCGGTCGTGAATTCGACAACACTGACGGCGAATCCACCCTCGGCAATGCTGCCGGCAAGCGAATTGAGGTCCGCGGCGATCGTCTGCCCACCGGCGAGGAGCTCGATGCGGTAGCCCGGGAAGCCCTCGAGATTGAACAATTCACCCGATTGCCCGGTGCCGGAGGCGATGTTGATGACATCGACTTCGAGCCGGTAGCGCGTGTTCGACGCCAGCGTGTCGGTCAGCGTTTGCTCGAAGCCGTACTCGCCACTGCCGCCGGAGCCGGCGAAGTTGAACGCGATGCCGACGCGCGCGCCTTCGGGGGCTCCCGCAGTGATATAGGTATAAACGCCTGGCGCGCCGACCGGGTCCGTCTCGAAAGGTGTGAGCGTGCCGACGTAGAACACCGGGCCGCTGCCACCATTGGTGATGCTGCCGGGATCGTAGAGATCCCAACCGTTCGGCGCACCGAATGTGAATTCATTGGAGGTGAATTCGCCGGAAATGTCTTCGAAGCCGGGATTGACCACGTTCAACGGCGCGGCGTCGGCCGCGAGACTCACACCGAGCATCCCGGCGGCGATGATGGCGTGTCGGCCGCGGCTCAG
>Ga0180430_10001308_pt1 | contig 24629 bp, 33 predicted proteins | sample SS_ome_9_FD_132999 | JGI IMG/M metagenome (GOLD analysis project Ga0180430, IMG submission 132999) | Hypersaline lake sediment archaeal communities from the Salton Sea, California, USA - SS_1_S_2 metaG | ecosystem: Environmental > Aquatic > Non-marine Saline and Alkaline > Hypersaline >... | reverse complement strand
GCCGCCCACTCAACCATCTCGTCTCCGGCGCTGTCGACGTACCGCCGGATGACCACGAACGAGTACTCGTGCAGCCGCTTGGTGTGCATGTTGTAGGTCACATCGCGCAGCACATCGCCGGGCCGCGGGTCGTGCCGCGGGTCTCGTGCGGCGCTCATGCTCCACCCCCAGCCGGGTAGGCGATGGCCAGGAGCACCTGCCACGCGGGACGGCCGGACCGCTTGCCGATGTAGTCCGCAATCTGGACGGCTCGCGAGAGAGGACACCGGGTCTTGCCGCCCTCCATCTCCGCGAGCGTGCTGTGTCCGATTCCGAGCCGTCCGGCGAGTTCGCCGCGGCGGATGGGGGGTGAGCACGCCTCTCGCGCTGCCCGGATTGCGGCACCATGCGCCGCGGTGGTTGCTGTGTCGGTCATGTCTGACACCTCCTGCCACGGTTCTACTATCGGAGAATCCGACACGCAAGCCGAAATATCTCCATTGTTTCCGTTGACACCCGGTGTCTGCTCCGGTATTACCGACGGGCCGGACGGGAAACCGCCGGTCACAACGACAACGGAGAGCCCATGTCCGACAAGAAACCAATGACCCCCACCGAGACCGCTGCGGAGTTCTACGCGCTCGCAGTCTTCGTGGAACAGGTGAGCGCCGCACTTAGCACCATCCTTCAAGAACACGACCACACCACCCCGCACGAGAAGCGCAAAGTCTTGTCCGCTAGCGTCGACACCCTCGACGCCATGCGAGATCGCATCATCAAAGACGCGCATGAGGTGACCGCATGACCGCGACCGTACCCACCTGGCTCCCCTGCCCCGTCGACATCCACACGGGCCGGGACGCATGGCTCGCGGCCCGTCAGGAGCGCATTGCGTCCGGCGGCGTCGGCTCGACAACCGCCGCCGCCCTCCTCGGCCTCTCCCCCTGGCGCACCCCGTGGGATGTGTGGGCAGCCGTCCACGCGCCGCACTTGCTCGAGGAGCGCAAGCCGGCAGACCCGCGCCTGCTCGCCCGCGGCCTCGCCCTCGAAGGTCTCGCCGACCGTCTGTACCGCGAGGAGACCGGCGCACAAACCTGGGGCGTCGACCTGCACATGACAGTTACGTCTGGAGTGCTGTCCGTGTCTCCCGATGCGTTCTGCCGGACGCCCGAGGGTGTGGGCGTCTGCGAGTACAAGGTCATCCAGCCTTGGAAGCGCGGCGGCTACCCGTCGGCAGACCTGGAGATTCGCACGCTCGCGGACCTCGATGCGGCATCAAGCATGGGCCGGTGGCCTGTCGACCGTCAGTACGTAGTCCAATGCGTCGCCCACCTGCTCGCGTCCGGCCTCGACTACTGCGACCTCTACTGCCTCTTTGCTCAGGACGTCAAGGTCGGGCACATGGTCGCGGGCTGGGACACGCCTGTCGCAGTCGAGGACACTGCCCGTATGCGCATCTGGCGCGACGGCGACCTGTGCGACGCCGTAACCACTTCGCTGGCCGACGCACACCAGCGCATCATTGTCGAGGGCGCAGAACCCCTCGAGCACCGCCCGCCGCCGCCATGGGACAGCAAGCGCGACCCCCTCAAGGGCAAGCGGGACGCCGAGCCTGAAGAGGTCTCGATGCTCGCCGACTTGGCCGAGCTCACCCACCGCCACAAAGCCGACAAGGCCCAGATCGATACCCTCCGCGCTCGACTGCGCGACACCATCGCCGACAGCGGTAGCGCCGGCATCCGCGCCAAGAGCACCGCAGGCAAAATCACGGCGTCCGTGTCCGCACGGGGCCGCCTCACCATCCGGGGACTGTGACCATGACCAACCTGCAACGACGCAACAACGCACCGCCGACCCTCCGCCGCCGTGTCCAGCACATGGCCGGGTCCATGCTTACGGACCTCGTGGGTGAGGAGCGCGCCACCGAAGCCGCCGCCCGTGTCGGGATGGCCTTTGCCGCCGCCCACCGCGCCGCTCGCAACCCGCGGGACATCGAGCGGTGTAGTCCCGCGAGCATCGCCTCGGCAGTCGCCATGTCCGCGCTCACGGGCCTCATGCCGGGCGGTGCGATGCCGTCGGTGTGGCTCGTCCCTCGGTCCGGCGAGCTCCAGTGGATGATTAGCCACCGGGGCCTCACCCAGCTCTGCCGCCGCGCCGGCTACCAACTCTCCACCTGTGTCGTAGGCCACCACGACCACATCGTGGTAGAGTTCGGCGAGGTGACCGAACACCGCGCCGAAATCGGTTCGGAACCGCTCACCATTGACCACATCGCCGGGGTCATCGTGTCGTGTCGCCGTCTCGCCGACGGTGCAATCCTCGGTCGCTACTGGCTTCCCGGTGCCGATGTCCGCAAGCGTGAGAACCACGCGCGGGCGAGCGCCCGTGGTGCTGGTTCTGTGTGGAAGTCGTGGCCCCTGGAGATGGCGCAGAAAACGGCCATCAAATGGGCGTGTGCCCGTGGCCTCGTGCCCATCGAGTCGGTGGAGCTCGACAACGCACTTGCCGCCGACACCCGCGCGACTGTCGCCGACGAGCGGCCCGCGCCCATCGTCGTCCAGCGGGATGCCCCCGCCCTGCCGTCCGCAGCATTCGCACCGCCCGAGCCCGAACTCGAGGAGGTTGAGGCGGAAATCCTGCCCGACCCGGACAACGGCGACCCCTCCGACCCGATGGCCGTGTGATGCTCGGACTTCCCAGGAGCGCGATGCTGTTTCTTGGCGAGATCGTCGACTGGATCGATATCGGCAAGCCAGATGTCGTGCACCAGCTATGGCCCGAGCCGCAGCAGCGAATAGTCCGGCGGTACGCGACCCGGCTGCGCAGATACGGTCTCGTGACCTACGGGTCGCGAAACATGCCGTGCAGACTACACAGCGAAAACGGGATGAGGGAATATCGGCGCCGGGTCGCTGTGATTGCCCCGACCAAGCTTGGTGTGGCGCTGATTTCCGCTTGGCGCGAGCACTCGCCTGGAGGGAGAGAATGACCCGCCCCCGCCTCACCCCCTGGTATCAGTCCGGTGGACACTATCAGATGACCATCCGCTCGCCTTATGCGGAGCTTGAGATCTACCCCGACTCCGACTTCGACGGGTGGCGATGGCTGGTAGCTCGTATCGGGCCGACTGGCCGATTCCACGCGGTGGCCTCGGGTTTCGCGGAGACGTTGACGCGCGCCAAAAGCGCGGCCCTTGATGCCGCCGAATCCATCGACACCGGACTGATTTAGTGTTGACCACTTACGCCGGCCCGTGCACTAACCTTTCTACTGATGCGCAGTGGAACCAATAGAACCACGCGCGGGTCGGCACTTTCACCCGCCCGAGAGGGCACGCCAGAGGAGAGCACATGCTCGACATCATCGAAGCCATCATTACCGCCTGCGGCTCCTCTTTCATGCTGTTGTGCGTGTTGTTGTGGTTCACCGCGAAAACCCCGTGCCGGCGAGGCTACGGGGCAACGGGACTCGGTTTGGTGAGTCAGCGCATTCTGGGGCGAAAGCGGCAACTGACACCTTCGCCCCATCCCGCCGGCACTGAGACCGGACCCTTCCTGCTCGAATCTGAACTCACGCCCCGAGAGGGGCCGCGGTTTGGCTCGGACGGTGGGGCGGGGCACTTCCCACGGATGACACCCGACAAACCCGACTCCCCCACGTGAACCCGCGCGGGCTACACTACAGCCACCACCACCGTCCCCGGACTGCGGCGGTCCGTCTCCAGGCGCATACCAGCGTCCGGGGACAGGTCCGCCTCGGAGGACGGATGCCCGACCTTGATGCCGCGTACACAGTCGCCCTCCAGATGGTGCAGGACGAGGACTATGCGCAACGACAGGACCAGGCGACGGCCCAAGCCGTGCGCCGGGCTGCCACCGGACACGCGGCGGCCCTCACAGCGCTCGTGGCTCAGGAGGGGCGCGGAGAGTCACGGGCCACCATCTTAGACGGAGCGGTCGTGGTGGTGACGCTCATCCGGCCGCGATGACTACCCCGTCACCCACACCGACGACAGCGGAGCCCCATCCCACGCCGCGTACCGTGCACGGGTCTGCGCCGGCATCATGAGCACCCCGCCGGCAAGCGCTGCTGCCTTCGCGCGGGCATAGGCCGGCGCCGCTGGCGTGGCAGCGATGGCCGCTTCCATCTGAGCAACGCCCTGAACCGCTGCGGCCGTGATGCTGGCCCACTGTGCCGCTGTGATGCGCTCGCCGGGCAGGCAAGCATGGTGAGGGTACCCCGGCCCTCCGTTGCCCTCACAGCCCCAGGAGAGGCTGTAGCGCTTGCCGATGATGGGATGCGAGAAGAGCTCGGGACAACCCGCGTTACTTTGGCCGTTGACGCCCATCACGCGCTCCGAGGCAGTAGCGGCCCCCGCTCGCCCCGTGCATCGACACGAGCACAGCCGCGGCGGACATCCCGAGCCTCAGCGCGTAGCACCTCGGCGGCCCACCGGTGCCAGTCGTCGTCACCGTGGCGGGGCGAGTCGGTCTGCGAGCCTGTCAAGCCGGTCGGCGAGCTCGGTGCGGTCTGCGTTGCGCTGCGTTCGACATTCGGAAACATGCCCATCGAATTCTCCACGGAGCCCGCCGATACGCTCATCATGCCGGGCTCTCTCAGTCTGCGCGGCATCGGCTCGCCGCTCCAGCCGCGTAATAGCAGTTTCGGCTACCTGCACCCGCGCGTCAAGAGCCGCGATAGAGGCATCCTGAGCGCGCGTTGGGGCCTCGATTGGGGCCGGGTCGCGCCGCCCGATGCGGAGCATTCCGGCCTTGTCGAGCCCGTAGACCACTGCGACCACGATTGAGACCGGGCCGGTGTAGTCGCCGATTGTGCCGGGCGCGACGGCCTCAGCGGCACCGGTAGCTACGGTGGCTACGGTGGCCGCGTCCTGCGCGTGAGCAACGGCCTCGAGCAGCCACGGCCACATCAGGTCTTGTCGCCCACGGACTGCACACCGGCCACGAAGTCGTCCCGCACCGCGTCGAGGGCGTCCACGAGGAGATCGATGCCGACATCGGAGAGGCGTTCGGCGAGCGGGCTCTTGGGCTCAATCATGCGGTCGAGCGCGCGCCTGAGCTGCGCTTTGCGGCCTTCGGCGAGTGCGACGCCTGCGTCAAATGCGGGGATTCCAGGTCCAGACATGTGACCTCCTATCGGTTGATCTGCCAGTGCGGGCCGTCCTTGAAGTTGCGCCAGTCGCCGCCCCATTCGAGCTCGCCGTGCACCTTGCCCTCGGCCTTGAGCCGTGCCCACGTCGCTTTGATGTGGTCGGCAAGCGGGTGGTAGTGCTCCCAATCCCACGACACCGAACCACCCACGTAGGGCGCCGCATCCACAGCCATGGACGGGAACGAGTTGTGGCGGCTCTTTGGCCACGCGAGTTGCGACTTGCCCGTGGCCCTCATCTCGTTCTGGCGAGCCTCGCCCCGGTGCCCCTCAAGAATGCTGATGTCCGAGGGGCAAGCCGGGTCAGCAAGCGCCTGGGTGAACAACAGAATCAGGTCAAAGTCGCACGAGTTCAAACGCTCGAGCGACCGGCGGCCGTATCGGTATCTGGGCACAGACTGCCTCCGAGGGTGTGGGGTGCGGGTGCCCAGCCGTCTGCGACGCCGGGCGTAGCGGTGGGGCTCGGTCACGGGTCCACCTCGACCGCCATTGCCAGCGACAACAACGCGTCATCAAACCTCAGTGTGCGCATATGCTCGGCGGTGACGGGGGTGGATGAGCCCAGCGCCACCCGCCCGCGGATGTCTGCGAGCACGGCGTCTGCCGCCTGGGCTGGCACCGGTAGTCCTGCGATGACGAGCTGATATTCTCCGTCATCCACGCGCTGCATGATGGGGCGATCCAGCGGGATGTCGACCTGTAGCCGCCGAACCGTGTGTCCGGTCGGGCCGTCGGTGGTCGTCGATACGTCACGGATGCGCATGGTGCCTCCTATTCGTAGCGCTGGACTGCCAGCCGGGTAACCGTCAAGCTCGTCCCAAACGCGACAGTGAGCACGCAATAGCAGTTCAGGTATTGCGGCGTCGAATCGAGCTGGCCTACCGCGTCCGCGCCGACTGTGTAGGTGGACGCCCCGCCCGGCGCAGGAGTCGGTAGCGTCGTCCCTGCCGTGTCCATGACCTCGACGATAGCCCCGCCGATGACGATAGCCGTGATGACACGGGCAGTCCGCGCCGTCTGTCCCGTCGCGATGTCTGCGGAGTTATTGGTGTTGTTCCGGGTTCGCCATCGTTCCGTGGTGGGACCGCTGCCGTCCGCAGTGGTGTAGAAAACACGCGAGTCACCGCTATTGTGGGTGGTGTTCGTCGACAGCCCGCTTATGATGCTGTCTGACACGGACGGCATGGCGACTGAATCGCACACGATGTGGACTGCGTGTACGTACTGCGACACGGCCGCCCGGCCCCACTGCGCAAGCTGCGCCACGAAGTCTAGCGCAGCGGTCAGCGTCCCAGGCCCGTTGGCCGAAAACACCAAGCCCGTGCCGTTTGTCGGCGTCACTGACCCAGTGCCGCCAGAAAACCGTGTGACCGTAAGGTCGATGGTGTCGGTTCCGATGGTCAACGTATTGGTGCCGCTCGTGTAGGGTCCGGCGCTGGTGACCGAGCTGAGATCCAAGTCCAGTAGGGTAGACCACGATCCGCCACCGCCACCGCCACCGCCGCCGCTACCCGCCGTGTACTCGGTGAAGCCCACATGCGACGTCAAGCCGGCGAGCGTCGCGACGGTCAGCACGTTGCACGCCTCGCCTACCGTGGTGCCAGCCGGAGCCGTCCACGACGGCGTGGTGGTGTCGGCGCCCGTGACTGCGACCGATGCCCCGGTGCTCGCCTGCTCCACAGTCGTCAGGAGCGTGGCCCCCGACTGCGCCGTGATAGACAACGACCTCGACCCGGCTGTGACCGTGTAGGCTTCGCCGTCGACACGGCCAGCCACCGACAAGGTGGGCTGCGTGGCGGTTGCCCCCGCGGGCTGTGCCGGGTAGGTCGGCGCGGAAGGGTACGCCATCACTGCCCCTCGATTGTCGGAAGCACGTAGACGTCGACCGTGCCCGCGTTATCGCTGCCCGAGTCGGGGACCAGTCGGACATACAGGGACCGCGCCGATGCGAGGGCGACGAGCCCCCCGATACGGCTCGTGTTGGTTTGGTCTGCCGCCGCGGTGGAGTCGGCCTGGTAGAGCATGGCCGACCCCGCGGGGACCGCAGACAGACCCTCGGCGGCCTCGTGAATGTCCGGGCGGTAGTTGCTCGCACTTCCCGTCAATCCGTAGCCGTGAACCTGCGCGATGACGCACGCATCCGGTAGGTGAGTCCCCCGGATGAGCTCGACAACCGCCGCACCGTCGGCCGACGCAAACGTGCACCGGAGGCGGTGGAGCTGCCGCCCTGCGGCGTCGACGTGAACGGATTTGCTGACAGGCATGGGGCCTCCGGGCGCGGTGCGCGCCTAGTATAGCCCCTCGCCGGGCTGAATGTAGAGTGTGAGTGTGACGACACCCGCAGACCAGTCCACCGACACCTCCGCGACCATCGCAACGGTCGGGCCGCCGTCCAGGTCGTCCTGCGTCCAGACCCCCCGGTGTTTTAGTAGCACCCAATCACCGGGGCATAGCTGCGCGGCGTCGAGCCGACACGAGACGTCCACCGACACCGGGATACGCTCACGGTAGGCGCCGAGCCGTTGATTCAGCCGTGCGGCGATGTTCGCCTGATTCTGGTACAGCTCGTCCCCGTAGTCGGTGAGGTAGGACCCGTGCGCGGGCCGCGTGTCGGGGAGAGTGAGCGCAGATTCTACCGTCGTGGGCGAGACGGTCCCGTACCGGGTTGCTGTCCGCGCGTACTCGGCCGAGCTGCCGCTGTCGTACAGCGACCGAACGGGCTCACCCCGCAGGATGCGGCTCCGGTCGAGCGTCATCACGAGCGGCGGACGTGACCCGCCGTAGTCGACCGCCCCTCGGCCGGTGACCTGCCCTTGCCGCATGGTTAGCCACATCCCGTAGGCGGACAGGCGCCCCTCGAGCCACGATAGACCGTCCTGCGGTGTCGTCGAGACGATGCGCACCGAATGCGTACCCGACCTCGGGTCAGTGAGGCCAGCCCACAGATTGATTCCCACCGTGTCGATGTAGGCGGCCGGCAAGCCGAATCCCCACGCCGCCGGGTACACGTCGTCTGCACCGTTCGTGCCGTTGCCGGTGCTCGCGAGAATGCGCCGCGCGACCCGGAGCGGGTGCCCGGCCATCCACGCGACCTCCTGCACCGTCGACCCGACGGCCGCGACGGAAGATGGCGCACCCCATCCGTGCGCGTCCGACACGCCCGACACCACCGCACCAGACTGCGACGAAAAGGTCAGGAGGAAGGGGTCTGTACCCGACGTAGGAGTCACGAGCACCGCGCCGTCTGCGCCGGTTGGCTTCCCAAAATTCGTGGCCGCGTTGCATCCCAATGCGGTATCCCCGGGGGTGTAAGGAAGCGCCAAGGTCCGGGTATTGATGCTGTCTGGGTCGCAGTGGTAGAACAGCGCGCCCGAGTCGAGTCCAGCAAACCACCCGGTCTGCGTCCCGAGGCTTGCGAGGATGTCCCAGGCCGACACGATGGTGCGAGGTCCGACTCCCTCAAGGTCGCGGAGCTGCCCCACGAACAGACGGTCTGCCGTCGCCATGCCCGCCACACGGCCGCCGATTTGAACGAGCGACCCGCGGGGCATGTTCTGCGCCACCCAATGTCCCGCGGCGATAGAGCCGAGCCCTACCCGTGCGGTGCCGCGATTGGTCGTCCAGCGGGGCACAGAAACCGACTGCGAAGACATCGCGATGGCGGCATCCGTCGAGATTCCCCCCACCCCGGTGCGCGGGTCCGACGTAGCCGCGCCCGCAGACGTGCCCGGTCCCCACGAGTCGGGAATCTTCGCGAGCGACAGACGTAGCCGGGCCGCAGGGGCCGCAAGCGCGGACAGTAGAGCGGTAGACCACGGCATCAGAAGCGCCCGGCGAGGATGCCGCTGTAGGTGCGCGGCTGTCCGGTCGGACCGGTGAGCGCTTCGCCGGCGGTGCCCGTGTCCCACGCCTCCTGCATGTCTTCGCGGAGCTCCAGCCGCAAATCGTAGGTACGGCCGCGCGTCGATGACGTGATGATGGGCGTATCCAATTGGTCGTCTGGTAGCTTGAGGTGCGGGTAGAATGTCCGCCGACGCACGAGGATAGGGCCAGGATGGTCGTAGCGCGTGTTTCGCGTAAGCACGAGTGCGAACGTAGACCCGATGGGCGTCACCGCTGACAGCGTGTGGACCTCTCGGGCGCCGTCCGGGGAGGGCGACTGTAGCACCACCTCGTCACCCGCGGACAGCACCGCGGACGGGTCCCAGGGGCCGTAGGTGTTCGCGGGGATGCCGAGAGTCCCGGCACCGCGCCCGATGCCGGCGACCGTGTAGGACCCGAAGGTCGCCCCCGCACCCACCGCAATACCGACCGAATACCCGGCGATGAGGTGCGATTGCAGCGACCGGAGGCCCCGGATGGTCTCAGCTTCGGTGGCGTCGTCCGGCCGGAGATTCTGCCGCGTGATGACCACCCGCCGCCAGTCGCCGTAAAGCTGCCGGTACATCCCGCCGCCGATGGTCTCCGACGTGGCCGCCTCGACCTCGGGGTCATCGTCCTCGAGCGAGGTGATGAACGGAAGCGTGATGGTCTCCACGTTGCCCGTGCCCATCGGGTACCAATAGATGGTCGTGACGCTCATGTTGCCCCGATGGTGGTAGAGGATGCGCGTCCGAGTGTACCGTATTGAGCGTCGTACTGCCGCGCGAGGGTGTCGTAGGGGTTCTGGCGGACGGCTATTTTCTGCCGACGGGGTCGGATGGAGACCTGCGCGAGTCGGTCCGACTCTCTAGCCGTCGCGGCCTGTCCGTCGGTGGCGGTGCGCGCGGCGTCGCTACTCCGGGAAGACCGACCGCTGGCGATTGCGCCAACGACAGCGCCGATTGCGCCACCGCCCGCGGCGCCGAGCTTGATCCCTGCGCCGGTAGCAACCCCGCCCGTAAGCAGGCCCAGCGTAACCCCGCCGACCACGCCGCCGATCACCGCGCCGATGGAGCCGCCCCGGATTGCCCCTTTCCCGGCCTCTGATTCGACCCCGATGGCCTTGGCTACCGCGTCCCCGATTGCGCCGGGGAGCTCCACGAGGAGCGCGTAAAAAATCTGCGGGCTGGCCTCGATGAGCGCGGGGATGAGGTCACGGATGAGAGCCACGGCGAAATCAGGCAGCACATCCCCGATGAGCTCGGGCAACGCCTCCAGCGCGGCGACAAGCGAATCCTTCACGCCGTTGAGGGTGTCCGAAATCCCCTCCGCACCCTGCTCGCCGATGAACTGAAGACCAGACACCACAGCGCCCGCGACACCGAGCGAAGACGCCGCCGCCGACAGCCCCGCAGACCCGACCGCGCGCCCAGCCTGCCCGAGAGCGCCGCCGATGTTTCCTTGTAGGACAGACGTTCCCACCCCGATGCCTGTGCTCACCCCACCCAGGGTTCTTGCACGGCTTTCGGCCGCCGCCGCGGCTGTCTTTTCGACCTGCTCGGCGAGGTTCTCCGCACCCTCCGCGAGCACATCAGACAGCCGCCGTCGGTCCTCGGTGAACCCAGACGCGAACACGCGCGAGGCCGCTACAGCCGCCTCGGTGGCGACGGCCTCGGGGTCGGTGAACCCAGACGCGAACACGCGCGAGGCCGATTCCTGCCCGCCGCCGTCGCCGCCGCCGCCGTCGCCGAGGTCTGGAGCGCGCTGCGCAGCACCGGTCGCCGCCCGGAGCTCACGGAGCCGTTCAGCCCGTTCCTGCCCGGCCTCAAGGCCAGCCTGTGCGCCTATGAGGGTGTCGGCTGCTAAGCCAGGGAGCGCGCCAGTGAGCCCACCCGTAGCGGTGAGGGCTGCGGACGGGGCCTGTGCAAGCGCCTTTCCGGCTGCGACCGCCGCGTCTGCCGCCGCCGATGCCGCCGCCGCGTAGTTGCCCTTTGCGGCCTCGTCCAGCGCCCGATTGATGCCCGCGAGCACATCGAGCAACGACTGAAACGGCGCGATGATGTCGTCTGCGATGTTGCTAATGCCCGTAGTGAACCCAGACAGCGCGCCCTTGATGACCTCGACGGAGATGACGACCGCCTCGGATAGGTCGAACACGAGGTTTGCGCCGCCGCCGAACGCGTCAACCAACTGCCCCTTTACGCCATCGAGGACCACCCCGAGCTCGGCAACCGCGCGTTGCCACTCTCCGGCCGATTGCGCGGCCCGAGGGCCGACACCGACGCCGAATTCATCGGCGAGCGCGACGAACGAATCCAACTCCGAGCCCGAAAGCGCCTGAAGCAAGCGCCCGCCAGCGCGCCCGAGCGTTTCGACCGCAAGCGCCGACCGTTGCGCCGACGGTTCCATCGCATTCAGCGCGGCGAGGGTCTCGCGGAGGACTGCATCCCCGTCCCGAATGTCTCCGTTTGCGTCGGTGACGGACACGCCGAGCTCGGCGAATGCCTCCGCGGTCGCGTTGCCGCCCCGTGCCGCGTCGGACACCCGCCGGCCAAACTGGTCGAGGCCCGAGGTGAGGGCCGCTAACTGTAGCCCCGCGCCCTCCGCGGCGAGTCGTAGCCCCTGGAGCGTGTCCGTGGCGATGCCCGAGCGGGTAGACGCGTCCGCGATGTCGTTGCGGAGGTCGGCTACCTCCTGCGCAGCCGCACGAAACGACACCACAGCGGCCGTAGTTGCCCCGGCAAGGCCCGCGGCGCCGATGGCGGTAGTCAGGCCCCCCACCGACGACAGGAGCCGCCCAGCGCCCGTCACGGCCCCGGAAAGGCCACGCGAGAGGCCGGACTGCGCACGCGCAGCAGAAGTCGACTCCTTGCCCATCCGGTCGAGCTGCTTGGAGGTCTGGACCGCCTCGTCGCCGAGGTCGTCTACGGCGCGCGTGGTCTTCTCGGTCTGGTCCTCGAGTCGCTTTGACCCGGTGACTGCGGACGCGGTGCCCTGCTTTGTCTGGTCCTTGAGCCGGAGGACGTATTCTACGATTCCGTCTGCCATCTCAGCTCCCCGGTGCGGGCATCACCCACATGACGTGTTGGCCGTTGCGCTGTAGCCATTGCCGCTGCGAATCGACACCCGCCGCCGTGCAGACCCGGCACATCAGGAGGTCAAGCCACATCGACAGGACCGGCCCATCACCCGGCCGCCGCAGCCACGTCGCCGGACTCCGACCGTACCGCCTCGCCATCTCGTCCAGCATGTGCGCCGTCCTCGGGTCCGCGGCGAAATCGGGCCGCACGCGTAGCCGCCTCGATGTAGTCCTTGAGCGCTGCCCCGGCGACCTGCCCCACCTCAAGCGAGGGAAGCCGGCCAATCCAGAAGCGGCCCGCGCTGGGGTCCTCGGCGCCCTCGTCCAGCACGAAGCGGAACGGCTGCGACTCGCCCCCCGGCGCGCGGACATGACGGACCGTCAGACACGCGATGACCTGGAGGTGTTGCAGGTCTGCGGCGGTCGGCTCACGCGCGGGCTTGTCGCCCTCGACCCCGGCCACGAGCCCGAAGAGGGTGGACGCGTGGTTGTCAAAGTCGCCGGGGGACAGCGGGATGCACCCGAAGTCGAGACGACGCCCGAGCCCCGCGGTCTCCACCCACGTCGGTGCAGCAAGTGCGGCAAGGTCGAGCATCACGAAGCCTCAGCGGTCGCGTCGTCGTTGACGAGTGTGAAGCGCAACACGGGGCCGGTCCCGTCGTCCCGCGGCTCAAAGATGGCCGACTCTTCGACCAACCCGACGGACTGTGCGTCAAGCGCGACCCCCTCGGGAATGAGCGAGTTGAAGAGAACGATCCGGAACGAATCGGTCCCGCTGGTGAACGTGATTGCGCCGTCGCTCTCGGTGCCCGCGGTCTGCGCGTCTGCCCAGTCGTCGGAGGTCTTGTAGCGGGTCGCAGTCAGGCGAGCGTTGCGGATGCCCGTCACCGCGGCGCCGTTGATGCTGCTCGACCCGAAGCCGCGCAGACCTTCCACGGCGTTTTCGAGCTCCAGCGACAGCGACCGGAGCGTGTAGTTCGCCGAGTTCCATCCCCAGGTGCCGCCCTGGTGGTACACGATGGGGTCGTCGTGGACTGCAAGCGAGTGCGTCGGGGCGCTGCCCGGTGTCGAGCTCATCGCTACGAAGTTGAGCGACAGCCGCAGAAGCCCCGGCGTCTCGGCCGAGATGGTCGCGGAGGTGACCCGTGCCCCGGCGATGACGTCGCCCTTCTGGAGCGCGCCGGACGAGGACAGGGTGTCCCGCGCCGTGCGGAACGTGACCGCGGGAGGCTCCGCACCGGGATCGAGGACGTGCGTGTAAGGGCCGGCGCCCGAGTCCACCCACGTCCCGCCGATGCAAGCGCGGAGGAACGACGCAAACGCGCCTCCCTTGTAGTAGGAGATAATCTCCATGCTGCCGGACACGTCGACCTGCTCGAGGTACCGCGCCTGTAGGTAGCCGGTGCCGCCCAGAGACAGGTCGTCGATGCGCACGCGGTTCGACACGGCGGTGAGAGACAGCGAGGCGAGACGCGCCCACAGCGCAGCCGCTACAGCGGTGCCCTCGGTGCTCTCGAACCCGATGCCGACGGCGGCATTCCGCCCAAGTAGGACACTGGCCATTACGACTCCTCAGCGGTGTTAGCGGTTCGTACCGCCGCGAAAATGAGTTCTCGACCCGTGGACGTGATGACCTCCACCTCGTCCACGTAGTCGGTGTTGTCAGCAGACCCGGTCACCCACATGAAGACAAGTGTGCGCCCGTCCCACTGCGTCACCCGCGTGTTGGCCTTGACATTGCCGCCCGCGTATGCGCCGCCCACGGTGCGGGTCTCGACCTCGACAACTGCGACCTCTTCGTAGTCAAGCCGGCCATTGAACGGCGCCGACTGGCGCATCAGATGGCGGGTGATGTCGAAGGCGAGATACCTATCTTCGTTCGGCGACAGGCTGTAGGACGCGCGGGGCACATCCTGCCCGACCGGGAGCGGCTGCGCGTCGACGATGACCTGACCCGGTGCCGGGCGACTCGGAAGGACCGTACCGGTCTTCGGGGTGCTCGCGGTGAACGACCCGGACGAATCTGTCGGGCTGTCCTCGCCCCAGTACAGGTACAGCACGCACGTTCCGTCGGTGCTGTCCGGCACCCACCCGTCGACCTCGATGACCGCTTGCCGGTTCGCGTAGTTCCACGTCTGCCGCTGCCATGTCAGCTCGGTGTAGCCGTCCGAGTCGCAGACCTTGATGCTGTGGCCGCTGGCGTCGACGTTGCCCCAGAACGCCCCGAAGTCACCGGGGATGGCGATAGAAACATCAATCGGCGAAGTCCCGCCGTTGTTGTCGACGGTGACCGGTGCGCGCCATTGGCTGTCAGACGAGAACCAGGACATGACTACAACCTCGCCCAGAAGAGCTCGACCGACATTACCACGTACACATCCCGCGCGCGGCCGTCCGGCTCCGGTCCCGTAACCACCTCGGTCGACACCGTGAGGTCGTGGACCGCCGCCGCGCCGAGATTGCGCGACCCGTGTAGCGCCGCGATGATGTCGGCCTCGAGGTCGTTGCCCGCCGACACCGCCGCGTCGGGGTCGATGCCCCCGGAGACGACGCCCACGAGGTCAACCGCGAGCGTTTGGCCGTACTGCGAAAGGTCGGCACCCGCACCGCTACGGATGTCCTGCCGTGCCCCGAGGTAGAACGCGACGTAGGGCCGGACACGGGACAGCGGCGGGCCGTTCAAATCGACCTGCTCGACCTGCCCCGTAGCCGAAAGGTCGTAGGTGTAGTCTCCGGCGCCGTCGATGCCTTGGAGGATGCCGGTCAGCGCCGTGGCGATGGTGTTGCGATTCGTGGGGCCGCTCATGCCTTACCCTCCCCAGCGATGGACCCCGGCGCCCGGAAAGCGACGTTGAAAGCATCCCCGAGCGTGCCGGGAATCTCGGCGCGGGTGTCCCACCACGCGCGGCGCGCAAAGCCGGTCGCGGGCACCTTGGTTTTTTTGCGGAGCCACCACCGCACGACATCCTCGTCGCCGACCCGCTCTACCAGTGCCGCGAGACCAAAAAATAGGTACTGGAATCGTAGCGGCTCGGGGTAGTCCCGCGGTGATGCGTAGCCCGCGCCCCCGGCGGCCGTTTTGACCTCGGGTGTCGGGATGGCGAGCCACTTGCGCCGAACCGGGCGGATGGTGCCGCCCTGGTCTTGGATGCGGGCATAGATGAGGTTTCGACCGCCCGTGCGCCCGCCCGCCGAGAGGATGGCCGAGAGCGGCGACCCCTGAACCGTGCGGCCGAAGAGCTGCACCTGACCCGATTCGTCGACCGCTGAAACAGTGCGCCCGGTCTGCACGACACGCCCCGCGATGGACCGCCGCAGGGAGCCCGAGCGCGACCGGGGCCGCGTCGTCGCATTCTCCACGGCCCGCGATTGCATCTTGAGGGCGAGGACCGTAGCCCGTCGCTGTAGCACCGCAGCAAGCCGCGGACCCGCAGACGAGCACCGCCGCTCCCACTCCTCCGGCGACAGCCGCTCCACTACGGCACCGCCAGCACGTACCGGGCGAGCATTTCGCGCACCTCGGGGAGTAGCGAAAGCGGCGCGATGGACCGGGAGCCGCCGCCGCGTGTCGAGGTCGAGGTCGACCCCGCGGCGGATGTGTTGGACGTGATGTGCGCTGCCTGTGTGATGGCCGCTTCAGTCAGCACGGGGTGGTCGGCGACCGTGTAGCCCGCGGACGCGATTACCTTGTTGGCCCGCGGAGAGGTCGACCACCCCGCCGTCGCACCCACGAGGAGCTCAAGCCGGCGACCGTCGGCGACGTATTCGGACGCCCCGAGGAGCGTGTCCGCCCCGTAGGTCTGGTCGGGGTCTACGTGCACCGACGTCACCGACAGGACAGGAGGACACGGCAGCACGAGGACGTTTCGGTCATCCCCGGTGCCGATGTCGTAGCGCCCCGGATACATCGTGTAGGCGGCGGCCTCCATCGTGTGGGCGCCGCTGTCCGGGACGGGATGCCCGCAGTAGCGAGCGAACGACGCATCAATCCGGGCGAGGACCACCCCAATCGTCGCGTCGTCTGCGGAGGACAGTCCAGGCACGAGGGCGCGGACCTGTTCGGCCGTTGCGAGTGCCATGTCTCATCCCTCCGCGAGTAGTGCGCGCGTCCGGTCGTCGATGGCTCGCACCACCGACTCCCGAGCCGCCCCGGCAACCTCTCGGTCACGGAGCGGCCCGAGCACACCGTCAAGCGCGCCGGACGCGACACGCTCGACAATGGACCGCGCCCCGCCCGAAAGCGCCCCGAGGGGAGCCACGGGTGCCGGGTAGGTGGCCCGGATGGCGCGGTCGTAGACCATCAGTCGGCCCGCACTCGCTCCAGGGTGACCTGCACCGTGCCCGCGATGGCGACACCGGTACCGGGCTTGGTGATGGCCACCTTGACCGCGCCGCCGTCGGCCACGAGGTTGCTGCCCGCGCCGGACAGTGCGACCGAAGCCACCCCGCCGTCGGAGATGTCGCCCGAGTCGGTGGTGGTGGTCGACACGGTGCCGATGGACGTGCCACCCACGGACGCGGTGAACGTCGCGTAGTTGGTGTCGTTGGCGGTGACGGCGCCGTCGGCCACGAAGTCGACGGCGACCACCTTGGCCTTGCCGCCGGTCCGGTTTGCGCAGAACAAATCGGCGGCGGTGCCAGCGGTGGCGGCGGCGACGGGGATGTAGAGCGCGGAGCTCATGCGTTCGGAGTTCATTGGTACCCCCTCACTTGCTCATGTTGTAGGCGTAGCGCACGGCCTTGTCCGAAGACTTGGTCATGTCCTTGAAGCCGACCCGCTGGCGAGCCCGCAGGTAGGTGCCGCCGATGGTGATATCGTTCTGCAAGGCGACAGTCGCCCCGGCGCGCATGACGTTTCGGAACATGCGGCGGTTGAACACGACGTAGCCGGTGAGGTTGGTCGTGCTGTTGTCGTACACACCGGACGCGTTCAGGTCGGCGGGCATGGCGTCGGTCATCAGGATAGGGTGACCGGCGATGCTCGCGACCTCGCCCGAGGCGATGGGGGCGCGGTTGCCGTAGTCGTTGGCGCTCACGATGCCCGAGAGGTTGACGAAGTTCGTCAGGTAGCCCTCGGGGCTGGTGATGACGGGCATGTCCTGCGGCACCGACCGGGGGCCACCGACGGCGTTGATGTCGGCAAACAGCGTGGTCAGACTGTGCGTCGAGCGGTCCACACCGTTGGAGTCGTCCAGCGCCATCGCGCGAAGACCCTTGAAGGTCCGGCGGTAGTCGATGCTTCCGGCGTCCACCGCACCGAAGTAGCCGCGCAGGTCCCAGTTGGCGAGGTCGTCCTGATGGCTGGCGGCCGTGTCGCCGTTCATGATGCACAGGCGGCGGCCCATGGCGAGCGACATCGAGATAGCCGACCGGATGAACGGGAAGGCGGCCACGATGCTGTCGGCGGCGGCGTCTTCGTGCACCAGCACCATCGAGTACATCGGGCTTGCGGTCAGGGTGAGCTTGTCGGTGTCCACGCTCGACTTGGCCAGCGCGGCCGGGTTGTCACCGACTGCCCCGCCGCCCTTGTAGGGGAACGGGTAGGCGGTGCCCACGGGGAGCTCAACCGATTCGCTGTTGATGGTGATGGTCTCGAACAGTCCGAGAAGGCCGTCCGGGTCGTAGGCTTCCACCTGCCACATCGGCGAGGCGAGGAGCGGTTCCGGGATGAACTCGCCGCCGTTGCCGTTCTGCGAATCCCAGGCGCGACGGATGGGAGCGGGCATCCGCGACCATGCGCGTTGCACGCGGTCCCATGCGGCCTTCTCGCCCTTCACGACGTCCAGGCGGTAGCCCTGGCCGCGGTGGTCGAAGGCGTCCCGGCCGTGGCGGGCGACGGAGAGGACGTACAGCTGCTCGGTGGCGTCGATGAGGTCGCGGTGCACGTCGTTGACGGGCTGGCTCGCGAGCAGACCGGGGGAGTCGGAGCGGAAGCGCTCGGACGCGCCGCCCTCGTGGCCGCGGAGGAAGACCTTGCCGTCGGTGTCGACGAAGCGCTGCACGAGCTCGCGGTCGGTGCCGCCGAGGGTGGCGAGGGGGTCGGCGGCCTTGGCCTTGGCCTCGGCGAGCTCCTGACGCACGGTGCGGAGGTCGTCCGCCATGCGCTTGATTTGCTCGGTCTGCTCGGCGCGGTTGCGCTCGCCCTGCTCGACCTTCTCGGCGAGCTGCTGGGCCTTCTGTGCGGTGGTCGCAGCAAACGCGTTCCACTCGGCCTGTGTGGTGGGCATGATGCCTCCGTTCGGGTGAATGCCCAGCATGGGCGGTCGCCTGCACCTTATCACGGGACCCAGGCGGGTGGGGGTGTCAAGTCCAGGGGAGCCCGGACGAGATGGGAGAGGGGGACCACGGCAGCCCCGAGGGGGCCGACCGCTTGACAGGTTCCGCGTCCGTGGTGCGCAGGCGGGCGGCGCGCGGATTCATCGGCATAGGGGTAGGCGAGCACTCCAACAAACGGGGCAGCGCGTACACGTAGCCCCGGTCTGCATAGCGCGGGTCGTCCTCGGGGAGCGAGGACCGTGCGAGCACCGCCGACGGCCTGAACCCAACGGAGCACGTGCGCAGGGTGCCGGCCTCGAGGAGCGCCGCGACCGTGAGCGACAGCGGGTAGGACTGCACCGGGGTCGGGATGAGGGTACCGCGGAGCACGCCGCCTTCAACCGCGACGTCTTCCCACCGGCCGATGGGGGGCGCGGTGTAGTTGTGGTTGTAGGGTGCCACGGGGTTTGCGATGAACTCGCGGAGGTCCCATCCCTGCTCCACAATGTCGTCGGCGCGGTCGGGCTGCGCGTCGCTCATCACGAAGCGGTAGCCTTGCGGCTTGTCCTCGTCGTCCTCGATGGGCTCGGGTGCGCCGGTCGAGTCGTAGCGGAGGACCGACCGGTAGGCGAGGTCAAGCGGGGACGCCCCCACGGACCCGGCGAGTCGTTGCACGAGGTCGCCGTCGAGGAGCTGCCCGAGGTGAGGCAGCGAGCCCCGCGCGATTGCGTGGACGTCCTCGATGGTGCCGCCGAGCGCGTCCGCCATGCGGGGCACCACCTCGGGAGACAACCCCGCGCGGGAGGCTTGCCCAATCCAGCCGCGGACGACATCGGCGGGGGTACAGGTGACGAGAATCGGCGAAAGTGCGGTATCCATGGTTACCCTCGGATGTCGACCGGGCGGGCAACGCACCGGCAGTTAATGTCCTCTTCGGGGACGTAGAACAGGCCCGGACCGGGGCCGCTTGCCCCGCTCTCGGAGTCGAAAGGCTCGCCGGGTTGGCGCTTCTGGCCGTCGAGCGCGACATGAGTAGGCCTGACGGCATCGTCGCGACTGCTCACCCACTCTTTCATAAACTCGACGCCCAAGTTGGCGGCCTGGTTGAACGCCATCTCCTGCCCCTCCGACACGGTGCGGGCCGTCTCGGTTCGGGCGATGGTGAGGGCACGCGCCGGGCTAAACGACTGGTCGAGGATGATGGCCCGCTGGAGGTCGCCGACGCTTGCCCCCTCGGCGAGCGCAGACCGGACGAGCTTGGCGATGCGGTCTTTCGTGACCTGCTGCACCTGCGTCACCATCTGCGCGATGACCTGTTCGGTCGGGTCCAGCGTCGGGTCAAAGTCGAGATCATCCATGAGGCGGCGCGCCACAAGCGCGTAGGCCCGGCGCACCCCGCGGGCTACCGTCTCATCGTCGAATGCTTCCCGCACCGCAACCAGCTCGGCGTCTGACATCAGGATGGCGCGGAGCTCTTCGTCGGTGACGTCCGCGCGGGTGACCGACCGTTGGCCGCTGAGCACACGGCCTACACGGTCCGCGTAGCGCTGCGCCTGCGCGGGGAAGATGCCCCCCCGGCCTGCGCGCCATTGCGCCCGGATGGCCCGCTCGGTGGGGCGCTGGACGGCATCAAGCCACGCACGCCAGTAGGCGCCGCGGGGAGTTTCGCCGGCTTGCACCTCGAGGGCACGCACCACCGGCCCGCAGACCTCGAGCGTGTAGCGTTTGTCCTGCTCGTCGGCGCGGTCGAGGGCGGCCCGCTTGCGGCGGCTCCAGGCCCGGCCCGAGTCGCCGCCCCACAGGTCCCAAGCGATGCGCAGCGGTCCCACCTTGTCTGATGACGTGTCCCACCGCTCGGTGCCGCGCTGCTTTTGCGCCTCAGACGCGAACCGCTCGAAAAAGGCGAACATGTCCCGCACGTTGTCCGGGTGGATGCGCTCACCCGAGAGGATGCGGTTGGCCATCGCGAGGCCCTTGCGCGTCCCGCCGCGGCGGTGTTTCTCGCGGAGGTCCTTTCCGCGCTTGGCTGCCCGTTTCATCGGCCGGGTTGCCTTGAGGTCGATGTCATCGTACCGGCTTGGCGCCTTGCCGCCGTCGCTGCGGCTGTAGGGCAACCCCGCCGTCATCCGAGCACCGGCCCGAGCATGTCGAGCAGCACCGACAGCTCGGTACGAAGGTCGTCCTCGTCGTCCGGGTCCGCGTCCACGAGCATTGACCGGAGGGCCTGCGCTTGGACTGCGATGTCGGCGCGCGTTTCGTCGTCGGGGGCCTCGTCGTCGGCGCCGTCGTCCGTGGGCTCGGGCTCTGGTGCACCGGGAGCGTCAACCGCAACCCCGAACCCTGCGACCTCGGGCGCGTCGTCAAAGCCCTCGTAGGCGTAAGCATCGGCCGGGGCCATGCCGTTTGCGACGTGGATTTGCACCCGTGCGAGCCGTTCCGCGCGGCCGTCGTCTGTCTCGGGGATGACGTGGCGGATGCGCACGTCGGGGAACCCAAGGCGCCGGGCAAGGTCGGTCAGCGCGTCATCAAGCAACGAAGCGAGCGGGGCGAGCGTGTCCGTGATGAAGGTTTTGCGCTCCATCTCCGCGGTCGCGTAGTTGGCTGACTGGAGCCCGAGGAGCGTGGGGGGCACGCCCGTAACCGCGACCACGACAGACCGGGCGTATTCGCGGGCCTCAATGCCTCCGAGGTCGCCGATGGTCCAGTCGATGGCCTCAAACTGGCCCGCACCGGACATGACCGCGACCCCGCCCGTCTGCTCGCGCAGGATGCGGTCAATCTGCGTCTGCATGTCCCGGACTTGCGGACGGCCCCAGGTCTGTTTCGGGTCGCGGGGCACGTAGGCGGCATCCGGTCGACCTCGTGCCGACTTCCGCGCCATCTGCGCGGCGAGCGCGACGTCTGCGGCGATGTCGCGATCCATCGGCTGGACCTCGCCGGTCCCATACAGCCGGAACAGACCCGTCCCCGCCGATGCGTACTTGATGTGGCCGATGACGTCCGGGGAGTAGTTGACCGTGACGCCCTGTTGGTCGTACACGTAGGCAAGCGGCGACCCGTCATGCCCTGGTGTGATGGTGACCCGTGCGGGCTCGAGGAGCAGGAGCGCCGCCGGGGCGGTGCCGGGGACCGACCACCCCGCGGGGAGCACGTAGGCATTCCCGGCCGGGAGCAGGTCGGTGGCGAGCTGGACCCGGAACTGTAGGGCCGTCTGTGAGGTGTTCGGCTTGTGGAGGAGCGCGGAGAGCGGGTGGTCCTCGGCTGGCTCCCAGCCGTCGGAGCCTTGCCGCTGGACCTGGAGCGGCAGCGCGGCGAGCTTGCTTGCCCGGATGGCGACCGCGCGCCAATACCACGGGTTCGCGATGAGCGCAGACGCGGCGCGTTTCGGGTCGTAGGGGACCGGGACGGCCTCGGCCATCGCAAAGTCGGACCCCGCCACGAACGCGTCTTCGTCCCGAGGGGGCTCGGTTGTCACGACCGACAGTGCCCGCAGGACGCGGACCGGGAGCGAGAGACGGGCGATGGGGCTTGACATGGGAGCACACTATCACGTAGGGGCGCGGGTGCGCTACGACTCCTCATCCGGGGCGTCGGTATCCCACGCGAGCAGACGTAGCCGTCGGGCCTCCATCACGAGGTAGCGGAGCGCGTCCCATGCGTGGTCAGGCCCGGCTACCTCAGTCTCTCGGTGGACCGTGAGCTGCGAGCGCTTGCCCGCCGTCGGGTCTTTCCAGGCGAGCTCCCGCAGCTCGACCCGGAGCGGTGCTGTGCTCGGGTGGTCATGGATGACGAGACCGGGGCGGCCGTCCTGCACCTCAAGCAAGCGGTCGAGCGCTTGGAACCCCTCGCGCCGGGCCTTGTTTGCGGGGATGGTCGGCAGTCCGAGGGCCGCCCACCGGTCGCGCGCGTCCGCGTCCGCCGGGTCGGCTGCACGGGCGTAGGGTTCGGGAAGTCGGCGCCCGGTGCCGTCGCACGTCCCGCATTGCTCGGCACGCATGAATCTCCGGTCCCACCACCGGTCGGCGGGCCAGTCCTCGGGCCCGGGCCAACAATCGGGGCACGACTCGTGCCGCAGGACCGCGTACACGTGCGCGTCGGTGCCGACCTTCGCCTGATAGCGGACGCGGAGGATGTGCAAGGTCCCGCGCGGGTCGACCGCGCCCCAAATGTACGCGAACGGCGCCCGGAATCCGAAGTCGGCGCCATCGACTCGGGGCCAATCGGCCATCTCGGCGTCGGGTAGTGCCTCGATGACGTGGACGGCCTCGTCGTAGGTGGGATGCACCAGCCCCTCGAGCTGCACGAACTCCGCGAACCGACGCACGCGCCTCTCACGCTCGGTCATCGACCCGAGCCACCGGGCCATGGCGTCGCCGTCAATCATCGGGTTGTCAGTCGGGTCGAGCCTGTAGACCTCAACCTCACCCGCTGCCCGCGGAGGGTCGCGGAACAGGATGTCCACCACCGCAGCCGACTTGCCCCGCGTCGGGGTGAACGTCCCGAGCCACCGGCCGCCCTGGTCTGCAACGGCGCGCACCTGTTCGCGGAGCACTTCCACGTCTCCGTGGTCTTCGTCGTTGTGGACGAGAGGCGAGGACGTCCCCTGCCACCGCTTGCTTGCATCGGCGCCGGAGGTGGTTTTGAAGAGGATGGACCCCGGTAGCCCGAGCCCCGACCCCGGCATCCACGCGGCGGCCGTCTGCGCCGCGAATCGAGCCGACCACGCCCAATCCGAGGGCAAGAGCGTGTCGTAGATGGGCCGCAGGTAGTCCCGGCTGTCGTCGTTGGTGATGGAACCGGCGAGCACGAGGGCCGGCGCCGCCTGGAGTCGACCGGCCCCGAGACCGTTGCGCCGCAGGAACTCCCGCACGTCGGGGTGGTCGGCACCCATGGCCGTTATTGCACCGCAGACCGACCCGCTCCACGACTTGCTCGACCGGTTGCCGCCGAGGGCCACGAAGTACAGCGCCGAGGACTCGAGGAACCGCCGCAAGAGCTCCCGCTGGCTTGTCCGCTCCTCTTCGACCCCGCAGGCCGGACACCGGTGCACGCCGCCGCCCGTGTGCTCCATCGACACCCCGTGCATGGGCTGCTCATCATGGGGGCCGGTCCGCCCGCACGGCTTGCCGGCGACGTTGCCGAGTCGGCCATCCGCGAGGCGGGGCCACGTCGGGTCCGAACAAGTCCGGCACTCGGGCCTCCACAGCTCGACAAAGCGCAGCGGGTGCCCCGCGTGTTCCTTGCGCTGCGCGACCTCGTGGGCCACGAGACGTCGGCACACGTCCATCATCTCGGGGCGCACGTCGCACCCGTGCCGCACGACGTACAGCGCCCATCGGAGGCGGTCGTAGTAGGACGCCCACGCGGGTGGGCTCGGTGGGGCGTCGGGTCGAGACACGAGCCGCAGCCCTATGTCCACGAGCAGAGCCCCATACCTGCCGCGTAGCCGTCCCGATGCCCGAGGGTGTACCCGAGGGCTCCCACGCCACCGGCGAGCAGCACAGCGGCGAGCAGCGCCGCTACAACCGCCCCCCACACGAGGCGCGTCAAGCGGTCGGGGTCCACCCGAAGTGGCGCGTTCATTCGCCACCCCCGGCGAGCATCGCGGCGAGCTCGTCCGAGGGGTCGACCGTCACGCTACCCGAGGCGCGGACGTCGGCGGACAGCTCCATGCGTTCGGCCTTGGGCAGGCCCGCGCGGTCCAATAGGGTCTGCGCAGCGGACAAGGCGATGCGCTCATCTTCCGAGCCAATGAGAGCATGGATACGGGTCGCCGCGTCCGTGACCCCCATCCGCAGGCGAGCACGGGCAGACCGGTGCGCGTCATCGAGGAGGGCAGCCACAAGCGCCGGATACGCGGGGTTGTCCCGCCACCGGTAGAGGGTCTTCCGGTTCACACCGACCGCCTCCGCGATTTCGCGCATGACCACGCCTTGGGCCTCCATGCGTGCCGCTTGAATCTGGCGCTCGTCCAATGGGGCGTCTTGTGGCATGATTCAGCCCTCCTCGTGCAGTCTATCACGCTCGCACCGCATCGGCTCACCCCCACCCATCAGGACGGCCACCGTCCGCATTGACCTCGAGGGGCACCGGCCGTTCCCGGTCCATCCAGCACCCGACCGCCCTTGCCGTGTCGTACCGGTCCCGCGGTCCGCCGGGTGTCGCCGTCCGCATCCGTGCCGAGCACTCGCCGTCCCCGGTCGAGCCGCAGACCACGCAGGGCCCTCGCCCTTGCTCCGCTCCGATGTGCCCGTGTCCTGCCATGTCGTCCTCCGTGTGTGATTTC
>Ga0180430_10001307_pt1 | contig 24633 bp, 15 predicted proteins | sample SS_ome_9_FD_132999 | JGI IMG/M metagenome (GOLD analysis project Ga0180430, IMG submission 132999) | Hypersaline lake sediment archaeal communities from the Salton Sea, California, USA - SS_1_S_2 metaG | ecosystem: Environmental > Aquatic > Non-marine Saline and Alkaline > Hypersaline >... | reverse complement strand
TGGCCGTGTGGCATGTCTATCGGACATGCCCGAATGGCCTCCGCTTCGCTCCGGGCGGCCATTCATCCCCGGGCTTAAAAGCCCGGGGGGTTCTGGCCGGTTTTCTAAACAAATCCAAAATTCTAAATTCAAAATCCCAAACCAACTTTTTGTTTAGAACATCAGGATTTGGGATTTAGAATTTGTTTAGGATTTAAGGTTTAGGATTTCGAATTTCATTTGCGCCCTTTCTTCCCGGCAAAAAAGGCTTTGGCCTGGCCTATGACCGTGAGCGAGCCGGAGATGACCAGGGTATCGCCGCCGACCATGTCGCCCAGCGCCTGCCCGAGCGCCGTCGGGACGTCTTTGGAGACGGTTATCTTGACGTCCGATGAGCGCGCGGCGGCCGCAAGGTCCTTGGGGGATGCGGCACGGCCCGACGGCGCCTCGGCGCAGATGACCTCCTTGAAGAGCGGGGCCAGCTGTCTCATCATCCCGCTTATGTCCTTGTCGGCGAGCGCTCCGATGACGAGCACCGCCTTCTCCCGCGGGATGCTCGAACGCACGTAGGAGGCCAGCGTCTCGGCGCCGGCTAGGTTGTGCGCACCGTCCAGTATCACCTTGGGGCTCTCCGATATCACCTCGAGCCTGCCCGGCCATTCGGTCGCGACCAGAGCGGCATCCACGTCCTTGAGCGCAAAGCCCGCCTCGGCGAGCATGTGCGCGGCCTCCACGGCGCAGGCCGCGTTCTGCCTCTGGTGTTCCCCCGCCAAACCCAGGGGCGAGCTAACCTCGTCGGGCGTCGCAAGCACCAGCGGCGAGCCCACGTCGTTGCACACGCGCCTTATGGTCTCCATCACCTCCGGCGGCTGGTATGCCACCACGGTGGGGACGCCCCGCTTGATGATCCCGCACTTCTCCCTGGCGATCTCCCGCAGCGTCGTGCCCAGGTACCTCGTGTGGTCTATCGAGATCGGCGTGATGACGACGACCGCGGGCTCCAGGACGTTTGTGGCGTCGAGCCTGCCGCCGAGGCCCGTCTCGTACACGGCCACGTCGACGCCCTCGGCCTTGAAGTAGATAAACGACGCCAGCGTGAGCATCTCGAAGAAGGATAGCGTCCTGTCGTCCGGAAGCTCATCCCGTATGCCGGTGACGATCTGGGCGAGCCTCTCCTCAGGTATGAGCTGCCGATCTATCTGCAGCCGCTCCCTGACGTCGGTGAGGTGCGGGGAGGTGAAAAGGCCAACCCTGTAGCCGCTGCGCTGGAGGATAGAGCTCAGAAAGGCAGCCGTGGAGCCCTTGCCGTTGGTGCCGCCGATGTGGACGGCCGCCAGCCCCTTCTGCGGCTCCCTCATCACGTGGAGCGCCTCGCCCATAGGCCCGAGCTCGAGCTTCATGGACTTCGGCTGCAGCGAATCGAGATAAGATAATGTCTGTGAGTAATCCACCTATCCCCCCTATAGAACTTTGATGGCCAGCGCCGTCACGTCGTCGCGCACCGGCTTCGGGTCGACGAAGGCCTGCGCGCTCTCCACAACAACGTCCACGATCTGCCTGGCGCTGCCCACCACCGCGTCCCTCAGGCACTCGAGCAGCCTGTCGTGACCGAAGCGCTCGCCGCCAGCGTTCGCGGCCTCGGTGATGCCGTCCGTGTACAGGAATATGACGTCGCCGGCCGAGACCACCATCTGCTTCTCGTGGAAGACGCCCCTGGGCTCCAGCCCAAGTATAGGGTCCTCCGTGCCCACCTCCTCGAAGCGTTTGTCGGCCGCCCTCCAGACTATCGGCGGCGGATGTCCGGCCGTGGTGAACTGGATGATGTGCCGGGAACTCACGTACTGCAGATACGCCATCGTGATGAACTGCTCCGACTGGAAGAGGTCCTCGTAGAGGATGGCGTTGATCCGCTCCGTCATGACCGCCGGGGAGTAGTCGGCGTCGCGCTGGGCCCTGATGGCCGAGCGGAACGCGGCCATGATCAGCGCCGCGCCTATGGAGTGGCCGGAGACGTCGGCTACGACGAAGGCCGGGCGCTTTCCCCTGTTCACGAAGCAGTCGTAGTAGTCGCCCCCCACCCTGTCGGCGGTGACGAGCCTGCCCGCTACGTCCAGGCCATCGAGCCTGGGGGGCTCGTTCGGTATGAGCCTGTACTGGATCTGTCTTGCGATCTCCAGCTGCTGGCGCAGCTTCTCGTTGCGGGCGCGCTCCTCGGTCAGCTTCATTATGTGCATAAATGCGGCCGCTTGGTTAGTGATCGTGGTCAGAAGCCTCAGGTCCTCCTTCGTGAAGGGCCTGCCGTCCTGGCGGTCGGTCACGTTTATGACGCCGAGCGATTCCTCGCCCACCTTCATCGGAAAGCAGGTCACCGGGGCCGATATCAGCGAGCTCGTGCTGTAGCGCTGTCTGCCCGGCCCGGTCTGCGAGGCCTGAATGTCGTTGATGAGCACGGGCTCGTGGCTCGCGAAGACCTTGCCCGATATCCCCTCGCCCACCTTCACGACCGCCTCGCGCATGATGCGCTCGTCCATGCCCCGCGCGGCGGCTATCGTGAGCACCCCCCTCGACCCGTCGTAGACCATGACGGAGGCCTTGGTGACGCCCAGCGCGCTCACGACCTCGTCGAGTATCAGGTCGTAGATCTTGTCGGGGTCCGCGGAGCGGGCGATCGCCTGGCTCAGCGCGAAGACCGCGTCCATCGGCTTCTTCTCTGCGCTCATATCTTCAGCACCATCCTCAGCGTATGCGACCCGCGGCCCTTGCGGCTCCGCACGCTCGTCATCATGCTCCTGATTAGATAAAGCCCCCTGCCGTGGAGCGCCATCCCCTCCGGCAGCCTCCCCGGCTGATGATCCAGCCCCGGCCCCGTGTCCTTCACCTCCATGACCACGCTGCCCGGGCCCACCTGCATCCTCACGCCTATCGGCCTCGTCCTGTCGCCGCGGTGGGCGTGGAATATCGCGTTGTCCACCGCCTCGACGAGCGCCATCTTGAGCGCCGTGCGCGCCCTGCGGCCGACCCGCGAGCGCCCCGCGAGGCTGGCCATGGCGTCCACCCACCGGCGCAGGGCCGAGAGATATCGCGTCTCGCTCCTTATGGTGAACGCGCTGCTTATCGGACCCTTCTCGCCCATCAGTCGGTGTCGAAACGACGGACCGCAGTGTTCCAGTCCGAGCAGACCTCGAAGAGCCTGTGGAGGCGGGTCACCTCGAAGATCGTCTTGACCTCCTCTGAGAGCGAAGCGACCTTGACGTCGCCGTTGCGCTGGCGGACCCGACGCAGAAGCGATATGAGCACGCCCAAACCCATCGAATCGATGAAGGTCAAGTTCTCGCAGTCTATCACTATCCTCGTCGTACCCGCGCCCACGAGGTCGTAGGCTATCTTCTTGAAGGCGGAGACGTTGTCCGCGTCCAGGCTCCCACCGCAGTGCATCACCCTGATATCACCCTGCTGTTTCACGTCGATGTTCATCCGTCCCTCCGTATTCAAAGTTGAATATCTGATTCTATCTCGTGAAGGTTGAGGTCGAGGCCCAGGCTGAGCTCATCCTGAACCTAAACCTTAGCCTTAGCCTCAGCCTTTCATGTCATTTCAACCCGTACTGCTTTATCTTCCGGTACATCGTCGCCTGGCCTATCTTGAGCTTGCGTGCCGCCTCGCTCACGTTGCCCAGGCAGCGCTTCAGGGCGTTCTCTATAGCATATTTCTCGACGAGTTCCAGGGGTATGATCCTGGCGCTGTCCAGGGGCGCCAGCGACGGCTCCAACTGTACCGGGGCCACCGGCCGCGCCCCCTTGTATTCCTGAAGGTTTCTGGGCAGATGGGCAGGCTTCACCCTGCTGTCGTTGTGCAGGACCACCACCCTCTCGACTATGTTCTCCAGCTCCCTTATGTTTCCAGGCCAGTCGTAGGCGAGCAACATGTCCATGGACTGGGGCGAGAAGTCCAGGAAGATCTTCTCGTTGCGGGTGGAGTACTTGTCCAGGAAGTGCTTGGCCAGAAGCGGTATGTCCTCCGGCCTCTCCCTGAGCGGTGGGAGATTTATCGGTACCACATTGAGCCTGTAGTAGAGATCCTCCCGGAAGCGGTTCTGGGAGACCTCCCCGTCCATGTCGCGGTTGGTCGCGGCCACGATCCTCACGTCCACCCTGATCGGGTCGTTGCCGCCGATTCGAGTGAAGCTGCGCTCCTGCAGGAAGCGCAGGAGCTTCACCTGCAGCATCGGGTCCATCTCGCTTATCTCGTCGAGGAAGAGCGTGCCCTTGTCCGCGCGCTCGCAGCTGCCTATGTAGCGCTTGTCGGCGCCGGTGTAGGAGCCGCGCTCGTGCCCGAAGAGCTCGTTCTCCAAGAGCTCCCTCGGTATCGCGCCGCAGTTGATGTCGAGGAACGTCCGAGACTTGCGCGGGCTGTGGTTGTGTATGGCCTTGGCGACGAGCTCCTTGCCGGTCCCGCTCTCGCCGGTGATCAGCACGGTGGCGTTGCTCTTGGCCACCATGGTGATCATCGAGAAGATCTCCTGCATCTGGGGGCTGGCGCCCACCATGTCGTCGAGGCCCTCGCGCCAACCCATCTGGTTCTCCAGCAGGAAGACGCGCTTGGTGAGGCTGTAGAGGCGGATGGCGTTGCCGATCGCGTGTCTTAGCTTCTCCTCGTCCACCGGCATCGTGAGGTAGTCGTACGCCCCGGCCTTCATGGCCCCGACGGCGTCCTGCAGAGACTTCGACCTGGCGACGACTATCACGGGGAGGTTGTCGTCGACCGAGCGCATGCGCTCGACGAGCCCAGGTGCACCGCTGGCATCGTCACCGTCTAGGACGACCAGCCCGCAATCGATGCCCCCCAGATGGCCGTCCCAGCCGCGCTGCCTGGTCTGAAAGGTGCTCACCTTGTGGCCCGCGCCGTCGAGGACGCCAGCCACCCTATCGCTGAGCTCCCTCCCGTCGTGGAGCACGAGTATAGAGTTTCTCTCCATGACCTCACCTCGTGAGGGGCTTCGTCAACCCGAAGCCTCCTCGCGGTATTCGCTGATGTCTATCCCGTACTTCTTGATCAGCTTCTTGAAGTTGGAACGATCCATGCCCGCCTTCTCCGAGGCGAACGATATATTCCCCTGGGCCTCCTTGAGCAGGGCCGAGATGTAGGACCTGTTGAAGGAGGCCAGCGCCCTCTGCTTCGCATCCTGGTAGCTGTACTTGGTCATGTCGAGCCCCGCTCCCTCGTCCATGAGGTAGAAGGACTCCGACAGTATCTTGGCCGGCAGGTCCTGCGCCGTGATGGTGTCGGTAGCGGCCAGCACCACCGAGCGCTCGATGACGTTCTCCAGCTCGCGCACGTTGCCCGTCCAGGAGTAGCCCTGCAGGGCCTGCAGCGCGTCGACGGAGATCTTGTTGACCTCCTTCTTCATCCTCCTGGCGTACTTCCGCAGGAAGTGAAAGGCCAGGAGCGGTATGTCGTCCGAGCGATCCCTCAGGGGCGGGAGGCTTATGGCGATCACGTTGACCCTGTAGTAGAGGTCCTCCCTGAAGCTTCCCTCCTTCACCATGCTCACCAGATCGCGGTTGGTGGCTGCGATGAGCCTCACGTCGACGTGCTTGGGCTCCACGCCGCCCACCGGCCTGATCTCGCCCTCCTGCAGGACCCTCAGAAGCTTGACCTGGAGCGAGGGGGGCATCTCGCCGATCTCGTCCAGAAAGATCGTCCCGCCGTGTGCCTCCTCGAACAGCCCGTTCTTATCGGCGACGGCGCCGGTGAAGGAGCCCCGCTTGTGGCCGAAGAGCTCGCTCTCCAGCAAATGCACCGGTATGGCCGCGCAGTTTATTACCATGAAGGCCCTTGAGCTGCGCTGGCTCCTCGCGTGTATGGCGCGCGCGACGAGCTCCTTGCCGGTGCCGCTCTCGCCGGTGATGAGGACCGTAGAGGTCGTCGGCGCGATGTTCTCTATCGTGTCGAAGATCTCGTGCATCCTGCGGTTCTTGCCGAGTATCCCCTCATAGGAGATGTCGTCCTCGGCCTCGGCCTTTCGCTCCAGCTGCCTGAGCTTCTGCGCCATCCTGAAGCGGTCCATGGCCTTGTCCAGAATGATCGCCACGCGCTCTATGTCGTCGAAGGGCTTGGTGATGTAGTCGTAGGCGCCGTTCTTCATGGCCGTCACCGCGGTCTCTACGGAGCCCAGTCCGGTTATCACGACGAACTCCGACTGGACGTTGCTCATCTTGGCGTGGTCCAGAAGCTGCAGCCCGGTGAAGCCGGGGAGCTTTATGTCGACGACGGCCGCCTCGAAGGCCTGCTGGTTGAGCTGCTCCAGCGCCTCCTCGCCGGTACGCGCCACGGAACAGCTCCAGTCCCTCTCGCGCGCGAGGCGTTCGAAGACCTTCACTATCGCGGGGTCGTCGTCCACTATTAGCAGGTTCTTGATCCTAACCATTCAGGCTCGGCCCTCATTCGTGTTCGAGCTTGTCCAGGCTCTTCTTCTTTATCTTTTCGACGAGCGTGGTCCTGTTGAGCTTGAGCAGGCTCGCCGCCTTGTTCTTGTTGCCCCCCGTCTTCTTGAGCGCGCCCATAATGAGCTTCGACTCAAAATCGCTCACCGCCCTCTTGAAGGAGATGCCGTTCTCGGGGATGTCCATATCGTCGGAACCCGAACGCAGGTGTGACGAGGACGAGGAGACGCCGCTGACCTTCTCGGGGAGGTCGGTGACGTCTATCGTGTCCTCCTTCTTGAGGACGACGAGCCGCTCTATCTGGTTCTCCAGCTCGCGCACGTTGCCGGGCCAGCCGTAGCCAACGAGCATGTCCATGGCCGGCTGCGTCACCCTCTTCATCTCGCCCGTCCCCGCCTTCGCGTATTTCTCGATGAAGTGGTCCACCAAAAGCGGGATGTCGCTCGACCTCTCCCTGAGGGGCGGGATGTGGATCGGGATTACGTTGAGCCTGTAGTAGAGGTCCTCGCGGAAGCGCCTCTCCTTTACGGCGAGTTCAAGGTCCTGGTTCGTGGCGGCGATGATCCTCACGTCGACCTGGTGGGTGGAGGTGGAGCCGACCGGCTCAAAGCGCTGCTCCTGCAACACCCTTAGAACCTTAACCTGGAGCTTGAGACTCATGTCTCCGATCTCGTCGAGGAAGATGGTGCCGCCGTCGGCCGCATCGAAGCGGCCGGAGTGGGTCGCCACAGCGCCGGTAAAGGCGCCCTTGACGTGCCCGAACAGCTCGCTCTCCAAGAGTTCCTCGGGTATCGCCGCGCAGTTGACCACGACGAGCGCCTTGTCGCGCCTCTGGCTGTTGTAGTGGATGGCTCGCGCGACGAGCTCCTTGCCGGTGCCGCTCTCGCCGGTGATGAGCACGGTCGAGTCAGTCTCGGCGACCTTCTCTATGAGGTCGAAGACGGCGGCCATCTCGTCGCTGTGGCCGACGATGTTCTCGAAGCGATAGCGCTCGCGCAGCTGGTGCTTGAGCAGCCTGTTCTCCTCCTTGAGCTGCCGGTGCTCGAGCGCGGTGGATATGAGGGCTGCGATGTCGTCGAGCTCGAACGGCTTGGTGAGATAATGATAGGCCCCGGCCTTCATGGCCTCCACAGCGGATGTGATCGTGCCGAAGCCGGTGAGCACTATGGCGACCGCTCCCGGCTGCTCCCTCTTGAGGCGCCTGATGAACTCGACGCCGTCGACCTTGGGCATCACCAGGTCGACCAGCGCCAGGTCGACGCTCTCCTTCTCGATTATGCGCAGGGCCTCCTCGCCGTCCTTGGCGGTGAGCACCTCGTACTTGAGGCCGGTCAGAAACCTCTCCAGCGCCTTGCGTATGGCGACCTCGTCGTCCACAATGAGCAGCCTTGCCATCGATACCTCCTCGGGCCGACTCAGCCCTGTGCCGCCGGGAGCCTGACGACGAACTCGGTCCCGACGTCCTTTTGCGATTCACAGGTGATCTCTCCGCCGTGATCCCTAACTATCCTGTAGCTTATAGAAAGGCCCAGACCCGTGCCCTTGCCTGGCTCCTTGGTCGTGAAGAACGGGTCGAAGATCCTGTCGCATATGTCCGAGGATATGCCGTGGCCGGTGTCGCGCACCCTCACCACCACCACCCTGCCGCCGTCTGCGGTGTCGGTGGAGACCGAAAGCTGTCCGCCCTTGGGCATGGCGTGGCAGGCGTTTGTCATGAGGTTGATGAAGACCTGCTGCAGCCTGTCCGGCGTCGCCATCACCCGCGGCAGGTCGCGTCTGCCCTTGAACTCCATCTCCACGTTGAGCGATCGCATCTCGCACTGTATGAAGGGGAAGACGTTCTCTATGAGGACGTTTATGTCCACGGACTTGCGGTCGTGGTCCTTGGAGACGCGCGAGAAGTCGAGCAGGTCGCTCACGATCTTCTTGCAGCGCTGGGCCGCCTGCTCCACCTCGCACAGGTCCTCGACGAGCCTCGCGTCCTCCTTGGCGTCGCGCTTCATGAGCTGCGTGAACGCCAGTATGCCGCCGAGCGGGTTGTTGATCTCGTGCGCCACGCCTCCTGCGAGCATCCCGATCGCAGCCATCTTCTCCTGCTGGATGACCTCTCGCTGGAGCCGGCGCTCCTCGGTGATGTCGCGGTAGTAGACCACCGCCTGCAACTGATCGCCCGCCCCCAGCGGATAGGCGCTCGCCTCGAACTCCCTGTGCGAGATCTCGTTTTTGAGCGCGCTGATCTTCTGTTTATCCTGTTCCAGTGCCGCCTCGAGCGGACAGCCCTCGCAGGGCGCGCTCCTGCCCGCCATCGCTTCGAAGCACCTCTTCCCGATGATGGAGGCGATCTCCTTGCCAGCCACGTCGGCCAGCGTGAGGTTCGCTCGGAGTATGCGGTAGTCACGCGACACGATCTGGACCGGCGAGGTGATGGCGTCGAAGGTCGACTCCCACATATACTTGCCGCTCGAGACGATCTCCACCAGCTCCTCGAGCTTGCGCGTCCTCTCTGCCAGGACCCTCGCCTTCTTGAGGAGTTCATCGTGCCCCAGGCCCTCGAGCTGAACCGCCGTTTCTTTCATAACCCCCTTGTTTTTCTTCATTATTCGGCAAGATACATGAACGGTCCGCAAAAGACTAGCGAAATTTTGACACCCCCTAACATTTTGACATCTAACGGATTTGAGCGGTTCACCGGGTAAATTTTCACCCAATTTATCACCGCTTCAGAGAATATTATTCATACTCCGCAGACGGAGCGCTTCGGGTTCTTTTGGCGGCTAGGCGTAATAAAGCCGGCTCCCGCGAAAAAACCCGGGACACAAAACCGATTTTTTAAAATACGACCTAGTACACCCCGGAAAAATCGGTATTGTGTCCCGGGTTTTTCATACTTCGCTCGCGCCGTCCCTAATCACGGAGGCCGTTCTGCAGGGCATCATGTGGACGCATCGTGAGCGGGCGGTCATCGTGTTGTATCGCCGGAGGCGCACAACACGATGGACGTCCGCGGAAGATGCGTCCCCCGGATGAGCTGGATGAAAACGCGTTTTCAAAAATGATTTCATGTGCTAATGTCGATCATAATTATATGAACAGGACCCGGGCGACATCGGCATTTCTGCTTCTGATCCTCGCGTGCTCAGTCATCGCGGCTTGCAGGGGCAAGCCTGAGGAGCCCGCGCCCACGACTCCAAAGGACAAGTCCCAGCCAGTGGCCGCGGCCCGCCAGCAGCTGGCCGCCCCCTCCCTCAAGGCCCCTCCCGCTCCCGAGCCCAAGCAGGCCCCTGCCGCTCCTGCGAAGGAGGAGATAAAAGGCCCGCGCACCGAGCGCAGACCCGCTGGGCGCATAGACGAGGGCGCTACGGGTCCGGTCACCACGTCCAGACAGCCGGAACTGCGAGCGCCACCCCCGCCCAAGCTTCCCTCCACGAGGCGCGCGCCCACGGCGAGGATCGAGGGCGAGGTCTCGGCGCTTCCGGCCCCGGAGCTCCCGGTGGCCGACGAGGAGCCGGCCGAGGAGCCCGCGCAGGTGAGATACGAGCCGACGCTCGTCACCGCCAAGACCAACGTGGACGTCGTCATCGACGCCTCGGGCAGCATGTCAGCGCCGCTGGGAATATCGCCGGAGTCCAAGTTCGAGCTTTTGCGCAACGCCCTGTACGAGGTGATCTACGAGATGCGCCAGCAGCAGTCGGAGTTCCCCCGCAACCTGGGCATAAGGCTCTTCGGCGCCGAATCCGAGTCCACGGCTCAGGACTGCCAGGACACCCAGCTCCTGGTCAGCATGGGCGAGCCCAACCTTGACATCGTTAGGGAGGCGCTCGCAGGCGTGAAACCCAGAGGGCAGAGCCCGATCGCCTTCGCGCTCAAGCGCGCCATGGACGACTTCCCGAGCGGGCCGGCGGTCGAGCGCGTGGTCGTGCTCGTGGCCGACGGCGCCGACACATGCGACGGAGACCCGTGCGCAGTGGCGGAGGAGATCGACTCGGGGCCGGTCAAGACCGCCATAAACGTGGTGGCCTTCGACGTCTCGCCCCAGGATCAGCGTAAGCTCGCGTGCATAGCGGAGAAGACGGACGGGCAGCTCTTCCTGGCACGAAACGAGGCGGAGCTGCAGAGCTCGCTCGACCAGGCGATCAACTCCACCGTGCCCTACAACCTCAAGCTCTCCGCGCAGGCCGGCGGCTCGCCGCTGCCGTTCTCTATAGCCGTATATCGCGCGGGCACGAACCAGGTCCTTCGCAGGGGCGAGAGCCTAGGCACGAAGCTTCTGAGCCTGCCCACGGGCACGTACGACATACTCGTGGAGTACGCGCAGTCACCGACGGCCAAGAAGCCGTCCAAGATCCTAAAGGGCGTCGAGATCCTCGAGACCACCAGGGTCGAGCAGAACATAAACTTCGACCTGGGCAGGATAACGGTGACCGCACTCTCGAACGAGGGCAAGCCCGTACCTGCCATATTCAAGGTCTCCAAGGACGGCGGCAAGAGCGAGGTCGCGACCGTCGAGACCGAGGCGGCACCTTACACGTTCTTCCTCCCGCCCGGCGTCTACGACATCGCCGCGGACCTGGTCGAGTCCGGGCCAGAGGCCTTCACGGTGGTGGAGCTGGGCATAAGGGTGTCGCAGGCGGAGCAGCCCGATTTGACCTTCGTCTTCCAGAAGGGGTCGCTGGCGCTCAAGGGGCTCACGACGCTGGGCGCGCCGATACCGTTCATCTTCCAGGTCTTCAAGTCGGGATCCAAGGACCTGGTTGCCAGCGGCGCGCTCCCCTCAGAGGGCGGTTCCGTTCTGCTCGCGCCGGGCAACTACGACCTGCTAGTCGTCGGCGAGGACCCGAAGATGACGGCGAGCCCCCGCACGAAGATCGGCGGCGTCTCCATAAGGGCGGCAGAGACGACCGAGCTCACGGCGATGTTCGAGATGGGGACGATGGAGCTGGCGGCCTTCGACGGCAAGGGCAACCCCGTGCCGGCCGAGTTCGTGCTAAAGGACCAGGAGACCAAGGCCGAGATAGTGCGGGCCACGAGCGCGAGCGGCGCACAGATCGAGGTGGGCGTTCCCCCCGGGGCATACGAGGTCACCGCCTACAGCATCAAGTCGATACTTGAGCCCAAGCCATCGGTCACGGAGTCCGAGGTCGTTGTCGCGGCGAACCAGCCCACAAAGGAGCTCATCAAGTTCGTGCTGGGCACGCTCAGGCTCAGGGGCCGCAGCGCCAAGGAGCTTCCCATACGCACGCAGTTCACGGTCTACAAGTCCGGCTCCGACGAGATCGCCGCGAAGGCGCCGCCGGCCACCGACTGGATGATCTTCGATTTGGCGCCGGGGCTCTACGACGCCCTGGCCACCGACGTGGCCGACGTCATAGGCGCGTCCGAAGTCACGCCTATGATCTGGATACGCGACATAAAGATCGAGGACGGCAAGACGGTGAGCCACGAGGCGATCTTTACCGCGGGCAAGCTCAAGATCATAGGGCGCGGATCGAACAACAAGATAATCGATTGCGGATTCCGGGTCTTTCAGTACGGCTCGGACACCGCACTCATAGTCGGGCAGACGACCAACGACTGGGAGATCTTCGAGATAGAGCCGGGCAAATACTACATCGAGGCCAGCTACGTAGACGAGAGCAAGGACGTCACGCTCAAGAAGTGGGTCAACGTCAACATTGGCGAGAACGAAGTGGTCGAGCTGGTCCTCAGATTCTAGAAGCCATCCCCGCGACAGGCACGAAGGTCATCGTCGACGTTATGAATGCCTTGGGCACCTTGAACGGGGCGTCGACGGAAACGGCGTCGGAGTTCCAGTCGTAGAGCCTGGCGATACCCCTGGCATACCTGCCGACCTCGGAGTCCTCACCGATTCGGTCCGAGTACATCTCCTTGAGACCTCCGAGCACTATGACCGCCTGCCTCCGGGCCCTATAGGGAGCTCCCCTAGCATCACCGGCCGCCTCATCCAGGTCCCTGGCGAAGTCGTCGGGAAGAAGGCCCGGCCTCGAGGGTATGAAATGCGGGGCGCGCGCCAGCATGGCAAGTTCCTGCGCACCGTAGATGCTCTTGGTGACCGGAGAACCCCCGGAGAGGAACTGACGCGCCGAACGGATTATCCTTCTCGTCTGTTCGTCTCCGAGCATCCTCGTGCCTTTCAGGGACACAAACTTGGTCCTGTCCACAAACTTCAGCACATCGTGCTTGGCGCCGAGCTCCATAACCCTACGCACTTCGGGCTCCAGGACTTCCCTGCGTTTCAGGAAGTTTTCCAGCGGGCTGGTATGGACGTTGTTGAGATGCTCCGCCATCTTGACGCCTATTCGCCTGCTGCTGCGGAGCGCCTCGACGCAGTTCTTGAGCGAAACCAGTTGCGACGCATCTTCTATCCTGGCCGGCAGGCGTCTGGCTGCGGCATCCTCGAGGGTGATCCGGTCGCGCCTGGCGATCAAGTACCCCATCAGCGCATCGGCCACCTCGAGGGATTCCTCCGGAACCGATCTGAGCATCTGCGAGCGCTCGTAGAGATCCCTCGCCGAAGCAAGCCTCGTATAGAAGTTGGCCTTCTTGCCGAACAGCTCCGACCGGCCCTTGTTGAGCGCCTGCATAAGCGTGCTTATCGAATATCCCTTGAAGTTCTTGAACCTGGGATCCCTCAGCGGCGCCTGTTCCGCCTCGACATCCTCCCTGATCTCCACCAACTTTGCTATCAGCCCCTCCGGGCTGCCGAAGAGATCGGGCTCTATAGCCTGAAGTATCCTGGAGCGCGCGAAAAGGCCCGCGTTCGAGCCGTCGAAATCGACCGTCCTGCGATCAGTCTTCTTGGCGGGATAGGGCCTGTCCCTCATCGGGATGCCCTGCACGGACCGAAGCGCGAGCAGAAGGACCGCGAGCGAATAGATCTCGTAGGGTTTGATATATCCGTTCTTGCCGTTTAGGTGCTCCTTGGGCTCCATCTCGAGCACAGCCGCGATGAAGGCGTCCGGATCGTCGAAGGAGCTCTGAAGCGACACGGTCGAGTCGAAGGCCTCGTAGCATCTCCTGGTGCCGTCTATGATCCTCGTCAGCGCCGCGATGACCCTCGGGCTGTCCTTGAGCATCGCGGGATGACGGGTGCTGCTGCTCATGCTCAGAGCCCCGCGTACTGCGTCGACGTCCTTGAGAAGAAGCGGGCCGCTCCTGTCGGCGGCATGCCTGATACGATCGAGGAGATCCATGATCGTGTGATATCGCTGTCTCGACAACTTCATACTATATCAGTCCCCGTCGTTCACCTCGAAATCGTGTACGTCTTCTCCCTGCCGTTCACGTGGAGTGTCTGAGTGATGATCGCCGAGACGGCTGCGGTCACGGAGTTCTTCTCGGGCTCGAAGTCCAGAGCCAGGCCGTTCGCGCCGAGGTCTATCCTCGCCAGCCCCAGCGCGCCCATCAGCCCCTCGTCGTCGGAGGCGAGGTCGAAGCCGGCCGGCACGGGTATGACGATCGGCTCGCCGTCGGCCGAGAATCCGGAGAGCGCGAGCCCCAGCTTCTCCGACAGCTGCGAGACCAGGCTCGCGGCCGGGACCGTCGTGGAGTTCGTGCCCGGCATCGGCGTAAGCACGAGCCTCGTCCGGTCGGCCAGAAGCCTTATCGGTATCGCCAGGCTCCCCTCCTCCTCCGGGTGGGGGCCGACGCTGCCTATCTCGACGGCGGCCAGAAGCGTCAGGTCGAAGCTTATGATCTGTCCGCCCAGCGGGTCCGGGTCGTCCGGGTTCATCGAGAGGATGACCGGCCGGCCCTCATCGTCCACCAGCGTCGCGGGGTTGCCGTACTCGTCCGGCGGAACATCATCGTCGATCTGGAGCGCATAGAAGGCCAGCGTCACCCCGCCCAGCTCGATCGAGACGAGCGAGGCGCCCGGATCGTACGAGCCCTGCGGCCCCGCGCCATCGCCCTTGTCTACGGCAGGCAGCTCCTGCGGATCCACGGCGGCGACACGCAGGCCCAGGGCGCGGTTGGCCCTGACCGCGGCCATGAGCGGCTGGTTGCCCGGGAAGTATCCGTAGGTAGTGAGCGCCGTCCCCAGAAGCTCCGAGACGCGCGGCCTTATATGGCACAGGGTCGGCTTGTCCTGCTCGTCATCGGTCGCCTCGAACGCGTCGCACTCGGAGACGAAGTCGAAGTCCATATCGCCGAAGAGGCCCTCGTGCACGTCGATGTCCATGAGCCCCCGGACGCCTTTCCCGTCGCCCTGAGCAGTGGCAGCGAAGAGAAACGCGTTCGCCGCATCGAGAGAGAGCGAGACGCCCAGGTCGCCGCCAGCCTGCGCGGGGCCGTGGTAGGAGCTTGCACCGAAGCCCTGCCCCTTCACGACCCCCGCCTCCGGGATCTTCGCCCAGCCGGGCGTGGAGGAGTAGGTCGAGGCGTCGCCCACCATGAGCGTGGCGGCGGCAAGTATGCCCTCGGAAGATATCTCAAGCCCCCCGTCCAGCGCGAAGCCCAGCGGTATCCTCACCCTCGCTACGATCCCGCTCGATCCCTCCCCCTGGCCTACCGTCACCGGCGGGAGTTCCACGCCCTCCCTCACCAGCGCGGTGGCGGCGGTCGATCCTCCGCAGTAGATCGCCTGGTTTATCGCATCCAGGACCTTCTCGTTTATGAGGCCGGTCTGAGCGTTGAGCGAGTTGATCGCGTCGCACGCCTCCTTCGCCTTGCCCTCAGCGAGAGACCGGTCGCACTTGACGAAGCCCCCCCACGAGTTGGCGCCGCCAACGAGGTTCTTGGGTATCAGGGCGGCGGGCATGTGCTTGCAGTAGCTCCCCGCTTTATAGTCGCAGTCGTCGTACGGGCTAGCGAGCTCCACGACGGGGAGCCCGTCAGGCCCGTCCCTGCTGGCCAGCTCGAGCTCGATCAGCGCCTTGCGAATGGATATCACCAGCGGCAGCGGCGGGAGATCCTTCTCGGGCACCAGGTCCATGCCTATCTCGACGTCACTTATCGAGGCGTCGAGCTCCATGGTGTCCTGGCCGAACGCAAGGCCCTTGAGCACGGCGCCGCCCAGCTTCGGAGCGCCCCTGATCTCGGCGGAGAAACCGCCGAGGTCGGACGAGGAACAGTGCGGAAAGATCGCCGAGATATCTTCCGAGGGGCCGGCGTCCTCACCGCCCTCGCCTCCGATATCGCCCAGGATCCCCTCTATGAGATCGTCGCGCTCGTCGGAGGCGAGAAAGTTGTTGATGAGCGGGAGCACGATATCCCTGGCGGTGCGCGCCGGAACGGCGAGCTCCACGGCGGAGGGCACCTCCATCTCGCCGCCGCCCGCCCCGTGGGGGCCGAGCGCCTTGCCCCAGCCGAAGGTCCAGGCGAACTCCTCCATGCCGGACTCGCCCGCTATCGTCGCCACGTTTATGCCGACTCTCGGCTCGAGCGTCAGCGAGTAGACGCCCTGCTCGTCGGGACAGACCTCGATGGGAGCGATGCGGTTGAAGCGGACGGAGACGCACGAGCCCTCCCCGGCTATGCGGAACCTCCAGTCCAGCTTCGGGTACTCGCCCGAATCGTACGTCGGCAGCGGATCCGGCGAGAGGAAGGTGATCCCCTCGACCGTCTCCCCCGGGCCCGTGCCCGTGAACGAGATGGGCCCGACGGAGGGGCACGAGGCCTCCGTCGCCGCGTTGCACGCGCGCACGAAGATCCTGTTCGCGCCTTTGCCGACGGGCACGCCGACGCTGAAGCGGCCCTGCCCGCCCTGCTCGACGGTGCTGGAACAATCCACGCTCCTCTCGTGGCCGTCGGAGTCGGTGATGGTGTTCTCCACCGTCAGGGCGACGCCGCCGGTGGAGGCGCCTATGAAGTCGCAGAACTGGCAGTCGCCCAGCAGATCGACCGTCACCCGCACGTGCGGAAGATCGGTGGAGCCGCCAGACTTGATGTCCGGGTCGAAGGTCACGTCGCCGCTCTCAACCGTAGGGGCGATCACGCGGCTCGTCCGCACCTTGCGCTCCACGGAGTCCCCCACCATGCGGCTGGCCGTGACGGAGACGGTGTACGGGCCGACCTCCGGTAGCTCGATGCGCGCCGCGAAACGGCCCTGTGCATCCAGGCAGAACGGATCCGCCTTCGAGTCCGCAGACCAGCAGTCCTGGCCGTCCCCCCCGGATGTGTCGACCGATGTCACGCCCTTGGTGTACTCGTTCTGCGAGGATATCGTAATTCCGGCCACCGCCGAGGACTGCCTGTCTATCGTTCCCTTCAGTATAAATGATGCGCCGTCCACGCCGCCGGCGGGCGTGCTCACGCACAGAAAGCCCGAACCCAGCTCGCACTCGATCCTGGGGGGCTCCTGAGGAACGAGACAGAGGCCGGCCTGACCGCCGACGATCCCCGTCTGGGGCTCCTCGTCGTCCTCGCCCCCGTCCTCATCCCCGACGTCCCCGGGCTCCTCGGCGGGCGCCTCGCCCTCCTCAGCTTCGGCGGACGAATCCGCGCCCAGGCTCGAAGCCTTCCACATCTCGGCGGCGCGCCCGAGCAGGTCGGACACCCCGGCCTGCGCGCGCGAAGGCGCGAGCAGAAGGCATAGGGCCGCGGCCAAGGCCGCCGTTATCCTGAGCGCATCTCTCATAAGTCGGTCCAGTAAGCGCAGGCGTCCGTATTCATGGCGCCCGCCTGATCTTGTCGGAGGCTATGCCGAAAAGTTGCTCGGAAAAAGGTGCGGCACGTCAAAAATATGACGCACAGCGCCGGAACACCGCATATTTACTGATTTTCCGCGAATTGCTTCCATGCGGGCTCAGGCGATTTATGACGCAACTTCTTGGGAGGCCGGCCGATAAGCATCCGATGGCGGCGGCATCATATATTATGAATGGACTTCGAGCCAAAGCTTCGATCCTCGTCCTCGCGCTGGCCGCATCCTGGCTTCTGGCCGGATGCGGCGGCGGCGACTATACGCCAGTGTACTTTCCGCCGGCGGAGGACGAGAAGGAGGCGCCCGACCCGAGCGTCGGAGCCGCCGACATGCGCTGCACCCTCTCTTTCGCCTCGCAGCTGTGCGTCACCATAAAGGGAGAAAACATCGAGGTCGGGATCGACGAGGACGACAGGCTCTGCACCGAGGTGCCGGCCTTCCCCATACACATCACCGGATCGACCGCGACGATTGAGGGCAGCGAGTTCCCGGACGTAGAGGTCGAGGGGCACGGGCTGCCGGCCCCGATCACGATAAACGCGCGCGGCGACGGGGACGGCAAGTCCAACACCGGAAGCGGGACGATCGACTCCGCCGGCAACATCAGCATCGAAGGCTTCTCTCTGTTCATCGTCGCGCTGGGGATAGTGGGCGAGGTCCCGAACCTCACCCTCACGACCGGGACGACCGACGAGCTGGATCACCTGCCGGCGATCTCCGGATCGCCACCCGACGCCAGCGGCGCCATGACGCTCGTCACCGCGACCGCGCTCGGCCACATCATCGACGCGGCGGACGAGTACCTCCTCGGAGCTTCGCTCACGGCGAGCTTCCGCGGAGGGATCACGCCCGGCCTGGCCGAATGCGGCGGGGGCGGCGGCGAGAGCACCTTCGAGGCGCACAAGGTGACGATATCCGAGGACGGACAGCAGACGATCTCCGCGCTGCCGGAGGGCAACGTGATGGAGGCCTCGACCGGCACCTTCATATCCGAGGGTAGCCAGGACGTGGGCCCGCGCTTCGAGAGCCAGGCGAAGTTCCGGGTGACCAATACGAGCTCCAAGGCACAGGCGATCGCGGTGCCGCCGCGCAAGGGCCCCTTCCACCTCAGCGCGAGCCGGCCGCTCTCCGGACAGATCGCCCCGCAGCAGTCATTCGTGCTGACCGTGACGTTCAGGCCCACGCTGTCCGACGCGCAGCCGGGCGAGATCATAGAGACGATAACCATAGGCCCCGACGCGTTTCAGCTCTCAGGCGTGGCGCTCACGAAGTCGGGCGCCGCCGAGATAGACGTGGTGGACGGCTCGGGCGAGATATCGCTGCCCGACGTGGACGACGTGGAGGTCGGGGACGCGAAGGTGCCCGCCAACACCGAGCGCCGCTTCTTCATGTGCCAGGAGATCGACTGCGAGGGGACGACCTCCTACACCTCCTGCACCGAGTGCCCGGACCCTACGAACAATCCGTGCGTCCTCATGCAGATATCGACCGAGGGCGAACCGATGGCGGAGGTCGACGCGCAGTGCAGCCCCGCCCACCCCGACGCCGCGCCCATGTACGTGATCGACCTCAAGGGCTCGGCCGAGGTGGCGATCGCCGGCCAGAAGCAGGTCATCGCGCTCCGAAACCGCGGCGCGACGGACATGACCATACAGGGCATATCGATAGAGGAGCTCGATGGCAGCCAGTCAACCGGACAGTTCACCCTGCCCGAGGGCGCCGTCTTCGCCACCGACGACTTCGAGAAGATCCACGAGGAGGTCGCGGCCGCGCTCGAGGGCGGCCAGCCGCAGGGCACGAAGCTCCCGCTGACGCTGCCGCCCTACCAGCAAGGTTACTCCGAGACCGCGGCCTATATAGTGATAACGTACACGCCCAGCGACCTGTTGGGCTCCGACGGCCAGCAGGCCGGAGTCGGCAGCGAGGTCACGGACAAAGCGCTGCTTAGAATCTCCACGGACCAGGGCGATCTGACGGCGGAGGTCAGCGGCACTACCTCGATTGGCGAGACGCCCGCGCTCGAGCTGTACTTCAAGACCGGCTCCGGCACCAGGCAGGTGGCGGAGGGCTCGGCCTTCCCCTTCAAGGACATCACGCAGGCGACGGTCGACGCGGCCGTGCCGGTCTTTCTGCGCGTGGCCGACACCTCCTCCTCCACCCTGCGAGTGACATCGGTATCCGTCTCGGGCCCGGACGACGCGAACTTCCGCTGGCTGGGGACGGCCGGCGAGATAGCCGCCGTGAACCCGCCAGAGGGACAGGGCTATCGCTGCTCGATACCGACGGTGGACGAGGAGACAGGCGAGATCATAAGCGAGGAGTTCGACCTCACGCCGGTCGCGCTCGGCGCGGGCGGCTTCGACATAGCGCCCGGCGCATACTCCACGGCGACGATGCCGCTCATGGGCTGCGTGAACTTCCACATGGACCCGCAGGGTGAGTCCAAGGGCCTCTACGAGGGCGCGATCCTCATAGAGGCGGTCGAGCTCGACGCGGCCGGGCTCCCCATGAAGAACCCGGACGGGAGCGAGAGGCTCACCGAGCTTTCGGCGAGGCTCCTGGCCGCGATCGAGCCCAGGACGGGCCGCTTCGTACTAAGGATAACGCAGACCTCCGCCGCCATGCTCAACCCGCAGTTCCCGGGGCTCTCGGCGATCTCCTCGTTCAGCGACATGAAGATCGCGAACGGAGGCAAGGAACCCGCCCAGGCCGACCTGCAGCTGTTCACCGGCGCCATGACGCTGGACCCGTTCGACGAGATGACGATCGCGTCCAACGACGGGCAGAGCACCCTGACCGGACCGAACGACGGCGTCACGGCAATCTTCCGGCCGGTGGACACGCACCCGGTGAGCACCGACTACGCCGAGGAGGGGCTGTTCGACTACGCCAGCCTCATCCACGACGCGCTGCTGCCCGAGGGCGAACGCGGCGTCTACGAGGACTACCCGGGCGTGCCGGACGACGCGCGCATCAACGGATGGCGCATCTACACATCGACGCTGTCCTACCCCGGCCCGCTTGCACCGCCGGAGAGGGTGCCCGAGAACGTCACCGACTGCGTGGTGGTGAACCCATGCGACCCGGAGGATCTGAAGCTCTTCACCGAGGCGGGCGCCGGATCCGGCAAGGGCGCGTGCGCCTTCTTCTACGCATCCGGCGGACGATACGACAGCCCGGCGTTCCACACCGCGGAGGAGATGGCCGGAGGCGAGTACGACAACCTCTGCAACAACGTGGACGAGCCGCAGGCGCTCTACGACATAGACACCGGCCACTACTCGGTGGACGGCGAGCTCACCTTCGAGGAGATCGGACTGCGCTTCTTCGGCCCCACCTATTTCCACAACCCGGGCGGGCCCCTTGGCTCAAAGCCCCCTATGGACGCGGTCTTTCACATGGCCTTCACCACCGGCGTGCTAAAGCCCCAGGCCGACGAGTCGGACTGGAACCTCGTGCCGGACGAAAAGGTCGACCTGGCGGGGGGCGAGTACAAGATAAACCTCAACGACCCTACGCTGGCCACGCCGCCGATATGCGAGCAGAACACGGACAACTGGATCGTGGGCGGCGAGGCCTACAGCAAGTGGAGATATCTGGATGGGCTTCTGTTCAAGGACGAGGAGGCCACGATACCGGCCGGCTGCCCCGAGGACGACAACGACCACACCGGCGGCCAGGCCTTCCTGCGCGGGAAGCCCATCGACCCGGAGACCGGCAACGTCACCTTCGTGGGAGCGGCAAAGTTTGGATCCAGCGACGATTTGTCCTTCGCGTTCAAGGACGTGATGATGTTCATCGTACTCAAGGGGTGGTTCTGCGACCCGACCGGCAGCGAGGAAGACTACGAGGGCGCGCGCTGCTTCGAGGCGACATTCAACGAGCGCGACGCCGCCTCGCAGCAGTCGATAATCAGAGACTAGGGATTAGGGATTAGGGATTAGGGATTAGGGATTAGGGATTAGGGATTAGTATGGGAGATGATGTCATAATATCGGTTCCAAGATACGAGCTCGAGGAGCCGTTCGGCAACCGGTGGGGCCTTACCGCCCACTACGGTCTGCGCATACCCCTGTCGACGACCGTCTCCGAGGGAGGCGTCGGACACAGCCTTGGGGCGCAGCTGGAGATAGCCGAGGACTTCGAGGACCGCTACACCCTGGCTCTGGAGATACCCTTCGGGACCACCGAGCAGAAGATATTCCCGACCACCGACTCCGAGGGCACGACCGCGCAGCACGACCACTGGGCGGTGATGGTGGGGCTCGGCAGCGTGAGCCGGAGCTTTCCCAAGTTCGGAGACGGCGGACAGTTCCGCTTCGCGCTCAACTCGTCGACCACGCCGCTGATCGGCGGAGGAAAATCCACGATATCGCGCGAGGACGCCGTCGTCGACGGAGAGAACATCGAGTTCGACGACAGCAGCGAAAACACCTTCGACGTGGGTACGAACTACTACCTCGGCGCCGAGATAAGGCCCTGGGACCGCGGCCCGGCTCTCAACATAGGCCCCGCACTCTACTACGGCCTGCAGTACGCGGGCGAGGGATCCGAGTTCAACCGCGTCAAGCTCGAGCTCATGCTCATGGCGAGCATAGGCTACGGCGACGCCAGCATCATATCTCGCGACGAGCGCGAGGGGCGCCTGGGCCCGCTGGGGATCACGCAGGGCGCCTACTCGGTGCTGCACTCGTTCCTGCAGCGCCACATGTACGACAAGACCGTCGGCCAGCCGATGGAGGCGCTGGACGACTACGGCCTCTTGGGAGACGACGGCGCGACCGACCGCGGGAGCATGTACGACGTGCCGCTGCTCTCCGCGGGCTCGGCCTTCCTGGCCGGCTCCTCGCCCGTGATGTCCCCGGCGCTCCGCTCCGGCGAGGGCTGGTACTGGGGCTTCGGGGCGCTGGGCGCCGCGGGCGGCGTCTACTTTTTGGCCGCAGGCAGCGACGGCGCCAAAGCCTCGGGCCTGGGCGACCTGCTGGGCACGGCCAGGCTCCTTGGCTACGCCTTCGCGGGCATAAACTCCCCCGAGGAGAGGCTGGCGATGCTGCCGGAGGAGAGCGAGCGCAGGCAGATGTGGATCAACGTCGCCTCCTACGGACTCAACACTGCTGTGATGCTCATAGGCGCGGGCGCGGACAGCGATATAGCGATGGGCGGAGGCTCGGGCGCGAACATGGGCGTGGCGATGACCCCGAACCCGGTCGAGGACACCACCGTCGAGCGCACCGACGTGGGCTACATCTTCTACACCGGCTGCTGGACCGACGACGTGGACGGTAACCGCGCGGGCATGCTCGTGCACAAAAGCTGGCACGACTTTCCGTCCGAGAGCTTTCAGCTCTTCTCGTCCGCGATCATGGTCTCGCCGATGCTCACCTTCGGGAACATCGGCAACATGCCGAGCCAGGACGAGCAGTTCGACTCGGAGATGCTCACCAGCGACGTAGGCGCCTCGCTTGGCCTGGAGTGGAAGACGACCTTCACGAGGCTGTCGGCGGGCCTCGATACCAGGGGCGTATTCGGCGACGAGGACTCCAAGGTGGGCGTGGGAGGGATAGCCGGCTTCGATCTCACCATACCCTTCAACGGCGAGGAGGACGGCTCCGGGCTGGCCGTCGGGGTCCGCGCCAGCGCGCACCGGCTCTTCCCGGAGGGCTGGCAGGCGGAGATCGCCCCCTGGGGCGGGCTGTCGCTGCACTTCTGATCCGAAATCAGTCAGGAACTTCTGTAGAGCGCCTTGGTCACGATGTAGACGGCGACCTCGGGCTCGACCATCTGACGCCACGAGGTGTCGCCGGAGGCGATCGCCTCGCGCACGCCTGTAGAGCTTACGTCGGGGATCGGGGAACCGGGACCGCGCGGGACCTTCATGACGTCGACGAGCGCCTTGATCTTGTCGAAGCGGTGCCACTTGTCGGCCTCGCCGTCGATGTCTTCACCGACCACGAGGATGAAGCGCTTGTCCGGGTTGCGATCGACCAGGTGCTCGATCGTCACCAGCGTCCGGCTCTCGCCGCCCAGCTGCTCCTCGACGTCGCTCACCTGCACCGGGAGACTGAGCTTGGCGAATGCCAGCTTCGCCATAGCCATCCGATCCGCGAAGGGGGCTAAATCCTTTCCGAGGGGGTGCTCGTAGCAGGGGATCACCCAGACCTCCTCCGCCTGCCCCTTCATGAAGATCCACTTGATAATCTCGGCATGGCCCTTGTGGGGCGGGTTGAACGACCCGCCGAATATCGCCACGCGTCTTCTGGTGCTGCCCGGCCCTGCCGCCATACGCCCCCCTTGCAAAAGGCTCGCTAAAAACTATTATACGAGCTGGCCATGAAACTCAACCGGGTTCTCATAATCACCAAGCCCTACGCCGCCTCAGGCGCGCGCCGCACGCGCTCGAGGCTTTTGGGGGCGGCGCACCGCAGGCTCCAGCGCGGCATGGAGAGGGCCGTCGAGGGCATGGGGCTCAAACTCACGGTCGCCTCCCGCCCGAACATGCCCAGGGCCCGCGGCTTCGACCTCATCGTCACCTTCGGCGGCGACGGGACGTTTCTGGCCGCGGCGCACATAGCGGACGGCACGCCCATACTGGGCGTGAACGCCTCGCCCGACCACTCCGTGGGGTTTTACTGCATGGCGAGGCCGCAGAACTTCGAGAAAACCCTCAGGCGCATCGCCGAGGGCAAGATCGCCCCGCGCCAGCTGCCTCTGATCGAGACGAGGATCGGCGCCAGGGCACTGCCGTGCCTGGCGCTCAACGACGTGCTCTTCGCCGGCACCTCGCCCGCGGAGACGGTGCGATACGAGCTGTCGGCCGGGGGCAGGCGCGAGGAGCAGAAGAGCTCCGGCGTCTGGATATCCTCGGGGCCCGGCTCCACCGCAGCGATAGAGTCGGCCGGCGGCCGCCCGCTGGGGATCTTCTCAAGGCGCCTGCAGTTTCTCGTGCGCGAGCCGTGCGTCACGCCCGGCTCGCGCTACCGGATGACCCGCGGCGTGCTCCGCGCGGGCCAAGCCATCTCCCTCGTCTCGCACATGCGCACCGGGCGCCTCTACATCGACGGCCACTGGCACGAGTACAAGGCGCCCGAGGGCGCCCGCCTCGCGTGCAGGGTGGCCAAGAAGACCCTGAAGGTTTTTATCTGAACCCCACCGACGACGCGCTCCAGATCGACACATCGGACGCATCTTCCGCGGCCTGTCATAGCAAATCAGCAGACGGAGCGCTTCGGGGAACTTTTCTCGCTATCCCTCCTCGCCTCAGACGCCGGCTCGTCGGGGGCTTTCGTCGGCCGGTGCATATAGGCTACTGTATCCGGCCTCCTCGAGCCAGGCTGCGAAAAGTCCCTCCGAAGCGCTCCGTCAAAGCGGTACTCTGAGTCCTGTTTGAACGGCCTCCGTGATTCGGGACGGCGCGAGGGAAGTATGAAAAAACCCGGGACACTATACCGATTTTTCCGGGGTGTACTAGGTCGTATTTTAAAAAATCGGTTTTGTGTCCCGGGTTTTTTCGCGGGAGCCGGCTTTATTACGCCTAGCCGCCTTAATAACGAG
>Ga0180430_10001306_pt1 | contig 24636 bp, 19 predicted proteins | sample SS_ome_9_FD_132999 | JGI IMG/M metagenome (GOLD analysis project Ga0180430, IMG submission 132999) | Hypersaline lake sediment archaeal communities from the Salton Sea, California, USA - SS_1_S_2 metaG | ecosystem: Environmental > Aquatic > Non-marine Saline and Alkaline > Hypersaline >... | reverse complement strand
GCCCTCGGCGTCAGGGCCGGACACGGACGCACCACCACCCGAAGAAGATGATATCCCCTTCTGAACGAAAATGCGGCCTCGTTTCCCCGTTATAGGAAACCGGAAGCGGCGCCGCATTTTCGCATACCATCCTTTTTCTGCTGCACCTGTCTGTTGGACACGATTCTGACAAACGCGCTGCTGCGTTTAAAAAACAACATAAAGCGAAAAGACAATGAAAGAACACGCCACCTCAAACCAGGCGGTGCCCTTTTCCCCGCCGGCGTCCAGGGAACTGGATGCGGTGCTGGTCAAGGGCGCCCGTGAGCACAACCTCAAAAATGTCGATGTGCGGCTGCCCAAGAAAAATCTGATCGTATTCACCGGCGTGTCGGGTTCAGGGAAATCCAGCCTGGCGTTTGACACCCTTTTCGCCGAAGGCCAGCGGCGTTATGTGGAATCCCTTTCGGCCTATGCCCGGCAGTTCATCGGTCAGATGGAAAAGCCCCGCTACGACACCATCCGCGGGCTGTCCCCCACCATTGCCATCGAACAGAAGGCGGCCAGCAAGAATCCGCGGTCCACCGTGGGAACGATAACCGAAATTTACGACTACCTGCGCGTGCTGTTTGCGCGGGTGGGTGAGCAGGACTGTTATCGCTGCGGCCGGAAGGTGGGCCGGGGCAATGCCGAAGAGATGGTGGCGCGCATCTTTGCGCTGCCTGCGGGAACGCGCATTCTGATCATGGCGCCGCTGGTGGAGAACCGCAAGGGGGAGCACCGCGACGTGTTGAAGCGGCTGAAAATCGACGGCTATGCCCGGGTGCGGGTGGATGGCGTCGTCAGCGACATCGCGGCGGTCCAGCAGCTGGCCAAACACAAAAAGCACACCATTGAAGCGGTGGTGGATCGTCTCGTGACGGCCGCGGGGGACGATTTCCGCCGCCGTCTGACGGATTCGGTGGAAACGGCGCTGCGCATGGGAAAGGGACGGCTGATTGTACACGTCGTCGGCGGTGATAATGACATGCGCATGAGCGAAGCGCGGTCCTGCTGTGGAATCGCCTATCCTGATTTGGATCCGCCCCTGTTTTCCTTTAACTCGCCGCAGGGCATGTGTCCGGACTGCAACGGCATCGGCTCCAACCTGGCCATGGACGTGGACAAGCTCGTGCCGGACAAGTCCCTTTCCATTCGCCAGGGGGCCATCCTTCCCTGGCGGAACTATTTCCAGCGGTCTGAAGCGGACAACGGCTCCTGGGGACTCAGCCGGCTCAAGGCCATGCAGCGCCAGTGGGGCATCGATTTCGACATTCCCTGGCGCGCGCTGCCATCGGCGCACCGGGATCTGATCATGCACGGCTCGCGCGGCAGGGAGATGGTTGTCAACTGGCAGTCGCGCAAAATAAAGGGCGAGTTCACCACTGCCTACGAGGGTCTGCTGCAGACCATGATGCGGCGCTACCAGCAGACCAAGTCGGACAGCATGAAAAAATGGTATGCGCGGTTTCTGTCGGCCAGGCCCTGCACCAGCTGCCGGGGGTTGCGCCTCAAGCCGGAAGTGCTGGCCGTGAAAGTGGGCGGGCGTTCCATAATGGACATTACCCGTCTGACGATCGGGGAGGCCTACGATTTTCTGGGAGCCCTGGTGCTTGCGGGAAACCAGCGGCTCATCGCCGAAGAGCTGTTGAAGGAGATTTTAAGCCGCCTGCGCTTTTTGATCAACGTCGGTCTCGATTACCTTTCACTGAGCCGGGAAGGGCCCACTCTGTCCGGCGGCGAGTCCCAGCGCATCCGGCTGGCGTCACAGATCGGCTCCGAATTGACCGGCGTGCTGTACATTCTCGATGAGCCGTCCATCGGGCTTCATCAGCGCGACAACCGGAAATTGCTGGACACGCTGGCGCACCTGCGCGATATCGGCAACACGCTGATTGTGGTGGAGCACGACCGCGAGGCCATCAGCGCCGCCGACTGGATTGTCGATTTCGGACCCGGCGCCGGACACCTGGGGGGGGAAATCGTGGCCCAGGGTCCGGTTGCGGCAATTGTCGACAACCGTGCATCCCTGACAGGCAAATATTTGAGCGGCCGCGAATGCATCGAAAGGCCGTCCCGCCGCGTCCGTCCGCAGGACACCGGCGGACGCTGGATCCGCATCAACGGCGCGCGGGCCAATAACCTGGCCGGCATTACCGTGAACATGCCTCTGGGATTGCTGGTGGCGGTCACCGGCGTGTCGGGCGCCGGCAAGTCCACGCTGGTAAACCAGATCCTGTACCCGGCCCTGGCGCGGCGTCTGCACGCTTCAATGCTGGAGGTGGGCGATCACGATGACGTCAGCGGTCTTTCGCAGCTGGACAAAGTCATCAACATCGATCAAAAACCCATCGGCCGGACACCCCGCAGCAACCCGGCGACCTACACCAAGGTTTTCGACCACATCCGCGCCTTTTTCGCCCTGCTGCCGGAATCCAGGGCGCGGGGGTATGCAAGGGGGCGCTACTCATTCAACGTCAAGGGCGGCCGGTGCGAAGCCTGCCGTGGCGACGGCTACATCAAGGTGGAGATGCATTTTCTGGCGGATGTGTATGTGCCCTGCGAAGCCTGCCGGGGACGCCGTTTCAATCAGGCCACGCTGGCCATCAAGTACAGGGGATATTCCATCGCCGATATACTGGACATGTCGGTCCACCGCGCCCGGGAGCTGTTTGCCAGCCACCCCAGAATCACCGCCATTCTCGACACGCTGATGGATGTGGGTCTGGGATACATTCAACTGGGCCAGTCCGCGACGACGCTTTCCGGCGGTGAGGCCCAGCGCATCAAACTGGCGCGCGAACTGGCCAAACGCGCCACCGGGCGCACGCTGTACATTCTGGATGAACCCACCACCGGCCTTCATTTTCATGATATCCGCATGCTGCTCGGCGTCTTGAAGCGGCTCAGAGATGCCGGCAACACGGTGCTGATCATCGAGCACAACCTGGATGTGATCAAATCCTGCGACTGGGTCGTCGATCTCGGACCGGAGGGCGGCAGCCGGGGCGGTCGTGTCGTCGCCCAGGGGTCGCCCGAAAAAGTGGCTCGTTTTAAAAAGAGCCATACCGGCCGTTTTTTAAGGCAGGTGTTCGCGGAAGAACGGGCCGGCAAAAACCCGGATCCGCCGGACCGGGGATCTATGTAAGGTTTAAAAAATACATCTCGGACCGCGGTGACTGGCGACGCCGTTTTTCGCAGGACGGGGGAACACCCCGCGTGAAGCCCAGGGAGCGGTACAGGGCGGTCAGCCGCGGATTGCGGGTCAGGGAAATGATTCGGCGATAACCGCTGCAGCGCATTTCCTCGACAAAGGCGTTTACGGTAAAGACGCCGACGCGCTGATTGCGGAAACGGGTTGAAATCGCCAGGGCGCCCAGCTCCACCGTGTGCGGATCCAGAAACTTGGCCTCGGCACACCCGACGATAATGTCGTCGATTTTGGTGACGTAAAAGTTTCCGCGGTTTTTTTCGAAGTAGGTCTTGTCGCGGGGCAGAAGGTAGGACTGGCGCCGGTACATGCCCAGAATGCCGGCGACGACCTTCAATTCCCTGGCGGTTTCAACACGGCCGAAGGTTTCGACAAAGTTGTTGGCGATCAGGGTGCCGCTGCCTTCGATGGTGAACAGTTCGTGCTTGATCGTGTGCCGGCCGGCCGGCAGGATGTGCACGCGGTCGCAGCTGCCGGCATCGATTCTGCGGCAGATGTTTTCCATGACGTCTTTCAGATTGACATTGCCGATGAGGTCGCTGTAGGCGGTCAGCGTTTCCCGCACGTGCTGTGTGTTGACAGCGTTTATTTTATCTCCGGCCGGGTCGACCAGATACTTGCGTTCAATAAAAATGATCTTGCTGACAAAGGGGCGATAGGCGAGCACAAAGCCGAAAAATTCCTGCCCCGGCGGTACCCTGACGATCTGCGTGTCCTGCAGCCGCTCCGCCAGCGATTTGAAATGCTTCTGGTTTGAAAACCGGTTGGGCATGTTGTGGAAGAATGTCGTGGCAATGCCCTGCCGGCACAGGAATTTGATGTCGTCGACGATGTCGCTGAAGTGGTCGCGCAAAATGCCTTCGCGGCAGGCGATGAAGATGGTTTTGCCGGTTAAGGCGCGGGTATACGCTTCTATGTGCAGTTTCGGCATTGGATTCGAACGACCACTTCAATTCACACGCCGCCGGTCGTCAACAGCCGCCTGCGCTGCAGGCGGCTGTTGATGTTGACAGACAGTCTTGCGGGATCAAATGTTCGCGGGCGGCTGGGTGGCGCTGGCCGAAATGACGGGGGTGCTTCGTGGCGGGGTGTCGATGGTTCCCGATTCCCTGAAACGATTGGCGCCCTGAATCAGGATTCTTTCTGTTCCTCCAGTTTCTCGGCCTCTTTTTTTTCCGCTTCGGTGGTGGCGGATTTGAAGTTCTTGATGGCTTTTCCCATACCGCCTCCGATTTCCGGCAGTTTGCCGGCACCGAAGATGATGAGAATGATCACCAGTATGATAATTAATTCAGGCATCCCTATACCAAACATCTGATCCTCCTTCGCATTGAACCTTGTTTTTGCCGCGGCCGCCGGCGGCTAGCCCCGGACAATAACATTAATATAGCACCGGCGGCTGGGAGTGTCAATCATTTCGCGGTGGGGTGCAGGGCGCCCTAAAGGCCGCCGCCTGAATCCGCTGTTCATAAGCGGAAGGCATCTCCATCAGTCCGCCGGGAAAACCGTAGGCTTCCATGCGGGACACGAACGGATCCGGATCAAAGGCTTCAGGAGCGCACACCCCGCTGGCGCTCCAGATTTTCTTTGCCAGCAATTCCAGCATGATCACGGGATTGAAGGCTGTCTGCGCCACGACAGCCTGAGAACGGAGCGTTTGCATGCACGCTTGATTGTCGGCCACCTGGTATAGATAGATCTGGCGCTCCAGGCCGTCTTTTTCACCTTTCACCCAGGTGCCGGCGCAGGTTTTGCCGTGCATGAGATGGCCGATGGCCGCCGGGTCGGGGGCGACCCTGGCCAGAAATTCCCGCGGGGTGATATCCGTGTCCCCCACCCGCACCTTCAGGTCCTTGCGGTCCATGTTGAGGGCCTGCAGGTAGGTAAGGGCCTGAATGAACTCCTTTCCCAAACCGAATTTGAAGGTGACCCTGGAAAGCCCCTTGCCGATGTAGCGGGGTATCAACAGGACCTCTTCGTGCTCCACGTGCACCATCTCCACCGGCCCGATTCCCGCCGGCAGATGAAAGACTTCCGGTTCCGCGAAGGGCGTCGTCGTATGCCAGCCACGATCCTTTTCCCAGATGACCGGGGGGTTCAGGCATTCTTCGATGGTCGTCCAGATGGAAAAGCCGAAGGCGATGTCATGGCCTTCGACCCGCAGGTTGTTGCCATCGCGTACGCCGATTTCGTCGATGCGATCGAAAAAATGCTTTTCCGCGTAGCGGGCGAAGACATCGGACATGCCGGGTTCGACGCCGGCCCCCACCAGGGCCAGCCGGTCTTTGCGGACCCACTTTTCATGGCGCGCAAACTGATAGTCCCCCAGCTTGACATGGCAGGACGCATAGGGGGCCTGCGCATGCGGCTGGGAGAGGGTCATGGCCATGTCCATGTAGTGGCAGCCGCAGTCGTAGGCGGTGTCGAAAAGACATTCATTGAATGTGGGATCGCAGGCGTTGAGCAGAAGATCGATATCGTATTTTTTCAGCAGGGCCGCCACATCGGCGGGCTGGCGCGCGTCCAGCCGCTCGGTCGGAAAGCGGCGGCTGTCCTTCAGCCGCGCGGCGGCGGCCTGTGCTTTTTGTGGATCGTAGTCGCACAGCACCATTTGTTCCAGCCAGGATGCATCCGGATCTTGGCGGCCGGCGATGGCGGCGATGGCGCCGCCGACGCCGCCCACGCCAACCAGCAATACTTTCATCAGTTGTTCCTTTCTGCCGTCGAAGGCTTCAGCCGATGTCTTCTTTAAAGGCTTCGGCAACCTCCGTGAGCGTTTCCTCCAGTTTTTCAACAATCAGATCGATGGTTTCGCGGCTGATAATGCCCGGTGGTTCAATGCGGTTTACCTTGGCGTTGTTGAGCGTGCCGCCGGTCATGATCCCTCGTTTGAACAGACCCTTGGAAACGGCCCACCCGATTTCCGGCGTCGGATATTCGAGACCGATTAAAAAACCCTTGCCCCGGACGTCGACCAAAACAGGGTGGCGGCTTTTGAGAGCGGTCAGTTTTTCCATCAGATAGGCGCCTTTTTCGCGGATCTGACCCGGCAAATCGGTCTCCAGCGTATACTTGATGGCGGCAATGGCGGCAGCGCAGGCCAGCGGGTTGCCGCCGAAGGTGGGCGAACCCAGAATCCAGGGGTTTTCCTGAAGTTCCTCGGTCCACAAATGGGGACGGGCCACAATGCCGGTGATGGGCATGACCCCGCCGCCGAACGCCTTGCCGAAGGTCATGATGTCCGGCACGACGCCGTAGGCTTCACTGGCCCACATCGAACCCGTGCGACCCATCCCCGTCTGGATTTCATCACAAATGAGGAAGACATGGTAATCGTCGCAGATCCGGCGCAGGGATTTCAGGTAATTTTCGGGCGGCAGGATGATGCCGGCCTCCCCCTGAATGGGTTCGACGATCATGGCGGCGACGGTTTCGCCCACGGCGATGAGGTTTTTAATGGCGGCTTCGGCGGCGGCGGCATTGCCGAATTCCACATGCTGCACACCCTGAATGATCGGCAGATACGGCTTGCGGTAGGTTCCCTTGCCGGTGGCGCTCACCGCGCCCATGGACTTGCCATGAAAGCCGTTCACGGTGGAAATGTAGTAGTGCTTGCCCGATGCCAGGCGGGCGAGTTTCAGCGCCATCTCAACCGCTTCGGCGCCGCCGTTGCAGAAAAATGAATATTGCAGATCCCCCGGGGTGCACATGGCCACCAGTTTGGCCAGGTAGCCGCGCAAGGGGTCGACCAGTTCCTGGCTGTGCAGGGCATAGCGGTTGAGCTGCGCCTGAACGGCCTTGACGATTTCCGGATTGCGGTGGCCGGCGGTATATACGCCGAAGCCGCCGAGGCAGTCGATAAACGCTTTTCCCCGGGTGTCCATAAATGTTTCCCGGGAATCGGTCCATTCCACGAAAGCGGCATCCGTGGAAACCGATTTGCGGTATTTGAGCCAGCCCGGATTGACATGCTGGTTGAAGTTGTCGATCGAATCGCTGATGATGCGTTGTCTGTCCTCGGCGTTCAGATCCGTTTTTAAAATGAACTCCAGGATGCGTGTGGCTTCATTCAAGACGGCTTGGGTGTCGGCCTTCATAAAGTCATCCTCCTTGGGGAAGGGTTTTCGTAAACGACCATGCCGTTGAACACGGTCATGGCGACGCGGACGTCAGCGATGGTTTCGGCGGGGATCTCAAAAAGATTTTTTTCGAGCACCACCAGATCCGCTTTCTTGCCGACTTCCAGCGAGCCGGTTTGGGTTTCAAGATAGTTGGCGAACGCGCCGTTGATGGTGTACGCGGCGATCATTTCTTCTAGGGAAAGACGTTCCTGCGGGCCCAGAATGCCGTGGGGGCCGTTGGCGCCCGGAAGACAGCGGGTGATGCCGAGCATGACGGCCTTCAGCGGCGGGCTGGGAACCTGCACCGGGTAGTCGCTGGCGCCCGCGATGCGCACCCCGGCATCGACCAGGCTTTTCATGGGGTACATCTTTTCAGCCCGCTCCGGTCCCAGAAAATAGGTGTCGAGCTCATGAAAGTCGCCTTTGACATGCCAGAAGGGCTGGGGCACGCCGATGACGTTAAGCTGGGCCATCCGGGGGATGTCGTCCGGATCGACGACCTGCAAGTGGGTGATCAGATCCTGAGCGTCGCGACGACCGGTGGCCGCCGCAGCGTGCGCCAAAGCGTCCAGGGACATGGCCAGGGCGGCGTCGCCGATGGCGTGGATGTGGATCTGAAGCCCGCGGCGGTCAAGGTCCGCAAACAGGTCGTTGAGGGCGGCGGATTCCCACAGCGCTTCGCCTCTGAAATCCGGACGGTGGGCATACGGACGGAAGAGATAGGCGGTGCCGCCTTCGACCACCCCGTCCACAAAAATCTTGGCACCGGTGATGCGAAACAGCGGATCCGCGGCCTGGACCGCGGCCGCGGCGATGGCATCGGTTTGGCTGATGTCCTTGGTGGGATCGGTCAATACGGTTCCACGCACCCGCAGGCGCAGCTGCTGTTCATCCGCCAGTTCCTGAAAGGCGCGGATGTTGTAGCGCAAGCCCCCGAATCCGTTCAGCTGACCGTCGGCGTCGGGAAGCAGCAGCAGAGGGTCGTGAACCGTGGTAACGCCCACCCGCGCGGCTTCGTCCATGAAACGCCGGATGCCGCCCTTCAGTTGATCCACGCTGAACGGCGGCAGGGTGTTGACAATCAAATCGCGGGCGGTTTCGCGGAAAATGCCGCTGGGGATCCCGTTTTCATCCTTTTCGATGGTGCCGCCTCTGGGGCTGGGCGTGTCGGCCGTCACCCCGGCGCGTTGGATGGCGCGGCTGTTGGCCCAGATGAAATGGCCGTCTTCGGACATCAGCGACACCGGCCGATCCGCGACAATTGCGTCCAGATCTTTTCTGGATGGTCCGCGGGGCGGAAATATCTCAGCCGCCCAGCCGGCGCCGTGGATGACATCCAGCTCCGGGTGCCGGGCGGCAAAGTCCTTTACCGCCGCCAGGCAGGCCGCTTTGGACGGCAGATTGGACAGATAGACGGCCGCTTCCTCATTGGTGGTGCCGGAGACATGGGCGTGGCTGTCCACAAAGCCCGGCAGCAGCATGCCGCCGTTGAGATCGACGACCCGCGTGGCAGGACCGGTTAAGGGGTCGAGGCCGGCTTCATCTCCCACGTAGACGATGGTTTCCTGTTTAACGGCCAGGGCGCGGGCACAGGTTCGAGCGGCGTCCACCGTGTAGACCATTCCGTTTTTAAAGACCATGTCCGCTGCACCGCGGGTCTTGTTTTGTCGGCTGCTCACGGGTATTTTCCTTCCATCCTTGATACACCGTACGCCGTCCTTCAGCAGGGGGCGTTATGCATAAAGCAAGGCTGTCTTTTACTGCAGACGCTGGTTTTTGTCAAACGATATGCAGGAAAACGACGTCAATTCTATTGACTTTGCCAGTCAATAAGAATACATAGCCTGATCAGTTATTTGTCAGGCAGGTCGAACCGTGAATACCAGCCCCCGTTGATCGTATGCACCTGGTCGAAGTACTGGACAAGAAGGAGGAGATTAATTTTCTGGAGACCGCCCGGGTCATCTACAAATACGATGACAACTGGGTCTGCCCCCTCAACGATGACATCCGGGGCATATTCGACCGGCGCAGAAACGAGAAGTTTTTAAACGGCGACGCCCGGCGCTGGGTGCTGAAGGATGACAATGATCGTCCCATCGGGCGGATTGCGGCCTTCGTGGACAATGCCTACGCCGCCAGCTATGATCAGCCGACCGGCGGGATCGGCTTTTTCGAGTGCATCGAGGACCAGGAGGCGGCGCAGATCCTGTTTGACACGGCCCGACAGTGGCTGGCGCAGAAAGGAATGGAGGCGATGGACGGCCCCATCAATTTCGGCGCCAATGACGCCTACTGGGGGCTGCTGGTGGACGGGTTCACGCCGCATGCCTTCCGCACCCCCTATCACCGGCACTATTACCGCCGCCTTTTTGAAGGCTACGGTTTCAAATCCTATTACCACCAGTACGCCTTTCACCTGGACATCAACAATCATTTCCCGCAGCGCTTCTGGAAGATCGCCGAGTGGATTTCCAAAAAACCGGAATACGAGGTCAAATATTTCCGCTTTAAGGATCAAGATCGTTTTATTAATGATTTCGTAGAGATATACAACTCCACTTGGCCCAGCTTCAAAGAGGATTTTGTGCCCATCGACGCGGAAATGGTGCGCAAGTTGCTGCAGGATGTGCGGCCGGTGCTGGTGGAGGAATTCAATCTGTTCGGCTATCACAAGGGGCGGCCGATCGCCTTCTACGTTAATCTGCCGGATCTGAACCAGATCATCCGTGATTTCAAAGGCCGTCTGCACGCGTTCAACCTGATGCGTTTTTTTTACCGGGTGAAGTTCACCAAACGCATCAACCGGCTGCGCAGCGTCATTTACGGCATTGCGCCCAAATACCGGCGCAGCGGCATCGACGCCGCTATTTTCTGGCATTTGAGAGAGGCCCTCAAAAAGCACCCGCATTATCAGCAGATCGAGCTGACGTGGGTCGGCGACTTCAACCCGGGCATGCTCAACATGTGGCACCGCTTCAACGCCTCCCGGGCAAAGGAGTACATCACCTACCGCTACCTTTTCGACCGGACGCGCCCGTTCGAACGATATCCCATTCCCAAGAACAACTCCCGGCCCAGAGGCAAGGGCGAACGCATCAACCGGCGCCTTCAGTAAATCCGGGGATCAAATGGACCCGTACTGCCGGCGCAGGCGCTTTTTGTCGAGTTTGCCGACGCTGGTTTTGGCAAGCGCCGCGACGATGTGGATGCGGTCCGGCACGCCGTAGCGGGGAATGACGCCCTTGTCGGCGAACTGGCGGAGGTGTTCCTTCAGCTCGTCCTCGTTCACCCGACCGGCGAATTCGGCTTTGAGAACGACCAGTGCGATCGGCCGTTCACCCCATTTTTGGTCCGGCACCCCGATGACCGCGGCTTCGCCGACCGCTTCGTGACGGCTGATGAGATCCTCCAGCGTCAGCGAAGACAACCAGTCACCGCCGGTTTTGATGACATCCTTGATGCGGTCCGTAATCTGCAGGAACCCGTCGGCGCCGATGCAGCCGACATCACCGGTGTGCATCCAGCCGCCGCGCCAGAGATCTTCGCTTTTTTCAGGCTCCCGGAAATACGCCTGGGCCAGCCAGGGACTGCGCACCACGACTTCGCCCGTCTGCCGACCGTCGTGCGGCAGAAAGCGGCCGTGGCCGTCGACGATGTTGAGATCCACATGCGGTACCGGCATGCCGGTGCGGCAGCGCTGTGCGAAGGCCGGGCCATCGCCGGCTTGACCGGGGTCCGGCATGGCCAGGGTTACCAGCGGGCAGGTTTCGGACATGCCGTAGGCGGCGAAAACGTTGATTCCGCGGGATATCGCCGCCGCACACAGGCTTTGCGGCAGGGCGGAACCGCCGACAAGAATTTTCCAGTTGGACAGATCCGTTGCGGCCGCGTCGGGGTGATCCAGCACCATCTTCAGTATCGTGGGAACGCAGTGGGAAAAGGTCGCCCCTTCCGCTGCCAGCAGGGAAAGAATTTTTCCCGGTTCGTAGCGTCCCACGTACACCTGCTTGGCGGCGAGCATGGTGAACAGATAGGGCATGCCCCAGGCGTGGACATGGAACATGGGGGTCAGCGGCATGTACACGTCGGATGCGTCGATGTCCGCAAATCCGTGGAAGGCGCACAGGGCGGACATGAAGCCGTAGGTGTGCAGCACGATCTGGCGGTGGCTGAAGCATACCCCTTTTGGTCGGCCGGTGGTGCCGGTGGTGTAGAAAAGGGTGGCGGCCGCATTTTCATCAAAGTCCGGAAAAGTGAAAACCGGTGCCTGATCCGCCAGCAGTGCCTCGTATTCCCCCACGGTGCGCAGCGTCCGCGAGGCGGGTGCGCCGCCGTCCTCTTCAATCGTGACCACCGGCCGCGCGGCATCGAACTGTGGGGCGATTTTTTCCAGAAGCGGGATGAAGTCCGTATGGGCGACAATGATGTCATCCCGGGCATGGTTGATGGTGTACAGAAGCTGTTCGGCCGACAGGCGGATGTTGATGGTGTGCAGGACGGCGCCGATCATGGGAACGGCGAAATAGCACTCCAGATAGCGGTGGCTGTCCCAGTCCATGACGGCGACCGTATCGCCGGCCCGGACCCCGAGGGCCTGCAGCGCGTTGGCCAGCCGGGCGATGCGTTCGGCGAAAGTGCGGTAGGTGCAGCGGTGGCGGCCCTGATAAACGATTTCCTGCCAGGGGGCGCGGCGCTGGGAGTGGGTCAGCAGATTTTTGATCAGCAGGGGGTAGCGATAGGCCGAAGGCGTTTTTTCGACAAGGCGGACATTCATGGGGGCGTCTCCTGTGAAAAAACAATTGAACCGCGAAGACGCAGAGGACGCCGAGAAGATCTGTTGATTTCTGGCGATCCCTGCGCCCTGCGGTTCATAGTAAACGGTGGGCTCTAATCAACGGTCGTGCTTTTACGATCCGACATCAGGCGAACCACCAGCGTTCGCCGATGCGGAAGCCGTCGAATTCCCAGTTGGCGGCCGGGTTTTCAAAGCGCAGATTGTCGTTGGCGGCCGAGAGCTGCATGGCAAAGGCCGGCACCGGGGTGGCGCCGTCGTCTCTTACGATCTGCTGGCACTCCACGTACATTTCGCGCCGCTTTTTCTGGTCCAGTTCGGCGCGGGCCGACCGGACCAGTTCATTGAAGCGGTCGTGCTTCCAGAGGGTGTCGTTCCAGTTGGCGTCTTCGGTGTAGGCCGTGGAGAACATCCAGTCGGCCGTGGCCCGGCCGCTCCAGTAGCACTGGCACCACTCCTTCTTGATCCAGACGTTGGACCAGTAGCCGTCGTCCGGTTCGCGTACGACCTTGATGTCGACGCCGGCCTTGGCCGCGGATTCGTGGATCAGAACGGAAGCGTCCACGGCGCCCGGAAAAGCGGTTTCCGCCGCGTGCAGGCTGAAGGTGTGGTTCAGCATGCCGGCCTTTTTCAGATGGTACACGCCCTTGTCCGGATCATAGGTGCGCTGCGGTATTTCCCCGGCATGATAGGGGTTGATCCGGGGGATGGGGTGGTCGTTGCCCACGTAGCCGTAGCCGCGCAGGATCTGTTTGACCATCTGTTCGCGGTCGATGAGGTATTTGAGCCCCAGGCGCACGTCGTTGTTGTCATAGGGTGCGATGGTCGTCAGCATGGGAATGGTGTAGTGCCGTGCGCCCTCCAGCTTCAGGGTATGAATGCCGGGGGTTTTTTCCAGCAGGTGAAAGGTCTTGGGGTCGCAGCGGTTCATGACGTGAATCTGGCCGGTCTTGACGGCGTTGGTGCGGGCATTGGTGTCTTCGATCACCAGGATTTCGATTTCGTCGAAATAGGGTCGGCCGGACTTGAAGTAGTTCGGGTTGCGTTTGCCGAAAAAGCGCACGCCGGGCTCCCAGTCCACCATCATGAAGGGGCCGGTGCCGATGCCCTTTTCATATTCTTTGCCCTTGGTGCCTTCGGGGACGATGGATATGTGATAGTCGCTGGCGATGTAGGGAAAGTCGGCGTTGCCTTCTTGCAGGGTGAAGAGCACGGTGTACTTGCCGTCGGCCTTGATGCTCTTGATGGGTTCGGCGATGCCCTTGGCGGCGGATTTGGTGTCGGGACCACGGTGTACGTTGAAGGAATAGACCACGTCATCGGCCGTAACGGTTTTGCCGTTGTGGAACTCAAGGCCCTCGCGCAGCTTGAAGGCCCAGGTGACCGCATCCGGCGAGCTGCCCCAGGATTCGGCCAGGTCGGGAACGGCCTCGCCCTTGTAGTTGATTTCCACCAGCTGGCTGCGCAGACACTGGTTGACGGTCTGCGGCATGGTGTGGGACACCGTACCGGGATCCATGGAGTCGGTGGTGGCTCCGCCGGCGGATCCAAGCACCAGGCGGCCGCCGCGTTTGGGAACGGCATGGGATTTTTGGGCCGCCAGCAGCGGCGACACCGAGGCCATCAAGCCCATGGCGGATGCCCGTTTGATGAATTCGCGCCTGCTGATGCGGCCTGTGGTGAACAGTTTCGTCAGTTCGGTTTTTGTTTGCATGGCGCTCCTCCTTTGCTGATCAAAATGGTTGCAGGGGGTGAATCACGATTGTCCGGCCTGAAAAATTATTTTTTCGGCGGTTCCGTCACCTCCTCTTGGATGTTGATGATGTTGCGGGCGTAGTTGACATATGTTTCCATCGGGGTGGTGAAGCGCACCACCATTTTGGCGCCGTCCGGGGATCCGCCGCCGTGCATGCAGCCGGGAACGCCGGCGCCGACGGTCAGCCATTCGGAAAGGCGGGCCGCTCTGAAGCGGGCCTCGGCCGATCCGGCACCGGCCTTGAGGCAGCGCTGAATCAGATGGCCGTACTGCGGGTTGACAAAATCTTTGTAGGACGGCATGCACCCTGTTTCCACAATACCGCCGCCGATTTCCTGCGTCAAGCGTTTCACTTCATACGGCAGCGTGGCCACCATGACCTTGTTGGTGTGGGCGGTGTGCGGATCGGCGAAAAAGGACCCCGAGGGATGCTGGAAGCCCAGGGCGCAGGCGCCGGCACCGAGTCCGTAGGTGACGGTGTTGTTGATGGACATGTTCACCAGTTTGTCGTTGAAGGTTTTGGCCGCAAGGCCGTTGAGCCGCGCCATCAGCACCGAGGCGCCGATCATGACATCGCCCTGTCCGGCCACGCAGGCGCCGATGCAGGAGCGGTAGTTGGCGGTGAAAAATTGGATGACCTTTCCGGTGTATTTGTACTCGCGGCACATGAAAACGCGTTCGTTGGGAACGAAAACATCCTCGAACAGCAGCCAGCCCTGGGTGATGCCCGTGTCCGGCACCTCGCCGTGGGCCGTGTCTTCCATTTCCCGCCGGTCGCTGGGATGGGTGGCTTCCACGATGGTCAGCCCCTCGATGTCCCGGGGCACCACACAGGCCACGGCGTAGTCCTGGTCGGCTTCTCCGTAGATGCCGCCGGGCAGGAGAAAGATTTCCTGGGAGGCGGCGGTGCCGCAGATCATCAGTTTGGCGCCCTGGATGACGATGCCGTCGTCCCGGACCTCCTTAATGCGCAGATTGACATCCGGGTCCGCCTGTTGGGAGGGCTTCTGGCGCCGGTTTCCCTTGGCGTCCGTCAGGGCGCCGGCCACGGTGATGCCGTTTTCCTGGGCGGACAGAATCCACTGCTTCAAACGGGCCTGGTAGTCCGTACCCAGGGCTTCGTCCATTTCCCGGGTGACGGCCCACATGACGTTCTGAGCGTTCCAGCCGACGCACACCGCGCCGGTGCAGGAACCGGTGCGTCGATAGTTTTCGCGCTTCATGCGCATGTTCATCAAGAGGTCGTCCGCGGACTGCATCATCGAATTCCAGCGCAGCACGGTTTTACCGCTGAATATGGACGTTGTCGTGTAAGTGCTGGAAAGATCCGGGTCGTTGGCGGCGTCATAGTTGCGCGCGTGGCTTTCGACGGTTCGTCTGGTGGTGTTGTGGGTGGTGACGTCTTCAACCAAGTCCCCGAATTTGTAAATGTTGGGCCGCATGGCGCGCAGTGCGGCAAGATAATCCTGACGTGTTTTCACGGGCATGATGCACTTCCTTTCATTTTCTGGTACTGCCGGATGGCGTCGATCAATACCGGTACAAAGGACCGGCAGTCGTCGACGATACCGATGTCCACCTGGGTGAAAACCGGTGATTTTTTGTCGTTGTTGACGGCGATCATCAGCTTGGCGCCGGCGATGCCCACCATGTGCTGCTGTTCGCCGGAAAGTCCGATGCCGATGTAGACCTCCGGCCCCACCATTTTACCGCTCTGCCCGATCATGCTTTCCAGCTCGGACCAGCCTTCATCCACCGCCGGGCGGGTGCAGCCCAGGGCGGCGTTCAGCAGCGTCGAGAGCGCGACGACTTCCCGCCAGCCGTCCGGCCCGCCGACGCCGGCGCCACCGGCGACGACGACCGGTGCGTTCTCCAGGCACACTCCCTCCGGTTCGCGGGTGACGACTTCAAGGACCGTGACCTGACGGGGGGCGGGAAAGGGACCGCTGATGTCGACCAGCTCGCCGCTGCGGTCCGGGTCGGGCGGCGGCAGCGGAAAGACCCCCTGGGCCACGGTGGCCATCTGCGGTCGCTTTTCAGGGCAGACGATGGTGATCACACCGCCGTAGGCGGGGATCTTCTGCTCCAGAACGCCCTTTGCCTTCATGCGCAGATCAATGCAGTGGGCGGTCAGGCCGGTGGAAAGCCGGGCCGCCACCAGCGGCGCCAGCTCCCGGCCCACCGGTGTGGAGCCGACCAGCAGAACCTGGGGCGCGTGGGCCGCCGCCAGGTCGGCGATCAGGGCCGGATGAATTTCGGGATGGTAGTGTGCCAGGTTCGGGTCGCTGCCCATGTATACACGGTCGGCCCCAGCGGCCACCAATTCTTGGGGCATGGAGGCCAATTCGTGGCCCAGAACGACAGCCTCGGCCGCGGTTTCCAGTTGATCGGCCAGCCGGCGGGCACAGCCCATCAGCTGCAGGCTTACCGGCGGCAGCCGTCCGTTTTCCACATCGGCGATGACCCACACCGGACTTTTGCGTTCACGCATGCTGTTTCCTCTTTCCTCGTTTACAGAATACCCAGTGCGCTCAGTTTTTGAACCAGCTGGTCGGCTTTTTCCTGACGCGAGCCTTCCAGGAAGGTGACCGCGCGCGTGTTTTCAACCGCCTGCATGGTGGTGACGATGGTGGGCGATCCCTTAATGCCCGCGGATGCCGCCGGCAGCGCGAGGTCCGCCAGGCCCCATGTGGTAATGGTTTTTTTGCGCGCCTTGATAATGCCGGAAAAACTGAGGGTTTTAGGATTGTTCAAATTGCGTGTGACCGTCAACACCGCCGGCAGGGAAACCCGCAGCCGGCGATAGCCGTGTCCGAGTGCGGCGCTGACTTCCCAGGTGTTTTCCCCGCGGTCGACGATCTTTTCGACCTGGGTGACGACCGGCATGTCCAGAAAGACGGCGATTTCCGGTCCCACCCATTCCGTGGCCCCGTCGCTGCTGGCCATGCCGCACAACACCACATCCACAGCGCCGATGTTGCGGATGCCGGCGGCCAGCGTGCGGGCGGTGGCATAGGCGTCGGCGCCGGCGAACTGCCGGTCGCAGAGCAGAATGCCGGTGTCGGCCCCCAGTGCCAGACACTCTTTGACAATGGCGCCGGCTTCCGGTGGTCCCATACTCAACACGGATATGTGGGTCTCCTGTTGGGCTTTGATCTGCAGCGCGGATTCCAGTGCGTGTCGGTCCAGCGGATTGACGACCAGAGGCACGTCGCAGCGCAGCAGGGTTTTGGTCCGGGGGTCGATTTTAATGTTGCAGGCCTGCTTGGGATCGGGCACGGCCTTCATACAGACAACGATGTTCAGCATGATGCGTTCCTTAAAAAGAGATCTGCCGGTTCACGAAAGCGCCCAGCGGCCCACGATGACCTTCATGATGTCTGATGTGCCCGCCGAGGGTCCCAGCACGGCGGCGTCGCGCCAGAAGCGGGACACGGCGTACTCTTCCATGCAGCCGTAGCCGGCGTGGATGTCCACCGCCATTTTGGCGGCCTTCTGAGCGGCTTCGGTGGTATAATACTTGGCCACGGCGAATTCGTTGCTGGAGCGCTGCCCCTTGTCCTGGATGGCGGCCGCCCGGTAGCCCAGCAGCCGGCCGGCTTCCAGATCGATGCGCATTTCAGCGATTTTGTTCTGAATCGCCGGCAGGGCGCTGATGGGTTTGCCGTACAAAATGCGTTCGTTGGCGAATTTGATCGACTCCTCCAGGCAGGCGGCCTGCAGTCCCAGCGCAGTGCCGACCATGCCGCCCCGGCCCACGTCGCCGATGGCGGCCATGGTGACGCGCAGGCCCTTGCCTTCAACGCCCAGAAGCTGCTGCGGTCCGATTTTCAGGTTTTCAAAGGAAAGCTCGCCGGTGTTGCAGCCGCGCATGCCCACCTTGTGCTCCTTGTGGGTCGCCTTCCAGCCGGGCATGGTTTCGTCGATGACAAAAGCGCAGAAGGCTTTGGGATCGTCTTCGGATTTGGCCAGGATGGTGAGGGTGTCGGCGATATGGGAATTGGTGATGAAGCACTTGCGGCCGTTGACGATAAAGTCGTCCCCGTCCTTTTTATAGGTGGTTTTGATGCCGGTGGGGTCGGAGCCGCCGGTGGCCTCGGTCACGGCGGTGGTGGCCAGACGCGCGCCCCTGGCCAGTCCCGGCAGGTATTTTTGTTTGAGTCCTTCGCTGCCGAACTTGATGATGGGCTCGATGCCCAGGGCAAAAACCTGCAGCATCATGGCCGTGCCCACCGACACGCGGCTGATTTCCTCAAGGGCGATCAGCCGTTCGATGTAGCCCAGCCCCAGGCCGTCATATGCTTCCGGGATGGTGATGCCCATCATATCGGCCTCGCCCAGGGCTTTTACCACCGCCGGACTGACATCCGCGGTTTCTTCCATTTCGGCGATGTTGGGCCGGATCATGGTTTCGGCGAATTCCCTGGCGGCCTTTCTGAACATCTCCTGCTCTTCGGTAAAGGTAAAATCGATCATGGGTGATATCCTCCTTTCTCTTTCGATCTGCCTCAGATTGTTTTTCGATGGCGGTCTTGCCGATGCCCGCCCGCATGGCGGGGCAGGCTGAGAGCGATGTGCAACCGGAAGAGACGGACCGGTTGGTTTCGCTTGTTGACAACGTTTTTTGTTGGGGCAACCGCCACCGGCGGCCCCCCTTATCGTTTCATCGCTTCGATAAACTTCACCAGGGAGCGGATGGAACGGTCCAGGTTTTCAGCCGATTTGTCGGCGCTGAAGTTGATCGATGCGCCCAGCATGCTGTTAAAGATGATTTCCGACACGGCGCCGGTGTCGATGGTTTTGTTGAGTTCGCCGGCGTTCTGGCTGTGATCCAGGATGCGTTGGATCATGGCCTTCAGGCCGACAAAGCCTTTCTGGAGTTCTTTGGCCAGGTGCGGCCGCTGATCGCCGAGTTCCACGGCCAGCATGATGAACACACAGCCGCCCGGAAATTTGTCGGCATCCAGAAGATAGCGGTTCTGGTAGTTGCGCAGCAGCAGAACCAACTGGTCGATGTGCTGCGTTGTTTTGTCCAGCCCGTGCAGATTGCGTTCCCGCCAGATGGTGCGGGCTTCGTCGAGAACCGCGTAAAACAGTGCTTCCTTGCTGGCAAAGTGGTTGTAAAACCCCCCCTTGGAGGTCTTGGCCGCCGTCAGGATGTCGTGGATTGACGTGCTGCTGAACCCCTTAAGGGAGAACAGCTTCAGGGATTCGTTGATGATGATCTGTTTCAGCGGCATAATATGAACGTTTACCACACGCCGGAGACTTTTACAATCCGTTGATGAGACCGGGCGCTGTCATAATGGGTCATGTCGGCTGCTCCCCGGAGCGGTCTTCCTTCCGGGCGGCGGGGCAGGCGAATTCGCAGCGGCGGCAGTACTTGGAGACCATGCTGGGCTTGTCAATGCCCATGACGGCGCCGTCGACCTTTTCGGCTTTGGCGTCGCACGCGTCCTGCTCCAGCTTGCACAAGGCGCGCTCGAAGCGGCCGCTGCGGAAGGCCTCCCGCGGGCAGACGCGGTGGCAGGGCATGTCACAGCCGTTGCAGGGGTCGAAATCGATGGGCCCGGTCGGCGCGAGCGCCACTTCCATGAAGAGGGCGCGCAGCCGCACCCGGGTGCCGAACCGCGGCGTGACCAGCAGATTGTTTTTGCCGATGACGCCCAGACCGGCCAGATGAGCGGCATCCTTGAGGAAAACCCCCCCGTATTCGATCTGGTAAGGCAGGGACAGGGCTTGGATGCCCAGTTCTTCGCCCAGCCAGATGCGCATCTTTCTGGACTGCAGACGCAGAATGCCGTTGCCGGGGGTGAATCCCGGCACCTTCATGCTCCACCAGTCCATCACCGGTTTGGACGCCGGATGCTCCAGTGCCCACACCAGCACCGACTTCCACTGTTCCGGCCATTTGACGCCCTTGTATTCTTCGTAAAACGGCGCCTTGTCGTATACTGTGTAAGAAATGGATGCCTTCAGGTCGGCCACCGCCGTGATACCGGCCAGGGATGCACCCAGCTCCGCGGCCTTGTCCAGGATTTTTTTGCGCAGGGCATTTTTGTCGGATGTCATTTGCTTAAGGTCCTTTCCGGCCCGGGGATGACAGCTCGGCCGCTTTTTCGGCATTCAGACGGATGAGGGCATCGGCCGCCACCACCCCCTGACCGCGGGGGAGCAGCAGCAGCGGATTGATATCGAGCTCGACGACGGCTGACGGATGTTTTTGCACCATATGCGCCACCAACAGCACAACATCCACGGCGGCGTCGATGTCGGCCGGCGGTGCGCCCCGGAAACCGTTCAACAGAGGCGCGCATTTCAAGTTGGACAATGCTTTCCGAACGTCTTTCCTTTGCAGCGGCAGCAGGAGGGAGGCGCTGTCCTTCATCAGTTCCACCAGGATGCCGCCGCCGCCCACCACCAGGTAGGGGCCGAACTGGGCGTCGCGGACCACGCCCACTATCAGTTCCGCCACCACGCCGCCGATCATTTTTTCGACCAGGCAGGATTGGGAGAGGTGCGCCATGTCCTTGACCGCCGCCGCCACGGAGTCGGCGTTGTCGAGGTTGATCCTTACGCCGCCGGCCTCGGTCTTGTGGGCCACGCCCAGGGCCTTGACCACCACCGGATACCCCAGGGCCTCGGCGGCGGCCACCGCCGCGTCAATGCCGGAAACACGCTGCGCCGGCGGTACCGGTACGCCGCAGCGGGCCAGCACTTCCTTTGATTCGGCTTCGTTCAGCTCCTTGACGGGGCTTTGCGACACGTCACCGACAGCCGCCAGCAGCGGAGATGCGGGCGGATCTTTCCAGGCTGCGCCGACATCCACCGCCGCCTGAATACCGGCCACACCGGCATCGATGCCGGCCAGCAGGGCCGCGCCGGATGCCGTCAGGCGGGCCGCCACCGTTTCGGATGCGGTGTCGGCGAAGGTCGCCATGACCGCCCCTTTGGTGCCGGTCTGTTGGGCGGCGCGCACGAAACCGCGCTCGGCCCCGCCCCAGGTGCTTTGGTCGCAGCGGTCTTCCCGGGGATAGTCCAGCAGGCAAAGAGCGGCGTCGAAGCCCTCCGACAGCAATGCGCTGAAGCTTTGGGCCAGCCGTTCTTCGTCATCCCAGAAGAACATCTGATAGTCAAAGGGATTGGCCGGCACCATGCGTTCGTGGGTTGTTGCCGCCAGGCGCCGCGTGGTTTCTTCGGACAGCGGCGGCAGGCTGAGGCCCGGCCCCAGGGCGTCGGCCAGCAGCGTGAGGTCGCCGCCCGATGTGCTCATGGCCGCCAGGCGGCCGCCGTTCAAGGGACCCATCACGTGCAGGACCTTGAGCGCTTCCATGAGGCCCTCCAGCGAGTGAACCCGCGCCACGCCCAGGCGTTTGAACAGGGCGCTCACCAGTTCATCGGATCCGGCCAGCGACGCCGTGTGCGAGACGACCATTTTCTGCCCCACCGCGGAGCGGCCCGTTTTGACGGCCACGATGGGTTTTGAGAGCGACCGGGCCCGGTCCACCGCCGCCTGAAAGGCCCGAATGTCGGACAGGGACTCCACGAACAGTCCCAGCGCGGAGACCCGTTCCTGGCGGGCGAAGATGTCGATGGCGTCGTGCAGGTCGAACTTGAGCTTGTTGCCCAGCGACAGTATGTAGGCAATGGGCAGCCCGCGCCGCTGCATGCTGAGATTAAAGCCCACATTCGAGGACATGGTGATGATCGCCACGCCCGACGGAACCCGCCGGCCCCCCTGTTGGTCGGGCCAGAGCATGGCGCCGTCCAGGTAGTTGAGCAGGCCGTAGCAGTTGGGCCCGATCAGCGGCATGTCGCCGGACGCTTCCAGCAGCTGGCGCTCCAGCCCGGCGCCCTCCGGTCCGGCTTCGCTGAAGCCGGTGGCATAGCAGACGGCGCCGCCGGCGCCGCGCGCGGCCAGATCGTGAACGATGCCGATGGTCAGCTGGCGGTTGACCCCCACGTAGGCTGCATCGGGGCTGCCCGGCAGGTCGGCCACCGAGCGGAAGACCCGCCGCCCCAGGATCTCCGTCTTTTTAGGGTGGACCGGCCAGATGTCCCCCTTGTATCCCATCAGGTCACTCTGACGGATCACTTCCTGGGCCTGGGCGCCGCCGAAAACGGCGATCGAGCGCGGCTGTAATAGACGTTCAAATGACATGCGGCGATTCTCCTTGTAAAAAAAGGGTTCAAGGATCCAAGGGGAAATCAATTTTGAATTATGATTTTTAAATGTTAAATTGTCATTCCGGCGCACGCCGGAATCCAACTTTTGAAACGCGGCACTAACCGCTGACCCCAAAGAAACCGACCGGTCTGTCTTAACATGCGCCGCAGAAAAAATCAACGCATAATTTCCGCAGGTCATGATTCAGTAATCGGCGGCCACCAATTCATTTGCGTGGTGGATGCAGAGGGGGTTATCCGCAAACGTTGAGAATTTGCACTGTTCCATCTGCATGGACGGCGATGTGGTCGCCGTTTTGCACCGTGTTGAGGAAATCTTCGCCCAGCTGGTCCACGGTGACGATGCGGCGGCCGGCCCAAAGGTCGGCCACGACCAGACCACCTGCGGCAAGCGGGTCGATGGGACGTGAAAACAGCATGGCCAGGGGCGTGACGTCCCACTTGGCCAGGCGCAGCCAGACGGCGCCGCTGGAGGTGGAGCCGGCGGTTCTGGGAAGGCAGAGGATGCGGCCGGCCAGGTTTCGGCCGAAAAGATCCGGGTTGCCGCTGTCGGCACACACGGCCGCGCCGGTAGGCTCGTGGATGCTCGTGAAAAAACTGGCGTAGGTGTTGAATCCGCGGTGCGTCACCAGAGCGCGGCCGTCCAGGCGGCCGGGCAGCACCGCTCTGCCCTTGAAGGTCGTTTTCATGGCGCGTGCCTCAAGCGGCCGGTGACCACGATATCGGCGATGTCGTCGTCAGGGAAAAACCGGGCGTGGGTATATGTGCGCAGTTTGGTGGAATTGGTGATGACCGCATCATCGCGGGACAGGTCATTGTCGAACAGCTGCATGGCGCACGCCGGACTGAAACGCACACCGGCGTCGATCAGACGCCGCCATGCCCTGCTTTTTGCAAAGGCCTGCAGCACCGGGGGGGCGGCGCAGATGGTTGTGTGGACGGCAAGGCGCCTGCGGCCGTGGCGCTGCAAGGCGTTTTCAATGGCTGCGCTCCATTTCTGCAGCTGATTCCGGCTGAGATGCGGGCAGCCCAGAAAACACTTGGCCGGCGCGGCGGCGGCGTCGTGCCACAACACAGGATAGGATGCGGTCAAATCGGCCAGCGTATCCTCATCGATGACGGCGGTTTGACAGTCCCGGTCCATGATTGCCGGGCCCGCGTCGACCGCTTCGGGCGTGACATTCTCGACGTGAAACAACCCCACGGCGCCGGCGGCGGCGGCCGCGGCGCCCAGTTCGTGCAGATAGTCGCGCGTGTCCGCGTCGATGCCGCCGCCAAGGAAGCGATCCAGGCCGACGATGTACGGCACGTCCGCCAGCACCAGACGGCCGATGGCCGCTCCCAGAAGCTGCGGCAGGGGCCGCGCCCTGGTTTTGATGCGCAGGCACCAGGTGGCGCGTCGTCCTTCATCGGTCAGAAAGCCGGAGAGCGGCACCTTGCCGGCGATGTTGCACAAAAGGTCGATGATGGCGCCGTTGCGGTTGGTGCGGGCGCCCAGCACCGCGTTGGCAAAGACGACGCAGGCTGACTCGGACCAGGCCAGAATGTCGCCTCTGCGCGGCGTGTTTCCGACTTCGGGCAGATAGGGAGTGCAGGTGTAGCCATCCGGTCCCCGGCAGCCCAGGGCCTTCAACTTGCGGTCATAGAGCGCCTGTTCGCGGTACATGCGCCGCAGTTTTGCCGTTTGCGATTCGGTCAGGCGCCAATTGTCGACATCCAGGGGCGCCGCCGGGTCCACCGTGAAGGGATAGGCGGTTTGCAGCCCGGCCGCGATCAGGTCGTCCAGCATTTCCATGGATGGCGCGATGCCGGGAATGGCATGCGCGATGACAAAGTGCCCGCTGCCGGTGATGCCGACCAGCCGTTCGGCTTCCAGAGCCTCCCCATAGGTGACGATGGTGGCCATGACCCGCTGCATCATTTGCCCCTGGCCGCCGTTCAGAATCGCTTTTTCTTCATCCGTTAAATGCATGTACTTGTGACCCTACAGGAAGCGGGCGATTTCATACGCGTCCCAGACGGCGTGCATGACATTGCGCGGCCGGCGGCAGTCGCCGACAGCGTACACCCGATCCACCGTGCCGGAAAGCGCATCCGCCAGCCGGTGTTCGGGGTGCATGCCCATGGCCAGCACAATGGTGTCCGCGGCGACGGTGTCTTCAAGAGCCCCTTTGCATCTCAGATGAATTGTGCCGCCGTCGAACCGGTCGACGCGGCAGCCGGTCTGGATTGCAACGCCGCCCTGGTGGAGCAGGTCCAGGACCATGTGGCGGACCTGGCTCGGTACGGGAAGACCGCCGGCCATCAGGTCCGGCAGCATTTCGAGGATGGTGCACTTTTTGCCCATCTGCGTCAGCCAGATGGCGATTTCACAGCCGGCCAGGCCGCCGCCCACGATGGCAACCCGGTCGCCCTCGGCGGTCCTGTTTTCAAGAAGCCGCACAGAGGATACCACCGGCGCCTTTTCCAGGCCGTCTATGGAAAGCTCGTACATGGGGAACAAATTGCCGATGGTCATGATCGTCTGGGTATACCCCCACATGTTTTT
>Ga0180430_10001303_pt1 | contig 24666 bp, 20 predicted proteins | sample SS_ome_9_FD_132999 | JGI IMG/M metagenome (GOLD analysis project Ga0180430, IMG submission 132999) | Hypersaline lake sediment archaeal communities from the Salton Sea, California, USA - SS_1_S_2 metaG | ecosystem: Environmental > Aquatic > Non-marine Saline and Alkaline > Hypersaline >... | reverse complement strand
TCGGCCAGGGCCAGGGCACGGATATTCACCTGGGCTTCCGCAAGAATTCCCGTCACCTCACACAGCCGGCCGGCTTTGTTTTCGAGAAAGACGGATATTTGTTCTGCTCGCATGGTTGCCTCCTTGATCGCCTATCTTGAATGAAATGAATCGACCATGTGCCAGTGGTCGGTTATATTTTCCGATTATCGATGACCCGCACCGCTTTTCCCTGACTGCGTGCAATGGCTTTGGGCTCCACCAGCTTCACTTTGGCGGAAACACCGAGATAGTCTTTGATATTTTTCGTGATCTCCATTTCCATGCCCTGAAGTGTTTTTACTTCGTCGGAGAACATGGCGTCGGATACTTCGACCATGACCGTCAGGATGTCCAGCGAGCCTTCCCGGTCCACCACCAGTTGGTAATGGGGCGCCACGTTCTGCATTTCCATCAGCACGCTTTCGATCTGGGACGGGAAGACATTGACGCCGCGGATAATCAACATATCATCGGAACGGCCGCTGACCTTGTTCATACGGACCATGGTCCGCCCGCAGATGCAGGGTTCGGGATTGAGCGAGGTGATGTCGCGGGTGCGGTACCGAATCACCGGGAAGGCTTCCTTGGTGATGGATGTAAACACCAACTCACCGGTTTCGCCATAGGGCAGCACATCGCCGGTTTCGGGATTGATGATTTCCGGAATAAAATGGTCCTCGAAAATATGCAGCCCCTTTTTGGCCTCGTGGCATTCCATGGCGACGCCGGGACCGATGACTTCACTGAGTCCATAGATATCCACCGCAACCAGGCCCAACTTTTCTTCGATGTCGCCACGCATGTTTTCCGACCAGGGTTCCGCCCCGAAAATGCCGTATTTGAATTTGAGGTCCCGGAAGGAAACACCCATTTCGTCCGCCACTTCAGCCAGGTGCAGGGCGTAAGAGGGCGTGGCGGTGAGAATGGTCGGTCCGAAGTCCTTCATGATCACAACCTGCCGTTTGGTATTCCCGCCCGAAACAGGAATGACCGAAGCCCCCAGTTTTTCAGCCCCGTAATGGGCCCCCAAGCCGCCGGTGAACAAACCATAGCCATAGGCATTGTGGATGATATCGCCGCGTGTCGCCCCCCCCGCCATCAGCGATCGCGCCATGAGCCCCGCCCATGTGTCCACGTCGCGCGCCGTGTACCCCACCACGGTGGGTTGACCGGTGGTACCGGAAGAAGCGTGAATCCGTACGACGTTTTCCATGGGAACGGCAAACATGCCGAAAGGGTAGTTGTCTCTGAGATCCTGCTTGGTGGTGAACGGCAGTCGCTGCAAATCCTGCAGACACTGGATGTCCCCGGGGGTCAACCCTGCCGCCTCGAACTGTTTCCGATAGAACGGCACATTGGCATAGCCACGGTCAAGCGTCGCCTTCAACCGTCGGAACTGAATGGCTTCAAGGGCCTCGCGGGGCATGGTTTCATACTCGATGTCGTAAATCATACGCGTCATTCTCCTTTTCGTACAGGTCCGGCCAAATAAAGATATCGAATATAGAAGAAATGGGCTGCGTCAGCGCGGCAAAAAAAAAGCCGCCGGGTCGCTAAACCCGCAGCCTAAAAAAAGACCATGGGTTGACGCCCTTCGTCCCCCCATGGTCGTGTCGATCGTTTTGTACGGTGCGTCTACGATGACGGCTCATGGGCGGACTTTCTAAAAAGAAAGCCCCCAAAAAAGCCGAAAAAATAAAAAAAGGAAGCACCGGTCATCATGATTGGCATGTACTCGCGTAATTGATTTGATAAATGGCATAGCGAATGCCGTCAGACCTGTCAAGCGAAAATCGTCGGGCACCGGCATGCCCACCAGGCGCTTACAAGCCTTTTTGTTCCCCGTCCCGAATCGTCGCCCTTGCTGACAGAGCCGGCACCTTGGTTACGAAGACGTCAGCGTTCCCTTGAAATCCGGTTTGCGTTTTTCCAGAAACGCACGGGTGCCCTCGCGGGCATCCGTGCTTGCCAGGCACAGTGCGAACGCATCGTTTTCCAGTGCCAGGCCGGATGTCAGATCTACATTCAGGCCATTGTTGATGGCCTGTTTGGCCGCCCGCAGTGCCACGCGCCCTTTCTGCGCCATGAAACCCGCAGTTTCCATGACACCCGCCATCAACTGCTCCGGTGCGAAGACCTTGTTGACGATCCCAAGGCGCAGGGCTTCGGCGGCATCGATCATTTTGCCGGTGTATATCATCTCGCGCGCCATGTTGGCGCCGATGAGACGGGCCAGCCGTTGGGTGCCGCCAAAACCCGGAATAATGCCCAGGTTGATCTCCGGTAGCCCGAAATTGGCCGTTTCCGCCGCATAGATAAAATCACAGGCCAGTGCCATTTCGGAGCCGCCGCCCAACGCGTAGCCGTTCACGGCGGCAATGACCGGAATCGGCAGTTGCGGGAGACGATTGATGGCATCCAACCCTTGCCGGGCAAAGTGCTTGGCGCCCAGCGGGTCCAGCTGATTGATTTCCGTAATGTCGGCCCCGGCGACAAACGCTTTGTCGCCGCTTCCGGTCAGCACCAGAACATGAACATCGGCACGGTCTTCGACCTGATCGATGGCGTTGGCAAATTCAGCCAGCAGGGCGCGATTAAGTGCATTCAGTGCCTTCGGGCGGTTAAAGGTAATCGTGGCAATGCGGTCTTTGACGGCAAAAAGGATATGCTCGTAGGTCATGCCTTCCTCCCCTGTCGTGATGGTTGAATCATCGAATGTGGTTCGTCTGTTCGTCTTTCATGCTTGCGGCAGTGCTGCCGAAGCGCGGTGTGTCTTCAATTTCAAAATGGCGTTTCATGGCGGTTGGCCCTCTTTCCGGGCCGCGAGATAGATGGCCATCAGGATTAAACCGCCGCCGATGACCTTGGGGATGGTCAATCTCTCGTCGAAAAACAGATACGCCAGCACGCTGGCGCCAATCGGCTCGCCCAGCAAACTGATGGCCACCGTACTGGTGCTGAGCCATTTCAACGCCCAGTTGGTGCTGCTGTGCCCCACCAGTTGGGAGAAAAAGGCCATGCCGCAGAGCGCCCCCCAGGTGGCGGCACTGAACCCCATCACCGCGTGGCCGCTGCATGCGACCGCTCCCCAGAGGAAAACGGCGGCGCTGCCGTAGCAAAGGAAGATATAGGCCAGTAGGCTGACGCGGCGGCGAAGATGGCGCCCGATCAATAAATAGACGGCCGCAAAGAGGCTTCCCATCAGGGCCAATGCATCACCCCAGAGAGCGTTGCCACCGGTTGCAAAATCGCCCCATCCAATGATCGCCGCCCCCACGACGCTTAATAAAATACACCCGATGGTGCCGGGACGGATTCGATCATGGGTGATTATCGGCGCCAGCAAACCGACCCACACGGGGTTGGTATTGACGAGGATGACACTGTTCGCCACCGAGGTATGGTCGAGAGATGCAATCCAGGTCGCAAAATGCAGCGCCAAAAAAGCCCCGGACGATACGGCCAACCCGATGTCCTTGAAACTCAGGGCAAAGCATTCGTTACGGGCATGCCGCCAGGCCAGCGGCAACAGGACCAAACTGGCGATGCCGACCCGATAGGCCGCGATGACCAACGCCGGTGCTTCGGCCGCCCGCACGAAAATGGCCCCTGTTGAGACAGCGACAACGCCGATGGACATGACAAGCAGTGGAGAAACCCGAGGGCGGTCTTTTTCAGCGTTCATTGCCGTATGGACGTCGACTTTTTCTGGAAGGCGGTCGGGCTGGTGGCCTTGATGTATTTTTCGATCCCCGTCACGATGCCGTCACAAAGTCGATCCTGATACGCGGGGTCCATCAGCCGTTTGCATTCGCGCGGGTTGCTGATAAAGGAGGTTTCCACCAGAATCGCCGGCATTTGAGCCCCCAACAGCACGTAAAAAGGGGCCTGTTTGACACCCTTGTCCTTCACATTGCTATACTTTTTCTTGAGATGATGCACCATGTTGGTCTGAACATAGCTGGCCAAGCGGCTCGACTCGTTGATTTTGGCGTTCTGCATCAGATCCATTAAGATGGTCTGCAAATCACTTATATTTTTTGTGGAGGTGGCGTTTTCCATGGCGGCCACGCGAATCGAATCCTCGTCGGTGGCCAGATTCAGAAAATAGGTTTCGGTACCGTACGCGTTTTTGTTGCGGTGCGCATTGACATGAATGGAGATGAACAAATCCGCCTCTTTGGTATTGGCCAACGCGGTGCGTTCCTCCAGCGTCAGAAAGCGATCGTTGCTGCGCGTCAAGATGACGTCACAGCCGATCCGGTCCACCAATTTCTTCTTGAGCTTCTTGGCGATATTGAGGGTGATATCCTTTTCACGGGCCGCGCGGCAATACCCTTTCGCCCCGGGATCTTTGCCGCCATGCCCGGCATCGACGACGATACGGCTGACACCCAAGGCTAAGGATCTCGCCAGTGATCCTGGTGGAATTTTACCTTTCGGCAGATTGACCGTCGTCTGCGGCGGCGAGGAAGATGTCGCACTACCCTTGCCCCAGACATCGATCACAATCCGGAATGGATTCATCAGCGAAAAGATCTTGTAGGTCTTGAATGATTTGAGATCAACCACAACCCGCACCGTATCCGGTTTGTATTGACCGGCGCGGGCATCGATCAGGAGGTCGTCGTTGATGGGAATCATTTTGGGAAAATCTTTGGCCAGACGGGCATTCTGCAAATCGACGTAAAGCCGCTGGGGTTTTTTCAGATCCGGGTCTTTTTTCAGCAGGCGGTGAAAATACGGTGTTTTACCACTGGTATCCACCACCACACGCGTGTAATTGGGGTTGGACCAGTAACGAAGGCCGGACACAGAATACAATGATGTTTGCTGGTCGGCCGCATCGGGCATTTCCTCGGGAGGCGCCGGGGCGGTTTGGCTGGCTCGCGGTGCGCTTTTCTCGCCCAACAGCGCTTTGGCCATGGGGCTGTAGGGACTGGTCGAATGCTGGTTGATCACGTTGCGCAGATGCGCTTCGCCGGCCTCGCGATCGGAACTGCTTTTGGAATACACCGCCAGTTCTTGATAGAGCGATCCCATTTTGAAAAGGCTGGCGGCCGCCAGGGGTCCTTCGGGATCCGCCTGGTAGGCGTTGTCATAAGCGCTGATGCAGGTCAGCCAGACATCCCGATGTTTAGTACGTCGCGGGTTTTGCTTCAGACGCGTCTGGCAGCTCTCAGCACGATCGAATTGTCGCTGCGCAGCTTTCTGTGCCGGTTTTGGCTTCGGCGGCTCTGCCACTTTAGGCGGGCTTTTCACCGCCGGGAATTCCTTCAGGTAGCTCTCGGCCTTCACGCGATAGGCGCTGCGCGGGAATTCACGCCGGACCTTTTGGAGGCGCTCGATACCGTCATCCCGATCGCTTTGGCGGCCGGATCGCCGGTAAAGCTCGACATAGGCCGCACCCGTCCGATAGAGACCTGCCGCCGCCCAGGATCCATCCGGATCGGCATCGTATACTTTCTGGAATTCCGCTATGACCCGCAGCCAGTGATGACGATACTTCCGCTGATTGGGAGATGCCAGCATTTTTTTATAGGCGTTCTCCGCCTTGAAATACTGATCGCGGGCGGCTTCCGCGCGGGTGACACCCGGAATCGCCAGCATGAGCATCACGAGCAGGCCGCAAAGCGTTGTTTTGGGGGAAATGTTTACCATAGCTTTCCGTGCATTTTCGACTGTCTTCAGCGCAGCAGGCTGCGGTTAACCACGCTGTCAGGCATCTAACTATCCGACCGCGCGCAATCCTGCAATTCACTCAGCAATTTCAGAGCGTCCATCGGCGTTGTGCGGGAGACATCGATACGGCACAATCGCTCGATGACGGCATGCCCCGGCCGTTTGAATAGATCCAGCTGAACTTGTCCGGCAGGCGGCGTCTTAGGCTTACCGACGCCATCCGACCGGCCCACACCGCGACCCTCTTTCTCGATATCGGCCAGAATTTTTTTTGATCGCTTGATAACCGTGTCGGGAATTCCCGCCAGACGTGCCACCTGAATGCCGTAGCTGCGATTTGTGCCCCCGTCCACCAGCTTACGCAAAAAAATAATCTCGTCGTTCCATTCTTTGACCGCGATGTTGTGGTTCTTGACCCGGGGGCACGCGGCAGCCAAATCCGTCAGTTCATGGTAATGCGTGGCAAACAGGGTCTTTACCCCCTGGCCGTCCAGATCGTGCAGATATTCCGCCACGGCCCAGGCAATACTCATGCCGTCATAGGTGCTCGTGCCACGCCCGATTTCATCCAAAATCACCAGACTGTCAGCGGTGGCGTTGCGCAGAATATTGGCGGTCTCCTGCATTTCCACCATGAAGGTGCTCTGCCCCTGGGAAAGATTGTCAAGCGCCCCGACACGTGTAAATATTTTATCCACGACGGGTACCGACGCCTTTTCGGCCGGTACGAAAGCGCCCATCTGGGCCATCAGAACCGTCAGGGCCACCTGGCGCAGTATGGTGGATTTTCCGGCCATGTTGGGGCCGGTGATGATCAGCACCTGCTCGGACGCCATATCCATATGAATGGTGTTCGGCACGAAACGCTCGCTCGTCAGCATCTGCTCGACCACCGGATGGCGACCTTCTTCAAGATGGATGACACCGTCGGTGTTGATGTCGGGGCGGACGAAATAATGTTGTTCCGCAACCTCCGCCAACCCCAGTAAACAATCCACCGTTGCCAGAAACATGGCCGTATGTTTCAGTTGGGCATGATGGCGGGCCGCTTCTGTGCGCACGGCGTTGAACAGTTCGAACTCCAGGCTGGCGCGGCGGTCTTCGGCATTCAGCACCTTGGATTCGAATGTCTTGAGCTCATCCGTAATGTAGCGCTCGGCATTGACTAGGGTCTGTTTGCGCACATAGTGCGCGGGGACTTCGGTTGTGCGCGCTTTGGGCACTTCGATGTAGTAACCGAAAACCTTGTTGTAACGAACCTTGAGAGCGTTGATGCCGGTGGCGGTGCGTTCACGGGCCTCCAACTGGGCCAGATAGCCTTTGCCGTCCCGACTGATTTGAACGAGCTCGTCCAACTCCGGATCGTAGCCCGTTTTGATCAAGCCGCCTTCATTCAGGACCGGCGGGGCATCTTCACGCACCGCTTTTTCAATCCGATCCGCCAGTTGCGCTAAAGGGCTCAGATCAACCTCGCTGCGGTATGCGCCAGACTGCAGTTCCCCCAAGTGATCGAACAGAGCCGGCAGGGCCTGCAACGATTGCTTCAGGGCAATCAGATCGCGCGCATTGGCGCGTCCCATGGATATTTTGCTGCCCAGCCGCTCGAGATCATGGACCTGTTTCAGGCCGGTTCGAAGGTCGTTCCGCCGACGATTTTGATCGAGCCCCTCGGCAACCGCGTCGTGTCGTTGAATGATCTGCTCCCGATCCATCAGGGGATACCGCAGCCATTCCCGCAACAACCGCCCGCCCATGGCGGTGCGGGTCTGGTCGAGCACATCGAGCAGGGTTCCCTTGCGGGAACCGGTCTGCAGATTGGCCGCCAGTTCAAGATTGCGGCACGAGCGGTCATCGACCCACATATAGCCGTTGAGATGATAGGTTTCAATGCCGTTGAAATGGTCCACCGCCTGTTTTTGGGTTTCCTTGAGGTAATGAACCAATGCACCGGCGGCGCGAATACCTGCTTTCATGGACTCGCAGCCGAAACCTTCCAGCGACATGGTATGAAACATCGTCATCAGTTGCTCACGCCCGCGGGCGTGGGAAAACACTTTGTCGTCCAGCGCTGTCAACGGCCGCTCGACAAATGGTGCGGTCAGTCCCTGAAACCGAACATCCCCGCGGAAAGATGCGGGGATCAGGATTTCACGGGGATCGACACGCAAGGCTTCATCGCCTGCGGCAGGCCAGTCGTCGGTTTCGGTCAACCGGAAGGTGCCGGTGGAAATATCCAGATAGGCCAAACCAATCTTCTCATTGTGAACCGCCATGGCCAGGATGTAATTGTTGCTTGAACGGTCGAGCAGTTCGTCTTCCAGAAGCATGCCCGGTGTCAGCACGCGCACGACTTCGCGTTTGACCAGGCCCTTGGTTTGGGCCGGATCCTCAACCTGATCGCACAACGCCACTTTGAAACCGCTGTCCACCAGGCGGGCGATATAGCCCTGGACGGCACGCACCGGGACACCGCACATGGGAATGGGTTTATGGTCGTTTTTATTGCGGGAAGTGAGGGTGATTTCAAGCGCGCGGGAAGCCGTTTCCGCGTCCTCGAAAAACATCTCGTAAAAATCCCCCATTCGATACAGCAAAATCGCATCCGGATAGTCGTCCTTGATGGACAGATACTGCTTGATCATGGGGGTCAGTTTGGAAGAACTCATTCAGAAAAAACTCGGAGACATCGATGCCGCAAGCGTTGACGACGATCATCGGGTAGATAAGGCGCCGGCCGGATAGATCCGGAAAAAAATGCCACGTCCGCGCTAACCGGTGGTGCCGGCTGAAACGGTGTCCTCTTCCTCGTTTGCATCAATGATCGTTGCCATTTGCTGTGTGGAACTCGTTTTAAGCGCTTCGATTTCGGCTCTTAACTGTTCGGTTTGAGTCTTCTGCTCGTTTATAGTGCTTGTCAGCTGTTTGATGGTCTTGTTGGCTTTAAAGCGGTCAAAGAGACCCGAGAGATAGGCAATGACGAGACCGGCCAGAAAACACCCCCCGAACAATACGGCATTATAGATTTCCGCTGATTGGTATGGCGCCGTAACCCAAAGATTCAGGTCAAAACTGTGCTTTTGCAAAAAAAACGCCTTATTCTGAAAACCAACGAGCAGCAGAAATGCGATCAAAAGAAGCCAGAAGCCAATTTTAACTTTTTTCATCAGGCTGTTCTCCCATTATGAGGGGGTTGGCGATTGCATGACGAACCGCCGACGGTGGTTTTCATGGACGGCTCCGCTCAGATTGACGGGTGGCCTCCCGGCGCGTTGAACGTTGCTGCTTTGCGGTCGCAGAGGGGACAACCGTCAAGAGCTAATCGGTGATAATTAATCTTTTTGTCGTTAGAATTCAAGCCTTTTTTCCCTTGTCAAGCCTTACGATGCGGAGATTTCCCCAGAGCCCGATCTTTTCACCACACACGGTTGCGACACCTTCGACACCGTCGATGGAGCGTGCCAATCGGATGGCTTCGGGTATCGCGTCGCCTGCCGAAACACGATTGGCAACCGCTGTGGCGGCCGCATCCGCCAGCGCACACCGGCGCGCAACAATACAAACCGCATCCGCCCTCCCATGGCTCAATGAATGCCCGACCGTACCGGATGATGTGCATACCGCCAAGGGCTCCGGACCGGGTTCCAGCTGCAGTCCGATACGCATGCTCAGGGGGGAGGCACCGGCATAGAGCCCGATCGTCACGGTCCCGTTTACCGCCAGGAAAATATCACCGCCATTTTCAACGATAACCTCGCGGGAATGTCGCTGCAATGCCAGGCCCACGGTTTCCGCCATCGCTCCGGCAACTGCTGCCATGGGGCCAACGCCGGCCTGCTTTCCGGCCGTGATCATCATGCGGACAATTTCCGGGGCGGGCGCATCGTTTTGCCACGGTGACAATGTTGTCCGGAAAGACGGAAACCGATGAATATAGTGATCGATATAAGACCGTTGGGACAGAACTTCTTCCCGGCAGAAGGCGGTGAGGTCCTGCGACGCCTGGACCATCAAATCGGTTTCCTGGACCGTCACCTGGAAAGCCACCAGTCGGTCCACCATCGCCAGACGACGATAGGATCGTTCCTCCGCCACCGTGTGCTTGCCTGCCATTATTAACCACGCCTTCCTAATCGTTTTCCGGCCGGCATAATCAGTTGATGCGGTCCTGATGGGCTAATAATTAAGATCACCGAATTTCCACCCGCGGCCTCATTTCGACCGGGCATTGCTGCAGGAAGTATTTGTCGGTCATACCGGCAATAAAATCGCGCACCACTTCAGCCGGTGAATGATCCCGCATGTAGTGGTCGTCCATGTCCTTTAAAAACCTCAGAAAGATGACGGAGTTTTCGCGGCCCTGTTCGATATCATTCAAGTATCGCTTGAACAAATACTCGAATAGAATTCGGATTTTATCGGTATGTTTCTTTATTATCGGGTTAAGATAAATCCGATCCAGATTGAATCCTTTGAGGGATTTGAGGGCGCCGGATACCGTGGGGCTGAACGCCACATAGGGCTGCCGATAACTGTTCTGGATAATATCGGTCACCAAGTTATAGACGATCGTGCCGTTGGTGCAGCCCAAAACGCCGACGACGTCGGCAGGCAAATCACCACGCGACAGAATCCCCAGGCGAATGGCGTCTTCGATGTCTCGACCGATATAGCTGATCGTATCGGCCATCCGCACCACGCAGCCTTCAAGGGTCATCGGGGTCAGCGGCAGGGCCGGCTGGTGCTTTTTGTCCGCCATGCTTTGATCGAAGGTATCAAATGTTTTTCCCCACGCCGCCTTCAGCAACTGGTTATGAACCTCACCATCATGGCAGACAATGCCATCCAGTGTCTGCAGGCAAAGGTTCCACCCCCGTCCTTTGCGCTCCACCCGATCCAGAAACTGTACACTCTGCAAGTTGTGCTGAAAGGCACCGATGCCGTGCGCTTCACACAGGGCGCTCAAAAAAGTCTCGCCATCATGACCGAAAGGCGCATGGCCGATGTCATGGCCCAGCGCAATGGCCTCGATCAGATCCTCGTTCAGCCCCATGAAACGGCCGATCGTACGGGCAATTTTCGATACCAACTGGACATGCAATACCCGATGGGTAATATGGTCGTTCTGAATCAGGTAAAAAACCTGGGTTTTGTCGATATAGCGCGTATACGCCAAAGAGTGCAGAATACGATCCACATCGAGTGAAAAATCCTGCCGATAACCCCCCGGGGCATCTTCCGATTCACGCCGTTGGGCACGGCTGCTCAACGTGGCCACCGGTGACAGATACGCCGCTTCGCGCTCATCCAGGGAAGTCTTCAAAAGCCCGAGGACATCGGCGTCATATCGCTCCATTATCAATCATCTCCTCCATCATTTTGAAATAGTCGATACCGGCCCGACGAAACCCTTCCTTACCATATTTCATATTGGCTTCAAGCACCAGGAAGCGATCCTGATGCATACAAATATCGATACCCACATCGTCCCACCCACAAGCCCGGGCGGTTTGCAGCGCCAATGCCAAAGCCTTTTCCGGCACCTTTTCAAGGGAGATCGTACCCCCGGCGGCGACATTACTGCGATACTCGCCCTGGGCTGCCAGACGCCAGTAGGCGTGGACCACCCGGGCACCGATCACCACCACCCGAATGTCCCGATCAAGTGCGAGGTGTTCCTGGATATAGGCCACCGGCGACAGCTGTAAATAGGCCGCCAGTTCCTCCTCGTTTTGCACAAGGAACACCCCCCGCCCCAGCGCTGAGCCCCGTGGGATCTTGGCAATTAACGGAAACGGAAAAAGCCGGACAATCTTTTCCAGCCGACGCTTACCATAGAAAACCCGGGTAAAGGGATGGGGAATCTCAAGCAGATAAAACAACGCCGTTTGTTTGATTTTATCCTGGACGCATTTGTAGGTGTGATAGCTGGGAAAAAGGGATTTTCCCATGGCGTCGAACAAGTCCGCATAAAAAACAGAGGGATAATAAATTTTGGGGGCCTGGCGAATGGCGCGTATTTCGTCATCGGAATAGTCGACGAAATTGGTGCGAACACCCAGTGTGCGGACATTTCGGCAACGGCGGAGGCGATGCTCCAAGGCAATGACCATTTCCACGGGATGTCACCTTGAATCAAGCGGAAAAGGGCTAACCTTCACCCCTATGCTTAGGGCCGCTGCCATCAATCCGGTCGGGGAGGGGCAATCTGAAATAGATTTTCTGAAATCGAGGCCCCCGGCCAGGTGCGTTGTATCTCCACCTCGATGCTCCCTTCCGGCCCACTCAGCATGATGCGAGCCGGCAGACGGTAGCCGTCAACCGTCTGCATCCCGTCCACCCGGGCGGCGTAAAGACGATTGCCGTGAATGTCGAGAAGTTCAACCCCGCAGAATTCGCCCGTATCGCTCATCACACGGATGCGCCCCACCGTGCCGCGGAAGCGCCGTTGGAGCAGGATCACGATCGTGCCGTCGTCATCCGATCCAGGAGGCGCTAAGCGCGCGGCATCGTAGTCCACTTCCGGCGGGCGCCCCACCATGAGGCCAAACAGATCGGCGCATTTGATGGAAACCGGCAGAAAACTTGAAAGACTGTTGTTCCCCACTTTTCGTTTAACGTATTTTTGTTCCTGGTAGTCAAGGGCCGTCAGCCACACTTCATCACAACTCATTTCAAAAACAGGGGGGCCGGCCGGTATACTTCTGAAAGCAAACCGCAAACGCCCTGGTTCCGCGCCCACCCATGCCGCAGGGCTGTTGATTGGCCGGGTGCCTTGCATATGGGCAATCACCCTGCCCTTTCCTCTGAATGCCTCCAGGCCGGCATTGGCCGTCGTCAACCGGTTCATCAGTTGTTGTGTGGCTTCGCTGTCGTATTGGATTTCCATCGGCTGGCCCAGCCACCCGGCACAACCCGAAATAAAAAAAATCAGACCCGCCAAAAACGGATAAACGATGACGAAACGAACGCAGCTGAAGCGATAAAGGCCGTGTCGGGCACTATCGAATGGAATGCCGATCATGACATCATTTCCTGGCCACTTCTCAGGCCGGCGCGTTCATACCCGGTTGCATCGGGCTGTCTCAAGGGATTTGTTTTTCCAGGGATTCGATCTTTTCGATAATCGCTTCCCGGTCTTTCTCGCGAATCGACAACGACTTCCGGTAGTATTCGAGCGCCTTGTTTTTTTCGCCTAATTTTTGATAGGCATCTCCGACATGCTCAAGCACGATGGGATCGTCCGCAACCAGTTCCGCAGCCTTCAGCAGAACGGCCAGCGCTTCCTGGTACCGTCCCTGCTTGTAGTAAACCCATCCGAGACTGTCGGTGATGTAACCATCGTCCGGTTTCAGGGCAAGTGCTTTCTGGACCAGTTTTTCGGCCTCTTCGAGATTGATGCCCAGGTCGGCATAAGTATATCCGAGGTAGTTCAACGCGTTGGCATGCTCGGGGTCCAGTATGATCACCTGTTTCATGGCGGCAATGGAATCATCTTTCCGTTCCATTTTGTCGTAAACGACCCCCAGCCGAAAATATGCCCGCTCGTTTTCAGGCGCCACAGCGATCGCGCGCTCCAGCAAGGATAACGCATTCGCGTAAGCCTCTTTTTCCTCATACAGAGAGGCCAGATAAATGAGAAAATCCGGGTGGTCCGGTTCATGCGACAATGCGGTTTCAAGCAGACCTATCGCGGCATCAATTTGGCCGTCGTCATTGTAGCGGAAGGCCTGCTGAATAACCGCATCGCGGTAAAAGCGCGAATCCGGCGGAACCGTCTTGAAATGCGTCATGGCCCGTGCGCTGTCGTCAAGTTCGTTGTAGGCCACGCCTAAGAGGTAGTGCAGATTGCCGAAATCACTGCGTACCTTCAAAATTTCCTCCATGATGAAGGCACCTTCCCGGTTCAATCCAGGCTCGATATACATTCTGAAAATGACACGGACGAGGTCGTTTTCGGAAGCGGTTTCAGCCAACGCGCGAAGAAGTGTGCCGGCCTTTTTTTCTTCACCGATGCGATGATAGTACCACGCCAGCCCGCAAGTCGCATGAATGTTGCCAGGGTCTTCGTCCAAAATCGCTTGATAAAGGGCGATAATCTTGCGTTGGGTGGCCGCTTTGTCGGGGCGTTTCTGGTAAATGTCGATCAGCTCGAAACGGGCCCCTTCCAGTGCCGGTTCAATGGCCAATGCTCTGAGAAAGGCCTGCTCCGCCTGGTCGTCCTCGCCGCGTTCCTGGTGGATTTTACCCATGAAAAAAAAGCCCGCATAAGCACCGGGAAAACGTGCCGTCATGCGCTCGAAAACATGGAACGCTTCATCCCATTGGGCGTCATTCATGTAAAGGTTGCCGAGAAGCAGATAGACATCCTCCTTGTCAGGATCCTGCTCCAGGACTTTCTCGTAGACGATCTTGGCTTGTGCCATCTCTTTGCGGTTCTGATGGATACGTCCAACAATCAAGAGGGTCGGGACATCTCCGGGGGCATCGCGCAGGATGCCTTGCAGCAATGCAAGCGCCTCATCCTCCCGCTTGGTCTGCAGATACAGCGTGGCCAATTCCCGCCGCACATAAAGTGCGTCCGGGTCACTCTCCAGTGCCTGTTGCATCATCTTCACGGCCGCATCCATATCGCCACGGCTTTTGAGTATCTGGGCCTCGGTGTAATAATAAAAGCTGTTGGGGGGCGCCCATTCCATGGCCGCGGCAGGACGCTGCTCGTCACGCGCCGGGTGGCCGGTGACACATCCCCACCCCAGAAGCAGCGCCCCCAGGGCGACGATTATTTTATAGGGTAAACGATTAACTTGCATGGGGTTAGCTTTCCACTAGCGTATTTGTTCTGAATCGACGGCGGGCAACGGCCGTGGTAAAATGAGAAGGTTCAGGAAAGGCGGGGCGTTTTTGTCCGCCGGCATCGGTCGTTTGGCATGCTTCGGTGTCCCGGATAACAAGCCTGCCGTCCGGCTACTCCGTTGTCTGGCCTTCCGTATAGGATGAAAAATCCGGGATTTCCTGTTTAAAGAACTCCCGCATTTTCTTGATGATATTTTTTTCCACCTGGCGCACGCGTTCTCGACTGATGCCATACCGGTCACCAATTTCCTGCAACGTCACCGGTGTGTCGGAAAATATTCGCAAATCAAAGATTTCTTTCTCGCGATCCGTCATGTTCTTGCGGAATTCGTCGATCTTGTTGTGCAGCAGAACCTCGATCTCTTTTTTGGCGACCTGATCTTCGGCGGAAACCGATTCGGTGCTCAGGAATTCAATGCGTTCCGTGTCGGAATCATCTTTCAGAGGGGCGTCCAAGGAAACATCCCATCCATCCAAACGCTGGTCCATATCGACGATTTCGCGTTCGGAAACGCCCAAGCGCTCCGAGAGCAATTTGGGCTTGGGATCAAAGCCCTGTTCGATCAGTTTCTGTTTTTCCTTTTTGAGTTTGAAGAACAATTTGCGTTGACCCTGGGTCGTTCCGATTTTCACCAGGCGCCAGTTATCCATTATGAATTTGAGAATATATGCCTTAATCCAAAAAGAGGCGTAATAGGAAAACTTGACATTTTTATAGGGATCGAACTTGCGGACGGCCTGCATCAATCCAATGTTGCCTTCTTGAATCAGATCCAGCAGATTCTGCATCCACACCCGCTGGAACTCCAGCGCGATCTTCACCACCAGTCGAAGGTTGGACGTCACCAGAGCGTAGGCCGCATCCTTGTCTCCGTGCTCTCTGACGCGAATGCCAAGCTCCCTTTCCTCTTCGCGGGTCAGCAGTTTGTAATTGCTGATTTCCGACAAATAGCGCTGCAGGGGGTCGAATTTAACCAGGGCCTTGTCGGCAGCCCCGGTTTTCTTTTTATTGTCTTTGGCTTTGGGGTCGGGCGTTATCAACTCCGGCTCAACCGTCTTGGCGTCAGGCGATTTTTTTTTTGCGGCGTTGGCCGTTTTTGCCGAAGCGCCTTTTTTGACGGTCGATGCGCTCCTCGGCGATTTTTTACTGGCAGCACCGGCAGTGGTTTTCGCCGCCGTCGACGCGGCTTTCTTGCCCACCGGTTTTTTGGCTTTATCAGCCGCTAAACGACCGGGTGGCTTCTGCTTGGTATCTGCTGGTTTTCGCTCGGTCTTTTTTTTGGTGGTCATAAGTCCCTTGTATCATTTCTGGTGATCATCCAAACATGATCACCATACGGTCGACCCCGGTTCGATCCGACGTCAATTTTGCACTGGATTCCACGCGGTATTTTGGCTCCTAAGAACACCCATCGAACGGCCAATTGTTATGGACAACATCCACAACCTATGGTAACGCCAGACGCATTCCATGCGCCTGTAGCTCAGCTGGATAGAGCAACGGACTTCTAATCCGTAGGTCGCAGGTTCGAGTCCTGCCAGGCGTACCAGCTTTCTTTGAGGTTCAAAGAATTCCAGCGCCGGAATTGACCCCTCGCTCGTCTCCGTTCGCATGAAAAGGGCCACTGCAACCGATTATACCAATAAAATCGATCTCTTCGAGTGCCACATGAACTGAGCAAGATATAAATTCTAACATACATTATTTGAATAAGTCAAAGGTATTACGTGCCAACGAACATCCAAAGCCATGCCCATCGGACAGCCACTCCCCCATGTGGTATCGGCAGCCGTCCTTATCAAACAGAAGTTCCCCTGGCCGCGGACATCATCAAGAACAATCGGATGGAACGCCACGCCATGCAATTCACGCCAACGCTGCGATTGACGCCACGACGCATCGGCTGATAAATCCATATTTACAGTAGGCCAACAACCTGATAACATTATTCAGGAATTGCTTGGTATTGGACGCAAAACCGAGGACGTCCTCAGCGCATGCTGACAAATTCAGGCGCGGGGAAGCGGCCCACACGGTTTAATCGCAGAACGGCACCTCAAGCTCCGATGGACGCCATGAAAAACAGCCGCTCGGGCAAAGACGACAACGCTGATTTCCGAAGCCTCTCCTTTGATGTCTGCACGGTCAAAGCGTTGATGGCCTCCACCAACCGATACAAGACCCTGTTCGAGAGTGCCGGTGATGCCATCTTCGTGATGGATTTCAAAGGACAGGTGATCGATGGCAACCGTGTCGCCTGCGAACAGCTGCGAATTTCCCACCACGACCTGCTCAACAAAACCACCATGGACATCATATCGCCCGAGCATGCGCCTTTCTGGCCCGAACGCATGGACGAACTCCGCCGCCTGCGTCACATCATTTTCGAAACCGCCCTGAAATCGTCAGACGGTAAAACCCTCCCCGTGGAAACGAGTTGCCGGGCGATCGAGTATGATAATAAACCGGCGGTTTTGACCATTGCACGTGATATTTCCGAACGCATTCAGTCCGACAAAGAAAAAGCCAAGCTCCGCTCCCAACTCCGGCAGGCCCAGAAAATGGAAGCCATTGGCACCCTGGCCGGCGGCATTGCACACGATTTTAACAATATTCTGCAATCGATTTTCGGGTATACCGAGATCGCCGGCATTCAGATAACCCAAGGGAAAAACCCCCAGGAAGCCCTGGACAATATCATGACGGCCAGCCAACGGGCCAAGGGGCTGATCAATCAGATTCTTTCCTTCAGCCGCCAGACCGAGCAGGAGAAGCAACCGGTTCAGGTCAATCTGATCGTCAAGGAAGTGCTCAAGCTTATCCGGGCCTCACTGCCGGCCACGGTCGAAATCATCGGGAAAAATCTTAACCACAACGCGGTCGTGGAAGCGGACCCGATCCAGATTCATCAGGTGATGATGAATCTGTGCTCCAATGCCCATCATGCCATGCGTGAAACAGGGGGAAAGCTGGAAGTCAGTCTGATGACCACAGACATCGACGGCAGCAAAGCCGCCCATTTGGGGGGAATCAAGCCCGGCCCCTATCTTGAACTCCGCATCCAGGATAGTGGCCACGGCATTCCCAGAGAGTATATCGATCGGATTTTCGACCCGTATTTCACCTCCAAAGAAAAAGGTGAGGGTACCGGCTTGGGGCTGGCCGTTGTGCACGGTATTGTGAGCAGCCATGGCGGAGCGATTACGGTCGAAAGCAAGATCGGCGACGGCACCACCTTTCATGTGCTGTTTCCCGAAAGGCTGACGGACACGCCTTCGGAAGAACGTTCCCAGCCGTCGTCTCCGGACACGTATACTGGTCATGAGCACATTCTTTTTGTCGATGACGAACCGGCGCTGGTGGAAATCGGGCAGGAAATTTTGACGACCCTCGGCTATCAGGTGGAAACCACCACGTCCAGCCAGGACGCCATCGAACGCTTCAAGGCGGCGCCGGACCAGTTCGATCTCATCATCAGCGATCTAACCATGCCCAAAATAACGGGTGACGATCTGGCCCGGGAAGCCATGCGCATCCGTCCGGATATCCCGGTGATTCTTTTTACCGGCTATAGCGACATCATGTCCCGCGAAAAATTTGTGGCCCTGGGCATCAAAGATTGCCTGATGAAACCCCTTACCCGAAAAGATCTGGCCGAATCCATCCGACGCGTTCTCGATGAGAATCAAGCCCCGTCGAACCCCCTGCCAGTAGAAAACGACATCCCGCCGGAACCTGAGGAGAGCGCGTTCTGATACGCGACTGATCGAAATGACCATCCTTACCCAAGTTTTAAAACTGATCGCCGTACTGGCCGCCGCCGCACTGCTCGGCAACTGGTTTCTGAGCGAACTCCGCGCGGCGCGACGCAATGCCAAACCATGGTATGCCGTCTATTTGACACCGCCCGGCATCCTCGTAATCCTATCCGCCATTATCTTGCCCATTGCCGTGTGGTACTTTAAGCAACAATAATTCAAGCGCTCCTCGTAGATGTCTCCATGACGTTGGGCGGGGAATATCATGGAGACGCGTTTGATCAGCAGCGCGATGCCTTGCGGCCGCCCGCAGTAGGTTATACCGTATCGGCCTCCGGTTCTGTTTTTTGAGGCCAGAGATAACGGCCATATTTGATGTAGCCTTCCACATTGGACAACCGCGGGTCATTCTTGTTCGGGGCGGTGCGAATATTGCCGGTGATCAGGGGCTGCAGGTGCGCGGCCAGGTCCTGGCATCCGCCACCGGTCAGAACAATGGTATCGATATCCCAGTCACTGGCCCAGAGTCGATCCATGTCGCCGGCAATCGTTGTCGCCAGCTGGGCGTAAATCTGGTCGCGAATCTTGGCAAAATTGAACCCCTGCCCCCTCATTTTGATGGTGCCCTTGCGCACCGCGTCGTACAACCGATAAAGCTCGATATTCACCCCGCCGTTCTCACGCAATTTATTGGCGATAACCGCATACGCTTTGGAAATACCGGTATCCATCGTGCGGCTGCTTTTTTCCACATACCGCAGTCGGTCGATAACGGTATAGTCGGTGGTCCGGAACCCGATATCCACCACACCGATTTTCTGTTTGGCCAGTTCGGTATCGGTAATCTTGCCCTCCTCGTTCATCAAGAGGTTGAGCACGCTTCCCATGGGCTGGGGCAGCATCTGAACAGCATCGATGATCATCTTTTTGGTCATGCGGCTCCCATCGGGACTGAAATAGGTAATGGTGTGGCGCCCTTTCAAGGCATCCCGAAAACGATCATGATATTGTTTGTAAAAGCCCACGGGCAGGCCGGATACGATACGCAGGGGTTCCTCGCCGGCTTGATTTTTGTTGAGAAAAAGACCGGCGGCCGTCAGGGCGAAGAGACGCACGAAATCGGCGATCATGCGATCCTGGTCAAGCGTGAAACTCACGGCGTCGGACTGCTGCTCGGCAAGATCGCCCACAAAATAGGACTTCCCATCCATCGTAACGTGGAAATATTCGGTGAGATTGCGATCCTGGAAATCGACCCAGAATTGGATTTCCGTGGCGTCCCCGTATATCGATTTAAAAACGATGGTTTGTTTACCGTCGGTCGCTTTGGTGAAACCGAACCCGACATCGATGCCTATGGTCTGCATAGCGCCTCCGTGATGGTTTAGGGGGGGAAGATTCTGACAAAAACGTTATAGCGAAGGATGGTAGTGAAGTCAAAGACAACGCAACCCCGTCCTTACTTCCATCGCCGTCTTGCATCCATCTGCGTCAAGACGGCAAACGGCAATACAACGATAAACTCCATCATAAAGCCAAGGACAATCAAAAGAAGCATAAAGGGAAGCTTGATACCGTAGAATAGGGAGTGCTTGGCCAGCGGTGTCATATCCGGCGCCTTCCTGTCGTGAAAATACAATCCGAATGCAAACCGATGCGGCCGCATGTGACGACGCACCTTGTTTACGACCGTTTTCTTGAAGACTCGCGGCATACCAAATACAGAACACAAAGGCAACGGATTATCGACGCTGTCGCCTTTGGCGCACCATGCCGACCGTGCCTCACTGACACGTGGGCATGCCCGATTGACTTAGAAGAGCGGACGTGGTTCTATGCCGATAAGCACGCATTCCAGTCGATTTCCGACCGACATGAGGAGGCCTCCCGCATGAATATGAACCGAATGAATCTGGTGTTTCTCGAGAACCTGGAGTGGTTTGACGATACCGGCACCCAACTCGTCCAGCGTATACCGCAGGAGGGCTCCGGTGAGATCAAATATGGTGCGCAGTTGACGGTGCGCGAAAATCAGGCGGCCGTTTTCTATTACAAAGGTAAAGCACTGGAGGCGTTCGGGCCGGGCCGGCACACCCTCAAAACGGGCAACATCCCCATATTGACCAAAATTGCCAGCCTGCCCTGGGGGCTTTCCAGTCCGCTGCGGGCCGAAGTCTATTTCGTCAACATGAAAGTCTTTACCAACCTCAAATGGGGGACGCGCGACCCGGTGGCCTTCAAAGACACGGAACTCGGCCTGATCCGTCTGCGGGCTTTTGGTGTGTTCAATCTGCGGGTTGTGCAGCCCGTCCTGATGATCAACCGCCTGGTGGGCACCCAGGGTGTTTACACCACCGAGGCCATCGAAGAATATCTGAATCAGGTCATCATCAGTCGTTTCAATGACCACATGGGCGAAAACCTCGACTCCCTGCTGTCCCTGCCGTCCCGGTATGACACCCTGTCCGACGGCATGGCCAAGCGCATGCAGGATGATTTCAGCCACTTCGGCTTAGCGCTGACGCATCTCTATATCAACGCCATAACACCGCCGGCCGAAGTCCAGAAAGCCATTGACGAGCGCAGCCGGATGGGGGCGATCGACGACATGCACAAGCTCATGCAGATGAAAACCGCCATGGCCATGGAAAAAGCGGCCGAAGGCAGCGGCGATGCGACCGGTGCGGGAATGGGCGCCGGAATCGGCTTGATGATGCCGGCCATGCTGGCCCACCATTTCCATCCGCCGGGATCAAAGCCGTCTTCATCCAAAGACGATCCCGCGGCAAGTTGTCCGGAATGCCGTCAGGCGATTCCCCTCAACGCCCGCTTTTGCCCCTATTGCGGCCACCAGCAATTGGTGTTTCACCAGTGCATCGCGTGCGGCAAGAACCTGGCCCCGAATGCTAAATTCTGCTCGCGCTGCGGTCATGCCGTGGATCAGCCGCCGGATAAGAACGTCTGTGCCCGGTGCGGTGTCGAAAACCTGACGGACGCTGTCTATTGCAACGCGTGCGGTGAAAAACTCCGACCTTAAAATCCATCACCAGTGCCCGCAGTGCGGCGCACCGGCGACGCTGCTGGAATCCGATCGTCTGTTTTCCTGCGCGTACTGCCGTGTGAAATCCTACCTGTTGACACGCGGGCATCTTCAGTACCATTTGCCCCATAAAGCACCCGCGGATCGCGAATTGTTTTACTTCCCCTACTGGCGCTTCAAAGGCATGCTGTTTTCATGCCTCCCAGCCAACACCCACGAGCAGTTCATCGACACAAGCCATCAGGCTTGCCCTTCGCCACACTTTCCGGTGTCGTTGGGGCTTCGAAGCCAGGCCCTAACCCTCGGCGTGGTTACGGCCAACACGCCCGGTCATTTCATTTCCCCTCGAATGCCCCTGGATGATGTCATGACGGTTTTCAACCGCCGCTTCAACCGTGCGTTGGCGCAGCCCCTGCTCCACCAGGCCCAGATCGGAGAAACGGTGAGCTTGATCTATGCGCCTTATTATCGGGACCGTTCCGTCGTCGATGCGGTTCTCAATCAGCCCCTGCGAATGCTCAGTGAAAATCCATTTGATCCGGACGACTACCCCGGCGGCCCTCCGGCCACCCGCTTTCATTTTGTCCCCACCCTCTGCCCGAACTGCGGTTGGGATCTTGATGGCACCAGTGACGCCCAGGTACTCCACTGTCATCACTGCCACTCCGTCTGGCAGCCCAGCCGAGCAGGCTTTACCGCAGTTCCGTGCGCCCACAGCCGAACCAATGGCCCCAAGCCGGTCTATCTGCCGTTCTGGCGCATCCAAGCGGACGTCAGCGGCACCGACTTGACGTCCTATGCCGACCTGGTGCGATTGGCCAACCTGCCGAAAGCCGCGCTAAAAGCATGGGAGAACATCCCCTTTCGATTCTGGTCGCCGGCCTTCAAAGTCCGGCCCCGCGTTTTCCTGCGCTTGATGCACGTTTTTTCAACGGCGCTGCCGCCGGAAAACCTCAACCGGTCGGTTCCCGAACAGCGCTGCCTGACCGCCAATCTTCCCTTGAGCGAAGCCATGCAAACCCTGAAAGTCACCCTGGCAGGGCTCATCAGGCCTCTGGAACGCGTGGTGGAACTGCTTCCCCGAATCACCGTCAAACCGCGTAAAGCCCTTCTCGTCTACTTGCCGTTTGAAGATCGCCCCCATGAACTGGTGCATGGTCCGCTCAACATGGCGATCAACAAGCATCAGCTTTCCCTGTCCTCGAATTTATAGACCCGGCGCGATGGGAAACTTTAGCCGGATCGGCAGGTGCACCAGGCGGCATGGCTTAAAGCTGGCCGTGAAAACCAGGTCCTGGCGCAATTTGAGGTAATTTGGGCAGAATGTGAGAACAGAGAAGGGATCCGCCACCGCTCTCAGCAGAACATCAAGGTATAGCCGGCATCGCGCAAAGCGGATTCGATTTCCACGACATGCCCTTCCCCCCGGGTTTCCAGTTCCAGTTCGACGGCTGTCATATTAACCGGAAAATCCCGGCGTGATCGATTGTGGTGGATATGCAGCACGTTGGCCTTGTGGTCGGCGACCTGATTGAGCAATCGGGCCAGTGCGCCGGGCACATCCGGCAGCATGACGTTTACCCGCATGATGCGGCCACTCTGGATCAGTCCTTTTCTTATGATGCGCCCCAGCAGCGGGCTGTCCAGGTTGCCGCCGCTGATCACCAGAACGGTTTTCTCCCCCGGTTTCAGGCTGATGGCGTTGCCCAGCAGTGCGGCCAGGGCAACCGCACCGGCACCTTCGGCAACATTTTTCTTGCGCTCCATCAGCAATAGGATGGCCGCGGCAATCTGCTCCTCCTCGACGACAACCAATTCATCAACCCAGCCGAGGATGATGGCGAACGGGTCGGCACCGGTTTGACGCACGGCGATCCCGTCGGCGATGGACGTGGCTGCCGGGACTTCGACGACCCGCCCCTTGCGCATCGCTTCCACCGCTGAAGGACACACGGCGGCCTGGACCCCGGTGATCCTGACTGCAGGGTTAAGGGCTTTCAGGGCGACCGCCATGCCGGCGATAAGACCCCCGCCGCCGACCGGGATCATCACCCGGTCCACATCGGGGAGTGTCTGCAGGATTTCGAGGGCCACGGTTCCCTGTCCGGCCATGATGAGCGGGTCGTCGAAGGGATGAATAAACATCCGGCCGTCATTGGCCAGTTTCCGGGCGACCAGCAGGCTCTCGGATACCGTCTGCCCTTCCAGCAGAACCTGCCCACCGTAATTCCGGGTAGCTTCCTGCTTCGAGATAGAGGACCCCACCGGCATCACGATCGTGGCGGGGAGACCGGCCTGACGGGCCGCCAGCGCGACGCCCTGGGCATGGTTGCCGGCCGAGGCTGCCACAACGCCATTTTCCGGTATCTGATCGCGTAACGCCAAGATCAGATTCATGGCCCCGCGCGCTTTAAACGATCCGGTTTTTTGCAGATTTTCCATCTTGAGATAAACGTCGCCGCCGAACATCTGGCTGAAAGCCTGTGAAAAAACCAGGGGCGTGGCAAGGATATGGTTTTGGATGCGGTTGGCCGCCGTTTGGATGTCGGAAAGCTCGATCATGATGAAAGGCCGCTATGCTTGAGTTGGCATGACATGAACGGACCCCCGTCGCCTTGTCATCTTCAGGTCGCCGGGCCCAGGTCGCTTGCCGGGCGGGGCATCTGCAACAGACGGGTCAGGAATTGCGGATGATGCCGGTGGAGCGTCGGCCGTCGACTTTCACCACCACCGGGCGATTCAGGCGAATGTGAGACAGGTACCGTGTTACGCCCATGACGGGACGCGAACTGAACCAACTGGGTTTGATAAAGTCCCGTGTGTCACTGGTGATGTTCAGGTAAGTCATGCCCAACGACGTCATGTTGTGAAAAAAATGCGACCCCTGCGATGGATCGGCGGTAAATGAGGGGTGTGTCGTCTCGACAATGACCGCCGCCCCTGAGATATCGGCCCAGCGTACGGGGATGCCCAGCCATGAATCAGCGGAACCCCAGCGTCCGGGACCGATCAGGATATATTTCCGCCCCTCTTTGGCCAGCGCAGCGTTCAGCCGGCTGATCTCCTTGGCGATATCGACGGTCTTGGCGGCATCGAAATCGGCCGGTTTGACATAGATAATGTCCGTCAAGTCGCGCAGGACCCCATTGCCGAGGGCATTTTCCGAGTAGCAGAAACAGCGCTTGGCTTCTTCCGGCAGGATGTCCACCGGGGCCATGTCGCCCCGGGATGCCATGGGCCGGATCTGGAGAATCGCCAATTCCGGCGGACCGTCGCCGTCAGGCGGCAGGTTGATGGAAAATTCCACATCG
>Ga0180430_10001302_pt1 | contig 24676 bp, 27 predicted proteins | sample SS_ome_9_FD_132999 | JGI IMG/M metagenome (GOLD analysis project Ga0180430, IMG submission 132999) | Hypersaline lake sediment archaeal communities from the Salton Sea, California, USA - SS_1_S_2 metaG | ecosystem: Environmental > Aquatic > Non-marine Saline and Alkaline > Hypersaline >... | reverse complement strand
GCCGCTTCAGATTCTCCGGTCTGAAGCGGCTTTCTTTTGCCTGGCGATGTGTGCCGGGTTTTCGCCCTGCCAGCTTTGCTTGACTCGTCAAAGTCTTGTCACCTCTCGGTTGGTCTTTCCTAAGTAATTGAATTCCTTATCTTCTTTTGTGCCTTATTGCTTGGCATGTCCGTTGCATCAAGAGCAGCAGGGACTCACTCGCAATCAATAATCTTGAGATCGGGCAATGGCGAAAGACAACAAGGATATCGAAGGGGAAGAAGAAGGCGGTGGCGGCAAGCTGAAGCTGATCATCATTATTGCAGCGGCAGTGCTGCTGATTGGCGGGGGCGCTGCTGCCTTCTTCCTGCTCGGAGGTGACGATGAGGCGACCGAGGGGGAGCCGACAGAGGAGGTTGCCGAGACGGAAGAGCCGGCGATTGAAGAAGGCAACCCGCTGTACGTGGATATGAAGCCGCAGTTTGTAGTCAATCTTCCGCCTGGCGGTCCGGCCAAGATGTTGCAAGTGGCGATCACCATTTATACCCGTCAAGCCGAGGTCGGAGATTGGATCACCAAAAATGATCCGATGATTCGACATCACCTGATCGAATTGCTCGAAGAGCAGGATGGCGCGGCTTTGCTCACTGTGGAAGGTAAGCAGGCATTGCAGGCGAGCATCCAGGATTTTCTCGGCAAGAAGCTCGAGGAAATGAGCCAGCCGGGCGAGATCAAGGGTGTGTTTTTCACCGAGTTCGTACTCCAGTAAGGAAAGACAAAGATCATGGCTGAAGACCTGCTTTCACAAGATGAAATTGATGCACTGCTGCACGGTGTCGATGGTGGCGACGTAGAAACCCAGACCGATGAGCCAGTGGATCCTTCTGTTGCGCGGAGCTATGACTTCGCCAGCCAGGATCGCATCGTTCGTGGGCGTTTGCCGACGCTGGAAATGATCAACGAGCGGTTTGCTCGCTATTTCCGCACCAGCATGTTCAACATGTTGAGACGCAGTGCCGATATCTCGGTGTCTGGTGTGCAGATGCTGAAGTTCTCCGAGTTCGTACACAGCCTGTTTGTTCCCACCAGCCTCAACATCATCAAAGTTTCACCGCTACGCGGCAAGTCACTCTTCGTTATCGACCCGAAGCTGGTATTCAGCGTTGTCGACAATTTCTTTGGAGGCAGTGGTCGCTTTCATACCAAGATCGAAGGCCGGGAGTTCACGCCGACAGAATTACGCGTTGTGCAAATGTTGCTGGACGTGGCGTTCAACGATCTCAAGGCGGCATGGCAGCCGGTGATGGATGTGGACTTCAGTTACGTCGGGTCGGAAGTCAATCCGCAATTCGCCAACATTGTCAGTCCCAGCGAGGTGGTGGTGGTGACCACCTTTAACGTCGACCTGGAGTCCGGTAGTGGTGATTTTTACCTGTGCATGCCGTATTCGATGCTAGAACCCATTCGTGAGTTGCTGGATGCAGGTGTGCAAAGTGACCGTGGCGAAAAAGACGAACGTTGGGAACAAGCCATGCGTGAGGAAATTCTGGAGGCCAGCGTGGAGCTGGTCAGCAACATGGCTCATACGGAGTTGACGCTGCGTGAACTATCGGAACTGCAGGTTGGTGACATCCTGCCTATCGATGTACCCGAGCAACTGGATGTCAGCGTCGAGGGACTACCGCTCTTTCGCGGCAGCTTGGGCGTACACAAGAGCAACTACGCCATCAAGGTCTCCGACTGGATCCTTCGCCAAGGCCCCACGGGATTGACCGAACTTCTGGAACAGCAGCAGGCACTGACGGTGCAAAAAGATACCGCCATGACCACGCACTAACACGGGTGATAGCACCATGAGTGATGAACAAACAGTAACTGAACAGGAACAAGCTGGGGCGGATCAGGCCCTGGCCGATGAGTGGGCAGCTGCACTTGAAGAACAGGATGATGCGGCTGGCATCGAGCCTCAGGCAGCGAGCTTTGATGAATTGCAGGATGAAGGGGGATCCAGCGACATCAAGCTGGATGCCATTCTGGATGTGCCGGTGACCATTGCCATGGAGATCGGGCGCACACGGATCAATATCCGCAACTTGCTGCAGCTCAATCAGGGCTCGGTCGTCGAATTGGATCGCCTGGCAGGGGAACCCATGGACGTGTTGGTCAATGGCACGCTGGTTGCTCAAGGTGAGGTGGTGGTGGTCAATGAGAAGTTTGGCATCCGCCTGACCGACATTGTCAGTCCTGCCGACCGCATCAAAAAGCTCGGGGCGTGACATGAAAGCAGTTTGTTTTGGACACCCACCAGGCATTTGACACGCATGAAAAAGGCGTTGATCAGTTTATCGCTTCTGCTTGTCCTGGCCGGATCAGTAGTTGCAGCGACCGGCGAGGATGTAACACAGGCCGAAGCTGTATCTGGCTCCCAGGTGGTCCAGGCGCCGGCACTCGATTCCTCGCATTTGATAGACACCATTATTGGGCTGTTGTTGGTACTTGCACTGGTGCTGGCATTGGCTTGGGTGGTCAAGCGCTACACGAGTATGCCGGGGATGGGTAAGGGCAAAGTGCAGGTGCTGGGGGGGACGTCCCTGGGCCCGCGAGAGCGAGCGGTATTGGTGTCGGTGGAAGGGCAGCGGCTGCTCCTGGGTGTCGCCCAGGGAAGCGTCCAGACCCTGTATGTGCTCGACGAGAATGCGCCCAGTCGGGAGGGATCAATGCCGCAGGATGATTTCGCGAAGAAACTCGAGAAGGCCTCGCAGGAGGATGCTTCGTGAGGCTCTTACTGGCTTTTCTGATGGCTTTCAGCGGCCCCTTGTTCGCAGCGCCCGGGGTAGAGGCGCTGAATGTGACCCCCGGTGAAGACGGGACACAGACCTATTCCCTGACCATCCAGGTGCTTTTGCTGATGACAGCGTTAACGCTGTTGCCAGCCCTGTTGATGCTGATGACCTCTTTTACCCGGATTGTCATCGTATTGTCGATTCTGCGTCAGGCGTTGGGTACCGCACAGACGCCTTCCAACCAGATTCTCATCGGCCTGGCGCTGTTCCTGACGTTTTTCATCATGTCACCGGTACTGAACCAGGTCTATGAAACCGCGTTGACGCCATACCTGAACGAGCAGATCGGTGCGCAACAGGCGATTGACTTGGCGCAGGCCCCGGTACGTGAGTTCATGCTGGCACAGACACGTGACGATGATCTTGCCCTGTTCGCCCGTATTTCCGGGCAGGGAACGTTCGAACGCGAACAGGACGTCCCGTTTTCTTTGCTGATGCCTGCGTTTGCCACCAGCGAGCTGAAGACGGCGTTCCAGATAGGCTTTTTGTTGTTCATTCCATTCCTGATCATCGACCTGGTGGTCGCCAGCGTCCTGATGTCGATGGGCATGATGATGCTTTCGCCCCTGATTATTTCTCTGCCTTTTAAGATCATGTTGTTCGTCCTGGTGGATGGGTGGGCGATGGTCATGGGCACGCTTGCCACCAGTTTCTACGTGTGACCGCTCGTTGCGCTCGGAGGAAAAAACATGGACGCAGATTCAGTCGTGTCAATCGGACGCCAGGCGATGGAAGTCACCATCCTGTTGGCAGCCCCAATCCTGTTGATATCACTGGTGGTGGGCTTGCTGATTGCCATGTTCCAGGCAGCCACGCAGATCAACGAGATGACCCTGAGCTTTGTGCCCAAGCTCATGGCAGTCGCCGTCGTTATGATGGCCACCGGTCCCTGGTTGCTGAGGCAGATTACCGGCTTCACCACGCGCCTGATCGAAAACATCCCGTACATGATCGGCTGAAGCGACACTGGCGATGAACTTCAGCGATGCACAACTACAGCAATGGATCGCCGATCTGTTCTGGCCGTTCGTGCGTATCGGGGCCATGCTCATGGCGGCCCCGGTGTTCAGCGTCCGTCAGGTGCCGGCCCGATGGCGTGTCCTGTTGGCCGTGTTGATTACATTGGCATTGCAGCCGGTTCTGGCGCCAGTCCCGGTCGTGGATGTGTTTGGCGCGGAAGGCCTGTTGATTGCCATGCAGCAGATTGGTATCGGGGCGCTGATGGGTTTCATTCTCCAGTTGGCCTTCAATGCGCTGATCTTTGGGGGGCAGGTCATGGCCTACAGCATGGGCCTTGGTTTTGCGCACATGATGGACCCGGCCAATGGTGTGCAGGTGCCGGTTGTTTCCCAGTACTGGATGATTCTGGCAATGCTCGCCTTCCTGCTCAGTAACGGACATCTGGTGTTACTTGCCGGTGTGGCACAAAGCTTTGAAATTCTGCCTGTGGCCACCGACGGTTTAACCCGCGCAGGCCTGTGGACGCTCATCGAGTGGTCGAGTGCGCTTTTTGCCAGCGGACTTCTGATGGCACTGCCGATCATCATCGCCCTTCTGTTGGTGAATATCGGGATGGGCGTGGTTTCACGCGCTTCACCCCAACTGAATATTTTCGCGATCGGTTTTCCGATCACCTTGTTGGTGGGTTTTGTCCTGATGTGGGTGAGCCTGCCGCATGTGATGGGGGGATTCGGCTTGCTGGTCAACGAGGCCATGTCAGTCAGTCTGGATATTCTCGGGACGAGGTAATGGGATATGGCTGAGAATCAGGACGGCCAGGAAAAATCAGAGGAACCCACAAGCAAGCGCCTGGCTGATGCGCGTAAGAAAGGCCAGGTGCCGCGCTCGCGCGAGCTCAACACCATGGCGCTGACCATGATCGGTGTAGCCGGCATCATGTTGTTCGGCAATCATTTTGGTGCAGGTTTCGAGTCGCAGTTTCGACAGCATCTGGTGCTGTCGCGTGAAGATATGTTCGACACCTATGCTGTCCTCGATCATTTGGTATCCGCCGTCGAGGGCGCATTGCTCATGATCCTGCCATTCTTCGGCGTGATGATCGTGGTTGCTGTGCTGGCATCCGTAGCCCTGGGTGGTTTCAACGTCAGCTTCCAGGCCATGCAGCCGAAGCTCTCCAAGCTCGATCCGATCAAAGGCATGAAACGTGTGTTCGGCCCGAAAGGGTTGATGGAACTGTTCAAGTCCCTGGCCAAGTTCTTGTTGGTATCGCTCGTGACCGCGCTGGTCCTGTGGAGCTGGAATGACGACATCATTGCATTGGGATCGAAAGACGTGCAGGTGGCGCTGGTTGAGAGTTTGAGTATGACCGGCTGGGCATCCCTGTGGATTGCCTCGACCATGATCCTGATGGCATTGCTCGATGTGCCATTCCAGCTGTGGCAGCACAAGAAGGAACTGCGTATGACCCAGCAGGAGGTCAAGGACGAATTCAAGCAGACCGAGGGTCGACCCGAAGTCAAAGGGCGCATCCGTCAGCTGCAACGTGAGATGGCACAGGCCCGGATGATGGCCGAAGTGCCCAAGGCTGACGTGATCGTCACCAACCCGACGCATTATGCGGTGGCTCTTCGTTACGACCCGGACAGCATGAATGCGCCGCTGTTGGTAGCAAAGGGCAAGGACCTGATCGCCGCGAACATCCGCGAAACCGGCGACGAGCACAATATCCCGCGCATCGAGGCGCCGGTATTGGCACGTGCCATCTATTTCAATACCGAACTTAACGAACCCATCCCTGCCGGCCTGTTCCTGGCGGTGGCCCAGTTGCTTGCGTATGTATTCCAGCTGCGGGCCTACAACGAGGATGGTGGTGATATTCCGCAACAGCCGAGCGAGTTCCCCATTCCGGAGAACCTGCGGCATGACTGATGGTAACTAGGGTATGGAAGCTATCCTGCAAAATATGAAACGAACCGGTGCCAGTGGTCTGGGTGCGCCGTTGCTCATCATCATGCTGCTGGCAATGATCGTGTTGCCGTTGCCACCCTTCCTGCTGGATATGTTCTTCACGTTCAACATCGCGTTATCTCTGGTGGTGTTGCTGGTGGTGGTGTACGCCCTGCGACCCCTGGATTTTGGTCTTTTTCCTTCGTTGCTGCTGGTAGCAACCCTGTTGCGCCTGGCGCTCAATGTGGCCTCCACTCGAGTGGTTTTGCTGGAAGGTCATAATGGCGGTGACGCTGCGGGCAAGGTGATAGAGGCTTTTGGCGAGTTTGTTATCGGCGGAAACTATGCCGTCGGCCTGGTTGTTTTCCTGATCCTCGTGATCATCAACTTCGTCGTGGTCACCAAAGGTGCCGGGCGTGTTTCCGAAGTGTCGGCACGTTTTACCCTGGATGCGATGCCAGGCAAGCAGATGGCAATCGATGCGGATCTCAACTCCGGATTGATCGACCAGGACGAGGCTCGGCAGCGGCGTGATGACGTGGCACGTGAAGCAGACTTCTACGGTGCGATGGATGGTGCCTCGAAGTTTGTCCGCGGCGATGCGATCGCGGGGATACTGATCCTGCTGATCAACATCATCGGTGGGCTGAGCATCGGTATGGGTCAGCACGACCTCGACTTGGCTACCGCGATGCGCAATTACGCGCTTCTGACCATCGGTGATGGTCTTGTCGCACAGATCCCTTCGCTGTTGCTGTCTACCTCAGCTGCCATCATCGTCACCCGCGTATCCAGTGCCGAGAACATGGGCGACCAGGTTTCCAGCCAATTGCTGGAGAATCCGCGGGCACTTGCCATTGCAGCGGCCATTATCAGCGTGCTTGGTCTGATTCCCGGCATGCCGAACGTGGTTTTTCTGTTGCTCGGCAGTGCCTTGGGCGCCGCCGCATATCTGATGTACAAGCGTCAGCAGCAACCGGCGGTAGAGCCGGAAGAGGCGCCCCTGGAGGCAGCACCGGCAGCAAGTGAGACACGTGAACTCTCCTGGGATGACGTGCAGCCCGTCGACATCATAGGCCTGGAAGTTGGTTATCGCCTGATTCCGCTGGTTGACCGTAACCAGGGTGGTCAGCTGATGAACCGCATCAAAGGTGTGCGCAAGAAGCTTTCGCAGGAACTCGGCTTCCTGGTGCAGGCGGTGCATATTCGCGACAACCTCGATCTGCCGCCCAATGTCTATCGCATCACCCTGAATGGCGTGCCAGTGGCTGAGTCAGAGGTCCACGTCGACCGTGAAATGGCCATCAACCCGGGCAAGGTATTTGGTGAATTGCAGGGCACCCCAACCAAAGACCCGGCCTTTGGCCTGGATGCGCTGTGGATCGACGTCAGCCAGCGGGATCATGCCCAGACACTCGGCTACACGGTTGTGGATGCGAGCACGGTAGTGGCGACCCACCTGAGTGAACTACTACAGCGCCATGCCAGCGAATTGCTGGGTCACGAGGAGGTCCAGCAACTGCTGGACAATCTCGCCCAGTCGTCCCCCAAGCTGGTGGAGGACCTGGTACCGAAGCTGCTTCCCATATCAACGGTCTTGCGTGTGCTGCAGAACCTGTTGGCTGAGGGCGTGAGCATTCGTGATATTCGCACTATCGCCGAAACACTGGCGGACCAGGCACCCAAGAGTCAGGATGCCGTCACTTTAACGGCAGCCGTCAGGGTCGCTCTGAGTAGGGGCATTGTTCAGCAACTCATTGGTCCTATTGAAGAAATTCCTGTCATGGTTCTGGATCCCGGGTTGGAACGGCTCTTGCAACAGACATTGCAAACCGCAGGAGATGACGGTGCCGGTCTTGAACCGGGGTTGTTGGAACAGATGCAGATGGCCCTCAGTAATGCGGCTCATCAACAGGAAGCCAGCGGCCAGGACGCGGTCCTTTTGGTAGCGGCGGGGATCCGCCCCTGGATGGCCAGGTTCCTACGCCATAGCGTACCGGGCATGCATGTCCTCTCCTACAACGAAATACCGGATAACCGGCAGATCAAGGTGGTCAACACCATCGGCCGGGAACAGGAAGGCTAGGGGTCTTGAAGGCCCCGCAGCAAAAGGGGGCCATCGGGCATGAAAATCAAGCGCTTCGTCGCGCAGGACATGAGACAAGCTCTTCGCATGGTGCGCGAGGCACTGGGCGAAGACGCCGTTATCCTCTCCAACAAATCTGTCGAGGGCGGCGTCGAATTGACCGCCGCGATCGACCTGGTTACCGAGCCAACAGAACCACAACAGGCCAAGTCCCCGAACACATCCACGCGCCGTACCTCCCCGCTTGGTATGGCATCGGAAGAGCGTCGTCGTCAGCCGGAACCATCAGCAGCCGATGTTGAACCGGATGCACTCAGCGAGATGCGCGAGGAGATGCTGAACCTGCGTCGCTGGCTGCAGGCGGAACTGAGCAGTATGAGTTGGCACGACATGGGGCAGAACTCCCCGGTCAGGCAGGAGCTCATGCAGCGGTTGATGCAACTGGGTTTGAGTCCGGATATTGCGCGGGAGCTCGCAGACCGGGTCGCTGGCATGGATGATCTGGATATGGCCTGGCACAAGGCGCTGTTTTTCCTTTCCGGCGAGATCCCGGTGATGGAGCAGAACCTGCTCGAGCGGGGTGGCATCGTTGCGTTGGTCGGTCCGACCGGTGTGGGTAAAACCACCACCATAGCGAAAATGGCGGCACGTTATGCCATGCGCCACGGCCATCGCAATGTCGCGCTGGTGACCACCGACAACTTCCGTATCGGCGCGCGTGACCAGCTGCAGACTTACGGCCGCATCCTCAATGTACCCGTATGTGCTGTCAACGATCCGCAGACGATGGCCGATACCATTGAATCACTGGCGGACCGCCGCCTCGTTCTTATCGATACCGCCGGTATGGGGGCCGACGACGAGCGCTTCACCGAACAGGTGGCCATGCTCGATGCCGTCGGGCCTGCGCTGACGACCCTGCTTGCATTGTCCGCCACTACCGAGGCAACCGCCTTGGAAAAGGCCATTGCGCTGTTCTCGGCAACCCGGCCCCAGGCCTGTCTGCTGACCAAGCTTGATGAGGCAGCAAGCCTGGGTGCAAGTCTGTCTGCTGTCATCCATTCCGGCCTGTCGCTCGCTTATCTGGCGGACGGGCAACGTGTACCCGAGGACCTGTCAGTAGCCCGGAGTCACCCTCTGGTACAGCGTGCAGCGGAATTGTTCAAGGAACACGCCGTTGCGGTCGATGACACGTTCGCAGCACTGAATCACAGGGGGACACATGCCAATGCTCGCGCCTGAGGAGACGATGGGAAAGACAGATCAGGCCAGCGGTTTGCGGCGTATGGTGGGATCAGCGCAGCCGGTCCGCGCAATAGCCGTAACCGGTGGTAAAGGTGGGGTCGGCAAGACCAACGTTTCGGTGAACCTGGGCGTTGCCTTGAGCGATGCAGGCCATAAAGTGATGTTGCTGGATGCAGATCTGGGTCTGGCCAATATCGATGTGGTTTTGGGGCTGCACCCCGAATACGACATCTCCCATGTCCTGCGTGGCGAGCGTTCCCTGGAAGAAGTTATGGTCGAAGGACCGTCAGGCCTGAAGGTCGTGCCGGGAGCATCTGGTATTCAGGCCTTGTCAGAAATGAGTACCGCGGAACACACTGGACTGATCCGGGCATTCGGGGATATCGGGGGCGACTACGACACCTTGATCGTCGATACCGCAGCGGGCATTTCCGACACGGTAATCAGCTTTTCGCGTGCTTCTCACGAGATCGTGGTAGTGGTTTGCGATGAACCGGCGTCAATTACCGACGCGTACGCCATTATCAAGCTGCTTAATCGCGACTACGGACACAACCGCTTCCGAATTCTTGCCAACATGGTGCGCAGTGCACAGGAAGGGCGGGAGCTATACACAAAGATGTGTCGCGTTACAGATCGCTATCTGGACGTGATGCTCTCTTACATGGGGGCTATCCCCTATGACGATAACCTGCGCAAAGCAGTCCGGGCACAGCGCCCGGTGGTGCAGGCATTCCCACGCAGCCGCGTCGCCCAAGGCTTCCGCAATCTCGCAAAGAAAGTCGACACCTGGCCGGTGCCCAAAGGGGCCAACGGCCAGGTTCAGTTTTTCGTCGAACGGCTGATTAAGTATTCCAATGAACACGGGGAGATCGCGCTATGAACACGGTAGCTGCATATAGCGAAGTCCAGGCCAGCAGTCACGATGATTTGATCAGCTCTCATGCCGCTCTGGTCAAACGTATTGCTTACCATTTGATGAACCGCCTGCCACCGTCAGTGCAGGTGGATGACCTGATCCAGGCCGGCATGATCGGTCTCATCGAGGCAGGGCGAAATTACGACGCAGGACTTGGGGCGAGTTTCGAAACCTATGCGGGTATTCGAATTCGAGGCGCCATGTTGGATGAGATCCGTCGCTCTGACTGGACGCCACGCTCGGTACACCGCAAAGCCCGCATGGTGGCTGAAGCGATGCGGGAGATCGAAAATGCCGAAGGTCGCGATGCCCGTGACGTCGAGGTTGCCGAATCGCTGGACATGTCGCTGGAGGAGTATCACCAGATCCTGGCTGATTCGTCCGGTGCCCGTATCTTCAGTTATGAGGAACTCACGGAGCTGGGTGAGCTTGTTCCCGGTGACAGCCATTCCACCAATGCGCGTCAATCCAACGAGTTGAACGAAGGTCCGTTACAGGGATTGGAGAAGAGCCATTTCAAGGATGCACTGGCCGATGCCATCGCGGGTCTGCCTGAGCGTGAGCGCTTGGTTATTGCCCTGTATTACGACGAAGAACTCAATCTGCGTGAGATAGGCCAGGTACTGGGGGTCAGCGAGTCACGCGTTTGCCAGATTCACAGCCAGGCTGCGATTCGATTGCGTTCCCGTCTTGGCGAATGGCTGCCTCAGGATAGTGAATTCTGAGAACTGTTCGGGCAAAGAAAAAAAGGCCTAAATTTTTTGCCATCGTGCCGATAGCAACACTGAGTGATTTTTGCCGGTTAGCTAAGGCGAAGTTTTAGGAGGTTACCTTGGACAAGAATATGAAGATCCTCATTGTGGATGACTTCTCCACAATGCGTCGCATCATAAAGAATCTGTTGCGGGATCTTGGCTTCACCAATACGCAGGAAGCTGACGACGGCAATACCGCATTGCCGATGTTGCAGAGCGGTAACTTTGATTTCGTGGTGACTGACTGGAATATGCCGGGGATGCAGGGTATCGACCTGCTGAAGGCGATCCGTGCCGACGACAAACTCAAACACCTACCTGTGCTCATGGTTACCGCAGAATCCAAACGCGAGCAGATCATTGAAGCCGCCCAGGCCGGCGTGAATGGCTACGTGGTCAAACCTTTTACCGCGGGCACGCTGGAAGAAAAAATCAACAAAATCTTTGAAAGGGTTGCTGCCTGAACCTGACGGGCCAAGGGAAAGATTATGGGTGAAGCAGCATTGGCAACCGACAGCAAACTGGACCTGGCCAGGGCTTTGGTGCAGCAGCTTGAAAATGGACAGGATGAAGAAGCGCTCACGGTAATAGCTCAGTTGGCCGGTTTCCGGGACAGCCTGCTGTTCCAGGAAGTGGGGCGACTTACTCGTGAACTGCACGACTCGATCAACAGCTTCGTCGTCGACGCAAATATTGCGGAAATGGCCAGCAACGAAATTCCGGACGCGGCAGAGCGGCTTACGTATGTGATCGATATGACCGAAGAGGCGGCCAATACAACGCTGAACGCGGTAGAGGATGCTATGCCCCTGGCGGAGACTTTGCACAAGGACGCTCAACATTTGAGTGAGTTATGGAGCAAATTCAACGCACGTCAGTTGAACGTCCAGGATTTTCGGGAACTGAGTAACGAACTGAGCGCATTTTTGCGGGACACCCAGGATAACTCCGAGGCCCTCAATGCCAAGTTGTCAGCAGTATTGATGGCACAGGGTTACCAGGACCTGACCGGACAGATCATCCGCAAGGTAATAGACCTCGTACATGACATGGAAGACAAATTGGTGGAACTGGTCAGGCTTTCCGGCGCCAGGTCGGTGAATGAATTGAGTGCGGTCAAATCCGAAGAGCCGGACACTCAGGCAATGGGGCCGGTGGTACCTGGCGTCGACAAGGTCGACGCGGTGAAGGGGCAGGATGAAGTGGACGACCTGCTGTCCAGTCTGGGCTTCTGAGTTGAAGGTTTTTGAATTATGAGTTTCGAAGCAGACGACGAGATACTGCAGGACTTCCTGGTAGAGGCCTCCGAGATTCTGGAGCAGCTGGGCGAGGAACTGGTTGACCTTGAACAGCAGCCGGAAGATGCTGATCTGCTCAACGCGATCTTCCGCGGCTTTCATACAGTCAAAGGCGGCGCAGGCTTTCTCTCCATCGAGCCGCTGGTGCATGTGTGTCACCGCGCGGAAGACGTCTTTAACGTTCTACGCCAGGGACAGCGCTCCGTTAACCCGGAGCTGATGGATCCGGTTCTAGAGGCATTGGATGTCGTCAATGCCATGATGGACATGCTGAGGGCCGGCGAGATGCCTGGTCCTGCAGACCCTGATCTGTTGACCCGGCTGGAGTATTTCACTGTACCTGAGGGCGAGGAGAGTCAGGCGGAGGCTGAGTCGGTAGCCATTGCCGAGGAGCCTCAGGCACCTGAACCCGAGATGCCTGTGGATGTATCGCATGAACCGGTAGCGCAAGACGCCGCAGACAAGGAAGCACATGTGCCGGGCGGTGATGAGATCACCGAAGAGGAATTCGAGGCATTGTTGGACGAGTTGCATGGTGCCGGTCGTCACAGCAATGCCCCGGCAGCTGAGTCACAGCCTGGCAATGGCGATGAGATCAGTGAGGACGAGTTCGAAGCATTGCTGGATGACCTGCATGGAAAGGGCAAACATGGTGGCGTACCGGCAGCCACAGAAGCTGATTCTCCAACCGCTGGTAACGCGCCCTCGTCGACCGCGGGTTCAGACGATATCAGCGAAGACGAATTCGAAAACCTGCTCGATCAGTTGCATGGAAAGGGCAAGCATGGCGGGGTGCCGGCAGCAAAAGAGGACGCCGTTGATCAGAAATCGGCCAAGTCGGCAGCGCCCCAGCAGCCGGATAAAGTCGCTAAAGAGGCTTCGACGCCAGTTGAAAAGCCAGCGGCAACTACCCCCGCAAAGGCGCAAGCCCCGATCAAGGAAAAAGCTGGCGAAGGCAGTCGTGCCGTCAGCAAAAAGCCGGCCGATACCTCGGTACGCGTTGATACCCAGCGTCTCGATCAGATCATGAACATGGTTGGTGAATTGGTGCTGGTGCGAAATCGCCTCTCGCTGCTCAAGGCAACCATGGCGGACGAGGAACTGACCAATGTCGTAGGCAACCTCGACGTAGTTACTGCGGATCTGCAGCTGGCCGTGATGAAGACCCGTATGCAGCCGGTCAAGAAGGTCTTTGGTCGTTTCCCCCGGGTGGTGCGTGACCTGGCGCGCAACCTCAAGAAAGAGGTTGATCTGGAGATGCATGGCGAGGACACAGACCTCGACAAGAACCTGGTTGAAGCACTTTCTGACCCGCTCGTTCACCTGGTGCGTAATGCAGTGGATCACGGAATCGAAACGCCGGAGGCCAGGGAAAAAGCCGGCAAACCGCGTCGTGGCAAGGTTGTGCTTTCCGCGGCACAGGAGGGAGATCATATCCTGCTTTACATCGAGGACGATGGCAAAGGCATGGATGCCGACGTGCTCCGGCGTAAAGCAGTAGAGAAAGGGATGATGGATGAAGAGGCCGCAGCACGTCTGGATGACAAGGAGTGTTACAACCTTATCTTCCACGCCGGTTTCTCCACCAAAACGGAAATTTCTGACGTGTCCGGCCGCGGCGTCGGCATGGACGTGGTGAAAACCAAGATCGCTCAGATCAACGGCTCCGTGGAAATCGATTCTGAACAAGGCAAGGGCAGCAAGATCACGATCAAACTGCCGCTGACCCTTGCCATTCTACCGACCCTGATGGTGGTCCTGGGCGAACAGCCGTTCGCGCTGCCACTTGCCAGCGTCGTAGAGATATTCAATCTCGATCTTTCGCGTACCAATACGGTGGATGGGCAGCTGACCATCCGCGTGCGTGATCGCGCATTGCCACTGTTTTACCTGAGCAATTGGCTTGTGAACGGTGTCTCGCAGGTGGGCGAGGGCGAAACCAGCGGGCATGTGGTGGTTGTCAATGTTGGTGGCGTGCAGGTCGGCCTGGTTGTGGACTTGTTGGTCGGCCAGGAAGAGGTGGTCATCAAACCATTGGGGGCGTTGCTGCAGGGTCTGGATGGCATGGCCGGAGCCACCATTACGAGCGATGGCAAGATTGCCTTGATCCTGGATGTGCCGGGGCTCATGCGCAAATATGCACGGCGCTTTTGACGCATAGATTGGGAGGCGGGACACACTCATCGGCAGAGGTCCTGAAAATGCATGGCAGAGCCCGTACGAGTTCTGGTGGTCGATGATTCCTCTTTCTTCCGCAAGCGAATATCTCGTTATCTCGAAGAATCACCAGAAATAAAAGTTGTTGGTGAAGCGGCTGACGGTGCAGAGGCCGTGCAGCTGAACCGGGCTTTGTCCCCCGACGTCATCACCATGGATGTCGCCATGCCGGTAATGGATGGCATCAGCGCCGTGCGGCGCATCATGGCGGAACATGCCACCCGAATCATCATGATATCGGCGATGACTCGGGAAGGGGCGCAGGCGACCCTCAATGCCCTGGATGCGGGTGCCCTGGATTTTCTGACCAAAATGACCGATGGGCAGGACGCCGCAGCAGGTTTTGGTAACTTGTTGCGTGCACGCGTTCTGGAAATTGCCAGAAGGCGCAAGCTGCAACCTTTGGAGTCACCGGCACCTGTGGTGCGCCGTGGTCTACGAGCCAACGAGCGCTATGATCTGATCATGATTGGTGCTTCCACAGGTGGCCCGGTAGCGGTTCAGGATGTGCTCAGTCAACTACCTGCTAATTGCCCTGTCCCCGTCATGGTGGCGGTACACATGCCGAAAACATTCACGGGCACCTTTGCAGAGCGCCTGGATGCCTTGTGTGCGGTGCGGGTCCGTGAGGCAAGTGATGGAGATTTGCTTCGTCCCGGAGAGGTTCTGGTTGCCCCCGGTGGCAAGCAGACCGAGGTGGTCAAGCGCCAAAGCGGGTTACAGGTCCGCGTGTCGGAAGGGGGAGACAATCTATACAAGCCCTGTATTGATTTGATGTTCGGCTCTGCGGCTGAGCACGTGGATGGTCCCGTTCTGGCAATCGTGCTCACCGGTATGGGGCATGACGGAGAGAAAGGGGCGGCACTGCTGAAGCGTAAGGGGGCGCAGGTCTGGGCGCAGGATGAGTCGACCAGCGTGGTCTACGGCATGCCAGCCGCGGTCGCGCGCAGCGGCTTGGCCGACCGGATCCTGTCTTTGCCAAGTATCGCCAGAGAACTGCGAGAGGTGGGCTGAGTTGATTGACGCAATGAGCATTATTGGCGTTGTGATTGCAGTTGGTGCGCTCATCGGTGGCAATTGGTTGGAAGGCGGGCACCTTGGCATGCTGATCAACGGGCCGGCCTTCATCATTGTCTTTGGGGGGACTCTCGGTGCCGTACTCCTGCAGACGCCTTTGCATAATTTCGCGCATGCCTTTGGCATGGCGCGCTTGGTGTTTCTTGCGCCGCAGCCACCGCTGCAGGAAACTCTGAAAAGCCTGGTTATCTGGAGCAATATCGCGCGTCGCGAAGGACTGCTGGGTCTGGAAAAACTCTCCGCCAAACAACATGACCTGTTCATACGCAAGGGCCTGCAGCTGGTCGTCGACGGTGGTGAGCCGGATTCCATTCGGCATACCCTGGAACTGGAACTGGACAGCCGGGAACAGCGCGACATGATGGGCGCGAAGGTTTTCGAATCCATGGCGGGTTATTCACCGACGATTGGAATCATCGGGGCCGTGATTGGCTTGATCCACGTGATGCAGAATCTGGCGGACCCATCGCGATTGGGGGAGGGAATTGCCACTGCATTCGTCGCCACGATCTACGGGGTGGGTTTTGCCAACCTGTTGCTGCTACCGGTGGCAAACAAGCTGAAACAGCGCGCCCTGGACGTCAGCCAGTACCGGGAAATGGTCATCGAGGGTCTGGTAGGTATCTCCGAGGGTGAGAATCCGCGCCTGATCGAATCCCGCCTGCGTGGCTTCCTACGGTAGTCAGAGCCATGCGCAAGAAACGCAGAGAGCGTCTAACCGAAGACAATCACGAGCGCTGGCTTGTCTCCTATGCCGATTTCGTCACTCTGTTGTTCGCCTTCTTCGTGGTGATGTACTCGATTTCCTCGGTCAACGAGGGCAAATACAAAGTGTTGTCTGAAACCCTGAACAGGGTGTTTGGAGATGTTGGCGTCATTGCCCCTGCCGAGATCGTTCAAGTGGGTGATCCGGTACGTGATTTGGTCGTGCTTCCAGAGGCTTTTCCCCTGGCCAGAAAGGACAACCCATTGACCGAGATCGAGGAAGACATCCAGGCCCAGGCAGTGGATGCCATCCGGCAAGCGGCTTCACAGCAACGTGTCTATGATGAGCTGGCAATCTCTCTCCAGGACTACATCACGAATGACCTAATCGACGTCATCAAAAATGGTGATCGTATTGAGATCAACATCAATGCCCGGATGCTGTTTGGCTCGGGCGATACGCGTCTGTCGCGCGAGGCGCTGGATGCGCTTCGCCAGGTTTCGCTCAGCCTTCTGAATATTCCGAATCCGGTGCAGGTCGAGGGTCACACCGATAACGTGCCGATTACCAATCAGCTGTACCGCTCCAACTGGGAGTTGTCGGCAGCGCGCGCTGCCGCTGTTGTGCACTTCCTCTCCGCTCAGGGTGTGCCCCCTTCCCGGCTTGCGGCGGTGGGCATGGGGGAGCACCGTCCGGTCGCGGATAATGAAACCGAAGAAGGACGTGCTGCAAATCGTCGCGTCACTCTTCTTATCCTGGGTGCGGAGCCTGAGATTTTTGAACCCGATCAGATCGTGCCCTGGGCGGAAGGGCCGGCGGTGCCGGTGCAATGAAGGTCTGGACCATTGCCAACCAGAAAGGAGGGGTGGGGAAAACCACCACGACGGTCGCACTCGGTGGCCTCCTTTCCTCATGGGGATTGCGTACCCTCATGATCGATGTGGACCCGCATGGCTCCCTGACCAGCTACTTCCGTTATGATCCGGATTCTCTGGAGGAAACCAGCTACAACCTGTTTAAGGCAGTAGCGGACAAGCAGCAGCCCGACCCGCTGTCCCTGATCTACCAGACCGGAACGGATGGCCTGGATTTGATACCCGCCTCGGTTGCATTGGCCACCCTGGATCGTCAGTCAGGACGGCTGGAGGGTATGGGGCTGGTTCTCAAGCGAACCATCGAACTGTTGCGCGAGCGTTACGATCATGTCTTGATCGACTGCCCGCCCGTGCTTGGGGTCCTGCTGATCAACGCCCTGGCTGCCTGCGACCACCTCGTGATCCCGGTGCAGACAGAGTTCCTGGCGATCAAGGGCCTGGAAAGGATGCAGCACACCTTGGCGATGGTAGGGCGATCACGTGTAGAGCCCTTGCCGTATACGGTGGTGCCGACTTTCTTCGACCGGCGTACGCGCGCATCCAGCGATGGCCTGGCGGTATTGCATCGTAATCATGCTGAGAACCTGTGGCCGGGTCAGGTACCGATTGATACTCGCTTGCGCGAGGCAAGCCGCGCAGGGCTGCCTCCGGCGGTGTTTGATCCACGGTCACGAGCTGTTTCAGCCTACAGTGATTTGCTCGAGTTTCTGATGAGTCACGCGGATAGGTGCGGGGAGGCATCCGGTGAGCCAACCTAAAAGCCAATCCACGCTTGCAATCCCCAGTGCCGACCGGGCATTGGAAGATCTGCTTGGAACCTTGTTGGCAGAGGTTCCAGAACACGTTGAACCGGCCACGCCGGTTAACACTGGTGGTCATCGTGTAACTGCTGTTGAAAACGTCCCGGTGCGCGTAGAGGCTGATCCGCCGCCGCTCTCTCTCGATAATCGGGTATTAAACAATGCTCCGGGCGCGCCGATAGAAAACCATGTTCAGCTTGAATTACCGCAATGGGCAGAAGAGGAATTCAAGTTGCTGTTGGTGCGCATGGGGCCATTACGCTTCGCGGTGCCATTGGTGTGCTTGAACAGCATTGCCCAGTTGGATGACCAGGCCCAGGTGACAAAGATTCCGGCACAACCGACCTGGCACCGTGGAGTAACCCTTTACAGGGACCAGCAGTTAACCGTGGTGGGTTTGACTGAACTATTGAAGTTGCATGCCGGTGAGATGGCCAGCCGCTATGTGCTGGTAATCGGTGAGGGTCGCTTTGGCCTGGCGTGTGACGCTATCGAAGAGCAGGTATCGGTCACGTCGGATCAGGTCAAATGGCGGCAGGTTGTAGATAAGCGTGAATGGTTGCTGGGTATGTTGCCGGAACAGATGTGCATCCTTTTGGACCTGGACGAGGTGGCGCGTCGCTTGCAAAGGGCCTTGTAGATGGCACGAATAATGTATCAATTGCAGCAAAGGGGGATGGTGTCAGATTCGTGACGCCGCCTTGCCAGCTGGAGACAGGAGAACTGATCAATGAGTAATCTGGCGGTAGAAACAACGGGCGACGAGGTCATGCAGCTGGTGACCTTCCGCTTGGCTGAGGAAACCTATGGCATCAATGTGATGCACGTGCAGGAAGTATTGCGCATCACGGAAATTGCACCGGTTCCGGGGGCACCGACCTATGTCCTGGGTATCATCAACCTTCGCGGCAACGTCGTAACCGTGATTGATACTCGCTCCCGCTTCGGTCTGCCCAGTACAGAAACCGACGATTCGAGCCGCATCGTGATCATCGAGGCCGACAAGCAAGTGGTCGGCATCCTTGTCGACAGCGTCGCGGAAGTGGTGGAGCTGAATCAGTCGGAGATCGATTCGGCCCCCAACGTCGGTAACGAGGAGAGTTCGCGTTACATCCAAGGCGTAGCCAACAGAGAAGACAACCTGTTGATCGTTGTTGACCTCAACAAGCTCCTGACCGACGAGGAATGGTCAGAAATGTCCATGTTCTAAGCGTCGAACCCGCACGGGCCCGATTCAAGGGAGAGGGGTATGCCAAACCTGAAACAGACCGACTCCGTTAGCCGGATCACGCCGAGCCTGCAGGCACGCACGCCTGCAAAACGACAGCACAAGGGTGATTTCAAGCGTGGCGGGCAGGCACGGCGGACCGCGCAGCAACCCCAGGAAGGCGGACATAAAGTCGATGAATATGCCTGAATTGTTATTGACCATCACTTCCCTCGGGGTTGGCGCGGTTGCACTGCTGCTAGCCTGGCGAACCAGGCGTGAGTTTGCCCGGCTGCAGGCGCAGGTCGGCGAGTGGCATCAGCAGCAACAGTTTCAGCAGCAGAGCATCAGTGGTTTGACTGCTGGTGCCGTTGGTATGGACCGGCGACTCAACCGCATGGAAGCGACTGAGAAATTGCTGCACGATCGTCAGCAAACCTTTGAAAACCAACAAGCTTCCGAACAACCCTACAGTCACGCGATTCGCCTGGTGCAGCAGGGCGCCAGCGCTCAGCGCCTGGTCGAGGAGCTGTCGCTGAGCACCAGCGAGGCGGATCTGATCGTGCGCCTGCATGGTCTGCGCGACAGCGCCTGACTGTCCTTTTCGGGTCGGTGTCTCTCGGCCCCGACACTTCAGATAAAGCGTGTTGCTGGCCCCTGGCCATTGCTTCGTGGTACTAATTTAACACTTGGTACCAATGGGGAGGTCTTGGCATGAGAGCACTAATTCGTCGTGCAGGCGTTGTTTTGGCTATTGGCGCTTTGTCTATGACCAGCGCAAACGCGGGTTTCGATGACCTGCTCAAATCGGCCGGGGGATTGCTCGAGGGTGGTGGCTCTGCCATCGGGTTAGGGACAGATGCCGGTACCTCACTGACCAATCAACAGATCGATCAAGGCCTGAAACAGGCTCTCAGCGTCGGTGCAGAACGGGCGGTGCAGCTTTTGGGGCAGTCAGGTGGATTCCTCAACGACGGCTCCGTCAGAATTCCTCTGCCTGGTGTCCTGGAGACTGCAGGCAAGACGCTGCGGAGCGTCGGGCAGGGTCAGTACGTGGACCAGTTTGAAACGACGGTGAATCGTGCTGCCGAACAGGCGGTGCCGCAGACACTGGATATCGTTAAGAAAACCGTGGAAGGGATGACCCTGGAGGACGTCCGGGGAATTCTGAATGGTGGCGACGATGCGGCCACGCGTTTCCTGCGCGATCGTGCCGGTAGTGATTTGCACACCGCGATCAAGCCCATCATTGCCCGTGCAACCGACCAGGCAGGGGCCACGTCTGCTTACAAGAATCTGGTGGCCCAATCCGGAAGCGCACTCGGGGGGCTTGCCGGAGGTCTGGGCGGGCTGTTGGGCAATAGCCAGCCGGCCTCGCTGGACCTGGACGAATATGTCACCGAAAAGACGTTGGACGGGTTGTTCCTCAAGCTCGCAGCCGAAGAAAAGGCGATCCGAGAAAACCCCCTGGCGCGTTCCACTGATTTGTTGAAAACGGTTTTTGCCAACTGACATAAACTGTAGCCTCATGATTTTTTGAAGCCTTTCGGAATATTTAACTCAAGTCGGAGAAAAAAATGGAAAATCCTGAACAGATCATCGGCATGATCCAGGGCTACCTGGCCGAGTATGGCCTGAAGGTCATAGCGGCTATCGCGATACTCATCATCGGTCGTATCGTTGCCGGATGGCTGCGCAAACTGATCGAACGCATGATGACCAAGGGCAAGACTGACCCAATGATTGTCGGTTTTGTCGGCAACCTGGCTTACATTGGCATGATGGCGTTCGTGGTGCTTGCTGCCTTGGGGCAACTGGGTATTGAAACCACCTCGTTCATTGCTGTACTCGGTGCCGCCGGCCTGGCGATTGGTTTGGCCCTGCAGGGTTCACTATCCAACTTTGCTGCGGGTTTCCTGATGATCATTTTCCGTCCGTTCAAAGTGGGCGACTTCATTGAAGGTGCCGGCGAAGCAGGTGTTGTTGAGGCAATTCACATGTTTACCACCACAATTCGTACTGGTGACAACAAGACCATCATCATCCCTAACTCTGCCCTTTCCGGCGGCAACATTACCAACTACTCGACCAAGGACACACGACGGGTCGATCTGACCGTTGGCGCGTCCTACGATGCAGATATCAAGCATGTACGTGAGGTGCTGCAGGGCATCATCGATGCTAACGACAAGGTGCTTGACGATCCTGCCTCCTTGATTGCGGTAGGTGAGCTGGCTGATAACACCGTGAACTTTGTTGTTCGAGTATGGGTCAAGACCCCGGACTACTGGGATGTGTACTTCTCCATGACCGAGGCGGTCAAAGTACGCTTCGACGAGGAAGGTATAGGTATTCCTTACCCGCAGCGCGACGTACATTTGTACGAGCACAAGGTGGCTTGAACGTCAGCTGCGAAAACAAAAAGAGGCGGGCAACCGCCTCTTTTTTTTGGCCTGACGGTAAAGATTTCATCTGTGTTTTTCCCTATAGTTAGGATCAGCAAACAGGCGAAATTAGGGTTACCAAGAGGGGGAGCTCATGGGGAAGCTGATCAAGTGGTTGTTGGGTCTGGTCGCACTGGTCGTGGTCTTGATCGTGGCAGCGGTCATCGTCCTGCCGATGTTTGTCGATCCAAACGACTACAAAGAGGAGATCGTCAAAGTCGTCAAGGATCAGACCGGCAGGGATCTTCAAATCGAACAGGATCTGAAACTGTCCGTATTCCCCTGGGTCGGCGTTGAAACTGGTGGTGTCTCACTGAGCAATGCGCAGGGCTTTGGTGACAAACCCTTTGCACAGATCAATGAGCTTGGTCTGCGCGTCAAGCTGCTCCCGCTTTTGGGCAAGCGCATCGAAGTGGATACCCTGGTACTCAACGGTCTGAATCTCAACCTGGCCCGTGACAAGTCGGGTGTCAGCAACTGGGATGACCTGGCGGGCAAGGAAGAGGTAAAAGCGCAGGAGCCGACACAGGAAAAGCAAGCTAGCGGTCCGGTGGCCTTCAAAGTGGAGGGCGTGCAGCTGGAAGATGCGAACATCACATGGGTGGATGAGCAGGCCGGACAGGAGTATCAGCTCAAAGACGTGCGTTTGGTGACGGGGACCCTGTCACCGGGGGTTGATGTGCCGGTAAAGGCCGGACTCTCGCTATCCAGCAGCGCACCGAAGCTTGATCTGGATGCTGAACTGCGTGCAGAGGTCAATGCCAACGATGACTTTGATCGCTATCTCATCAGCGGATTGCAATTAAACCTGGAGGGCAAAGGCGAAGGCCTGCCGAAAGGCGGTATGCAGTTACAGGCCGGTGCCGATATAGACATCAACCTTGCGGAAGGTGTTGTCGATATAACGGGGCTAAAGGTGGACGGTCCAGAGGTTGAGCTGACCGGACAGGTATCGCTCAGCGAGATGAACACCAGCCCTCGGGTAAACGGCAACCTGGTTCTGGCACAAACCAACGTGAAGAGACTGGCGGCACTTTTCGGCAGCCAGTTGGAGACCGCTGATGCTGATGCCCTGACCAAGGTCAGTGCAGACATCAAGCTGCAACAGCAGGGCAAGGTGCTCAAAATCGATCCGCTAACGGTCAGGTTGGACGACTCCACGGCCAAGGGTTTTTTCCATGTGCTTGACTCGGAAGGGCCGGTGCTGCGGGGCAAAATTGATATCGATGAGTTGAATGTTGATCGCTACCTGCCACCGGCTGGCGAGGAGCAGCAGGCTGCCAAGCCGGAGGAAAAGAAGGCCGAGACTGATCCTTTCGAACCACTGCGCAAGCTGGATCTGGAAGCGGAGGCCGGGATTGGCAAGCTGACGGTCAACAAGCTGAATATGCAGCAGGTAACTGTCAAGGTCGTCAACAAGAAGGGTGTGCTGACGGTGAAACCCATGGGCGCCAAGCTTTACGGAGGTGAGTTCACGGGGGCGACCGTTATCAATGCCGCCGGAAAAACACCGAAGATACATGCCAAAAAAGATCTCGTTGGCATCAATATCGGGCCCCTTCTTAAGGATCTGACCGGACAGGATCGCTTGCTGGGCAAGGGCGAAGTGCGCCTGGATCTGCGCACGGTCGGGGTGAGTGAACAGGAGATCAATCGCAGTCTCTCAGGTTCGGCCAGTCTGAAATTCGCCGATGGAGCCTACAAAGGCGTCAATCTGGCGCAGTTGATTCGTGGGGCAGGGGGGCTACTTGGTGGTGGTGCCGAGAAAGGAACCGGCGAGGAAGCACGTACCGATTTCACTTCACTGAGTGCTTCTGCAGACATCAAGAACGGGCTCATCACCAACAAGGACCTTGAGGCAAAGTCTCCGCTGCTTCGTGTTTCCGGCAACGGCCAGGCTGACTTGAAGTCGGGCAGCATGGACTATTTGGTGACTACCGAGCTGGTCCCCTCACTGGAAGGCCAGGGCGGTGAAACGGCGGATAAGCTGAGTGGCGTGCCGATCCCGGTCCGTATCAAGGGGCCTTTTACCGATCTCAGTTACACCCCTGACCTGGAAGGCGTACTGAAAGCCCAGGCGGAGAAGCAACTGGAGAGCAAGAAGGAGGAGGTCAAGGCCAAGGTGCAGGAGAAACTGCAGGACAAGCTGAAAGGCGGCCTTGAGGGCTTGTTCCGGTGATAAGAGTGCGCTGGTTATTGGCGACCATGTGTCGCTCATTCCTCAACAGACTACAGACCGATTCCGCCGATTTTGAGAATCTTGATGGCCGTAACTTCGGCGGGATTTGCACGACTTAAACTTTAAATATCTCTCAAGGGCAGCTCATTGTCCTTGAGAGATCTCAACGCTGTTTACGGCATGGGCTTAAGGTTGCGCCAGTTCACGACATAAATTCTTACGCGTTTCTCCGTGCCTGATCTGGCGTTAGCCTGAAGGTGCAAAGGAAGTATGAGTGTTCCAGGAGGTGTGTCATGAAAAGGCAATGGCTGAAGTATGCTGGAGTGGTTGCCGCAGCCTTAATGTTGTCTGGCCCAGCCTTCGCTTATGACCGGGAAATGGCGGAAGGTTATGCCGAGGTGTTCAAGACGGTCGACGGGCCTAAAGCTGGTAAGCACCTGCATCTGATTAAGCCTGACAAGTTTGTCGAGCAAGTCAGACAGGGAGCAAAATTCACCACGGTGGATATCCGCACGCCGGGTGAAACGCGCTTCTTCACCAGTAGCCTGCCGGGCAACCGCGTGATTCCGCTGGCGGAACTGTTTGAGCATGAGAACCTGTCCAGTCTGCCGACTGACGGGAAGATTGTTTTGTTCTGCAAATCAGGAACCCGTGCGAGTGCTGCGGCTGCCGCGTTGCGTGGTGTCGGTTTCGAGAATACCTATGTGCTGAAAGGTGGCTTCAAGGCACTTTCCAGTTACCTCGGTCCGAAAGAAGCCAACGCGCCGATTGGGGCTAAGGCAGCTGCTCGGTAAGGTTTTGTGGAAAGCAGGGCGTCTTGGTGGCGCCCTGTGAGGGTATTGTTGCTAGCTGCCGTTGTACCAGCACAGATTCGTCGTGTTCCCGGAGAGCATTCAATAAGTTTCCTGACAGGCGGCGCTGGTTTGTTGGCATTTTTTCATTGATGGCTAATCGGTGGGTCTTCGACAGCCGATGGACCTTGACACCTTTCGGTGCATCTTTCGTTTCGCTTGCGCTCTGTATAACGGTGATGCAGGGTTTGCCTGGGGTTAATGTCTTGGGAGTATGGAAATGACTGAGCAGTTGCGCTGTGAACTGATCTCTCAGGAGACGGTCTACGACCTGGTTGACAGACTGGC